>Ga0194060_10000132_pt1 | contig 51962 bp, 35 predicted proteins | sample SepL225m_MetaG_FD_163427 | JGI IMG/M metagenome (GOLD analysis project Ga0194060, IMG submission 163427) | Anoxic zone freshwater microbial communities from boreal shield lake in IISD Experimental Lakes Area, Ontario, Canada - Sep2016-L222-5m | ecosystem: Environmental > Aquatic > Freshwater >... | reverse complement strand
GCCGAAGGCTCCGGCCCCGAATCCTCCGCCCATCGGCCCCATGCCCGGCAGGCCGCCCTGCCCCGGCTGGCCCTCGCCCTCTATGCCGCCCTGTCCGCCTTCCCCGCCCGGACCTCGTCCTTCGCCGCGTCCGCCGCCAAACAGGAACGCGTCGTTGGTCTGGGTGTTCGATCCAAACGTTGTCACCGATTCGGAAACCGACTCGGCGGTGAATCCTGCTGGCAGACTCAGGTGCTGCGCCACCGCCGCCGCATCGTCGACCGCGCCGACCCCGGTCGCGTCGGTTCCCGGCGCCTGGCCGCGCGGGCCAGCCTGGGCGCCGGCGACGGGGGCGACCCGCTGGAACTGCTGGCCGCCTGCCTGCGGTCGCCGCTGCACGATGACGGCTGCGGGCGGCGCAGCAGGCACACTTGCCGCTGCCGCAGCGGGTGCAGCCGGCAGGGCCGGTGCGCGCGATTTCAACGTCGTGGTGAGATCGATGTTCGCCTGGCAATCGGGGCCGAGCGTGACGCTTCTGGTGACACTGGCAAACGCGCTCAACTCGGCCAGTACCTCGTACTCGCCCGGCTTTCCCGGATGGACGCGGAACGACCCATCAAGCCCGGTCGAGGTCACCAGAGGACTGCTTCCATCTTTGGGCACCACAGTGATGGCCACGCCGGGAAGCCTGGCCTGGCCCGCTCCCACCGTACCGCTGATGGCGCACGCCTGCGTCGTCGCCGATTGCCGAGCCGGGTCGGCACCCTGTGCCATGACGACGACGTACGCGCTGGCAAGCATGACGGCGGCAACGAGAAAGAAGGAATGGGTCTTTTTCACGGTGTCTCTCGTTACTCGGGCCCCGCACGCCGACCCCGCGGTGTGGCGCAGCGGCACGATGGCACACTTCCGGTGTCGCAGTAGAAGATACGCCGGGCAGGCGTCAGACGTTTCCCGGGATCCTGCTTGTCACGAACTTGTCACGATCGAACCAACGCGTCTATCGAGAGCCCGCCAGCACGGGCGTGGCCGGCAGGCGCTTTTCCGGGACGCCCAACTGGCTGGCGACCGCCCGCAGTTGTTCCTGGATGATCCGTTGATTGCGCGCTCCCATCCTCAGGAGCTGTTTCTGTGCGGGATCCAACTGCTCGAGATCCTCGTTCTGAAATCGGTAGGAGATGACCTGTTCGCCGAGCACGATATCGCCCTCGACCAGGGGAACCTTCAGCAGAATCGTGATGGCGCGTTCGGTCGCGCCGTCGATGTCTCCGTCGGGGTGGCCCAGTTCGCGATACGCCTCGACCAATCTCGGCTTGAGCGTCGAATAGGCGCGGGCGATGCCCGCGGCATTGAGCGACGCGGCCGCGTCGGCGATCCCGTTGTAGCGGGCGCAGGACGCCGGGTCGATGGCGGGCGTCCCGTTGCGCCTGACGGCCCGAAACGGCGCGTTCGGAGCGAGGCGCGCCAGGTGCCTCGACAAAGACTGACTCGACGCGACGTTCTCGATGCACACCACCAGATTGCGGATGAGGCCGTCGGTGGCCATCCACGCCATCACTTCCGGACGGGTCGACAGGCGCCCGATCAGATTGCGAACCAGCGGATCGGTCAAAAACAGCGGGGGCAGGTCAATCGCCTCCACCGGAGGGCCCAGCGGCGCGCGGACCTCGCCGGCAGACTGGGGAGTCGATTGCGCCGTCGCGGCCGGCCGGTCTGACGCCGGCGTGCGAAACCAGAGATACCAACCCGTCAGCGACGCGACAACCAAGACCACGACGACCGCTCCGGCCACCGGCCAGGCAGAACGACCCGCGACGGGCGGCTCCGGAGATTCTGGCTGCTCGAGCCCGGCATCGATTTGGATATCATCCAGCGGATCCATGCGACACCTCTCCCGTTATTAGACGCCGATCCGGTGCCCAACGGCATGAAAAACGTGGCCGACGCCGGAATCAAGAGATGAAGGTATGCTGTCGCCATGCCCTCACTGATTCCGCGTCCCACGATCGTTGCGGTGTGCCTGCGGGCATGTTCCCCATCGAGCGTGCACAGGGACGGCGCGTGAACGCCGACGTCGAACCGCCAGTAGAAGCCGCCGCCGCGCCCGCCGCCGAGTCTGGTCCCGCGCTTGTGCGGGCGATCGGTCCGTGGACGCTGGGCGCCAACACGGTCAATCTGACGATCGGCGCCGGGATTCTTGTGCTGCCGGGAATCGTGGCGGCCATTCTCGGCCCCGCCGCCATCGTGGCGTATCTGATTTGCGGTGTGGCCATCGCCCTCGTGCTGACGTGCTATATCGAGATTGGCACTCACGTGACCCGGTCGGGTGGCACCATCGCCTACATCGAAGATGCATTCGGGCCGATGGCGGGATTTGTCGGATGGGTGATCTACGCGCTTGTCTACTGTCTCGTGTCTGATGCGGCGATCGCGCTGGCCATGATGGATGCGGTGGGTTCGATTCTGCCAGCGATGGGCGTCGGCTGGATCCGCGGCGTCGCGCTGGTGGTGCTCTTCGGCGGACTGGCGGCGATCAACATCTCCGGCGTTCGCGCGGGAGTGCGAGTGGCGGTGGGCCTGACGGTCGCCAAACTCGTCCCTCTGCTGCTCCTGATTGGCGCGGGCCTCTTCGCCATGAACTGGTCGGAATTGCGCATCGCCGAATGGCCGTCCGCCACGCGCCTGGGCGAGGCCTGCCTGGTGTTGTTCTTCATGTTTGGCGGGGCCGAGGCTGCGCTGACCTCGAGCGGCGAAATCCGCGATCCATCTCGCACCGTTCGGCGCGGTGTCATCGGCGGCGCCGCGACGGTCGTCGCGATCTTCATGCTGATTCAGGTGGTCAGCCAGGGCGTGCTCGGCGCGGGGCTTGCCACCGCGACCCACGCGCCCCTGGCGGCGTTGGCAAGCCGGTTGTTCGGCGGCGTGGGCGGCGACCTCCTCGCGGTCGTGATGTCGATTTCCGTCATCAGTACGCTCGCCGGCGACATGCTCGCCACGCCCCGTGCGGTGATGCCTGTCGCGCAGTCAGGGGTCTTGCCTCGCATCCTGGCCCGCGTGCACCCAAGGTTCCGCACGCCACACATCGCAATTGCGGCGTTCGCCGGCCTCACCTGCTTCGTTGCGCTGACCGGTGCGTTCGAGGCGCTCGCCGTGCTCGCCAGCGCCGCGTTGCTGCTCGTGTACCTGGCGATTTGCGTGGCGGCTCTCAAGCGGCGATTCACGCACGCCAGAGCGCCAGGCGACTTCCGAGCGCCCGGCGGCCCGCTGGTGCCAGGGCTCGGTGTGGCCGTCGTGTTGTGGTTGCTCGCCCAGACCCGGCCGGTTGAGATCGTGGTGCCGCTCGCGCTGGTCGCGCTGGCCGTCGTGTACTACCGGATCCGGCGGCAATTCGAGCCCGACCTTCCGTAGCGCCGATGTCCTCGCCGTCACGCTACCCGGTTCCGGCGGCCATACACCGCATCGAAGAGGAGATCAGCCACAGCCGGTTCATCACGACGATCGCCCGCGCTGAGACGGTTGACGCCGCCGTGGCATTCGTCGACCAGATGCGCCGCGAGTTCGACGACGCCACGCACAACTGCTGGGCGTACGTGGTCGGACCTCCCGGAGACACGGGTCGCGTCGGGATGAGCGACGACGGGGAACCGCACGGCACGGCGGGCCGGCCGATGCTCGCGATGCTGCTGCACAGCGGGGTGGGTGATGTTGCGGCCGTGGTGACGCGGTACTACGGGGGCACCAAGCTCGGCACCGGGGGCCTGGTGCGGGCGTACAGCGGCGGCGTGCAGAAGGCGCTGGCAGCGATGCCGCGCGGCGAACACGTCGAATCGACGACGATGCAGATCACCGTGTCGTACGCGGCGGTGTCGGCGATGCAGCAGATCTTTCCGGCGTTCGAGGTCGACATCGTCTCGCAGACCTACGAGGCCGACGTCACCTACCGTGTGCGCCTGCCCGGCGCGCGCGCCGCAGGACTGCGCGCGGCAGTCCTGGACGCGACGCGCGGACAGGCCGGGATTACGCCGTCTTCAACGCCCGGCTCCACGCCCGGATCTTCGTGATCTCGGGCGTTGGGATGTGCAGGAATTCGAGAAACTCCTGGTGCTCGGCTGGCGCCGCCTTTTCGAACTCGGCGTGCCACCGGCTCATGTCGGCCTCGCTGAATCCGGCCGCTGCCATAATCGCCACCCACTTGTCTTTCGTGATCATCTGATTCCTCCTGAAGCTGCGCGAGCATTGCAGCAAGCGCAGGATGTTGCGTTGATGACCGCGCAACGCCTCCACCTCGCCTTCGATCTCGGCCAGCCGGCGCTGCAGGACGGCAGATGCCCCATCGCCGGGCCGGTCGAGTACCGTCCGGATGGTGGCCAGGCTCAGGCCCACCTTCCGGTACACACAGATCTGCTCCAGGCGTGCGGCGTCCTGGTCCGTGTAGGCACGGTAGTTGCCCTCCGTGCGCGGAGGGCGGCGCAGCAGCCCGATCGATTCGTAGTAGAGCAGCGTGCTTCGACTCAAGCCGAACCGGCGGGCCATCTGTGTCGCAGTCATCATCGCGTCCACCTTCAGGATCAACCTGTCAGTACTAGACAGGTCAAGCATAAACGGGCGGCACGCCGCACGGAAGCCGAAAGAAGGCGCTACCGCGCCGGCCGGCGCAGGCCTGCGCTCAATGCGCGCCCGGTGTGCGACGCCGCGCATGCCGCGATCGCGGCCGGCGGACCCGCTACCACCAGTCGGCCTCCAGCCGCGCCGCCTTCCGGGCCCAGATCGATCACCCAGTCGGCGTGGCGTATCACGTCGAGATTGTGCTCGACGACGACGAGCGAGTGGCCCGCGGCGACGAGGCGGTCGAAGACGCCGAGCAGCCGATCCACGTCGTCGGCGTGCAACCCTCTGGTCGGTTCGTCGAACAGGTAGAGCGTCGGCGCGGCTGCGCCATCGACGAGCGCCGAGCCCAGTGTCAGGCGCTGGCGCTCGCCTCCCGACAGTGTTCGCGTCGGCTGTCCCACGCGAAGATAGCCGAGCCCGACGTCACGGAGGGCGCAGAGCGGGGCCGCGACAGCCCGGCGTCGGGCGAAGGCGGCGTACGCGTGGTCGATCGTCATCTCGAGGACGTCCGCCATCGACGCGCCGTCGATCGTGCAGGCGAGCACCGGCAATCCGTATCGTCGGCCGCCGCACGCCTCGCAGATCATCCAGACGTCCGGCAGAAAATCCATGCTGACCCGGATCTGGCCAAGCCCTTCGCACGCCTCGCAGCGGCCGCCTTTGGCCGACGCGGAGAAATGCGCCTTGCCAAGACCGTGAGCCCTGGCGTGGTCGGTGGCCGCAAACGCGATTCGCAGCGCATCGAAGGCGCCGCTGAGCGTGGCGGGCGTGCTCCAGGGCGACGACACCCGGTTCGCCTGCTCGACGTCCACCATGCGCGCGATCGGCGACAGGAGGTCGAAACCTTTGCAGCCTGCCGGCGCCGACGTCGAAGACGGGCCGGCCGAGAGCCTCCGCTCCAGCGACGGCGCGAGCACGTCCAGGATCAACGACGACTTCCCGCTCCCCGAGACGCCTGTGACAACGACGAGGCCACCGGCCGGGATGTCCACATCCACGTCGCGCAGATTGTGCGCGTAGGCGCCGCGGATGGCGATGCCCGGCTGCAGTGGCCGCGATCGCGGAGCACCGTCGGTCGCCTGCGCCACCGCCCGCCGGAGATGCGCGCCGGTGCGGGACGTCTCGAGCCGCGCCATCACGGCTGGGGGCCCCTGACCGACAATCGTCCCACCATCCGGGCCTGCGCCTGGGCCAAGTTCAATCACATGATCTGCGGCGGCGACGACATCGATGTCGTGTTCGACGACCACCACCGTGTTCCCCGCGTCTCGCAGGGTGCGCAGCAGCGTGAGCAGCCGGTCGGTGTCTCTGGGATGGAGGCCGACGGTCGGCTCGTCGAGCACGTAGGTGATCCCGGTCAGGCCGGATCGCAACTCCGCGGCGAGCCGGACGCGCTGGGCTTCTCCGCCCGACAATGTTGCGGCCGGCCGATCGATCGATAGATAGCCCAGCCCCGCGTCGCGCAGGCTCTCCAGCCGCTGCCGCACGTCATCGCGCAACACGGCAGTGAGCGTTCTCACGCCCGCGTCGATGTCGATGCCGCCGGCGTCGATCGAGCCGAGAAACGCGAGCGTGTCGTCCATGGTCCGGCGCAGCAGTTGGTGGATGGTGATGCCGCCGAACCGGACGGCCGCCGCCTCAGGCTTGAGGCCGCTGCCTCCGCACCCGCCGCACGCCACGCTCATCATCAATGGTTCGAGCACCTCGCTGCGGCGATCGGCGTGTTTGCGCTCGTACTCCTGACGCACCAGTTCGAGCAGGCCGAGCCAGGCGGAGCTGAACCGGTGGGATCCGGTGCGTGCGCCGCGCTCGTATCGCCACTCGACGTCGAACAGGCGATCGCCCGCGCCGCCAAGCGCGACGTCGCGGGCCTCGGCGGTGAGCGCATTCCACGGTCCAGAAAAGTCGAGGCCCAGATCGCGGCCAGCCGCCGTCAGAATGGCCATATGCTGGCCGCGCGGATCTCCATAGAAGCGGCCGGGCTTGTGGCCGGCGATCGCGCCGTCTGCGATCGGGCGAGACGGATCGGTGACGAGCCTGGCGGCATCGGTCGTGATGCGGCGACCCAGACCGTGGCACGCGAGGCAGGCGCCCGATTCTGAGTTGGGCGAGAACATGGCGGCGGTCAACGTGGGAGTTCCGACGAATCGGCACGCCAGGCAGGCGCCATCGACCAGCGTCGTCTCGCAGGCGGGACAGTGCCGGACGCCGGCACGGGAATAGAGCAGCCGATAGTAGTCGTGGATGTCGGTCAACGTGCCGACCGTCGATCGCGGATTTCGCGAGGGTGCGTGCTGGCTGATCGCAATGGTGGGCGTGAGGCCAGACACGCTGTCGAATACCGCTCCGGCGGCCTGAACAACGAACCGGCGCGCGTACGTCGAACACGTGCCGACAAAACGCTGCTGGCCTTCGGCAAACACCGTGTCGAACGCCAGCGACGACTTTCCGCTGCCCGAGACGCCGGTGATGACGGTGATCTGGTTGGCAGGGATCTCGACGTCGACGTTCCTGAGATTGTGCGTGGAGACGTTGACGAACCGGATGGGTTCTGCCGCGCGCCGGCGTGCCTCGCCGGCCCGGTGGCGACGCTGGTCGTCGGTGGGCGGTTGCCGGATGCCTCCGACCTCCCGCAAGGCCTCGCCGGTCCACGATCCGGGTGTGTCCGCGATGTGGTCCGGCGTGCCCATCACCACCACGCGTCCGCCGCGCAGCCCGCTGTCGGGCCCCATGTCCACCACATGGTCCGCCATCCTGATGAGGTCGAGATGGTGCTCGACGGCAATCACGGTGTTGCCGCTGGCGACCAACCCTTCGATGGCCCTCAGCAGAAGGGCGACGTCCGCCGCATGCAACCCGGTGGTGGGCTCGTCCAGCAGATAGAGCGTTTGTCCCGTGCCAGGGCGCGACAGTTCGGCCGCCAGTTTCACGCGCTGGGCTTCGCCGCCGGACAACTGCGTCGCCGGGTGGCCCAGCCGGAGGTACCCCAGGCCCAGTGTGCGCATCGTGTCGAGCGTTCGGGCAACCGCCGGCTGGTCGTCGAACAGGGCGCACGCCTGTTCGATAGGCGTCTCGAGGACGTCGTGAATGCTTCGACCGCTGTAAGTGATGGCGAGCGTCTCGTGGTTGAACCGCCGCCCGCCGCAGCGCTCGCACACGCTGGTGACGGTCCCGAGAAACTGCATCCCGATCTCGACGACCCCGGCGCCCTCGCACGCCTCGCAGCGCCCGCCCGCGACGTTGAACGAGAACCGCCCCTTCTCGAATCCGCGCGCCACGGCCGCCGGCTGCGCGGCGAACAGGTCGCGCACGCGGTCGAACACGCCGGTGTAGGTCGCCGGATTCGACCGGGGCGTACGACCGATCGGCGCCTGATCGATGTCGATGATCTTGTCGATCGGCTCAGTCGTCTCGACGCGGGCGTCGCCGTGCGGTTGCCCCGACAGCAGTCGGCGCGTTGCCTCGACGAGCGTGGATTTGCCGGCGCCCGACACGCCGGTGACGACATTGAATGCGCCCAGCAGGAAGGTGGCGGACACATCGACCAGGTTGTGCGCCGACACGCCGCTCACTCCGAGCGTTCCGCGCCCAGTGCGACGAGTGCGCGAAACGTCGATGCGCTGCCTGCCGCTGAGCCACGCGCGCGTCGGACTGTCGATCGCAGGGTGGCCGTCTGCGTCGTCGCCCGCCAGAAGCGCGTCCACCGGCCCGCTGAAGAGCACCGCTCCGCCACTGGTGCCCGCCCCTGGTCCCACGTCCACAATCCAGTCGGCGTGCCGCACGACCTGCTCGTCGTGCTCAACCACCAGCACGGTATTGCCGGCGTCGCGGAGCGATCCCAGCACGTCGATCAACCCCGCCGTGTCGCGGTGGTGAAGGCCGACCGACGGTTCGTCGAGCACGTAGAGGACGCCCCTCAGCCCGATGGCTGCAATCCTGGCGAGCCGAATCCGTTGGGCCTCGCCCGTCGAAAGAGTGGTCGACTCGCGGTCCAGCGCCAGGTACCCGAGACCGAGGCGCTGGAGCGACGCGCATCGTTCGATCACCGGGCGCCTGATGGCCTCCACATGCGGGCGTTGCCAGCCGTTCGACTCCGAATCTTCCTCAAACCACGCGCAAAGCTCGTCGATGGAACGCGCAGCGGCTTCTGCGATGTTCAGGCCGCGGACCGTGACGGCGAGCGCGTCGGGTGAGAGCCGCGTGCCGCCGCACGCACGACACGGCAGCGACTGCACGAACCGCAGGATGTTGCCGTTGCGTTTCTGCCTGAGGATCTGTTCCATCACCGGGAGGATGCCTTTGTAGACGCCTTCCTCCCGAGGTTTCGCCGTGATGCCGGTCCACTTCATGCGCGAGGCCAGGGGGTGTTTGCCGTACGGAATGCGAATCCGATCGGAGCCATTCAGGATGATGCCGCGCTGGTCCGACGTCAGTTGATTCCACGGCACGTCCACCGTGAATCCGTGCGCCCGGCACACCTGGTCGAGCACGTCGATGGTGACTTGCGAGTAAATCAGATAGCCGTTCGGCGTCGAGATCCTCAGCGCGCCGCCCCGGACCGTCCTGGACGGATCGGCAACCAGCAGGTCGGGGTCGAGCCGGTCCTCCACCCCGAGTCCCTTGCACGCCGGACACGCGCCGCGCGGCGAGTTGAAGGAAAACAACTCGCGCCCGATGGTCGGCGTTGCGGTTCCCGGCGCCCGTGTTCCGGCCCGCGCCCACAACAGGCGCAGCAGGTCGTAGAGTTCCGTCACCGTGCCGACCGTCGAACGGGACGTGCGCACCACCGACGATTGATCGACGACGACGGCGGGCGACAAGCCGGCGATGTGCCGCACGGAGGGCCGCGACACCTTTCCCAGGAATTGCCTCGCGTACGACGAGAACGTCTCGAGGTACCGCCGGCGCCCTTCGGCGCCAATCGTGTCGAAGGCCAGCGACGACTTTCCCGACCCCGACACGCCGGTGACGACGGTGAGGCAACCGCGGGGAATGTCGACGTCCACCTGTCGCAGGTTGTGCTGGCTTGCGCCTCTGACCGCGATCACCGAATTCCCGTCCCTCACCGATACCGTCCCGTCGTCGTCGTCGGGATCAGCAAGAAGGCGTTGGCGGCCAGCCGTCCGGTCAGCACGGCGACAGCGGCGGCAAGGGCGCCGACCAGGTCGAAGGTCCCGACACAGACGACGAGGGCCGTCGCCAGGCCGACCGCTTCGACACTGGTGGCGATCGTCACCATGCGTGTCTGCCGCCCGAGGATCAGCTGCGCGCGTTGAAACGACAACGCGTACTCGAGCGCCGGCAGCAGCACCATGATGCGGACAGGAGCGATGGCAAACGCCCGCAAGTCGGCCTGCAATCCCACCACGACCCGGAACCAGATTTCGATCAACGGGCTGAAGACGATGATGCCGAGCGCGACCGAGGCCGCAGCGGCCAGCAGGGCTCCTACGCGACGGACTTCGGGGACGTGATTCCCGCGGGGACCGGACAGCGCCACCGAGACTTCCTGATAACCGATGCCGCCACTGCGGAACATGAACACGAACGCGTTGACGACAGGCCAGACCGCCAGCGACTCGATCGGGGAGCGGCTGTGCCCGAGAAAGAAGGTGACGAGCGGCCCGGTGACCAGCGAGATCACAGAGGTCAGCGCGAGCGGGAAGTAGAACCGTCCGATGTCGCGCAACGACAGGACGGGCGCCGACGCGTCGGGAGCTTCCGAGAGCAACTGCGTCACCAGGTGCCGGGCCATCCAACGGCTGGCGGCGGCTTCGGCGACCACCCCGGTCGATAGCGCGATGGCCCCGATGGCCGCGCCGGGCATGCGGCTCATCCACGCGAGCGCAGCGGCCGTCGTCGACATCGCGGCCAGCCTGATCACCGTGCCGTACGCCACGCGCCTGGTCAGGTGATGCCGGACCAGGATGCCTTGATAGAAACGGCGATAGCCGATGGCCGCCGGCCACGGAATCAGCAGCGCGGTGGCGACGTGCGCGAGGCGGGCGACCTCGGGCGGCAATCCGATCAGCCGGCCGGTGATGAACTCGAACACCGGCGGAAGGACGCCGACCAGCAAGCTCAGAGTGACACCGGCGTTAAGCAGGAACGTGAATCGGCGAAGCGCCAGAAACGACTGACGGTTGGCGACCAGGGCGTTGGCCGCGGTCAGCAGCATCATGATGGGCGATTCGGCCAGCCATCCCAGCGCGAAGGCGACGCCATAGGCCGCCAGGTTGTACGCCGCATCCGGCATCCGCGCGATGATGGCGGCGATGAACGGTCCTTCGACCGCCATCATCAACCACGTGGCCGCGAGTGGAAGCCAGAACGCGAGGATGAACCGGGTGGGGAGACGTCGATCCGCCGGGATGATCACAGCGGGCGGCTCAGAAGGGCGGCAGGGAACCAACTCATTCTGCCAACATTATGAATGAACGGCGCGCAATCGCGAACCTGGCCGGATCGGGCTACAATTCGCGGGTACCGGACACCCGAGCGTATGAGGGTGACGATCCACAGGAGGCGCGTTGTGAAGCTGCAAGATCGGCTCCGTGTCTTGGCGAGTCGCGCGTTCGCCGCGGCGATCCTTGTCGGGTCTGTGACCATTGCCGACCACCAGGCCGCCGCGCAAGTGGTTGGCCCCGCCGTCCTGTCGCGTCCCGCCGCCGGTTTCACGCTGTCGATTCCCTCTGGATGGCAGGAGCACGTCGATCCCGAAATCGCCGCGGCGATCGTGCCGAGCGGCCGCTCCGACGTGGCATTCATGGTGTTTACTCGAACCGACGATCCGCCGGCCGATGTCGAGAGCATGCTGAGCCGGATCCTCGGCAAGATGATGGAGGATCCTAAACGCACGATCGTCTCTCAACGGATGGACACCTACCAGGCGCGGACGGCGCTGGTCGCCGAGTTCGACGACGAGGCGAACCGATACCAACTGACACTGTTTCCGCGCGACACGGGTTCGAAGAGCCAGACCTTCTACATCATGATGTCGATTGCGACGAAGAAGGACGCGCCGCTGATGGCGCCGGCCTTCGACCGCATCCGGGCCGGATTTCAATTAACGGCGATGACGCCGGCACCGCCCGCGTCGGCCGCAACTCAGCCCCCGCGACCGCAGGAGACGGCGCCGCCGTCATCGACGGGGCCGGCGACCAGGCCGTCTGCCACGATGACCGCGGCCGAACGGGCCGAATTCCTCGACGGCATGCTGGCGCCGAAGGGCGCCGAAACGGCGGCTGCCGGGCTCAAGACGACCAAGGAAAAGGACCGCATCGACGGCACCGCTGCCTACGGGCGCGGTCTGGCGTTTGCCGAGCAGGGCGCGTGGACCGAAGCCGAAAAGGAATTCCACACCACCGAACACAAGGACGACAACAACGTCGAGTACCTCTGTTCGCTGGGCTACGCCTACCTCAAGCTCCACAAGCCCGACGACGCGATCAAGCGGTACGAGCGGGTCTACAAGATGGATCCGCGCAGCACGCGGGCGCTGGTCGGGATGGCGGCCGCGTACGAAGACCGCCAGAACTTCCGCGAGGCCGTGCGCATGTGGCAGCGCTACGCGCGAATGGCGTTGCCGGCCGCCGAGAAGACCCGGGCCCAGGGTCTGCTCGCCGGCGCCCAGAACCTGTTCGCCCAGTACTACGAAATCGCCGAGAACCCCGGCGGCGGAAGTGCCAATGCGCTGACCGCGCCTCAGGAGATGCAGCTCGGGCAGAACTACGTGACCCAGTTGTCGCAGACCGGGCTCAGCGTGCTCAAGGACGAGACGGTTAACGGGTACGTGAGGAGCCTGTGCCAGCGGCTCGTGTCGCGGGCGAAGAATTTTCCGACCAACTACCAGGTGTTCGTGCTCGACACGGCCGACGTGAATGCCTTCACGATTCCCGGCTACATCTTTATCAATCGAGGCCTGCTGGCCGTGGTCGATACCGAAGCCGAACTGGCCGGCGTGGTCGCCCACGAGATAGGCCACTCGGTGGCCCATCACTCCGCGAAGAAACTGACGAAGCAGGCGATCGATCAGCAGCAGGCCGAGAACCTCAAGAACTCCAACAACCGCTTTCTGCGCTGGCTGGGATCGATGTCGGAAGCGGGCTCGGCGTACGGCCAGATGTCGTTCAGCCGCGAGAACGAGGAGCAAGCCGATCGCCTCGCGGTGCACATCACGTTCGATTCGGGCCTCGATCCCCAAGGGTTCGCGTCGTTTTTCCGAAAACTCGAATCGCTCGCGCCCTCGTCGCGCAACAACTGGGATCTGATGCAGCGGACGCATCCCTTCTCGGTCGATCGACTCAACACGATCACCACCTACATCGACCTGCTGCCCGAGCGAAGCACGGCGCTGACCTCGCCGGAATTCGAGCAGATGCGCACGCGCCTGGCGGGCCTGCCGCCTCCTGCCGATGCGACGGGCCTGATGCAGGCGCCGGGCGACACGCCGCCTGCACTGCCTGGCGCCGGGGGGCTGCCCGGTGGCGGCGGCGGGACGCGCACCTTCACGCTGGATACGGCGCCGTTTGCCGGCGAGATTCCGGCCGATTGGGCGGGTCGCAAGACCGACAGCGGGACCATCGTGTTCGAGGGGCCGAAAGGCAGCGAGTCGTACCAGGTGTCGGTCGAACTGGAATTCGCCGAGAAGCGTTCCGGCCTGTCGATCGACGACGTGGCCGACAGCATGCGGCGCTTGCTGGAGCGGAAAAACGACGCGCGGGTCCAGCCCATCGAGCGCCAGCGGGCCAACGACGGCACGCCGGTGCGGTTCGTGCGGGGCACCTACACCGTGCGCGACCGCGCCGGGGCGACTGCTTCGATTCGCAACTTGAGCGTGGTGTTCGACTATCCGGGCTACTACGTGCTGATGAGTTACTACACGCCCGAATCGATCTACGACAAGTACATGGATGTGTTCAAGGTGTTCGCCGAACGGTTCAAGTACACCGGGCGCTGAACACCGGGTTCCTCGTCGTTGATCGCGGTGGTCCGGAGGCGCGTACGGGGACCCTCGCTTCGCCGCGCCCGTACGCGACGGTACGGAGCCCAGACGGTGAACATTTCTCCAGGCCCGCTCGTCCAACGTCTGTGGACGGATGTCTGACATGGCAAGACGGAAGGGCGTGTAGATCCATGCATCGTCGAGTCGGGCGGGCGGGCGTGGCACTGCTGTTCGTGCTCGCAGGGGCAGGCGTCTGCGCAGCCCAACCGCCTGCGGTCGTGGCCGCGACACCCGCCGTCGTCACCGGGCCGCCAGCGGTGCCGAGCGTGAAGGCGGTTCGAGCCACAAGCCGCATCGTGATTGACGGCCGCCTCGACGAAGCCGACTGGCAGCGCGCCGAACCCGCCGCCGGCTTCACCCAGCGCAATCCCGACGAGGGCAAACCCGCCACCGAGCGCACAGAGGTGCGCGTGCTCTACGACGCCGATGCGATCTATTTCGGCGCCCGGATGTTCGACCGCGAGGCCGGCAAGATCGCCCGCCGCCTAACCCGTCGTGACGAGGATTCCTCGGGCATAGCCGACACGCTGATCATCGGGCTGGACCCGCATCACGACCATGTGACCGGCGCGCGATTCGCGGTGAGCGCGGCCGGCAGCCTGCGCGACGGCACCTTGCTCAACGACTCGAGCGACGACAACTCCTGGGACGGCGTGTGGGAGGCGGCTGTCGCGATCGACGATCTGGGGTGGACGGCGGAGATCCGAATCCCGTTCTCACAGTTGCGATTTCCCGCCGCCGATCGACAGACGTGGGGCCTCAATGTCGTCCGCTCGATCACGCGGACCAACGAAGAGGATTGGTGGGCACCCACTCCCAAGAAGGACAGCGCCATCGTGTCGCGATTCGGTCATCTGGAGGGCCTCGACGGGATTCGCGGGCGTCGGCACCTCGACTTGCTGCCATACGCCACGGCGAAAGGCGAGCGGAACAGTACCGTCGACGCCGCCAATCCCTTCACCAGCGGTCACACGGTTACGCCGCACGTCGGGGTCGACGCGAAGTGGGGCGTTTCCAGCAACGTGACGGTCGACGCCACCGTCAATCCGGACTTCGGCCAGGTCGAAGTCGATCCCGCCGTCGTCAATCTGTCGGCGTTCGAGACCTTCTACGACGAGAAGCGCCCGTTCTTCATCGAAGGATCCGACGTGTTCAACCGGTTCGGTCGCAACGGGGCGTCGGGCTTCATGGGGTTCAATCGCTCGAATCCCACGCTGTTCTACTCGCGGCGTATCGGACGGGCGCCCCAGGATTCGGCCAGCGGCGACTTCGTGGACGCGCCGACGGCGACGACTATTCTCGGGGCGGCGAAGATCACCGGCAAGACGACAAGCGGGTGGACGTTCAATCTCACCGAGGCGCTCACTGCAGCGGAGTGGGCAGACGTGGCCGATGGAGCCGCACGGAGCCGGGTCGAGATCGAACCGGCGACCAATTACCTGGCCGCGCGTGTGTATCGGGACATCGGCACGCGCGCCGGCATCGGGATGCTCGCCACGCTGGTGAATCGGGACACGCCGGACACCGCGCTCCGCGACCGCGTCGTCGACCACGCCTACGTGGTGGGCGTGGACGGCCACGCGTATCTCAACAGCGGCCGTGATTTCGTGATAGCGGGGGCGTTGTCGGCCAGCCGCGTGGAGGGAACCGAGGCCGCCATCTCGCGGCTCGAACGCGCCTCGGCAAGGTACTTTCAGCGGCCCGATGCCGCGCATCTGAGGTACGACCCGTTGGCGACGGCGCTCACCGGTTGGAATCTTCAGATCGACTTCAACAGGAACACGGGCAATGTGAGGCCGAACGTGTCGTACTGGGCCGTCAGTCCGGGATACGAGACCAACGACGTCGGCTACCTGACCAGCGCCGATCGTATGGGGATGCACGCCGGCGTTGTCTGGCTCACGACCACGCCCGATTCGTTCAGCCGGAGCCGGCACCTGGTGGCCGCCAAGTGGTACGTCTGGAACTTTGCGCACGAGAAGATGAGCGACGGCGTCTACATCGGCGGATCCGCCACGTTTCGAAATTACTGGTCCGGGTCGGTGACGCTCATCGCGACGGCCGATCCGCTCAACGATCGACTCACGCGCGGCGGGCCGATGATGAAGAGTCCGGGCGGCCGGAGTTACGGGGCGTCGCTCGGCAGCGACGGCCGGAAGATTATCGGCGTCAACATCAATGGGAACTATTCGATCGATTCGGCGGGATCGTGGGATTCGTCCGGCGCCGTCACGATCGCCGCCAAGCCGGTTCCCGCTCTCACCGTTGAGATTGGCCCGTCGCTGCTGCGATCGCTCAGCCTCGCCCAGTACGTAACGACGGCGTTCGACGCGTCGGCCACCGCGACGTTCGGCCGCCGGGACGTGTTCGGCGAGATCGACCAGATCGAATGGTCGATGACCACCCGGGTCAGCCTGATGATGAATCCGCGGATGTCGTTCCAGATGTTCGCGCAGCCGCTGCTGTCGGTTGGGCGATACGGCCATTTCAAGCAGGCCGCGAAGCCCCGGACCTATACGTTTTTGCGTTACGGCGTCGATGTGGGCACGATCGGCTTCGACCCCGCGTCGGATACCTACCACGTCAATCCGACGGGCGACGCCACGGGCGTGCCATTCTCGTTCGGCGATCCGAATTTCAATTTCAAGTCGCTTCGCGTCAACGCCGTCTACCGCTGGGAGTTTCGGCCCGGTTCGACGTTCTTCCTCGTGTGGACGCAGCAGCGCGAAGACTATGTGCGGCCCGGGCAGTTCGCGTTCGGCACAGATCTGTCGAGCCTGGTCCACGCGCCAGCCGACAACGTGGTGCTGGCAAAGGTGAGTTACTGGTTCAGCCGGTAGGCTCGCGCCGCGCGGTCGCTAGGGCGATTTGGTCGGCCACGTCAGGCGGATCCCGGATCCCGGCTTGGTGACGGTAATGAGGCGCGCTAAGTCTGGATCCCACTCCAGCGTCACGCCCCCTGGATCGGTTGGGAGATCCTCCCACGACAATCTCACGCCGCCGGTGGGCGGCATCCGACGAGCGCCGGACTGGTTCGCGGCGGAGCCCGGCGAGCCGTGGGCCATTGCGCCCGGCTTGGCACCGCCCTTACCCGACTTGGCGGTGGCCTGTTCGACCATGATGCTCTGGATTCGTGTGACGGCCGCGGCGACGTCGGCGCGCGCTCCGACCTTCGCGGCTGCGATGGCGCCCGGTGAATCTTTGGCCGGCGCGGGCTTGGTCCCCCCCGCTGGGCTGGCGCTGTGACTCTTCGCGTCGGCTGCGGGGACGGGCTTGGTGGCGTCAGCGGGTGTTTCGGCGTGGGAAGATTTCGCATCTGGCGCGGCGGTGGGGGTCGACTTCCTGTCTGCGGCAGGGTCCGGTTTGGCCGCGACCGCTTTGGCGTCAACCGGAGCGCTGTGCGTGGTCTCGGCCGGCGTGGTCGGCTTTGTTTCGGCCGGCGCGGGCTTTTTCGTTTCGGCCGGCGTGGTCGGCTTTGTTTCGGCAGGAGCCGGCGGTTTCGCGGCGGGCGCGGGTGCAGCCTGATGTCCGGCTTGCGGCATCGATGCGATGCTGGTGTCGGCAGACGCCGAGAGGCGGGCGACGCCACACCCCAGCACCAGTACGGCGGCCGCCATCAGTCGTATCGTCGATTGTGTGCCACGCATACGCGCTCCTGCCTGGGTCGTACCTGCCGGCCCGACCGTTTCTCCGCCTGCTGTCCCCGGTCCCGGCATGGCCTGTTGGTGCTGACCTGCGACCGTCCCTGGTCGACTGTTTGCCGGCGACCACGGCCCCAACGGGCCTCTCTGAGCTCGCCGCCTATCGATAGAAGGCGTCGGGTTTCTGTTTCGGCGCCTCCTGTTCGGCCTTGACCGGTTCGCTGAAGCGCACGCGCCCGGTCGAGAATTCGTAGAATGCGCCCACCGCCTGCAATTTGCCTGATGCGGCCAGATGCTTGACGATGGCGCTTTTCGAGAACAGGTCGTTGATCACCTGTTCGACGTTGGCCAGGATGGCTTCCCGCATGTGATCGAGATCGGCCGACACGGTCATGCGGGCGAATCCCGGCTTGATGGCGGCCACCAGGGCATCGAGATTCGGTCCCATCGACGCGGCGCCAGGCTTGGCCTCGAGCGCGGCCTTCACTGCGCCGCAGGACTCGTGGCCCATCACGACCAGCAGCGGTGCATTGAGATGTTCGGCTCCGTACTCGACGCTGGCGAGTACCGCTTTGTCGGCCACTTCGCCGGCGGTCCGCACGACGAACAGGTCGCCCAGGCCGGCGTTGAAGATCACTTCGGGCGGCACGCGCGAATCCGCGCACGACAGCACGATGGCAAACGGCGACTGCCCTTTGAGCTGTGCGAGTCTTTTCTCAGCCGTAATGGGCAACGTCGCCGACGGGTTCTTGACGAAGCGCTCGTTGCCGGACTTGAGTCGATCCAGGGGCGACGGCCCGGCCGGCTGAGAGGGCGGCGCGGTGGCCTGCTGAGCAGGCGCCGGTGTTGGTTGCTGAGAGGGCGGTGGGGCGGCCTGTTGAGAGGGCAGCGGTGGTGGTTGCTGAGACCGGACGCCGACGCTGCCGGCGGTCAAGAACAGGACGATCGCCACCGCCAACGCACGCTGATATCGCATCCCCGCCTCCCGGAATCCGGCTGCCACGTCGCGACAGCGCGATCGGCCCCGCGCGACGCGACGCGACGCGGAACCGCGCCATCCGCGTACGGAGCGCCTCGTAGTGGTAATCGGCCTGTTGGCGGCGCGCATGAACGCCCCACGCGTCCTAGCCCGCAATCTCCGGTCGCTGTGCTGTTCCCAGAGCGTGCTGCTTCCACAGCAGGTAGATGGCCGGATAGACGAGCAATTCGAGGATGAACGACGTGGCGAGGCCGCCCACCATGGGCGCAGCCACCCGCTTCATGACGTCGGCGCCAGTGCCCATCGACCACATGATGGGCATCAGGCCAATCATCGCGGCTGCGACCGTCATCATCTTCGGGCGCACCCGCTTGACGGCCCCGTGGATGATGGCGGCGTGCAGGTCCTGGCGCGTCGAGAGCCGACCAGCCGCGCGTGCCTCTTCGTATGAGAGATCGAGAAACAACAGCATGAAGACCCCGGTTTCGGCATCCAGGCCCATCAGCGCAATCATGCCCACCCAGGCGGCAATCGACACGTTGTAGTCGAGCACGTACATCAGCCACACCGCGCCGACCACCGAGAACGGCACGGCCAGCATCACGACCGACGCCTTGAACGCCGACTTGGTGTTTGCGTAGAGCAGGAAAAAAATCAGCACGATCGTGATCGGCACGACGATTTTGAGGCGCTCCCTGACGCGCAGCATGTTTTCGTACTGGCCGCTCCACTCGATCGAGTAGCCGCTCGGCAGCGCCAGCTGCGCCCCCACTGCAGTGCGCGCGCGCTCGACGTAGCCGCCGATGTCGGTCGTGGTGACGTCAACGAAGACGTAGCCGGCCACCATCCCGTTCTCGTTGCGCACCATCGACGGCCCGGTCACCGTGCGCAGCGTCGCGAGCTTGGCCAACGGAATCTGCGCGCCCCCCGGCGCCATCACGCTCACCTGCCCGAGCCGGTCGAGGTCGTCGCGCAAGCCCCTGGGGTAGCGGACATTCACCGGAAATCGCGCGCGGCCTTCCACCGTCGTCGTCACGTTCTCGCCGCCCACCGCCGACATGATGACGTCCTGCACGCTCTGCACGGAGAGTCCGTAGCGGGCCAGCGCGGCGCGGTTCAGATCGAAATCCACGAAATAGCCCCCCGTCACCCGCTCGGCAAACACGCTTCGCGTCCCGGGCACGCTGCTCAGAATCTCCTCGAGGCGTGTCCCGATGGCTTCGATCTGCGCCAGGTCGGCCCCGAACACCTTGATCCCGACCGGCGTCCGCACGCCGGTGGTGAGCATGTCGATGCGGGCCTTGATCGGCATGGTCCAGGCGTTGGTCGTTCCGGGAATCTTCAGCGCGGCGTCCATCTGGGCGACCAGTTCGTCCCACGAGATCCGATCCGGCCAGATGTGGCGGAGCACCAGCGCCTGCAGCCACTCCGGCGCCCTGCCGGAGTACCACTGGGGTCTGGCGCGCCACTGGGACGGCGGCTTCAGGAGGACGGTGGTCTCCATCATCGAAAACGGCGCCGGGTCGGTCGACGTGTCCGCACGTCCGGCCTTGCCAAACACCGTCTCCACTTCGGGGAACGACTTGAGCACGCGGTCCTGCGTCTGCAGAATGCGCGAGGCTTCGGTGACCGAAATGCCCGGCAGCGTCGTCGGCATGTAGAGGATCGTGCCTTCGTTGAGCGGCGGCATGAACTCGTGGCCCAGTTTCAAGTACACCGGGACGGTGGCCACCACGACGAGCACGGCGAGCACGATCGTGGTCTTCGGGACGCGCAGGACCAGTCGGCACACCGGTTCGTAGATCCAGAACAGCACGCGGCTGATGGGATGACGCTCTTCCTGATAATAGCGGCCGACGGTGGCCTGCCCGACCAGCCACGACAGCCAGCGCGGACGGAAGCGCGGAAAGTCCATGCGCGTAAAGAGCATCCGCAGTGCGGGATCGAGCGTGATGGCGAGGCCGGCGGCGATAAACATCGCGAGATTTTTCGTCCAGGCGAGCGGCGTGAACAGCCGGCCCTCCTGATCGACCAGCGTGAAGATCGGGAGAAATGCGACGGCGACCACCAGCAGGGAGAAGAACACCGACGGGCCGACCTCGAGCAGGGCGCCGAGGCGCACGGCGTGGTAATCGCCGACGCGCCCTCCGTGCTGCCACTGTTCGAGCTTCTTGTAGGCATTTTCGACTTCGACGATCGCGCCGTCCACCAGCACGCCGATCGAGATCGCCAGGCCCGCCAGCGACATGATGTTGGACGAGAGGCCCATCAGTCTCATGGGAATGAACGCCAGCAGCACCGCCACCGGAATCGTGATGATCGGGACGATGGCCGAGGGAACGTGCCACAGGAAGAGCAGGATGACGAGGCTGACGATGGCAATCTCGGCGATCAGTTCGCCGCGCAGGTTGGTGATGGAACGCTCGATGAGCTCGGATCGATCGTAGGTGGTGACGAACCGGACCCCTTTGGGCAGTGACGGCGCGAGTTCCTTCAGCCGGTCTTTGACCCGCGCGATCACGTCGCGGGCGTTCTCGTTGTGGCGCATGACGACGATGCCGCCCACCGCGTCGCCGCGGCCGTCGAGGTCGGAGACGCCTCGGCGCATCTCCGGTCCGATGGCGATCGACGCCACGTCGCGCAGCAGCACGGGGGTGCCGCGGGCGTCGGTCTTGAGCACGACCTGATCGAGATCGTCTTTCGACTTCACGTAGCCGCGACCGCGCACCATGAACTCGCGCCCGGCGAATTCCAGCAGCCGTCCGCCCACTTCCACATTGCTGCGCCGGACGGCCTCCGCGACGTCCATGATGCCGAGGTCGTAGGCCTTGAGGTGATTGGGATCGACCGTCACCTGGTACTGCTGGACGTAGCCGCCAATCGACGCGACTTCGGCAACGCCGGGCACCGACTGCACGCGGTACCGCAGATTCCAGTCCTGCAGCGTCCGGAGATCGGCGAGCGACTGGGTGCCGCCATCGTCGACCAGGGCGTATTGGTACACCCATCCAACCCCGGTGGCGTCCGGGCCGATTTCGGTCCTGACGCCCTGCGGCAGCAGCGGCTGGATCTTCGAGAGGTACTCCAGCACGCGGCTGCGCGCCCAGTAGATGTCGGTGCCGTCGTTGAAGATGACATAGACGTAACTGAAGCCGAAATCCGAGAACCCGCGAATCGTCTTGACGTTGGGCGTCCCGAGCAGGGCCGAGACGATCGGGTACGTCACCTGGTCTTCGATGATGTCGGGACTCCGGTCCCACCGCGAATAGACAATCACCTGTGTGTCCGACAGGTCGGGAATCGCGTCGACCGGGATGTGTTGCAGCGTGTAGAGGCCGTACACCACGAGCACGCCCGTGGCGAACAGCACCAGCAGGCGGTTGCGCGCGCTGAAGCGGATGATGGCGTCAATCATGGCGGCCCTTCAGCGTTTCTCCGGCGCGGGCGCCGCCGGCGACGAGGCTTTGATGGCCGACAGGGCGGCCTTGAGGCTCGACTCCGAGTCGAGCAGGAAATTGGCGGCCGTCACGACGCGGTCGCCCTTGGCGAGGCCTTTCAGCACCTGATAGCCATCGGCGAGTTTGACGCCCGTCTGGATTTCGCGCGGCTCGAGGCTGCCGTCAGGCCGGTCGAGGAAGACCAGCAGGCGATCGCCGGTGTCGACGACAGCGCTTTCGGGCACCACCAGACCCATCCCGAGGTCGTTGCGGAGCCAGACGTCGCCGAACATGTCCGGCTTCAGCACGCCATCCTGATTGGCCACTTCGATGCGTACTTTGATGGTGCGCGTCTTGTCGTCCAGTGTCGGCGAGATGTTGGTGACGGTGCCGCGCCAGACGCGGCCGGGCACGCTCGAGAGCGAGACTTCCGCGGGCATGCCCAGGCGCACCACGCCGAGGTCGGTGTCGTAGACGTCGGCCATCACCCACAGGCGCGACAAATCAGAAATGTCGAACAGCGTTTCGGACGGCATGACGCGCATGCCGTGCACCACGTTCTTCTGGACGACGTAACCGCTGACCTCGGCGTACAGATCGAAGGTGCGCTTGGGTGTGCCGGTGCGCTCCATTTCCGCGATGTCTTCCGCCCGCACGTCCCACTGCAAGAGCCGCTGGCGTGCCGCCTCCAGCAGGTTGGCGCCGCCCTGCGCCACCGAGGGAATCGCGCTCGCCCCGAGTTGTTTCTGTGCCTTGAGTGCGAGGAGGTACTCCTGCTGGGTGGCCACCAGTTCCGGGCTGTAAATCGACAGAAGCGGATCGCCCTTCTTGACGAACATGCCGGTGTAGTCGACATACAGGTGTTCGACGGTGCCTTCGAACCTGGTGTGGAAATGCGCGAGCCTCCGCTCGTCGGGCGCGACGCGCCCCACGGTGCGGAGCGATTTCTCGATGCGCTGAGCGCGGACCGGTTCGCTACGCACGCCCAGCAGGCTGCGGCGCTCGGCCGACAGTGTGACCACCGACCGGCCGGCGACGCCGTCTGCCCCGCGCGATGCCGCCGGGCCGGCTGGTGTTGCCGGAGCGGGCGGTGCCTGCGGCGGGATTGGTACCAGCGCCATGCCGCAGATCGGGCAATCGCCAGGTGTATCCGACACAATCGTCGGATGCATCGGGCAGTGATAGCGCAGCGCGTGCGCCGCGGCGGCGGACGTGGCTGCGCCGGGCGGGGTGGCCTGTCGACATCCCGTCCAGCCGAATCCAGCCAGCAGCACGCCTGCAACCACGACGGCGATCATCCACCTCTGCGTATAGCGTTGCATCTTCGTCTCCTCGCAGAATCGTGTCACCGTCCACCCATCCCGCCTGACGCCGCGGCGGCTCCGGTCGCCCGCGCCGCACCCATGGCGCCGACCGCGGCCATCTCCGGCGTGGCGTCCAGGCTGGCTTCGCGCAGGCTCGCCACCAACCGCTCGTGGTCGGCCACCAGCGTTTCGCGTGCCCACCGGTCGGCGTACAGGGCCGTCATCGACTCGAGCACCGACACAAAGGGCAGCCGCCCGCCCTGATAACTGGCGAGGGCGGACTCCACCGTCATCCGGTCCTGCGGGATGATGCCCTGGTCGTACAGATCCACCATCTTCTCGGCGGTCCTGGCCCGCGTGTAGCGCTCCTGCGAGCGCCAGCGCAGCCGCAGGTCGATCGACTCAATGGCTCTGGCGTCGCGCTCCGACCGGAATTGCGATTCCGCCACCGCGCCCTGACGTCTGGTTTTGTTGAGCGGCCAGCTCACGCCGACGCCGGCCAGCCACACGGGTGCCAGGCCGCCCCGATTCATGTAGCCAGCCTGTACCGAGACGTCGGGTTTGAAGTCCAGCTGCGCGAGCGCGAGCACCGATTGCTCCGTGGCGACGGCGAGACGGGCCGCGGCGAGATCGGGACTGATCGTGCGGGCTTGTTCCACCGCCGCCGCCAGCGATTGGGTGAGCGGACGGAGTGTCAGCGCGGCCGACGTCTCGAGGCGTGCGTCCATGGGTCTGGCCAGAAGCGTGTTCAGTTCGGCGAGCCGCAACTCGGCTTCCGAGGCCTGTTCGATGGCCCGCTGTTCGACGCGGGTGACCTCGACTTGCACCCGCAGCACGTCCTGCTGGGCACCCTGGCCGACCGCGTAGCGCGCCCGGGCGACCACTTCGATCTGCTGCCAGAGCTCACGCTGCTGGGCGGTGAGGGCCGCCAGTTCGCGGGCGAGCAGCAGGCCGTAATAGGCGCGAGCCACACCAGCCTCGATGGCCAGACGCACCCGCGCCAGTGGCGGTTCGGATTGGCGAGCCTCGTTGACCGCCACGTCCGCCCGCTGCTGCCGTTTGCCGGCGTGTGGAAACTCCTGGCTGACCATCAGGGCGAGCGTCGTCATCGGCATGCCGCCCAGGCTCGGCGCCCATCCGTCGTTGGTGTACGCCATCGAAACCATCGGGTCTGGCCTGCCCGACACCTGTGCCGGCCGCTGGCGGGCCGCGGTGATGGCGGCCTGCGCGGCGGCCACCTCGGGATTGCGCGCCAGCGCTTCGGCGATGAGGGACTGCAGCAGGGGATCGTCGCCCGGCTGCGGTCGCGCATCCTGTCCTGCGGCAGACACGCTCGCCGCGGCGAGCACGAGCACGATCGTTGTGGCGATCAACCTTCGGGTCAAAACCGCGTTCATCACTCCTCCACGCCGCTACCGCATCCACTCTCGACGGGCTTGATGTCGCACTGCCACGCGCGGGCCCGATCCGAGTACGGGGGAGACACGCGGGCACCAGAGCCCTCTGACGAATCTGCGTGTGTATGGGAGGCCGAAGGTCAGATGACACCTTCGGCAAGGCGTCGAATCAGACGCGCAACATGTGGATGGGCGGGGAATATTCGCAGGTCGGCGGGAGGGCGGCCAGGGGCGCCAAGCGTCCTTCTGAGGCCACGAGCGGGGCGGAGACGATCGCTGGCTGCACGGCGACGACATCGGGCGAGGTCGCGGCGTGCGGCGCCTGCTCGATCTGGCAACAGGACGTCCCCGCAGCGGTGATCGCCAGCGCATGGCGATGGCAGCATCCTCCGGCGGTCTGCTGACTGGTGGGCGAGTCGGGGCCTCTGCCGCGGCACAGGCACAGGCCCGCCGTCGTGGTGAGCATGGCTACGATCAGCCACCCGATTGCCGTGACTTGCAGAACCCGCCGCATGCACTCATACGAGCATGGAGCGCAACGCCGTGTCAAGGCGGTGTACGCGGGGACGACCCCGACCGGCGAAGGCCGGCCCGGGGTCGTGTCGCGATCGCGATGGCGGCCTGCCGGGCAGGTTACTTGATCTGCTCGATCATCTTCTTGGCGTTCTCGACGTTGTTGTAGTTGGCGTCGGAGGAGGGAAGCTTGTCGGCGTTGGGCAGCATCGCGATGAACTTGGACAGGTCGGCTTTCGCCGCCTCGAGCTTGGCCTTGGCCTCCGGCGTGTTGGGCTTCTCGACGGTGGCCCCGATCTGCCAGTTCGTCAGGCCCCGGTAGTAGTACGCTTGCGGGTCGTCAGGAAAGAGCGTGACGACGCGCTCGAAGTACTTGAGCGCCTCGGTCGGCTTCTTGGCGCGCAGCAGCGCGAAGCCAGGGGTCTCGAGGTCCAGCGCGTCGCGGAGCACCGTCTTGTCGAACGTCGAGAACAGCGCCCAGGCTTCGTCCCCCTTGCCGGCTTCAAACAGTTCGCCGGCCAGCATCATCTTGACAGCGCCGTCGGTCGGCACCGCTTTCAAGTACGCTTCCAGTTCCTCGACCGCCTTCGCGAAGTTCTTGTCCATGTGGTAATCGCGGGCGATGTACTGATGGAGCTGGTGCACGGTCGGGTACTTCGCCAGCAAGCCCTCGTAAATCGCCCGGGACTCCGCATATTTTTTCTGTTCGAAGAAGACCTGGGCTTTGGCGGCGCCCACGCGCGTGGCAAAGGTCGGGTCGGTGCCTTCCTTGGTCATCTTCAGCTCGATGTTGGGTTCCCGAATCTTGCCGCCGACCTGGACCGGCACCTGGCGCGGGTCGAAGCCGTCCTTCCAGAACTCGAGCGACCACATGCCTTCGGCGATGTTCTCGACCTTCCACTCGCCTTTGGCGTTGGCCACGACTTCGGTTCCGCCATTGGCCTGCACCAGCATGAGCTTCACGGTGGCGCCGGCAATCGCCTTGCCGGCCTCATCGATCACCTTGCCGCTCATCTTGCTCTTGCCCTTCCAGTCTGTCGCGGCGGGCGCCGCAGGAGCCTGGGTCTGCGCCAGGCTTAGACCGGCCGAAAGAAGGAATGCGATCGTGCCGAAACGGATAATCCTGCCCATTGACGTGTCCCTTCAGAATGCTTGGTGAACGCGACCATCGCCTGTCATGGGGCGAGCGAGCCCGGGCCGCATCGTGCTGCCCCCCCTCGCAACGACCACTAAACACACTACGATATTGGAGTCCGCCTCCGGAGGCAATACCATCTTGGTGTGTCGGGCCGGCCCCGGCGCCGGGGCCGTTTCTTGGGAGGAGTCGCCATGCGCATCAAACCGGTTCTGGTCTCGATTCTGCTGGTGGCGGGACTGTCTGCGCCGACCGCGGCGCAGATGCTGCCGGCCGCCGCTCCCGAGCAGGTGGGGCTCTCGACGCCACGGGTGGCGCGCATCAAAGCCGTGATGCAGGACTACGTCGACCGTGGGCGCATCGCGGGGGTCGTGGCCGTGGTGACGCGAGGCGGGAAGACGGCGATGTTCGACGCGTATGGCCGGATGGATATCGAGCGCAACCTGCCGATGCGCAAGGACGTGATTGTCCGGCTCGCGTCGATGTCGAAAGCCGTCACCAGCGTGGCCGTGATGATGCTGGTCGAAGAAGGCACGATCCAGCTCACCGAGCCGGTCTCCAGATTTCTTCCGGCCTTCAAACAGACCACCGTCGCGGTGCCGCCTCCGCCTGGTGCACCGGGAATCGGCCGATTCGGGACCGTGCCGGCCAAGCGCGAAATCACCATTCGCGATCTGCTCACCCATACGGCAGGCATCTCCTACGGCCAGGGCAACCCGGCCGAATCACAATACAAGGCTGCCGGCCTGCTCGGTTGGTACCTGGGCGATCAGAAAGATCCCATCACGACGATCGCCGAACGGCTGGCGGGTTTGCCGTTCGACGCTCAGCCCGGGGACAAATTCGTCTACGGCTTCAACACCGACATCCTGGGAGCGGTCGTCGAGAAGGCGTCGGGCATGAGGCTCGACCGGTTCTTCCAGACGCGCATCTTCGACCCGCTCAAGATGGTCGATTCGGGCTTCTTCCTTCCGCCCGAGAAGAAGGACCGTCTGGCGACGGTCTACTCGGCCAAGGCCGACGGTTTGGTGCGGGCGCCCGAGCCGGGCATGGGCCAGGGGGACTACGTCGAGGGGCCCAGGGTCTGTTTCTCCGGCGGCGCGGGCCTGCTGTCGACGCCAACCGACTACACCCGTTTCTTGCAGATGCTGCTGAACGGCGGTGAACTCGACGGGGTGCGCATCCTCGGACCGAAGACGATCGAACTGATGACGTCCAACCATGTGGGCACGCTCTACTCGGACACGGGCACGGGCTTCGGACTGGGGTTCGAGGTCGTCGAACAGGTAGGCAAGAGCGGCCGGTACGGCAGCGCGGGTGCGTACGGATGGGGCAGCGCGTACTATCAGCGGTACCTGATCGATCCGCACGAGAAACTGGTCGCCGTCTTCTTCGCGCAATTGATCCCGTCGGGGGGACTCGACCTCGATGCGAAGTACCGCACGCTGGTCTACCAATCGATTGTCGGGCCGGTGCCCGCCGACGCAGCGCTCAAACCCGCGCCGAAAACCGCCGCCGGTGCGCGCTAGCACGCCGTTGGGCGAGTGGATGGACACGGCCCCTGATGTGACGGTGGCATAATAGCCCCGTGTTCGATCGGCCGATTCGCCGAAGGAGTTCCATGAAGCGACGTGTCTGCATTCTTCTCCTGCTTATGTCTGTCACCATCGCCGCCCAGTCAGGTCCGGCCAAGTACCCCGACGCGAAGAAGGCGGCGCAGGCCGATAATTTCTTCGGGACCACCATTGCCGATCCGTACCGCTGGCTCGAGGACGCCGACGCGCCCGAGACGCGGGCGTGGATCGAGGCCGAAAACAAGGTGACCTTCGGCTATCTCGACCAGATTCCCGAACGGGCGCGCGTCAAGGAGCGACTGACCAAGCTGTGGAATTACGAACGGTACGGCGCCCCGTCGCGCGAGGGCGAGTGGTACATCTTCAGCAAGAACGACGGGCTGCAGAACCAGTCCGTCATCTACAAGACCAAGTCCCTCGACGCGGCTCCCGAGGTGCTGCTCGACCCGAATACGTTGTCGGCCGACGGCACCGTCGCGCTGGGCGCAGAGTCGTTTTCCGACGATGGCCGGTATATGGCCTACTCGATCGCGGCGGCCGGATCGGACTGGCAGGAGTGGAAGATTCGAGAGGTGGCTACCGGCAAGGATCTGCCCGATACGCTCAAGTGGTCGAAGTTCAGCGGGGCGGCCTGGCTGAAGGACGGATCCGGATTCTTCTACAGCCGGTACGACGCGCCGACCGACGGTCGTTCGCTGCAGGCGGTCAACAAGAACCAGAAACTGATGTTTCATGCGGTGCAGACGCCGCAGACGGCGGACCGTCTGGTGTACGAGCGCCCCGACAAACCCGACTGGAGCTTTGCCGCCGACGTCAGCGACGATGGGCGGTTCCTGCTGGTGTACCAGACCGAGGGCACCGACAATCGGAACCGGGTCTTCGTGCGGGATCTGAAGAATCCACTGAGTCAGATCGAGCCGTTCCTCAACGACTTCGACGCGTCGTACTCGATCGTGGGGAACGACGGCGACATGTTCTACGTGCTGACCAATAACGATGCGCCCCGGTACCGGCTGGTCTTCATCAACCGGAAGAAACTGGCGGCCGGCGCGATGACGGTGATTCCGGAGGCTCGTGGGCGCGACGTGCTCGAGAGCGTCACGATCATCAACGAGCAGTTCGTCACTGTCTGGATGACCGACGCGAAGAGCGCGATCCGGGTGTACGACCTCGACGGCACCAGCCCCAAGGAAATCACCCTGCCCGGGATCGGGTCGGTCCCGGAACTGCACGGGCGCCGCAAGCACGCGGAGGCCTTCTACGCCTTCACCTCGTTCATTTATCCAACGACCATTTATCGATACGATTTCGGGCGCCAGACCAGCAGCGTGTTCAAGAAGCCGAGCGTGGACTTCGACGCCAGCCGGTACGAGACCGTGCAGGTGTTCTACACGGCGAAGGACAGCACGAAGATCCCGATGTTCATCACGCACGCGAAGCGGATGGCAAAAAACGGCCGCAATCCCACGCAACTGTACGGGTACGGCGGGTTCAACATTGCGATCACGCCCAGTTTCTCGCCGGCCATCGCGGCCTGGCTCGAGATGGGAGGCGTGTATGCGGTGGCCAACATCCGGGGCGGCGGCGAATACGGTCAGGCCTGGTACGACGCGGGGCGGCTCAAGAACAAGCAGACGGTGTTCGACGATTTCATCGCGGCGGCCGAATATCTCATCCAGGACAAGTACACCTCGGCGCCCTCACTGGCCATCTCCGGTGGCAGTAATGGGGGCCTGCTCGTCGGGGCGTGCCTGACGCAGCGGCCGGATCTGTTCGGGGCTGCGCTGCCGGCGGTGGGCGTGATGGACATGCTCCGGTACCACAAGTTCACGATCGGCTGGGCGTGGAAGTCCGACTACGGCGATCCCGAGACGAAGGAAGGGTTCGAGATCAACGTCAAGTACTCGCCGCTGCACACCATCAAGGCGGGCACCAAGTACCCGGCGACGCTGGTGACCACCGCCGACCACGACGACCGCGTCGTTCCAGCCCACAGCTTCAAGTTCGCGGCGACGCTGCAGGCGGCGCAGGCGGGCCCCGCGCCCGTGCTCATCCGAATCGAGACGAAGGCGGGCCACGGGGCGGGCAAGCCGACCACCAAGCAGATCGAGGAAAAGGCCGACGTGTTCGGCTTCCTGCTCAAGGAACTGAAGATGACGCTGCCGTCCACGTTCGGGTTGGGCACCGCGAAGTAGACGGGTTGCTCACAGAGCCCCGATCGTCTCGCAACGCGTGCCTGGCGACCCGCGCGCCGGACGATGTGTGAGCGAACCTCCGACCCGGGGCGCTAGTACTGGATCCGAATCACGGTTGGCGGCGCCGCCGCGCGTGGCAGCACCACAAACAGGTTGGCGAAGTCCTCTGGCGCGATCGTCACGGGCTCGCTCGATCCGAGCGCGGTCAGAATGTCCGGGACGGTGTTGCTGTGGCCGACCACCAGCACGCGGGCCTTTGGGCCAAGCGCGCGCAACCTGGCGACCAGAACCGCCGTCTGCGCCGCGGGCACCAGCGTGAGCGGGAGGCCCAGGCGATCGGCCAGCGGTTGGGCGGTGTCAGCCGTGCGGACAAACTGCGTCACCACGATCGACGTGATGCGGGCGTCGCGCAAGTGATCAGCCAGCCGCGCGGCCCGGGCCAGGCCTGCCGCCGACAGTGGCGAGTCGGCCGAGTCGTTGAGCCGTTCGGCGTGCCGAACGACGAACACCGCTTCCTGGGCCGAAGGCGTGGCGATCCAGGGGCCACCCGCGATCACAAGGACCCCGGCTGCCAGCCAACCGACAAGAGGGTAAGACGTCTTCATACGCGCTCCCGATGTTCAGAATTGGGGTCAGATCCGAAACTTAACATTTTCCAACTTTCTGGATGGATTAGCCGAAATCAAATGCCTAAGATCGCGCATCAACAAAGAAGGCGATCCAAACGTCCGGAGAATGTTACGTTTTGGATCTGACCCCATTTCATAGCTAGGGCGAAACCGGCACGTCGATCACTCGCGCGGAGTGGCCGGTCGCTTCGACGAAACGCCGCACGTCGTCTCGCGGAATGACGACGGTGGCCCCATTGTCCAGCGGATGGCACTGAACCGCCTCTGCGTTCCAGACGGCCGCATCCACCACCACTTCGACGCTGTTCGGTTCGTCGTTGACCAGCGCGAGCAGGCTCACCGCGCCGGGCGGCACTCCGAGGTGCTTCAGAAGCCGCTCAGGCGATGCGAAACTCAGGCCGTTGATGCCGACGGCCGCGGAAAGCGCGTCGAGATTCACACGCTTGTCGTGCGACGTTATCAAGAGGAGGTGGCGCGTTCCCTTTCGGTTGCGCAGGAACAGGTTCTTGGTCTTGGCGCCAGGCAACTCCGGTACCAGCCGCAGCGATTCTTCCACCGTGAAGACCGGCGGATGCGAATGGTAGGTGTAGGCGATGCCCCGCCGATCGAGGAAGGCCAGCGCGCCGCTGCTTGCAAGGTGTGCCATACCGGCCATGTTCTACCCCGGCCGCAGGAGTGTTGGCAAGCGGATCCGGGCCGGAACCCCTTGCGCGGCAGGAACGCGCTTATACTTTCCTTATTGAGAACACCGATGGACACAGCAAATGATGTGATGCTGGCGCTCGAGGCGGCGGTCAAGCCAGGCAAAGACGCTGTGCTGGGGCGTTTCTTCAAGACAGGACCCGGCCAGTATGGCGAAGGGGACGTGTTCATCGGCGTCATGGTGCCCGAACAGCGCACGATCGCGAGGCGACACATCGGTTTGCCGCTCGCGGAGCTGGAAACGCTGCTCGCGAGCGAGGTCCACGAACACCGCCTGACGGCTCTCCTCATCCTGGTCTACGCGTACGGCGCGGCGAGTGGTGACGGTGCGAAGCGCCGCATCTATTTCTTCTACCTCGCGCATACGGCGCGCATCAACAACTGGGATTTGGTCGACGTCACCGCGCCAAACATCGTAGGCGACTGGCTGCTGCGAGCCGGACCGACGGCGCGCATGGCAACGCTGTCGCGCCTCGCGACGTCGGAAGACCTCTGGGAGAATCGGATCGCCATCGTCGCGACGCTGGCGTTCATCCGCCGGGGGCAACTCGACGACACCTTTCATCTCTGCGAGCGGTTCCTCGGTCACGAGCACGATTTGATGCACAAGGCGTGCGGCTGGATGCTGCGCGAAGCGGGCAAGCGCGACGAACGCGCGCTCTGCGCGTTTCTCAAGGCCCACAAGACACGCATGCCGCGCACGATGCTGCGATACGCCATCGAACGATTCGACGAGAGCCGCCGCCGCGCTTTCATGGCGACGTGAACGCTACGTCTTGGGGTCAGATCCAAAACGCAGCCATCTCCACGCAGGCGTCGCGGTCGACCAACGCGGTCGTCCGGTTTTCGGCGGCGAAGTGAACGCTACGTCTTGGGGTCAGATCCAAAACGCAGCCATCTCCAAGCAAACGTAGCGGTCGACCAACGCGACCGTCCGGTTTTCGGCATCGAGGGATCTGGCGATCCAACCGACTGGAGAATGCTGTGTTTGGGATCTGACCCCAAAAGGCAGCCTACTTGTCGGGAAGCGACTGACGCAAGACGCGGAGCACGTTGCCGCCCATGATCTTCCGGATCTCGACATCCGAGAAGCCGGACCGCACCAGCGCATCGGTCACCAGCACGACGCCCGTCGTGTCGAACGGCGCCGAGATGGCGCCGTCGAAGTCCGATCCCAGCGCGACCGCATCCACGCCGACCAGGTTGGCGGTGTAACGAATGGCCCGCGCAACCGCATCGGCGTCGGGCCCGCACACCGCGGTGGTCCAGTACCCGATGCCGATCACGCCTCCGGTGGCCGCAATGCGCTGCAGGCGCTCGTCATCCAGGTTTCTGGTGTTGTTGCAGGTGCCGCGCACGCCGGTGTGCGACACGATGACGGGCTTTTTCGACAGCGCCACCACATCCATGATGGTCTGGTTCGACGCGTGCGCCAGATCGACCAGGATGTGGCGCGCCTCCATCTGTCCGACCAACTCGCGGCCCATGGGCGTGAGGCCGCCTTTGACCAGTCCGTGTGCAGATCCGCCGAATTCGATATCAAAGAAATGCGTGATCCCGATCATCCGAAATCCGGCCCGGTCGAGCGCGTCGAGGTTGCTCAGCGATCCGTCCAACGCCTGCGTGCCCTCGATGCCGAGCCATCCAGCCGTCACCTCCGTGTTCGTGCGACGCAGGTCGACATACGCGTCGAGTTGCGGCCGCGTCGTGATGACACACAATCGGCCACCGGAGGCGACTTCGTATTGGCGGAGCCGACCCGCCTGATAGAGCGCGCGCTGCAGCCGGCTGGCCCACGTGGCAAACGGCCATCGTCCCGCGATGACGAGCAGGGTCAATTCATCGCGGTCGCCGGGATTGCTCTCGATGTTCTGGCCGTAGGGCACCTGCGTCACGACGGTGAACGCCTGGAGCGCGACGCCCCCCGCAATCAGCCTGGGCACGTCGACATGGCCCCAGTCGCTCCGCGTCGCCAAGTCGCGGCTCCACAGCAGCGAGTCGGCGTGCAGGTCTGACACGAACAGGCTGGCGTGCAGGCGTTGCGCGCGACTCGAGGCCTGGTACGGCGGCACCAGCAGCGTCGGGTTCAGCCACTCGCCCGCCACGCGTGGCGCGACGGCGACACCAGCCGCGATCGCCACCACCAACCCGGTTGCCAGCCACCACCGCGCACGCATGATCATGTCGATCCCCCCCGGGTGTGCCGACTCGGCCCGCCTCCGCCATAGACAGCTTATAATGATGGCTCTGACACACACGTGGAAAACCACGAAGGCCGCTGTGGCCGTCGCGTGGCCTCATGCTCCCCGCAGGACTGTGAGGCGATGCGGCGCACCAAACCCGGAGACACTCCGGGAGGAGGACTATCTGTGATGCGCACTCGTTTCGTCGCGCTGGTCGGCGCAATCGTGATGCTGGCATCGACGCTCGGGCTCAACGCCGACGTCAAGACCCAGCAGAAGACCCAACTCAAGCTGGAAGGCATGCTCGGCACCATGGCCGGGATGTTTGGCGGGAAGGCCGCCAAAGAGGGCATCGTGTCGACCATCGCCCTCAAGGGCAGCCGTCGGATGATGACCAACGACACATCGGCCGAACTGGTCGACCTGGATGCCGAGAAAGTGTATCGACTCGATCTGCGCGGCAAGACCTACACGGTCAAGACCTTCGAGGAGATGCGCGCCGAGTTCGAGAAGAACATGGCCAAAAGCCGCTCCGAAGCGGCGAAGGGCAACGACAAGGCTGACGGGAAATCGCCCGAGATGGAGTTCGACGTCGACATCAAGAAGACCGGCGAGCGGAAGACGGTCGGGGGCGCCGCGTGCGAACAGGTCATCATGACGCTGACGATGCACGAGAAGGGCAAGACGGTCGACGAAGCGGGCGGCATGATCATCACGTCGGACATGTGGATGGCACCAACGAATCCGGCGCTCCAGGAAAGCCTCGCGTTTGAAATGAAATATCTCCGGAAACTTTACGGCGATCAGGCCGCCGCCAGCGGGAAGGACCTGATGCAGGCGATGGCGATGTACCCGGGCATGAAAAACGCGATGGAGCGCCTTCAGACCGAAGGACGCAAGATGGACGGCACGCCGATGCTGACCACGGTGACCGTGGCCGGCGCCGGCGCACCGGGCGAGTCCGACTCGAAAGCCGGCCGCGAACGCGGCGGGATCGGCGGATTAGCCGGGATGCTGGGCCGGAAGAAGAAGGCCGAGCAGCCGGCGGAAGGGGCAGCCGGCGGCAAGGGCCGCGCGACGATCCTGACGACGGTCAGCGAAGTGCTGTCGATTGAATCGACGGTGGCGGCGGGAGACGTCGACATCCCCGCCGGTTTCAAGCAGAAGTAACCGGGAGCCCGCGCGTTTCGGCGGCGTCGGGCTGCCCGAACGGGCTCTGAGACCGCGGACCTTTTTGTCGAGGGGGCACCGCGCGTCGCGGGATGTGGCCCCAGCACGGGCGGGAGAGGGCCGACAACAAACAGGCCGGGGTGCCCGATCGGGCGCTCCGGCCTGCTTGGCTTTTCAGCTGAACGCCGCGTCTCGCGCGTCGAACGCGTCGAACGCGGTGACTGCGGTGACTGCGGTGACTGCGTCTACTGCGCGACCAACTGCCCGCGGAGCACGCCGTTCTGATTCAACGCCGAATAGAGGTTGAAGTAGAACCCTGAGGGGTTGGCGAGAATCGCGGTCGCGGTGGCCGCCGGCACGCTCACGCCGCTCAACGTGAGCAGCACGGTTCCGGTCGGGCTCAGGATTGGCGCGGTCTGCGAAATCGGCAACGCGAGCACCGGTGCCCCGAGCGTGCCAGCCCCGCCCTGGTGGATGTACCCGGCGACGATGACGGATCCGGAATCGAGCGGTGACGGCAGGATGCCTGCCTTGACCAGGCCGCTCAGCCGGATCGAGAAGCTCGCGGTGTAGCCGCCCCCCGCCGCTGGCGTCATGGTGATCTGAAGCGAGCCGGTCGCGCCAGCTTCGAGCGAACCGGCCGGCGGAACGTTCGAGGCGCCGGACAACTGGGCCGCCAGTGTGGCAACGCCGGACGGCACTACCGGGTTGATGCTCTTGTCGCATCCGACCAGGAGCAGACTGCACGCGCACGCGAGAACAGCAAGGCGCTTCATCGTAGGGGACCTCCTCAAGTGGCTGTGTCCAGAAGCACGGATCATACATGAGGCGGGGCCGCGCGGGCCACCGGATATCGTAAAAAGCCTCAACTTGCGCTCCTACAAGCGGTTACAGGCGCGTCGGGCCGTGATATCGACCCCTGACCGTCCCGGCGGCGAGCACCACCAGCGCGCGCGACCTCCGTTCTGGCCGACTTGGTCCCCGAGATCGGATGGGCTACAGTCGATCGAGAACCGGCGGCGGCGGCGGACCGCGAGGCCCCGGGGGCGGCGAAGCGAGGACACCATGGTGACCAGACGGGACGTGATTAAGGGTGCATGCGCCACCGGCGCGTTGCTGGCGGCAGGGTCGGTCGCCGAGGGCTGGCCGCAGGCACCGTCGGGTCCCGGAAGCCAGCCAGCGCCACCCATCGACGCGCGCGAGCACGTCGCCCAGTTTGTCGACCCGCTGATTGGAACCGGTGGACACGGCCACACCTTCCCGGGTGCGGTCGTGCCGTTCGGCATGGTGCAGCTGAGCCCCGATTCCGGCAGGCAGGGGGGGGACTGGTGTGCGGGCTACCACTACTCCGACACCGAACTGGCCGGCTTCAGTCACACGCACCTCAGCGGAACCGGCATCGGCGATCTGTGCGACATCCTGGTGACGCCGCTGCTGGCGGGACCCGCGATGCCAGGCGAAGCGCGGTTGCCGTTCTCGCACGACAAGGAGCGGGCGGCGGCGGGCTACTACCGGGTCGACCTCGCCACCGACGACATTCTGGCCGAGATGACCGCCACGCGGCGCGTCGGCATCCACCGGTACACGTTCCGCCGCTACATTCCCGCCCGTCCTCCCGCATTGACGTTCGACCTGGGCTTCGCCATCAACTGGGATCAACCGGTCGACACGCAGTTGGTCATCGAAGGTCCGACCACGATCTCCGGCTACCGTTTTTCAAAAGGGTGGGCGGCCGATCAGCGCGTGTACTTCGTGGCGCGGTTCTCGGCGCCGATCTTCACGTGGCTGATCAGCGCCGATGGCGAGGTCTCGAACGAGCGTCGGGAGGCGCAGGGCAAGAAGGTGAAGGCCCTGCTGCGGTTTCGCGCGAGGCCGGGCGATCCGATCATCGCCAAAGTCGCCCTGTCGCCGACCGGCGTTGACGGCGCCCGCCGAAACCTCGACAAGGAAGCCGCCGGGTGGGAATTCGACGCCTACCGGCGCGATGCCGAAGAGGCGTGGGAACGCCGGCTCGAGCGGATTCGCATCGACACGGCCGACAAGGCGCGGAAAACCGTGTTCTATACGGCGCTCTATCATTCGATGCTGGCGCCCACCATCTTCTGCGATGTCGACGGAGCGTATCGCGGAGCCGACGGCCAGGTGCACGCCACCACCAAGTTCCAGCATCACACGGTGTTCTCGCTCTGGGACACGTTCCGGGCGCTGCATCCGCTGCTCACCCTGATTCAGCCGGAGCGCGTCAACGATCTGGTCCAGTCGATGATGGCGTTTTCGCGCGAAAGCGGCCGGTTGCCGGTGTGGTCGCTGTGGGGCAACGAGACCAACACGATGATCGGGTACCACGCCGTGCCGGTGGTCGTGGACGCGGTGATGAAGGGATTGACCACCGTGGATCGCGGCGAGGCGTTCGAGGCGATGAAGGCCAGCGCGCTGCACGACGCGCGCGGACTCGGGTGGCTCAAGCCGCCCGAGACGCGCGGCTACATTCCCGCCGACCAGGAACCCGAGTCGGTGTCCAAGCTGCTCGAGTATGCGTACGACGACTGGTGCATCGCCCAACTGGCCGCCAAACTCGAGCGACCTGCGGACCGTCGGTTCTTCGAAACCCGCGCCGGGTTCTACAAGAACGTGTTCGACGCATCCACCGGGTTCATGCGCGGACGGCTGGCCGACGGCAGCTGGCGAACGCCATTCTCGCCCCGGTTGTCGCAGCATGAGCACAGCGACTACACCGAAGGCAACGCCTGGCAGCACACCTGGGCCGTGATGCACGACGTGGGTGGCCTGATGGGCCTGATGGGCGGGCCGGACGCCTTCGTCAGGAAGCTCGACGAGTTGTTCGATCAGCCCTCCGTCATCGAAGGCAGCGGGGCGTCGCCGGACATCTCGGGCCTGATCGGGCAGTACGCCCAGGGAAATGAGCCGAGCCACCACATTGCCTACCTCTACGCCTACGCCGGGGCGCCGTGGAAGACCGCCGATCGGGTCCGGCAGATCTGCACCACGCTCTACACGACGGGGCCGGAGGGCCTGTGCGGCAATGACGATTGCGGCCAGATGTCGGCGTGGTATGTGTTTAGCGCGATCGGTTGCTACCCGGTCAATCCGGCCGAGGGCATCTATGTGCTGGGGACGCCGATGCACGACGGTTCCACCCTCGAGATGGCGGGTGGCAAGCGGTTCGAGATTCGGGCCGAGGGGCGATCCGACGCCAATCGCTACATCCAGAGCGCGGTGTTGAACGGCCGCCCGCTGGACCGCTGCTGGATTCGCCACGACGAAATCGTCGCCGGCGGCACGTTGCTCGTGAGGCTGGGGCCCGAGCCGAGCCGCACCTGGGCAACGGCCCCCGAGTCGGCACCGCCGTCGATGACGAAGGGATAAACGAGCCCGAATCTGACGTGCGGGCGCCGCGGTTACGCCATCTCCTGGTTGATGACGAGGAGCTTGGGCTCGGTCATCTCCTCGATCGTGTAGCGCGGGCCTTCGCGGCCGGTGCCCGAATCCTTGACGCCGCCGTACGGCATGTGGTCGATCCGCCAGGACGGCACGTCGTTGACCACCACGCCGCCGGCCTCGATCGCTTCGTACGCTCCCAGCATGTGCTGCAGGTCGTTGGTGAACACGCCGGCTTGCAGGCCGAAGGTCGATCGGTTGACGGCGGCCAGCGCATCGTTGAAATCGGCAAACCGGTACAGGCCAATGACCGGTGCGAACACTTCCTGCGCGCAGACCTCCGCGGTTTCCGGAACGTGCTCGAGCACGGTGGGCGGGTAGACCGACCGGCTGATGCGCGATCCGCCAGCCAGCACCCGCGCGCCCTGCGCCACCGCCCTCTCAACCCAGGCCGTGATGCGATCGACTTCGCCCGCGTCAATCATCGGACCCACGTCGGTGGTCGCGTCGAACGGGTTCCCCACCACCAGTGTGGCCACCCTTGCCACCAGCAGCCTGGCGAACTGGTCGTAGACCGCGTCGTGCACGTAGACGCGCTGCACCGAGATGCAACTCTGGCCGGCATTGGCGAATCCGCCCGTCACCACCCGTTGGGCGGCGTATGGCAGGTTCGCGGTGGCGTCGATGATCACGCCGGCGTTTCCGCCGAGTTCGAGCACGACCTTCTTTTTGCCGGCCCGGGCCTTCATGCTCCAGCCGACCGGCGACGATCCGGTGAAGGTCAGCAGTTTGAATCGGTCGTCGGTCACCAACCGGTCGCCCAACTCGCGAGACATGGGCAACACGCTCAGCCCGCCTTTGGGCAGGCCGGCTTCGTCGAGGGCGGCGGCCAAAAACAGCGCCGAGAGCGGCGTCTTGGACGCGGGCTTGAGCACCATGGTGTTGCCGGCAGCCACGGCCGGGGCAATCTTGTGCGCCGACAGGTTCAACGGGAAATTGAACGGCGAGATCCCCGCCACCGGGCCGAGCGGAAAACGGCGCAGAATGGCGAAGCGGCCCTTAGCGAACGCCGCCAGGTCGAGCGGAATCACCTCGCCTCCCAGCCGGCGCGCTTCTTCGGCGGCGACGTGAAAGGTGAGGGCGGCGCGATCGACTTCCGTCACCGCCTCCCTGATAGGTTTGCCGGCTTCGCCGGCGAGGGCGTGGCCGATTTCTTCTCGCCGTCTTTTCAGCACGGCCGCGGCCTGCATCAGGATCTCGGCCCGCCGGTAGAGCGGCAACTGGCGCATGACCGGTGCCGCCTCCACCGCGGCCACCGTCGCGCGTTCGACGTCGGCGGCCGAGGCCAGCCATGTCGTGCCGATGGTCGAGTCGTCGTACGGGCATCTCACCGGGAGCGGATCACCTGACCGGGCCCATTGGCCGGCCAGGTAGAAGGGATATTCGTCGGTCACGGTGGCGACTCCTGGGACGGGTATGTCCGAATCCTGGACGCCGAGGGCGGCGTCTAACCATCTGGCTTCTCACATGATACGGCCTATGGTAGGACGCCGTCCGGAGTGCGTGCGTTCCCGCGGGTCAGCCGGCCGCGGTATAATCGTCGCTGGTACATCTACTATCCACAGGGAGTTCCCCATGGTGAACGTTTCGACGTCGGCCGCGACCAAGATCAGCGAGTTGCTGGCCGAAGAACAAAAAGTGGAGAGCGGGTTGCGGGTCTTCGTGCAGGGCGGGGGCTGTTCGGGGTTTCAGTACGGGTTGATGATCGAAGAAGGCCCGGGCCCGTCGGATCAGTCGTTCGAATCCAACGGGGTCAAGCTGTTCATCGATCCGATCAGCGCGCGCTACCTCGGCGGCGCCGAAGTCGATTTTGTCGACAGCGTGACGGGTGGCGGCTTCACGATCCGCAACCCGAACGCGAAGTCGACCTGCGGCTGCGGGTCGTCGTTCAGTTCGGACTGACGCGCCTCTCGAGCCCGGCGCGGACCGGATAGCGTGACGGCGCGGTGCGCCGCCGCGTGGTCCGTTCCGGTCGTCGGGTGATCTCCACCGGTTTCAGCCCCATTCCAGGCGAGCACGACTGATGTCGACATCCGCGGATCTGGTCGTGCCCGACGTCTCGTTGCTCGGCCCGCCCGGCGGGAAGCGCTCGACCAAGCGCGAGCGCATCCTCGGCGTGTTCCTCAAACACGAAGGCCATCTGTCGGCCGACGACCTGGTCGAACTGATTCGCCGCGAGGACGCCCGCATCAGCCGGGCGACGGTGTACCGAACCCTGCAGTGGATGGTGGAGGCGGGCGTCGCGCAAAAGGTGGACTTTGGCGAAGGCCGCTTCCGGTTCGAGCATTCGTATCGCCACCCCCGGCATTTCCATCTCATCTGCAAGACGTGCAACCGGTCGCTCGAGTTCCTCAGTTCCGACATCGAGGCGCTGATCGAGGAGGTGGCCGCCGCGCGCAGGTTTGCCGCCCGCCAGAGCGTCGTGCAGATCTACGGCACCTGCGACGAGTGCCGGACGGGCCGGCCGGCGGTGGCCGACGGCCCGACCAGCGAAATGGTGTTCGCCCGCGATGCGCTCCGCATTGCCATCGCGACCGAGCGCAGCGGCCTCGAGTTCTACACGCGGGCGGCGCGGATGACGAAGGACGCGCGCGGGCGGCGCGTGTTCCAGAAACTGGCCGACGAGGAGCGCGATCATCTGTCGGCGCTCGAGGCGCGCTATCAGACGCTGCTGCTGCAGGATCCTCAGCTCGAGGCACGGCCGACGTTTCTGTTCTTCAAGGGGGCCGCCAACGGGTTGTTCGCCGAGGCCGCCGAAGAAGTGGCGCGCGGGGTCGACGATCGGCAAGCCCTCAAAATCAGCATCCGTTGCGAGCGGACCTCGCATCGGTTCTTCAAACGGTATGGAGAGCGCTTCGAGGATTCGACCGGCAAACAGATCTTTCTCGAGTTTGCCGACGAAGAACGCCGCCACCTCGATCTGCTGCTCCGCGAGTATATCGGCCTGACCAGGCGCGAAAGCGCCGCGCGCGCCGCCAAGCGTGCACGGACACTGCGCCGCCGGGCCTGAGCGAGGCACGTGCTGCATCCGAATCGAGTCGCTGGTGGGGAATCCCGATACCGTGCCGCGTCCCAGTGACGCGCCGCCGCTCGTCGACTTGCACCTTCACACGACCGCGTCGGACGGCGTGGACACGGTCGACGTGCTCGTCGCCAAGTGCGCGGCGGCCGGCCTGTCGATTATCGCCGTCACCGATCACGACACGCTCGGTGCGGTGCCCGCCGTTGAGACGGCCGCGCGTGCGGCGGGGTTGCGCGCGATTGCCGGCATCGAGATCACCGCGGTGTGGCAGCAGCGCGACATTCACGTTCTCGGGTACTTCGTCGATCCCCAGGCGCCCGCGCTGCTGGCGTTTCTGATGCAGCAGCGGGAGGACCGCATCCGGCGGGCCCGGGTGATCGGCGGGCGGCTCGCCGAACTCGGTGTGCCGATCGATATCGAGCACGTGATTACGGCGGCCGCGGGACGGCCCGTGACCAGGCCCGCGATCGCCGCGGCCCTGGCCGAGGCTGGCCACGTGGCCGATCGCCGCGCCGCTTTCGACCAGTTCCTGGGTGAAGGCCGCCCGGCCTTCGAGCCCCGGGTCGGCGCCGCCATCACCGACGCCATTCAGATCATCCATCACGCCGGCGGGATCGCGTCGCTGGCGCATCCTGGTCTGATGAACATCGACCATCTGATCCCCGACCTGGCGCGCGACGGCCTCGACGCGATCGAGGTGTACCACGCCGACCACGACGCCATCGACAGGCGCCGCTATCGCGCGCTGGCTCGAACCCTGGGTGTTGGCATCACGGGCGGGTCCGATTATCATGGCGACCCGCTGCATCACCCGGACGGCCTCGGCCGTTACGTCGTGCCGGCGGCCGCGTTCAACGACGTGTGCCGGCGGGCCGGCCGCGACCCATTCTGCTGACCCGACATGGGACGAAGGTGACCGCGCGCGATGTCGCCATCCGGATCGACCGGATCGAAAAACTGTTCGGCGGACTGAGGCCCTTGCGGGTGACGGACTTCACGCTGCGGGCCGACGAGTGCGTGGCCGTGACCGGTATGGACGCGGCGAACGCCGAAGTGCTCGTCAATCTGTTGACCGGGGCGACGTTGCCCGATGAGGGCGCCATCGCCGTGTTCGGGCAGCCGACCTCGGCCATCTCAGACCCGGACCAATGGCTCGCGTCTCTCGACCGGTTCGGACTGGTCTCGTCCCGGGCCGTGCTGGTGGAGGAGCTCAGCGCGGCGGCCAACATCGCGACGGCGATGACCTTGACGGTCGAGCCGATGCCGGCCGACGTGCTGGCGCGCGTCCATCACCTTGCGGCCGAAGTGGGCGTGCCCGCCGATCGGCTCGACGTGCCGGTGGGCCATCTGGATCCCGGCCTCAGGGCCTGCTGCCACCTGGCGCGCTCGCTGGCCTCGGGCCCGCGCCTGTTGGTGCTGGAGCACGCCAACGCGCTGGCTGGCGATCGGGCTCTGGCCTTTGGTGGTGTCGTTGCCGATGTGGCGAGGCGGCGGCGCCTGCCGATGCTGGCGTTGACCGCCGATGGCGACTTCGCGCACGTGGTGGCGCCTCGGGTGCTGCGGCTCGACCCGGCCAGCGGCCGCTTGCGCAACGACTCGGGATGGCGAGGGTGGTGGCGTCGGGGGATCGGAAAGGCATGACACCGTGAAACTGCTGCTGTTTGATGTCGATGGCACGCTCGTGTTGACCGGCGGGGCCGGCGTGCGCGCGATGAACCGGGCGTTCGCCGCGGTCTTCGGCATTTCCGACGCATTCCGGGGCGTGCCGATGGCGGGGCGGACCGACCCGGCCATCCTGTCTGACGCGCTGGTCGCCTTCGGGGTCGAACCGTCGCCCGCGCATCTCGCCGATTTCACGGCTGCGTATCTGGCCCTGCTCGAGGAAGAAGTCGCAGCGCCAACACCGCCGCATGTGGATGGCGGCGTTCGGCGAGGGTTCAAAGGCGCCCTGCCCGGCGTGCCCGAACTGATCGCCGGCCTCGAGCGCCTCGACACGGTGTATCTCGCCCTGCTGACGGGCAACTATCGGGCCGGCGCTCGCATCAAACTCGAGTACTTCGACGTGTGGCGTCAGTTCCGGTGCGGCGCGTACGGCGGCGACGCCGAGTTGCGCCACCAGTTGGTGCCGGTGGCGATGGCGCGCGCCGCGGAGGCCGGCTTCGCCGCGGTCACCCGTGCCGATGTCACGATTATCGGCGACACCCCGCTCGACGTCGGCAGTGCGCAGAAGGCGGGTGTTCGCTGCGTCGCGGTGGCCACCGGCGGGTTCGATCAGGCGGCCCTGCGTGCGACCGGCGCGGACATCGTCGTCGAGAACCTGCTCGATACCGCCGCCCTCGTGCAGATGCTCAGCGCGTGAACTCGCGGCCCCGACGTGCGTGCGGCTAGTCGGGGCGCTGCAGCCGAAGCCCGAACTTCCAGATGGCCAGCGCGCCCAGCAGGGCGGTCGGCACCACCTCGGCGAGATGGAGGACGACGGCATAGCTCATCGCGACTTCGGGCGTGGCGCCAAACAACCGGAGTGCTCCGGCCGCCGCCAGTTCGAAGGTGCCCACGTTACCCGGCGTGCCGACCACGGCGATGCTCAGGTTGATGATGAGCAGGCTCATGGCCGCTTGCGCGACAGGCCAGTGGAGCCCGAAGGCGAGCAGCGTCACCCAGACGACCGCCACGCGCGTGCACCACGACGCGACGGCCCAGGCAATGGCCTGCGCCAGGATGTGGTGCTGTCGCAACGCGTCCAGGCCTTTGACGAACGCCTCGACGTGCGGGCCGAAGCCGCCGGACCCGTTGCTGATCCGCCGGCGCCGCACGAGCCGCCACGCGGCGGCCGCCAGTCCCAGCACGAGAAACGCCCCACCGATCACCATCAGCATCGTCCGCGGGCTGGGCAGTGTGACGCCCACCACCGGGCCCACCAGTGGCGGAACGACGATCAACAGCAGCACCAACGCGGCGAGATCGACCAGTCGGTCGAGCACCACGGTGGACGCCACCGTGCTCATCGGCGATTTCGAGAGCTTCGCGACGGCCCAGGCGCGCGCGGCTTCTCCGAGCTTGAAGGGCAGGACCACGTTGCCGACCGTGCCGACCAGCATCGCCCAGAACGTCGTGCTGGCGTTCACGTTGACGTCGCTGGCGCCCAGCACGGTCCGCCACCGCAACCCCTCGATCCAGCTGTTCGCGATGTTGATGACGGCGGCCGCGATCACCCACGGCCAGACTACGCCGGCCCACGTGGCGACGACCGCCCGCCAGTCGAGACGGGACAAAATCACCGCCATCACCGACAGGGCGACGACCAGGGTGACCAGGCTCGCGCGGGTCTTCATCGCGGGTCCGTTCCGGCGAGCAGGCGGCTCACCGTGGCGAAGCGGTAGCCGCGCCGTTTGGCTTGGTCGATGATGCCAGGCAAGGCGGCGATCATCTGGCTGACGTCCGGCCGATCGTCGAGGCCGCGGCCATCGTGCAACAGGATGATGCAGCCGTTGGAGAGGCCGTCGACCACCCGCTGGCCAATCGCGGCGCTGCCGGGGTCGTCGGTGTCGTACACGCCAAGGGTCCACGCCACCGGCTCGCACCCCTCGTCGCGCGCGATCCGATCCACCCACGGGTTCCGCCAGCCGTGGGGCGCGCGAAACAGGCGCGGGCGTACGCCGCCGGCACGTTCGATCACATCCGATGCGGCGCGGATCGTCGATCGGATGTGGCCGGGCCCTTTGAGGGGCAGCACCTCGTGGTCCATCGTATGGTTGCCGAGCTCATGTCCCTCGTCGACGATGCGGCGGATCACGGCCGGGTAGCGTTCGGCATTGGCGCCGAGCAGGAAGAAGGTGGCCTTGACGTCGGCGTGTTTGAGTGCGTCGAGTACACGCGAGGTGTACGGTTCGTTCGGGCCGTCGTCGAACGTCAGCGCGACGGCGGCGCGGTCGGCCGGCCCGCGCCAGCAGATCTGTCCGAACACCGGGGCCCGGCGCTCGAGCATGGCGAACAGCACGACGACGTCGAGCACGAGGAAGGTGACCACCCATCGGCCCGGGCCCAATGCCGGAAGGACCCCGAACCCCCGCGCCACGCGGCTGACCAGCAGCGCCACGCCGATGTGCGTGAGCGTGACGAGGGCGATGACGCGGTAAATCATCACGGCCTGCCGGCGGCGGCTGGCTTGGATCGCCGGGGCCGGCTGAGGATCTCCTCGTAGAAGGCGACCAGTTGGGCGGCAATGGTCGGCCAGGCGAACGTGGCGGCTTTGGCCAGACCCGCCTGGCCCATCCGTGCGCGGAGGTCCTGGTCGGCGAGCAGCGGCAGAATCGCGCCGGCGAACTCCTGCGGATCGCCGTGCGGCACCATCACCCCTTCTTCCGGTCCGAGCAGATCGCGGTAGCCGTCGTTTTCGGTGGCGACAATCGGCGTGGCCGATGCCATCGCTTCCAGCAGCGTCATGCCGAACGACGCTTTGCTGATCGGCGCGCAGTAGACATCGGCGGTCCGATAGAACGCGGCCCGCTCTGCCAGTACCGGTCCGACAAACTCCACGTCGCTGGCGTAGGCGGCCGGCACCTTCGCCTGGTACTCCGCGCGCAGCGGGCCGTCGCCCACCACGATGAGCCGGACGTCGGTCCGCCGGCGTCGGACAATGTCGAAGGCCTGCATCATCAGATCGAGGCCGTTGCGCGGTTCGAGTCGGCTCAGAAACAACAGGTTCAGCTTGCCGTCGTCGTACTTCGGCAGTTTCGGACCGTGTGGCGAGAACGCCTCGATGTCGATGCCGTTCGGGATGATCCGGGCGTTGAGCGCGAAGTAGGGTTCAAGTGCGCGAATACAGCTTTGCGAGACGGCAATCTGGCCGTCGAGCCGGTCCAGGAACTGCTCCTGGAGCACGTGTCTCAGCATCCAGTAGACCTGGCTGTGCTCGAAGTAGCTGTGAAAAGTCGCCACCCGGTGGCACGGCGCCACCAGGATGCCGATCGGCGGAAGCGTCGGCACGATCGGGGAGTGGGCGTGCACGATGTCGAACCGCTCGCGTGCCATCACCGCCCGCATCTGGTTCCACATGCGGTGGAACCCGAGCGTGACGTTGGTGATCGAGCCGTTCCAGGGCGCGCCCCAACTGCGGCCGATCCGGACGATGTTGAACGGGCTCCGGTCCGGCCAGTTCTGCGCATTGTCGTCGCGTCGCGGCTGGTTCGAGGTGACGATCACCACCTCGTGCCCCAGGCGGACCAGTTGCAACCCCGTGTTGTGGACGTGCTCACTGATGCCGCCAAGGAGCGGATAGTAGTACTCGGTGATGATGCCGATCTTCATAGGCACGTGACGTCAGGGAAATAGGGCCGTTCGGGTCGGAGAATCAGTCGGGAGAATTCTACTGGAATCCTGCTCTGCGAGTCACACTGGACCTGCGCCCGACACACCGCGGAAACACGGGCGGCCGAACGCGTGCCGCCCGAGCGAGAGTCCGGACCGCCCGGCTACGAGATAGGGCGACCCGGGCGGTAGGGGGCGTACCGCGGTTCCCACTGGGCTCGAGCGACCACCTCGGCGATCTGGTCGTCGTCCATCAGCCGGCCCAGGCCGCTGTCGCGGGCCTCGATGGCGACGGCTTTGGCCACCTCGCGCGAGACGGCGCGGATATCGTCCATCGGGGGCAGCAGGCAGCCTCGCGCCTCCTGCGCCGGCGTCACCATGGCGGAAAGCGCGCGGCTACCGGCGAAGAACATCTGGTGCGTCACCTTCGACGCTTTCGCGACCAGTGCGCCCAGACCGACCCCCGGGAAGATGTAGAGGTTGTTGCACTGCGACGTCGTGATGGTGCGTCCCTGCCACGACGTGTCCGGGAACGGGCTGCCCGACGCGATCAGGCCTCGGCCGTTGGTGGCCCGGGCCACATCGTCGGGGGTGCATTCCGACTTACTCGTCGGGTTGGAGAGCACCAGCACCACCGGCTGTGGGGTCTTGGCGGCGACCGCCGAGAGAATCTGGTGGCTGAACAATCCGGTCTGCGCCGTGACGCCCACCAACACGGTTGGGCGGGCGTTGGTGACGACATCGAGCAGGTCGATCCAATCGGAGGAGCGGAGCGTCCATCCGGCGAGGCTGGCGCGGTCCTGCCCGAAGGGCTGCTGCCACTTCGACAGGCCTGGCGTCTCCTGCATCAAGAGTCCGGGTGTGTCGATGGTGAAGATGCGCTGGCGGATTTCGTCGTCGCTCAGGCCCTCGGCGCGCATGAGGGCGCGGATGTTCATGCTGATGCCGACGCCGGCCTGGCCCATGCCGGCAATCACGAAACGCTCGTCGGCAATGCGGCTGTGCTTGATGCGCATCGCCGTCATGATCGACGCCAGGGCGACCGCTCCGGTGCCCTGCATGTCGTCGTTGAACGACAGGATGCGGTCCTGGTAGCGCTCGAGCAGCGTGAAGGCCTTGTGCTTGGCGAAGTCCTCCCACTGGACGAGCGCTTCGGGAAAGTTCCGTTTGACGCCCAGGACGAACTTTTCCATGAACTCCCAGTACGGGTCGCCATCGAGCCGGTGGTGCTTCCAGCCCAGATAGAGCGGGTCGGCGAGCAGTGCCTCGTTGTTGGTGCCGACGTCGAGGCAGATCGGCAGGCAGCAGGCCGGATGCAGGCCGCCGGCCGCCACGTAGAGCTTGACCTTGCCGACCGGGATGCCCATGCCGTCCGAGCCCAGATCGCCGAGGCCGAGGATCCGTTCGCCGTCGGTGACGACGATCAGGTTGACGCTGGGCAGCGAGACGCTCTGCAGGATCTGATCGATGCGGCCCACACTATCCGGGCTGATGTAGACGCCGCGGTACCGGCGCGTGATCTTGCTCAACTGCAGGCAGGCCTGACCGACGGTGGGCGTGTAGACGATCGGCACCATTTCGGCGAGGTTATTCACCAGCAGGCGGTAGAACAGGACTTCGTTCCGGTCCATCAACCCCTGGAGGTAGATATAGCGATCGAGGTCGTCCTCCGGCTTGCGGCGGTACGCCTCGAGGGTGCGTTGCGCCTGTAGATCGAGGTCGGAGACACCGGAGCGCAGCAGGCCGACCAGGTCGAGCCCGAGCCGTTCCTCCTGGGTGAACGCCGACGCCTTGTTGAGGAGCGGATCGCTGAGCAGCTGCTGGCCGCGCAGGGAGACTTCCCAGTATTCCTCGCTGGTGAGCGGGTCGACTTTGATCGTGAACGTCTTCATCGGGCGCCTCTTGATGATGCCGGGTACCAGGGGAGCCGGAGGCGTTGGTCGGGCCTTTGTCCGATCCCCACATTATGGGATAGTCTATACGGTGCCATTCTATGGCTGGGGTATGGATACCAGCCAACATAACTTCCCACGGTCCCCAGGCGGTTTCGTTCACTGCCCATCGAACTCGGGGTGAGGCCACATTCATGATCAAGATTAGCGACCAGGACGTCTTCGACTACCACGAAAAACCCAGGCCAGGGAAGCTCGAGGTCAACACCTCGAAGCCCTGCCTGACGCAGCGCGACCTGTCACTGGCGTACACGCCGGGCGTCGCGGTGCCATGCCTGGCGATCGAGAAGGATCCCGAGGCGGCGTACAAGTACACCGGCAAGGGGAACCTTGTGGCGGTGGTGTCGAACGGCACGGCGGTGCTGGGCCTGGGAGACATCGGCGCGATGGCCGGCAAGCCGGTCATGGAAGGCAAGGGCGTGCTGTTCAAGAGGTTCGCGGGCGTCGACGTGTTCGACCTCGAACTCAACACCAAGGATCCGGATGAAATCATCAGGATCGTGAAGGCGCTTGAGCCGACCTTCGGCGGCATCAACCTCGAGGACATCAAGGCGCCCGAGTGTTTCTATATCGAGGAGACGCTCAAGGGGATGATGGACATCCCGGTGTTTCATGACGACCAGCACGGGACCGCGATCATTTCCGGCGCCGCGCTGATCAACGCGCTTGAAGTGGTTAACAAGAAGGTCGACCAGGTCAAGGTCGTGTTCACGGGCGCGGGCGCGGCGGGCATCGCGTGCGCCGACCTCTACCTGAACTTGGGCGTCAAGAAAGAGAACATCCTCTTTATCGACACGGTGGGCGTGATCTGGGAAGGCCGCACCGAGAAGATGAACCCGTACAAGCAGCGGTACGCCGTCGACACGAAGGCGCGGACCCTGGCGGACGCGATGAAGGGCGCCGACGTGTTCGTGGGCGTGTCGGCCAAGGACATCGTGACGCCGGACATGCTGAAGTCGATGGCGTCGAATCCCATCGTGTTTGCGATGGCGAATCCCGATCCGGAGATCGAGTACAAGCTGGCGCTCTCGACGCGCAAGGACGTCATCATGGCGTCGGGCCGGTCGGACTATCCGAACCAGGTCAACAACGTGCTCGGGTTCCCGTTCATCTTCCGCGGCGCGCTCGACGTGCGGGCGAAGGCCATCAACAACGAGATGAAGATGGCCGCGTCGCACGCCCTTGCGAAACTGGCGAAGGAGGACGTGCCCGAAGTGGTGTTGAGGGCCTACGGCGTCGACCAGATGTCCTTCGGCCGCGAATACCTGATTCCGAAACCGTTCGATCCGCGCGTGTTGACGTGGGAAGCGCCGGCGGTGGCGAAGGCGGCGTGCGACACGGGCGTGGCGCGCAAGCCGATCACCGACTGGGACGGCTACCGCGAATCGCTGGAGCGGATGCTGGGCCCCTCGCGCAAGGTGATGCATTTCGTCATGCGCAAGGCGCGCAGCGAGAAGCCCAAGCGCCTCGTCTTCCCTGAAGGCGAGCACGATTCCATCATTCGCGCCGCCCGCGACATCGCCGACCAGAAGATTGCCACGCCGGTGCTGCTGGGCCGGGAAGCCGCGATTCGGGCCAGTGCCAAGCGTCTGGGCATCGAACAGGTCGACTTCGAAATCGTCAACGTGCCCGATCCGAAGCACCAGGAGGCGTACGCGAAGAAACTCTTCGACCTGCGCCAGCGCAAGGGGGTCACGCTGCCGGCGGCGATGGACTTGATCAACGACCCTACGATCTGCGCGCTGATGATGGTGCAGACCGGCGATGCCGATGGGTTCGTGGGCGGCATGTACCGCGCCTATCCCGAGACCATTCGCCCGGCCATCCAGATTCTGGGCCTCAAGGCCGGTGTGTCGCGCGTGTCGGCGGCGCACCTGCTGGTGTTGAAGGATCGGATTTTCTTCTGCGCCGACACGATGGTGAACATCGCGCCCAACGCCGAGGAACTGGCCGAGATCGCGCTGCTGGCTGCGGATATGGCGGCCAACTTCGGCACGGAACCGAAGGTCGCGATGCTGGCGTTCTCGAGCTTCGGCTCGGCACCGCATCCGATTTCGAACAAGGTGTCGGCCGCCGTCGACATCGTTCGCAAGAAGAACCCGAAGCTCATCATCGACGGCGAAATGCATCTCGACACCGCCGTGGTCGAAGAGATCGTCACGAAGAACTACCCGCATTCGCGTATCAAGGGCGATGCCAACGTGCTGGTGTTCCCCGATCTGACGTCGGGCAACATCGGCTACAAACTCGTGCAGCGCCTCGGTAACGCCGACGCCATCGGGCCCATCATGATGGGCATGCGCAAGCCGGTGAACGTGCTGCAGCACGGCATGACCGTGGCCGAAATCGTCAACGTGGCGGCCATCACCGCGATGTCGGCGGAAACGCTGAAGTAGCGCGACCGGCTGCTCGGAACTCACAGGGGGACGTCGCGCGAGGCGGCGTCCCCCTTCTTGCATGATGGCGGTGCATACGCCATCGCCTGTCGAGAAGTGGATCGACCGGAAGACCACGTAGCCCAGCGCCCGTCATCGGCCCAACGGCTCTCCCGGGAGACTCCTCCTTGGCTGGTGCCGCGTCGACACAAAAAAAGGGGGATGCCGTTTCCAGCATCCCCCTTGTTACAGACTGAGTGTCTCGAACGCCTTACGCGAGTTTGCGACCGCCTTCGGCAGCCCACGTCTCGAGCATCGCCGTGGTGACCGACTTCGGGCGCTCCAGCGCGTAGCCCAAGCCCCGGTCCCACGTGATGTTGGCCATGCAGCCGAGCGCGCGGCCCACGCCGAACAACACGGTGTAGAAGTCCCACTCCTTGAGGCCGTAGTACCACTGGATGACGCCGCTCTGGGCATCCACGTTGGGCCACGGGTTCTTCGTCTTGCCGTGCTCGGTGAGCACGCCCGGCGCGACTTCGAAGATCATCGACACCAGCTTGAATAGCGGGTCGTCCTTGAGCCCAGGCGTCGCGAGGCAGAACTCACGCTGCGACTGGTAGCGCGGGTCGGTCTTCCGAAGCACCGCGTGACCGTAGCCGGGAACCACCTGGCCGGCGTTGAGCGTCTCCCACAGCGCCTTGGTGATCAGTTCCTTGGTCGGCTCGGTGTTCGCGCAGTACTTCTGCTGGAACTTGATCGTCCAGTCGAGCACTTCCTGGTTCGCCAGTCCGTGCAGTGGGCCCGCCAGGCCGTTGAGGCCGGCCGAATAGGCGTAGTAGGGATCCGACAGTGCCGAATGGACCAGGTGCGTAGTGTGCGCCGAGACGTTGCCCGACTCGTGATCGGAGTGCAGGATGAAGTACATCCGCGCGACATCCTTGTACTCTTCGCATTGGCCGATCATGTGCGCGAAGTTGGCGCCCATGTCGAGCGTCGGGTCGATCGCGTTCTGCTTGTCGCCGCGGAATTTCAGGTTGTAGATGAACGCGGCGATGATGGCGATGCGCGCGACGATGTCGGAGGCGTCTTCGTAGACGTACTCCCACGCCGACATCTTGTTGAACTTGCCCGAGTTGTAGAAATTCTTGAATTTGGAATCCTTCTGCAGCGCCAGGATCCCGACCGACAACATCACCATCGGGTGACTGTCGCGCGGCAGCGCCCGGATCGCGTCGAACACGTACTTCGGCACGTCCTGACGGACCTTCCACTCGGCCACCACGGCGTCGACCTGTGCCTGGGTCGGCACCTCACCGGTCAGGAGGAAGTACCAGAACGACTCGACCGTCGGGTACTTCGACCCCGGAGCCTTGGGCAGCGCCTCGAACGTTTCCGGA
>Ga0194060_10000131_pt1 | contig 52231 bp, 37 predicted proteins | sample SepL225m_MetaG_FD_163427 | JGI IMG/M metagenome (GOLD analysis project Ga0194060, IMG submission 163427) | Anoxic zone freshwater microbial communities from boreal shield lake in IISD Experimental Lakes Area, Ontario, Canada - Sep2016-L222-5m | ecosystem: Environmental > Aquatic > Freshwater >... | reverse complement strand
CGGATCGAAGTTCTCGCGCCTGACGCGCAGCACCTCCTGGAGTCGCGCGTCGTCGCCGCGCACCAGCGGATTGGAACCCACGCCGCTGGCGTCGCTGTCGATGTGCGCCCACAGGCCGGCGAGGGGGCCGGTGGCCAGGGTCTGGCTGAGCCGGTAGTAGGTGAAACCGCCCGCCGGCTCTTCCTCCACCAGGCCCGCGTCCTTGAGCAGCCCCAGGTGTCGCGACACGCCCGACTGCGCCAGGCCCAGCACCGCGGTCAGTTCGGTGACGTTGAGGCGCTCGCGCGAGAGCACCCGGAGCAGTCGGAGCCGAACGTCTTCGCCGAGCAACCGGAAGACCGAGGCCGCCTCAATCATATCTATAAATCTACATGATGTGATGTTATCGGGCAACCCGGTGGGCGCCATCGGCGATCGCCGGGCGGGCCCGCTGCGATCGGGCTACAATGCGAGGCGATGATCCGTATCCTCATCACCGGCGGCACCTTCGACAAACAGTACGACGAGATCCACGGCCGGCTGCACTTCGCCGAATCGCACCTGCCCGAGATGCTCCGGCTCGGGCGCTGCAAACTCGACGTCACGGTCCGCACCGTGATGCTGGTGGACAGCCTCGAACTGACCGACGCGGACCGCGAACTGGTGGCGCAGAACTGCTGTCAGGCGCCCGAAACCCAGATTGTCATCACCCACGGCACCGACACGATGGTCGAGACGGCCCGCGTGGTCGCCCGATCGGTGGTCGGCAAGACCGTCGTGCTGACCGGTGCGATGGTGCCGTACGCGTTTGGCAGTTCCGACGGGTTGTTCAATCTGGGCAGCGCGCTGTCGTTTGTGCAGGCGCTCCCGCCGGGCGTGTATGTGGCGATGAACGGCCGCTGTTTTCCGTGGAACCGCGTCCGGAAGAACCGCGAAGCCGGCGTGTTCGAAGAAGCCAGCGCATAGGTTGGTTGGGGCATTCATCATGAAACGATCCGTACTCATCGTGTCGATGTGCTGTCTGGTCGCCGCCGTGGGCGCCGGCCTGCTCGCCCAGACCCGGGCGCTTCCTGTGGCCTCTCCGGCCATCGACATTCCGACGCTGCTCACGCACGTCAAGGTGATGTCGTCCGACCAGTACGAGGGCCGGGCCCCAGGCACCCGCGGCGAGGATCTGACGGTGGCGTACATCGAGGATCAATTCCGGAAGGCCGGCCTCAAGCCCGGCAATCCCGACGGCACCTACATCCAGAAGGTGCCGATGGTCGGCATCACCCCCGATCCGGCGACGTCGCTGACGTTTTCGAAAGGGTCCGCCACACAGACGCTCAAGTTCAAAGAGGACGTCGTGGCCTGGACCAAGCGGGCACAGCCCCGCGTGAGCGTGGACACGTCCGACATCGTGTTCGTCGGGTATGGTGTGCAGGCCCCGGAATACGCATGGGACGACTACAAGGGCGTCGATCTGGCCGGCAAGACGCTGATCGTGCTGGTGGGCGACCCGCCCGTTGCCGATCCGGCAGACCCCGCCAAACTCGATCCCAAGATGTTTGGCGGCCGGGCGATGACGTACTACGGCCGCTGGACGTACAAATTCGAGATGGGCGCCGAGAAGAAGGCCGCGGCCGTGCTGATCGTGCACGAGACCGGGCCCGCCGGCTATCCCTTCTCCGTGGTCCAGGGCAAGGTCGGCGAGCAGTTCGATCTGGTGACACCCGACAAGGGGGCGAGGCGCCCGGCGATCGAAGGCTGGATCACGCTCGATCAGGCGAAGGCGCTGTGCCGGATGGCGGGGCAGGAGTACGAGGCGCTCAAGAAGCAGGCCGTGACCCGCGCGTTCAAGCCGGTGGCGTTCGGCGTGACGGCGTCGATGACGATCGCCAATACGATTCGCACCATTGATTCGCGCAACGTGGCGGGCAAGGTCGACGGATCCGATCCGGCGCTCAAGGACGAGTACGTCGTGTTCACTTCACATTGGGATCACTTTGGCATCGGGGCGGCGGTCAACGGCGACACGATCTACCATGGCGCGCTCGACAACGCGACCGGAGTTGGCGGGTTGATCGAACTGGGGCGGGCCTACGCGGCCCTGCCGGTGGCGCCGAAGCGCTCGATGCTCCTGCTGTCGGTGACCGCCGAGGAACAGGGCCTGCTCGGATCCGACTACTACGCGACGCATCCGCTCTATCCGCTGCGCAAGACGCTGGCCGTGATCAACATGGACGCGTTGAACGTGTACGGCAAGACGCGCGATATGCGGGTCGTGGGACTGGGCAATTCAGATCTCGACGACTATGCCCGCGCGGCGGCCGCCGAACAGGGGCGCCAGCTCGCACCGGACCCGAAGCCCGAAGACGGCGGCTATTTCCGATCCGATCATTTTCCGTTTGCCAGGCAGGGCGTGCCGGCCATCAATGCGGGCGGTGGCGAGGACGTGATCGGCAAGCCGGAAGGCTGGGCGCGTAACGCCGCCGACGAGTACACCGCCAAACGCTACCACCAGCCCTCCGACGTGATGCGTCCCGAGTGGGACATGGCGGGCGCGGTTCAGGACCTGCAGATCTACTTCGTGATGGGCTACCGCGTGGCGCAGGCGGCCACGTTCCCTCAGTGGAAGCCGGGCACCGAATTCAAGGCGCGCCGCGACGCGATGATGGCGCGATAACTACCGCGACGGCCAGAGCGCCCGGCCAAACGTGAAGATGGGCCACGGGATCGCGGCCAGCAGGATCAGCAGCGCCATCGTAAAATACATGGCCGCGTATCGATGGCTCGCCGGGCTGTTGGTGCGCCTGGCGCGGCTCAGCCCGACGTGGGCCAGGACGGCCGCCGCGATCATCGACAGCGGATGCTCCAGGAGCCAGAACCGGTAGGCCCGGCTATTGGTGGCGACCGCGAGATTGCTCATGCCGGCGGCGACCACCGGGCTGAAGACGCCGTAGAGCACGGCGCCGATGCCGATTTGCAGGTCGAGACACGCCGCGAACATCCGGCCGATCCGGGTGTCGGCCTCCGTCCACGGCCGGGCCGTCGTCCTGCCGATCCATGCGCGCACCGACGCGCCCACGCCGAGGCCGAGCACCAGCCATCTCACCACCGAGTGCACGCCGAGCACCAATCCAAAGGTTCCGAAGTCGCTGTACATATCGCCTCTCCAGAGTCGTGTCGCTGCCGTCGCCTCGCTCAATCGTTCACTCGCCGCATCGCTCAATCGCCCGACCGCCGCGTTACGTCGCCGCATCATTGCATCGGCGCCGAGGCACGGTCGATGGTCCGGGTCGTCGCCCTCGCATCAGGCGCGGCGGCGACGGTTTGGTGGGAGTGTATCGCAACTGGGCCGCCGGGATGGAGCACTGTCTTCGCCAGCCTGTGATGGGGCGTCGCCGACACGCGAATGCCGGCCGCAATGCGGCGCCGGTCTGGAGTGCTGACGACCTGCTTGGCGGTGCCCGACCATTGAAGCGGCGGGTCGCCGGCAGGCCCCTTCCGGCCCCGGTCCCAATCGAGCGCGTGTGGTACGCTCGTCGGAGTGGACCTCCGGACATTTGGCTGGGACGAGGATTTCGCACGGCATTTCGAGCCGTTCGGCCAGCGCGGCCTGTCGGTGGCGCGCGTCACGCTTGAACATCAGCACATCTACACGGTCCAGACAGCGGAAGGCGAGTTGCTGGCGACGGTGGCTGGCGGCCTGCGTCACCGGGCGGCCGGCCGGCACGAGTTTCCCGCCGTGGGCGACTGGGTCGCCATGTCGCCGCCTGCGCAGAGTGGTCGCGGCGTGATCCAGGCGGTGTTGCCCCGCCGGAGCAAGTTCTCGCGCAAGGTCTCGGGCCGCGTCACGACCGAGCAGGTGGTGGCCGCCAATATCGACACCGTGTTCCTGATGATGGGGCTCGATGGCGACTACAACCTGCGCCGGATCGAGCGCTACCTGATCACCGCGTTCGACGGGGGCGCGTCGCCGGTGGTCGTGCTCAACAAAGCCGATCTGTGCGCCGATGTCGCCGCGCGCGTGCGCGAGGTGCAGGCCGTCGCGCAGTCGGCCCCGGTGCACGCGGTCAGCACGATGCAGGACGGACTGCTCGACGTGCTCGATGTGTACCTGGGAGCCGGACGCACCATTGCGCTGCTCGGGTCGTCGGGCGTCGGCAAGTCGACGCTGGTCAATCGTCTCGTGGGGCACGCCATGCAGGCGACGCGCGAGGTGCGCGAAGGCGATCAGCGCGGCCGTCACACCACCACGCGCCGCCAGTTGATCGTGGTGACCGGCGGTGCGCTGCTGATCGACACGCCGGGCCTGCGCGAACTGCAGTTGTGGGATGGCGCCGGCGGGATCGATCAGACCTTCGACGACATCGAGGTGCTGGGCGCGGGCTGCCGCTTTCGCGACTGCCGTCACGACGCCGAACCGGGGTGCGCCGTGAAGGCGGCCGCCGGCGCGGGCCAGCTCGATGGCAGCCGGCTCGAGAGTTATCTGCTGCTGCGGCGCGAACGCGCCTTCCTCGCCGGGCAGCAGGACGAACGCGTCGCGCAGGAGCGCAAGCGGTACGCGCGGACCATTTCGAAAGTCCTCCGCGATTTCAAACCTCGCGAATGAGCCGCGGCGCGCGGGCCGACACAGGGATCGGCCCCTACGGGATTCGCGGAAATCGCCGGTGTGCGAGGCATCCGTGAGCCGCGTGTGATCGCCGGGGCCGCCCCCCGCGTGGGCCCGTCCGGGTTTCTCGGAAAGCGGGTCGTGCGGAATCACCGGAAATCAGATGCGCAAGTGCGCGGTCGAGGTATCGTAGGGCGATGCCGTCATTGGGTGGTCTGTCCCTGATTCGCCGCGCCGCCGCGTTTGGCGATCGTGCTGCCATCATCGACGCCGAGGGCACGTGGAGTTACACCGACCTGCTCGGCCGGTCGGCCGACGTCGCGTCGGTGCTGCTCGACGGTGGGCGCGATCTGGATGAGGCGCGCGTGGGTCTGCTGGCCACCTCAGGCTTCGACCACGTGGCGGCTCAATGGGCTGCGTGGAGGGCGGGAGCCGTGCTGGTGCCGATGTCGCCGGCGCAGCCTCCAGCGGAGTGGGCGAGCCTGTGCGAGGATGCCGGAGTGGCGGCCGTGATGGTCGAACCCGCGCTGGCCGATCGGTTCGCACCCGTGGCGCGCGCACGCGGCATCCGCGTCATCTCGACGCTGGCCGGGGCCGTGCTTCGAGCACCGCTACCGGAGGTTGACGAGCGGCGTCCCGGCTTGATGCTGTATACCAGCGGCACGACCAGCCGCCCCAAGGGCGTCGTCCTGACGCACGCGAACCTGCGGGCGCAGGTCGAATGCCTGGTGGGGGCGTGGGGATGGCGCGACGACGACCGGATCGTGCTGGTGTTGCCGCTCAATCACGTCCACGGCCTGGTCAATGTGGTGGCATGTGCCTTGTGGTCGGGCGCCGCCTGCGAGGTGCCGCGCGCCTTCGACGCACACGACGTGTGGGCGCGCATCGAGCGCGACCGACTGACGCTGCTGATGGCGGTGCCGACGGTGTACCGGCGTCTGATTGCCGCGTGGGAGGCGTCGCCCGCCCAGGTGCAGCAGCGATGGTCCGCCTCGGCGCGGCGCTTGCGGCTGATGGTGTCGGGGTCGGCCGCCCTGCCGGTGAGCGTGCTGGAAACCTGGCGTACGATCACGGGCCACACACTGCTCGAGCGGTACGGCATGACCGAGATCGGCATGGCGCTGTCGAATCCGCTCGATGGGGAACGCCGGCCCGGCTGTGTCGGCACGCCGTTGCCCGGCGTCGAGGTTCGACTGCTCAATGAGCACGGCTGCGCAGTGATCGACGGCACCCCGGGCGAGATCCACGTGCGCGGCGCCGGGGTGTTTCGGGCCTATTGGCATCGCGACGCGGCCACCGCAGAGGCGTTTCGCGACGGCGGCTGGTTTCGCACCGGCGACGTGGCGGTCGTCGAAGGCGGCGTCTACCGGATTCTCGGCCGTCTGTCGGTGGATATCATCAAGACCGGCGGCGAAAAAGTGTCGGCGCTGGAAATCGAGGACGTGCTGCGCGAACATCCGGCCGTGGCCGACTGCGCGGTCGTGGGGCTGCCGGATCCGGAGTGGGGCGAATGCGTCGGCGTGGCGGTGGTGTTGAACGCCGGGGCGGAGATCGCCCTCGACCACCTGCGGGGATGGGCCCGTGACAGAATGAGCGCACCCAAGTTGCCGCGACGTCTCGAGGTGTGTGACGACTTGCCGCGCAATGCCATGGGGAAGGTGTCGAAGCCCCTGGTGATCCAATTGTTTGGACAGGGCTAATCCGGGTTCGGCTGGAGTGAGACGCCCGGGTTGCGGTACACTTATCTGCTGCCCGATCCAGCCGACCAGGAGCCGGGACACGCGTTCGAGAGAGCATTGCATGGGCATCCTGACCTCATTTGTCGTCGCGCTGCTGCTGGCCACCGCTCCACCCGATCCTCAGGCGATGGAGCAGGAGGCCAAGCAGATCGAAACGATGCTGATTGCGCCCTGCTGCTGGATGCAACAGGTGTCGCTGCATCAGTCGCCCGCATCCGACGAGATCAAGGCCAACATTCGCCGGTTGCTGGCGCAGAGCCGGACGCGCCAGCAGATTCTTGATGCGTACGTGGCCGAGTATGGCGATCGGATTCTGGCCGAACCGCCCGCACGGGGATTCAGTGCGGCGCTGTATGTGCTGCCGTGGTTTTTTCTTGCCGGCAGCATCGGGGTCGTCGTGCTCGTGGTGCGGCGATTGCGCGCGCCGGCGGCGGTGGCGCAGGCGCCAGCCGCGGCCGCGGCGGCTGCCCCCTTGGAAACGGGCGCCGAGGCGGATCGGCTTGACGAAGAACTTCGGAACCTGGATTGATCGACCGTGAGTGAGCAGAGCCTCCAGGACCGGTACGCGCCCGACACCAAGTGCTTTGGGTGCGGTCCCGCCAACGCGAGCGGGCTGCGCATCAAGAGCCGGGTGGATGGCGACGAGGTCGTGATGGAATGGACGCCGAGCGAGCACCACGAGGCGTTTCCAGGATTCGTCAACGGCGGCATCATCGGGGTTCTGTTTGATTGCCACTGCAATTGGACCGCGGCGTATCACCTGATGCGAAAAGCGGGCGAGCACACGCCGCCCTTCACCGTGACGGCCGATTACGCGGTGTCGCTTCGGCGGCCCACGCCGAGCGGCGGGCCGCTGTTGCTGCGGGCGAAGGTGGTCGAATCGACCGACGACCGAGCCGTGGTGGAGTCGACGCTCGAGGCCGACGGGCAGGTCCGGGCGAGGTGCCGCGGCACGTTCGTCGCGGTGCGGCCCGGGCATCCGGGCTATCAACGCTGGTCGGAAGGAAAGCGGTAAGACAGGCGGTCGTCGGCCTGTTCGGAAGCGGAGCCGATGTTCGCACGCAGGTGAGAGTCGCCGAAGGGTGCTTCCTTGGACGCGGTGGGCCGTGCCGCCGTCGACGCCCTTCGCGGTTGAGCGGCCCTGGGGGCTGTGGCGCGCCAGTCGCGTCACGAGTTAGTGGCACGGGCGAGCGAGCCCGGGGCCAAACACGAAGTCGTGGTTTGCCGGGCCCGCGTCTTGTTGCGCCGGCCAGGCGGACCTAATCCGCCAGTCGATCGGTGCGGGCCCACGTTGAGGCGCCCGGCCGAGCGATGAGGCGGCCGAGACATCCTTGGCTACAGAACACGACGATCAGCCTCTCGCTTCCGCAGACCTGTCGACGCCTTCGCCCGTCCCGGCAGAGGATCGGTTGGCCGATCTTGCGTCGTCTCCTTCCCCCGCAGCGGAGGTCGCGATGTCGCCTGAGCAGGTCGCGCACGCCGAGCGCGATGAGGCGAGCGGTGGCGTCGCCGAGCCGGAGTCGGCCGACGGCGCGGAGGCGGCCGACGTGTCGTCCACGGTGGAGGCGCCCGCGGCGGTCCACGTGCCGGACACACCGGAACAGCGCGCCGAGAAACTGATCCACCTGGGGCAATTGCTCGACGGGGCCGAACAGGTTCTGGTGGCCACCGATTTTCCCGACGCGCGCACGCGATGGAACGCCCTGCGGCGCGACTGGTCGTCGATGGTGCCCACGCTCGAGGTCGATGCGGACACCGCGGCGAGAATCAGACGGGTGGAAGCGCAGATTGACGAGCGCGAGCTGGCGCTGCGCGAAGCGCGCACCAAGCAGCAGCACGAGAATCTGATCCGCCTGCAGCGATTGAGCGAGCAGTTGGAGACCGTGGCGCAGGCCGAGCGACTCACCTTGCGCGAGGCCGAGCGGGCACTGCGGGAAGCCAGGGCGGCGCTCGACGCCCCGGGCCCGCTGCCGTCCCGGCAGGATCAGCAGATGCTGGTGGCTCGCCTCAAGGCCGTGCAGTCGTTGCTGTTCCCGCGGGTGCAGGATCTGCGCGAAGCCGACGAGTGGGAGCGCTGGGCCAATGCCGGTGTGCAGGAATCGCTCATCGGCCGCCTCGAGGCGTTGCGCGAGGAGCCGGACCCCGGCGTGGTGGCCAAGCAACTGCGGTCGGTGCACGACGAATGGCACAAGGTGCGGTCGGTGCCGCGCGAAAAAGGGCGCGAGCTCTGGGAACGCTACAAGACGATCGAGGCCGAAGTTCGGGCGCGGTGCGAGTCGTACTTCCAGCAGGTCGCCTCCGAGCGGGGCGACAGCCTCAAGGCCAAAGAAGAGTTGTGCGCGCAGGTCGAGGCGCTGGCCGACTCGACCGACTGGATTCGCACCGCCGAGACCATCAAGGGGCTGCAGGCGCAGTGGAAGACGATTGGGCCGGTGACGCCGGGCCACGAGAAGGCCATCTGGGAACGGTTCCGGGCGGCCTGCGATCGGTTCTTCACGCGGCGCAAAGACGATCTGACGGAGCGCAAGACGGTCTGGACGGTCAACCTCCAGAAGAAGGAAGAGATCTGCGCGGCGCTCGAAGCGCTGGCCTCCACCACCGACTGGGATCACGCCCTTGGCGAGGTGAAGCGGCTGCAGGCGGACTGGCGCACGGTGGGGCCGGTCAAGCGCAGCCGGGCCGAAACGCTGCTGCTGCGGTTCCGGACGGCGAGCGAACAGTTCTTCGAGAGTTACGCGCATCGCAACGACCAGGAGGTGGCGCGCCAGGCGGCGGTGCGCGAGCAGGTGTGCGAGAGCCTCGAGGCGCTGCTGGCGACCGGCGACGAAGCGGCGGTGGTCCCCGAGGGCGGGATCCTGAAGCACGTGCTGGCGCTCAAGCGTCAGTGGGACTCCGCGCCGACGTTGCCTCGCGCGGAGGGCGAACCGCTGGCGGCGCGCTTTACGCAGGCGGTCAATCGCCTCTCGGAGTTGCACGCCGAGGCCTTCAAGGGGAGCGAACTGGATCCGGACACCACGCGCCAGCGCCTCGAACATCTGTGCGAGTTGGTGGAGGGGTTGGCCGGTGCCGATCGCACCTCGGAGCAGTTGTCGCCGGCGGCCATCCTCGCTACGCAGTGGCGCGAGGCGCTCGCCGCGAACACGATCGGCGGGAGAGCCGACGACGAGGCGAAGTGGCGCAATGCGGCCGAGGAGATTCGCAAAGCACAGGCCGCGTGGCGGCGCATCGGGCCGGCGCCCGACGCCACGTTCAGCGAACTGAGTGACCGGTTCCAGCGGGCGTGCAATCGGTTCTTCCGGCAGCGCGAACGCCGCAATCCTTCGGCGCCCCAGGGCCGCTAGGCTGACGCACAGGCCGCACGTGAAACCGCAGACCCGCGACCGGGCGGCGATCCCCGATGCGTTCAAGTGGGACCTCACGCCCATTTTTGCGTCGTGGGAGGAGTGGCAGGCCGCCTACGATCGTCTCTCGGGCGACATCGAGGCGTTCGCCGGCCGCCGTGGATCGCTCGGCGACAGCGCGTCGTCGCTCGGATCCGCCTACCGTGCGCTCGACGCGCTCGGGACGCTGGCCTACCGGGTCTGGTATTTCCCTTCGCTTCGCCACGACGAGGACCAGCGCGACAATCAGGTGAGCGCGCGCCATCAGCAGGTGCAGATCCTGATGGCGACCTGGCAGCAGGCGACGTCCTGGTTCAATCCCGAATTGCTGGCGATCCCGCTTGCCACCACGCGCGAATGGATGGAAGCCGATGCGGATCTCGCTCTGTATCGCTTCGCCATCGAGAACCTGTATCGCCAGCAGGAGCACGTGCTCGACGAGGCGGGCGAACGGCTGATGTCGTTGGCGGGGCGCGTCGAATCGGCCCCGTCCGACGCCTACGCCTCGCTCTCGACAGCCGACGCCAGGTTCCCCGAGATCACGCTGAGCGATGGCCGGACGGTGACCGTGTCGTACGGCGAGTATCGGTCGATTCTCGAAACGTCGCGCGCGCAGGCCGATCGGGCTGCTGCGTTTCGCGCCTACCTCGGCACCTTCGAGGCCTCTCGTAACACGTACGCCGCGCTCTACAACGGCGTGTGCCAGCGGAACTGGTTCCAGGCGAGGGCGCGAGGCTATCGCTCGACACTCGAGGCGGCGCTTCACGGCAACCACATCCCGCCCGCGGTGGTCGAAACCCTGATCGCCGTCGCCCGCGATCACACGCAGGGCCTTCGCCGCTACCATCGGTTGCGCAAGCGCACGCTCGGACTCGACCAGTACTTCAGCTACGACACCACGGTGCCGCTGGTCGACTATGCTCGGGCCTACGGCTACGGCGAGGCGAAGCGGTGGGTGATCGAATCGGTCGCGCCGCTGGGCGAGGCGTACCAGGCCGAGGTGCGCGGCTCGTTCGACGCCGGCTGCATCGACGTCTACGAGAACGAAGGCAAGCGCAGCGGCGCCTACTCGGCGCCCGTCTATGGCGTGCATCCGTACATGCTGCTCAACCACAACGACACGCTGGACGCCGTGTTTACGCTGGCGCACGAGATGGGCCACAGCATCCATACCGTGCTGGCGCACCGGCATCAGCCGTTCGTCTATTCCGACTACACGATTTTTGTCGCCGAGGTCCCGTCCACGCTCAACGAGGCGCTGCTGCTCGACTATCTGCTGGAGCGCGCCACGGACCCGCGCGAGCGGGCCGTGTTGCTGCAGCACGCCATCGACAGCATCGCCGGGACTTTTTTCACGCAGGCGCTGTTTGCCGATTACGAACGGCGGGCGCACGCGCTGGTCGAGCAGGATCACCCCATCACCGCCGACGTGTTGTCCGAGCTGTACGGCCAGGTGATGACCGACTACTACGGCGACACGTTCGACGACGAACCGCTGGTCCGGACGACGTGGGCGCGCGTGCCGCACTTCTACAGCAGCCCGTACTACGTCTATCAGTACGCCACCTGCTTTGCGTCGGCGGCGCACCTGGTGCAGGGGATCGTGGCCGGAGACGACGAAGCGCGGCGACAGGCGGTGGCGAGTTACCTGGACCTGCTGAGCGCCGGGGGCAACGATTATCCGATGGAGCAGTTGCGCCGGGCGGGCGTCGATCTGCGGCAGTCCGATACCGTGCAGGCCGTCATCGCGCAGTTCGATGGCCTGGTGTTGCGGCTGGAGGCCGAGCTCGAGACCCTCGGCGTCGCCTAAGTGCGGCCTGGCGCCATGGTGCGCGTGATACCCCTGTCGCCCATGGCCTTGGCCTGCGTCCTGCTGGTTGGGGGCGGGCTGCTGTCGCCACAGCCGGCCCAGGCCCGCCCGCAGGGGCGGCACGTCTCTGGATCCGACGTCCCTCTCGCCGACGCGATCACGTCCCTGCACATTCCCGGCGGAGTCGAGGCGCTGGCTCGCGTGGCCGGCGTCGATGCCCAACAACCGCGGTCGCGGTTCATGTTGACGCTGATTCGGGTGCTCTACCAGTGGCCCCCCGGCGTCGATAGCCGCGCCGACGCCAGCCGACAGCGCGTGATCGACTACCTGGGCGCGCTGGCACGCACACCATCGCGCGAGGCAGGCACCGGCGCCTCGAGCGGCTCGGATGCCGACACGGTGCCGATGCCGATACCGGCGTCGCTGATGGCTGCGCTCGATCGAGGCCGCAGTTCCGGAACCTCGGATCCGGTCGCGCGGTTGCTCGGGGATCGCGACGCGGCTCTGCTGTACTACGGATTTGCGGCGCTCGACGCCCCGACGCGGCAGTTTCTGGCCGGGCACCAGGACCTCGTGCGGGCGATGTGCAGTCGAACGGTGTCGGGCGTCTTTGCGCTGTACGGCAGGAGTATCCGGATCAGCGCTGGCCGGGTGGTGACGCCGGGAGGGGAGTCGGTCGAGGCGGCGTGGGAGCAACTGGCCGGCGCCTCGCCGCGGTCGCCGGCCGCATTCGTCACGGCGTTGTTGCGGCGCGACGAGGGCCGACTGGCGTACTTCTACGATACGGTCGCGCATATGGCCGCCGGCCCTCAGGCCTTCGTGCTGGCGGCAGGCATCGCCGACCCACACCGGCGCCGCGTCGCCATCCGGGATGCGTACGACGCGACGTCGCCGGCCATGGCGGCATGGAATCCGATCGCGCGCCCGTTCGATCGCCCGGTGTTCGACTGTGCGCACCTGTTCTCGGCACTGGCCGTCGAGCCGTCCGGCCGGCTGGTTCCCCCCGCGTCGCCGTCGTTCTGGCGCAACGTGTGGTCCGACGCCGCGCTGGATCGGAGTCCCGCCTCGGTGGCCCTCAGCGCCGCGGAGCCTGACCTCGACGCTCCGGCCCTGCTGAAGCTGGTCGGCGTCAGCCTCTCGGATGAGCGCCGCAATCGAGCGCGCCTGTTTCTGTTCGCGCAGCGGGTGTTTTCCCGGGCCCGCGGCGCCGACTATCCAGACATGTTCGTCACCCTCCGCGATTTCATTCGACTCGAGTCGCTCGACCTGGCGCTCGAACGGATGGGCATCACATCCCCGGCGGTGTATGCGGCGGCGACCAGGCGCGCGCGGATCCTGCTCGACATTGGCGATAGGGGCAAAGCTCGCGCGGCGCTCGGCCAGTACCAGGGCGCCATGGCGTTAGTCGAGCGGGCGCGCATCAATCGGACGATCGATGCGGCGACAGCCGGTCGGCTGGTCGTATCGGTCAGTCGGATCGAGTTGCAGCGCGACGAGTACCGTGGCGCGATCGGCACGTGGATCGTCGGCGCGTTCCTGCCGTCGGCCGCGCCCGTCCGGGTGCCGGTCGGCTACCAGCGGCTCGACCGGCCGATCGAGGATCAGGTGCTCGCCGCCCAGAGCGGCTGCGGCGGCCAGGCGTCATCGGCGGCAGACCCGGTGCCCAGCCTCACGTGGGAAGGGCTGGACTACCGCGTCGATCCGGCCCATGCGCATTTCGTCCGCGCGGTGTCCGTGCGAGCCAGGCAGGGCGGATCGTCGCTCGACGAGGCGCTGGCGTCCCGCGACGCCGATCGCCGGCTGGGGGACGTGCTGATGGCCCTGGCCTACGCGCCGTCGCTCGGCGAATCGCAGGGCCCGACGCTGCTCGGCGGCGATCCTTCGCGTCTGCACGACTTCGGTCTCGACGTGCCCGCACGGTCGGTCTTCGCGCAACGCGCGTTTGTTGCGCCCTCCGAGACGCGGGATCCGGCACGGGGCTGGCACGTGGCCGGGTCGGTATTCGGGCTCGACGCCGCATTGCCGTACCTCGGCCTGCGGCGCGTGGCATCCGAGGCGCTCGCCATTGCGCCGACCGCCCGGGAGCCAGACCGCCGCGGGCTGGCCGAAGCCGCCGTGCTGATGAACCCGTTCGATCAGACCGATCAGGCGCGGGCGTCGGTGCTCGCGGCGATGGCGCGCGGCCGCCAGACGCGTGCCGTGCTGATCGCCTCGGATGCCGGGCTCGATCGACTGGCGCGGCTTGCCGGCCTCGACGAATGGCGGACGCAGACGCTGCCCTGGGTCGTGTCGAACGAGCCGTCGCGTCTCGACGACGTGATGTCGCTGGTCGAAGTGGCGAGAGTGGGCCTGGACGGAGCCGAGGCGCCGTCCGACTGGGACCAGTTCGGCACGTCCACCGCGGCGCTCAACGGACGGCTGGGTGTGAGCTTTCCGGCGACCGGGTCGTGGACGTTGCTCGCCGGCCGCAGGAGTACGACGCTGGTCTCGTCGCTGGTGGCGGATCTGTCGCTGGGGCTGATGGAGAAACTTGCCGCGATGGGCTTGCCCTCGTCGCTCACGCCAGGCGTGGCGGCCGCGGCCACGCAGGACGTGCTCGATCGGTTGCGTCCCGATTTCGACGATGATTGGATGAGCATGGTCAGGCAGGCGCGGCAGGTGGTGAGCCAGGGCATCGACGATTACGTCGCGGCGCTGACCACGGGCGGCCCGCTGGTGCCGGTTGGCAGGGAGCGTCCCGATGGATCCCGGTAACACCCGAACGGCGAGACGCCGAGCGGCGGTCGCCTGCGCGGCGGTGGCGTGCGCGGCGCTGGCGGGCTCGCTCTGGATCGGCGCGCAGGAGCTCGCCCCGCCGGTGAGCATCGTGTTCGTCTCGCCCGAAGAGAACAGCTATGCCAGTGGCCCGGTCAATCTGCAGGTCCGCGTCGAACCGGGATCGGCCGGCGTGAAGAGCGTCAGCCTGTTCGCCGACGGCCGCCTGCTGTGCGCGCTGGAGCGGGCGCCGTTCGAATGCGCGTGGGACGCCGGGCCCAAGGTGATCGAGCACCAGATCCGGGCCGTGGTCACGATGGCTGGCGGACAGCGGATCGCCCGGAGCATGCGCACTCGCGGGGTGGCCTACGTCGAAAGCGTCAACGTGGACGTGGTCCACGTCACCGTCAGCGTGACCGACGGCGCGGGACGCTTCGTGCGGGGCCTGCCTCGCAATGCGTTTCGGCTGTCGGAGGATGGCGTGCGGCAGGCCATCACGCATTTTGCCGCCGAAAACGTCCCGCTCGAAATCATCGTGGCTGTCGATGTCAGCGGCAGCATGACCGACGCGATCGACCAGGTGAAATCGGCCGTCAAGAAGTTCCTGTCGGCGCTGCGGCCGCAGGATCGGGTGAGCGTCATCGGCTTCAACGACAACGTCTTCACGGTGGCCCGGCCAGCCGCGGATCTGGCGGCGCGCCTGAAGGCGGTGGACCGTCTGGCCCCGTGGGGCGGGACCGCGCTGTACGACGTGATCGTGCAGGCCATCGACCAGCTGGATCGTCAGGCGGCCCGGCGCGTCCTGGTGGTGTTTACCGACGGCGAGGACCTCAATAGCCACATCACGCTCAGTGCGGCCGAGCGGCGTCTCGAGGGCAGCGACGTGGTGATGTATGCGATCGGGCAGGGGCAGGCCCGCACGCACGGCGAGCTGCGCACGCTGCTCGATCGGTTTGCGCAGAAGAGCGGCGGACGGGCGTTTTTCGACGACGTCGACGCGCTGGACGCCACGTTTTCGGCCATCCTCGAAGAACTGTCGAACCAGTACCTGCTGGGGTACGTGCCGAGCGACGAACGCAAAGACGGCCGCTGGCGGGCCGTCAAGGTCGAGTTGCCCGGCAAAGAGTATCGAACGCGGGCACGGCAGGGGTACCGCGCAACGCCGCGGTAGGAGGCAATCCATGATGATCCGGACCGCGACCCTCCGGCCGCGTTTCGCGGCGCGCGTGCTGCTCGTGCTGGCCTGTGGCGCGGCGAGCGTGTCGGCCGACGCCCCGCGCGGGCAGGCAGTGCCGGCCTTTCGCTTCGAGGCCGACCGGCTCGCGCTCGACGTGGGCGTGGTGGATGCGACCGGCAAGGCGGTGCGCACGCTGTCGGCCGGCGACTTCGAGGTCACCATCGACGGACGGTCCCGCCAGGTGGTGGCGGCCGATTGGGTCTCGGGCCGCGCCGGGGCGGGGACCGCTGCGGCAGAAACGGCGCAGACCGCCGCGCGCTCGGAAACCGAGGACGCGCTCGATGCCACGTTCAGCTCGAACGAACGTGGCGATCCAGCCGGCCTGGTCAGGCCCACCCGCGATCTGGTGATCGCGATCGATCAGAACAGCTTCGAACCGGGCGCCTCGCGAGCGGTCGCCGCGGCCGCCCAGCAGTTGATCGACCGGTTCGCCAAAGACGAACGGGTCGGGCTGATGGCGTTTCCGTCGCCAGGCATCCGGTTGTCGCCAACCCGCGAACGCGATCGTCTGAAGTCGGCGCTCGGCCAACTGACCGGTTCGGCCGACCGCCTGCCCTATACCGAGACGGGGCTCACCGTCGGCGATGCGCTGGTGGTGGTCCGGGGCGGCGATCAGCTTCAGGCCAATCAAATTCTCTCCCGCGAATGCGACGTGTCGACGATGAGCACCGCGAGCACGCTCTCGGGCGAAGCGGAGGCCTGCCGGCAGCGCGTCACCAGCGCCGCGCGAGCGTTGCAGGCGTGGGCCCGGCGGCGGTCGCTCATCAGCCTCAACGGTTTTCGCGACGTGATTGCCAGCCTGGCCGGCCGGGGCCGGCCCGCCACCGTCATCCTGGTCAGCTCGGGCATCATCCTCGGGGATTATTCGCGGACCATGGACCTCGAGACCGAAACCAGGGACGTGGCCAGCCTGTCGGCTGCCGCGCAGATCGGCCTGTACGGCCTGTTCGTCGATTCGTCGTTTCTCGAAGCGGCAGGGCTGGACCGCGATCGTGTCAGGGGGTTCGCCAACTCCGACCGCGACCTGAAGTTGGGCGGCCTGCAGACGCTGACCGGACTGGGCGGCGGGTCGGTCGCGAGCCTGCAGGGCAGAAACGACGCGGTGTTCTCCCGGCTGGCGTCGGAGCTCGATGGCTACTACCTGCTGACCATTCAATGCGCGCCGGCCGATCGGGACGGCAAGATGCACCGCGTCAAGGTGAACGTCCGCACGCCTTCTCTGACGGTCCGATCGCGAGAAGAAGTGCTGGTGCCGATGGCGCGCGCGTACTCGGGCGACGACGCGGTGACGTTTGCGCTGAACAGCCAGCCCCTGCAGCGCGCCCTGCCGATCCGGGTGTCCACCCAGGTGTTGCGCGATGCCGCCGATCGATCCGTGCGCGTGGTGATCGCCGGCAACATCGGCCGCGGCGTGGTCGGGGCCGAACCGGTGCGCGTCGGCTACAGCATGCGCACGACGGTTGGCGGCGAAGGCCTCAGCGGTGTCGAGCTCCGCACGCTCGCGGTGGTGGGCACGGGCGCAGACGCCTCGTTCCAGTTCGTCGATGCGGTGACGGTGGTGCCCGGGCGCTATCTGCTGCGCGTGGCGGCCCTCGACAGTGCGGGCCGGCTCGGCAGCGTCGATCACGTCGTCGACGCCACGCTCGTGCGGGGGCAGGGCGTCACGATGAGCGACCTGGTGCTGATCGACCCATTGCGGAAGGCCGAGGGCCAGTTGTCTCCCGTCGCCGACGGGCGGATCACCAGCAGCCGCCTCGAGGCCGTGCTGGAGGTGTATCCGGACTCGGGACAACAGGTGAGTGCGGTCGCCTTCGATATCGCCGATTCCCCGGACGCGCCGGCCATCTTGTCGGGGCAGTCTCCGGCACCCGAGCGCGACGGAGGGATCCGAAGGACCGCCGCGGTGTCGTTCGACCTCTCATCGCTGCCGCCCGGCATCTACACGGCGGTGGCGCGTGTGTTGGGCGGGGAGAAACTGCTGGGCCGGGCCAGCCGGCCGTTCCGGCTGGACCGCATGCTTATCACCGCGGGCGGCCCGCGCGCGCCGTTTTCGGTCGCCGCGTCGGGCGGTCTGGTGCCGCCGTTCGGCCGCGAAAGCGTGCTGAGGGCCGACGCCTTGCAGTACTTTCTGGGCCGGCTGAAAGACGCCGACGCCACCGCCACGAGCGGCGACGCCGCTTCCGCGGCAGACGCGGTGCGCGAGGGCCGGTACGAGACGGTTGACACGGTCCTCGGCCAGGCGCGCGCCGATCGTCTCTCGGTGGTCTTTCTCCGGGGCCTCGCCTTGTTCGGCCGCGGCGAACTCGAGCCGGCGGCGGCCCAGTTCCGCGCGGCGCTGCGGCTGTCGAACGACTTTCTGCCCGCCGCGTTCTATCTGGGCGCGTGCTATGCGGCCGGTGGGCGCGACCGCGAAGCGGCCGGCGCGTGGCAGACCTCCCTTATCAGCGAGGGAGAGTCGCGCATCGTGTTTGACGCGCTGGCCGACGCGCTGCTGCGCCTCAAGGACGGCCGGCGTGCGATGGACTTGCTGACCGAAGCGCGAGGCCGCTGGCCCGACGACGACGCGCTGCTGCCTCGGCTGGCGGCCGCGCAGGTACTGCTGGACCGGCGGGCCGAGGCGCTGGCGACGCTTGCGCCTTACATCAGCCGTCATTCGAGCGATCGCGAAGCCGTGTTTCTGGCGCTGCGTCTGCTCTACGAGGCCCACGCCACTGGCGGCCGCCTTGGATCGGCGCGCGAAGACGCCGAGATGGCGACCGCGTATGGCGCGCTCTACCGTGCTGCCGGTGGGCCTCAACTGGCCCTGGTGGACCGCTGGGTGGCCTTCATTCGCCGCGGCACGTAATCGCCGGGGTTCGGGCGCGCGCGCGGGTGGCAAAAGACGGTCCGCCCGGGTACAATTAGGGGTTCGGCGACGTTGGCGGCTTCGATGTGGTTCTTGTGCGGGCGCGATCGGTTCGCGCCTGTGGTGGGTTGGTCGCGAAGGAGAGGCATTTATGAGCGTGGCTGTTGAGAAGATTCATCCGTTCGATGTGGCGGTCAACGCGGGCCGGCCCGCCTTCAAAGTGGCCGACCTCGGCCTGGCCGAGTGGGGCCGCAAAGAACTCCGTTTGGCCGAGCAGGAAATGCCCGGCCTGATGGCGGTTCGGGAACGCTACCAGGGGCGCAAGCCGCTGGCCGGCGCGCGCATCACCGGCAGCCTGCACATGACGATTCAGACGGCAGTGCTCATCGAGACGCTGGCGGATCTGGGCGCGGACGTGCGCTGGGCGTCGTGCAACATCTTCTCGACCCAGGACCACGCCGCGGCCGCCGTGGCGGTGGGACGTCCCGAAACCGGGGGCACGCCCGCCAAGCCGCGGGGGATTCCGGTCTTCGCGTGGAAGGGCGAATCGCTGGACGAGTATTGGTGGTGCACGCGCGAAGCGCTGCTCTGGCCCGATGGCAGCGGCCCGACGCTGATCGTCGATGACGGCGGCGACGCCACGCTGCTGGTGCACAAGGCCGCGGAGTTCGAAAAGGCGGGATCGATTCCGTCGTTCAGGCCCGACCAGGACTCCGAAGAGTGGGGCGTCATCCTTGAGCTGATTCGCAAAGAGTTGACCCAGCACAAAGGTCGGTGGTCGAAGGTGGCCGCCGACATCCGCGGCGTCAGCGAGGAGACCACCACCGGCGTGCACCGGCTCTATCAGATGGTGGAGGCCGGCACCCTCCTGTTCCCGGCGATCAACGTCAACGATTCGGTGACCAAGAGCAAGTTCGACAACATCTACGGCTGCCGGCATTCGTTGCCTGACGGGCTGATGCGCGCCAGCGACGTGATGCTGGGCGGCAAGCTGGCCGTGGTGTGCGGGTACGGCGAGGTCGGCAAGGGCTGTGCGCAGGCGCTGCGCGGCCAGGGCGCGCGGGTGGTGGTGACCGAGATCGACCCGATCTGCGCGTTGCAGGCGGCGATGGAAGGCTACGAGATTACGACGGTCGAAGACGTGATCGGCAAGGCCGACATCTTCATCACCGCGACCGGCAACTACAACGTGCTCACCGCCGATCACATGTCGAAGATGAAGGACAAGGCGATTGTCGGCAACATCGGCCACTTCGACAACGAGATCGACATGGCGGGGCTCAAGAAGATCCCCGGCATCCAGTGCATCAACATCAAGCCGCAGTACGACGAGTGGCGCTTCCCCGACGGGCACAGCGTGATGGTGCTGGCCGAGGGCCGCTTGTTGAACCTGGGCTGCGCCACCGGGCATCCCAGTTTCGTGATGTCGGCGTCGTTCTCGAACCAGGTGCTCGCGCAACTCGAGCTGCACCTGCACAACGAGCGCTACGAGAAGAAGGTCTACATGCTGCCCAAGCACCTCGACGAAGAGGTCGCCCGGCTGCATCTGCCGCATCTGGGCGTGCGTCTGACGCAGCTCACCAAGGAGCAGGCCGATTACCTCGGTGTTCCGGCCGGCGGCCCGTACAAGCCGGCGCACTATCGATACTAGGTCTGGGTGTTGAGTGGGGGGGCCTGATCGGGAACACACTTCGCGTGACGGCCCCTCGAATCAAGCCGACGGCGCCAGCTCGGCGACACCCGCCGTGAGGGCCGCGGCAGGGCCCCAAGTTCAGGGGCCCAATGCGAGGTATGCCATCGGGCTCTCCCAAGCGATGCGAAACAGCGTCCTCCTGAAACGCCCGATCGGCATGACGGCCGCCGCCTTCTGGCTGCTGGTCTGTGTCGCTGCATCGGCAAGCGCCGAGGAGCCGAAGGCGAAGGCCGAGGTCGAGGCCCTCATCAAGGCGAGCGGGGCAGAGGTTGCCGTGGCCTTCCGGACGCTGGACGGATCGGCCGGCAAGCCAGCGCGCCTCGAACTGCTGATCCAGCCCGACACCGTATTTCACGCCGCCAGCACCATGAAGGTGCCGGTGATGATCGAGTTGTTCCGGCAGGTTCGCCTCGGCCGACTCGCCCTCACCGACGAGATGCCGGTGCGCAACGAATTCAAGAGCATCGTCGACGGCAGCGCCTACACGCTGAGCATGGGCGACGACTCGGATGCCGAGGTCTACAAGCACATCAACCAGACGATGCGGCTCGCCGATCTGTGCGAGGCGATGATCACCACCAGTTCGAATTTCGCGGCCAATCTGCTCATCGATCGGCTGGGCGCCGCACAGATTCAGAAGACCACGACGGATCTCGGCGCGGATGGGATGCGGGTGCTGCGCGGCGTCGAAGACAACAAGGCGTTCGACCAGGGACTCAACAACGTCACCACGGCTCGGGCGCTGCTGGTGTTGCTGGAGCGACTCGCGCGGTTCGAGGCGGTCGACGAGGCGGCGAGCCGGCAGATGCTGGACATCCTCAAGCGGCAGAGTTTTAACGACGGCATTCCCGCCGGTCTGCCTCCGGCCACGCCGGTGGCGCACAAGACGGGCGGAATCACGAAGATCCACCACGACGCCGCGATCGTGTACGGCCCGAAGCCCTTCGTGCTGGTGATTCTGGTTCGGGGCATCGAGGATCGCAAGGCCAGCGCCGCGCTGATGGCCGCCATCGCCCGCCTGCTCTACGACGAGGCGACCGGGGCGGGTTCGGGCGCCGGGCGCGGGCTGCATCAGTGAGCACGACGACCTCCGCATTTTCCGCCCTCCGGCATCGCAACTTCCGACTGCTGTGGATCGGGCAGGTGATCTCGTTTTCCGGGTCGATGATGCAGACGGCGGCCATCCTGTGGCACGTCTCGCTGCTGGCGCCGCCGGGCCACAAGGGCCTCGCGCTCGGCATGGTCGGGCTGGTCCGCTTCCTGCCCATCGTGCTGTTTTCGATGGTGAGCGGCGTGGTGGCCGACGTCTACGACCGCCGCCGCGTGATGCTCATCACCCAGACCGTGATGGCCGCGCTGTCGGCGATTCTGGGCGCGCTGGCCTGGGTTGGCTTGCAGAGCCTCTGGCCCATCTACCTGCTGGCCGGATTGACGGCGATCGCCGGATCGTTCGACGGCCCTTCGCGCCAGGCGCTGGTGCCCAATCTGGTGCCGCGCAGCGATCTGCCCAACGCCATCAGCCTGACCACGATCATGTTCCAGATTGCCGCCATGATCGGCGGGCCGGCGTTTGCCGGGGCGATGCTGCTCGGGCACATCGCGTGGGCCTACTGGCTCAACGCCCTGTCATATTTCTGGGTGATTCTCGCGTTGCTGATGATGCGCGGGGTCCAGGGGCGCGGGACGCAGCAGGGGCACGCGCGCCCCGAGATGAGCCTGGCGGCGGCGATGGACGGGTTGCGGTTCGTCTTTTCGCAGCCGCTCATCCGATCGACGATGCTGCTGGATTTCTTCGCCACCTTCTTTGCGTCTGCCAACACGCTGCTGCCGATTTTCGCCCAGGACATCCTCGTCGTCGGCGCGCACGGCTACGGATGGCTCTATGCGGCGCAGTCGGCCGGGGCGCTGGTGGCGAGCGCGGTGATGGTGCGGATGGTCGATCGGATCAACCGGCGAGGCGTGGTGCTGTTGTGGGCGGTGGCGGGCTTCGGGCTGGCGACGGTCGGCTTCGGGCTGACGCGATCGTTCTGGGTGATGTTCGCGTGCCTGGCGCTGACGGGTGTGACCGACACGGTGAGCATGGTCTTCCGCAGCCTGCTCAGGCAGATGGAGACGCCGGACCACATGCGCGGCCGGATGGTGGGCGTCAATATGGTGTTTTTTATGGGCGGCCCGCAACTCGGAGAAGTCGAGGCCGGGGTGGTGGCCAACCTGTTCGGCGCGCCCCTGTCGGTGGTGACCGGCGGCATCGGCTGCCTGCTCGCGACAGCGTGGATTGCGGCCGGCACGCCCGCCCTGCGCCGCTACCGACGAGAGCCAGCGCCGCCGCCGTCGTAACGCCGCGCGGTTCGGTGCGGGGAGGCCCCCGCGGCGCGCGCCGCTTCGCGATGGCGTCGGGCGGGCCTCGGAGCGCCGGTGTCGGTGGAGTGGCGCGACAGACCGGCCGGCAATCGACGCGACAGCCCGACGCGGCAATCGACGCTACCGCCGGCTGCCGACCGACACCCGCAGCGTCCGCAGGCGCAGGTCGAGCTGCTCGGGCGTCATCGACGCGTATTTCGCCGGCAGCAAACGCCGGCTCGACGCTTCGAACACCGCCAGCAGTTCCATGTACTCGAGCAGTTCGGAATCGCGGCTGGGGAAGTAGTCGCCCGCCGCCTTCGCGAAGTGCCGCGATTCGACCTCGGCATCCCCGCCCGTCTCTCTCGCCGCATCGTCGTTGGCCATCAGGATGACGGCTTCGATGTCGGCATTGCTGTAGCCAACCAGGTGCGCCGAAAAGTCGGCCCGCAGCGCGGCGAACTCCACCTTGGTCCGCACGCCGTTCTTGCGCACCGACGCCCGCGCGACGTTCTCGACTTCTTCCGGCGTTTGCGGATAGAGAAACGGAATCTTGCGATCGAGCCGGCCTGCGCGCTTCAGGTCCACGTCGAGCTTGTCGGGCCGATTGGTCATCACCAGAAACAGAATGCGCCCGCGGTTCGAGGTGTCCGACATGAACTCCTTGATGCGGGCGATGACGCGCGAGGAGGTGCCGCCATCACCCTCGCCGTCGGTGTTGCCGAAAGCCCGGTCGCCCTCGTCGATGATGAGGACCACCTGGCCGATCGCCTTGATGACGGTCAGCACCTTCTCGAGGTTGCCCTCGGTGGCGCCCACCCATTTCGATCGGAAGTTCTTGAGCTTGATCGTCGTCAGGCCGCATTCCTTGGCAAAGGCCTCGGCGACAAACGTTTTGCCCGTGCCCATCGGACCGGTAAAGAGGATGCCCATCGGCACGCGGCTGGTACGGCCGTTGCGGATGTTGTCGGCAACGACCGCGAGGTCTTTCTTGACCTCGTCCATCCCGCCGACCACTTCGAAGCCGTGCTGGGGTTCGACAAACTCCACGAGGCCGAAACACTCGCGCTCGAGGATGTCGCGCTTGCGACTGGCGATCACGCGGTCGATGTCGGCGCGTGCGCGGTCCGCCTGGGCTCCGGTATCGGGCGGCGCGGCCGACGCGGTGGGCGCGATCAGGCGGCGGATCTCGTCCGGGCTCATGCCGGCGGTCATCGCCGCAAGGCGCTTGGCGCGTTCGGGCACGTCTGAGCCCGACCCGAGAATGTCGCGGATGAACGTCTCGCGCCGGGCGGCTTCTTCCTCCGACGCGGGCGGCGGCGTGAGGATCGAGGCGATCTGCACGCTCTTGAGGCCGGCGGTGACGTCGGCGTAACGCGCCGTCTCCTTGTCGCCGAGCCTGGGATCGGACAGTTTCGCGACGGCCATGCGCGCGTCACGATCGGGCATCGGCAGGTCGACGACGGCGACCTTCGGGTTCGACACGATCTTGGGCGACAGCTCTGCGAGGTTTTCGGTGATGAGGATGATGAGGTTGTCGCTTTTCTCGATGGCCGGAAGCGACGACCAGCGGTGGAGCGTGATCGTGGCGGCGCGATCGGCGTCGGACTGGAAGCTCGGATCGCCGGCCGGCGCGATTGCCTCGGCGTACTCGATCACGACCGCGGCGCGCATCGAGCCCACCAGCAGCCGTTCGAGAGCCGGCAGCACGCGGGCCTTGTCGGTGGCCAGCAGCAGATCGTCGAGTCCGGACACCGACGTCGCGCGCTTGGGAAAACGGACGCCGCTCGCCAGGTTGTAGGTCGCCAGCGTCTCGCGCGTGTCCTTGAGCAGGACCTCGCAGAGAAACTCGGTGAGGCCGTAGCTGCGCGCCCCGTGCACCACCACGTCGTACACGTTGCCGTGCAGAACGAACATCGACGATTCGCCGCGCAGATAGCGGCGTCGCAGGTCCTCGGCCCAGGCGGGGAGCGGGAGTTGATCAGCCATAAATGTTCTCACCGGCGCGTCAGACGGTGGTGGTGAGCCCCATGCTGGTGAGCATGCGCTCGGTGTCGGCCGTGCTGGCCTTGATGGCCTCGACCCCGTTGAGCAGTTCGTCGAGCTGGCCCGATAGCTCCTGGGGCGACTGCATCGTGACGATCTGGTCGGCGAGCAGGCGGAACGAGTTTTCGATCAGGTCGAGCTGGCCCCGCGCCACGGTGAGGTAGCGCTGGATTTCCTGCACCTTTTCGAACCGCTTCATGATGACGGCCAGGTTCTTCTTCGCGATGTCGACCTGCGAGAGTTCGGCGTGGGCGTCCGAGGCAATGGCGTTCCAGCGTTCGCGGTCGCGATCCAGCTCGCTCATGTCCACCGACGCCAGGTAGTGCTCGTACCGCGCGCAGGTGACCGCCATGTCGAGAAACGATTCGACCAGCCGGTCGGTCTTGACCAGTTCGGCCTGCAGCAGTTCGTTGGTGAACGAGGGATTCTGGCCGGCCAGGCGGCCGATGTCCTGCTTGAACTGGATGAGCTTCTCGACGCGCTGGCGATCGGCCGACCCAAGCAGTTGCATGCGGGCCGAGCGCTGTTCGGCGTCGTAGGCGGCCTTCAACTCGGCAAAGCGCGGATCCCACAGCAGGTGCCGAAGCCGCCCGGATCCCGGCGCGTGCAGCAGCCAGAGCGCTTCGCCACCAAGCGCCACCAGCGCGAGCAGCGGGTTCAGCGTGAGCGCCGAGGCGAGCAGCGCCCCGCCGATCAGCGACAGGTTGTAGGGATTGGCAAACGCAAATCGCAGGTAGGGCGCCTTGCCTGTGAGTAACGCCGCGGGGCCCTGCGGCACCGGCGGCGGATCCAGCACCGGCGAGGGCGGTCCTGCCGTCGGCGGGACCGCGGGCGCGACGGGGGCCGATCTGGCCGCCGGTCTGGCTGCCGGCTTGTTCGCACGCGTGTTGTCGGTCGGTCCCATGGCCGTATTCTACCCTCCGGCCGCCGAATGATTCTCGTCGGTCGCCGGCGCGTAGAGCATGTCGAGCAATTGCTTCTCGACGGCGCGGAACTGGCTCGAGGACTTGAGCGAGATGTCGCGGGTGGCGAAAAACGGCACGTCAACCCGGTGCAGGATGCGGGCGGGGCGCGACGAGAGCACGTAGACGGTGTCGGCCAGATACACCGCCTCGGAGACGTCGTGGGTGACAAACAGCGTCGTGTTGTCTTCGGTGCGCGACACGTCGAGCAACAACCCTTGCATGCCCCAGCGGGTCTGCGGGTCGAGCGCGCCGAACGGCTCGTCCATCAGCACGATCTTCGGGCCGTTGAGCAGCGTCCGGGCCAGCGCCACCCGTTGTTTCATGCCGCCGGACAGATCCTTGGGGTACCGGTCGGCAAACTCGTCGAGGCCAACCGCCTTGAGGTACTTGAGCGCGCGGCCACGCCGGTCCGACGCCGACACCCCGGCCATGCGCAGCCCGTACTCCACGTTCTCGCGCACCGTGAGCCAGCCGAACGAGGTGTACGCCTGAAACACCATGCCGCGATCGCGGCCGGGGCCGTCGAAGGTCTCGCCGTTGACGAGGATCTCGCCTTTGGTGGGCGGCAGCAGGCCGGCGACCGCCTTGAGGATCGTCGACTTGCCGCAGCCGGAGGGGCCCAGGAACACCACGATCTCGCCGACGCCGGGCTTGTCAACGATATCGATCGACACGTCGCGCACCGCTTCGGTGGCGCGGCCGTCGCGACCAATGTAGGTGATGCCGAGGTCCCGGATTCGCAGCCTGGGCGGAGTGCCGGCCAGATCGGCCCGGTAGGTGGGCGGCGTCGCTTCGCCGCGACCTTCGACGGTGACCGCGACGGTGCCCGGCTCGCCAGAGGTGGCGCGATCGGCGGGGCGCGGGTGGAGATCGCTCATGTCGATTTTTCCCGCCACCGGAACAGGATGCCGGCCGTCGCCCGAATCACCAGATCGGTCAGCAACCCGATCCCGCCAATTACCAGCAGACCGGCGAACGACCACGAAGCCTTCTGGTGCGTGCGCGCCAGTTCGACCATGTAGCCGAGGCCATGCTCGGGGTTCACCGCCTCTGCCAGGATCACGTAGGTCCACGAGATCGCGTTCATCACGCGGAACGAGTCGAAAATTTCGGGCAAGGCCGCCGGCACGAGGATCGTGCGGATCACCTGCAACCGGGTCGCGCCCAGGGTGAGCGCGGTCTGCACCAGTTCGTCGGGGACGGTTCGAATCGCGGTCACCACCACCGGCAGCAGATAGACGAAGACGCCGAGAAACAGGAACGCGATTTTCTGCGCTTCGTAGATGCCGAACCACAGAATGAGCAGCGGGATGAACGCCGAGATCGGCATGTAGCGCAGCGGCGCGACGATGGGCTCGAACAAGCGGTTGATCGGTTCGAAGGCGCCCATCAGCACGCCGAGCGGCAGCGCAACGGCCGAGGCCAGCGCGAAGGCGATCAGGATGCGCTGGGTCGAGACCCAGATGGCGCGCGCCAGATCGTGCTCGATGAACAGTTGCAGCGTGCCGCGCACCGTTTCGCTGGGCGAGGGCAGAAAGTCGGGCGGGGCCAGCCCGCCGTAGGTGGTGATGCACCATGCGCCCAGCACGACCGCCGGCAGCACCAGTCCGACCACCACGCTGGTCGAGCGGGCAAGCGGTTGTCGCAGGGCAAAGAATCGGCTGTGCGACATCAGTGGGGTTTCGCGATGCGTGAACGCGGGTGACACAGAAGACGCCGGGAGCGGGAGCGGCGCCGGTGCGCCCCTCCCGCCCTGCGGAGTCGATCTACTTGGTGGTCAGCACGACTTTGATTTCGGTCCGCCGGTTGAGCTGGCGGCCCGCTTCGGTCGTGTTGTCGGCGACCGGGTTGGCCGATCCACGGCCCACGGTCTGGAATCGCGCCGCCTGGATGTTCGGGAAATTCTTCAACACGTAGTTCTTGACGGCCAGTGCCCGCCGCTCCGACAGCGTCAAGTTGACCACCGCCGGCCCGGTCGAATCCGTATTGCCTTCGACGCGCAGATACGTGTTCCCGAACGACGTCATCGTCTCGCCCAGCGCGTCGAGCACGAAGTAGGAACCCGGCATGATCTCGTCGGACCCCGGCGTAAAGTGAATCTGCATCTGCTTGTTGACGATGGCCCGATCGTTGGCCGACGGGGCTTTGGCGGCGATCTTGGGTTCGTCGATCGCCTGGTTCGGGTAGGCGCTCGCCAGCGCGCTGATGAAGCGGGTATCGACCCAGTCCTTCGCCGAGACGGGGCGCGTGACGAGGCCCTTCTTGCGCCAGATCACGAACGCGGTGTCGAACAGCGTCTCGAAGTGCGCCTTGCCGCCGGTGAGGCCGTAGAACTGCGCATTGTCCGGGTACGGCGTGAGCTTGAGGCCCGACAGCATGCCCGACACCGTGTCGGCGTCGAGCTTGAGGGCCTTGGCCACCATCGCGTACGCGGCGTTCGGGTCGGCCTTGATCATGTCGATGCCGTCGAACCATCCGTGGACGAAGTCGCGCAGCGTCTCGGGCGCCGTGTTGATGACGTCCTGCCTGGCGATGAGCGTGTCGGCGATGATGTTGCTCGCCGCGGTGGTCGACACCAGCACGTGCGCCGCATCACCGCGGGCGGCGACGGCGGCCGACAGGTCGGGCTCCCACGTGACCGCCGCGTCCACCTGGCCTGCCTTGAACATGGCGGCGGCGGCCGGCGCGTCCTGCGTGAAGATGATGGACTTTTCCAGGGCCGTGCGGTCCTCGTTGCTCAGGCCCGATTGCGACAGCAGGTAGAGCAGCAGGAAGTGCGAGGGCGTGAACTGTGTGCACGAAATCTTCTTGCCCTTGAGTTCCTCGATGGATTTGATCGAGGCGAGCGACACGATGCCGTCGCCCCCGCGCGACCAGTCCTGCATCATGATCGACCGCGCCTGCTGGTTCTGCTCGGTCAGGATGGATGCCTCGCGGGCCCAGTTATCCACCGTGTCCCACATCAGGTCCACGTCGCCCTTGCGGAACGCGGCGAGCTTGGCCGCCGGATCTTCAATCAGCACGAACTTGACGTCGAAGCCGAACCGCTTCCGGAAGTTGGATCCCGCATTGGCGTCCAGGCCGCCGTTGAAGACGATGCCCGGCGCGTGGCCCGCCCACGTGTTGATGGCGACCACCAGGGTGCGCGTGAGCCGCCCGCCCGACCCCAGGGCGGCGCCGCTGACGCCGGCCGCGCCCGCGTTGCGCGCCGGATCGGGCGGCGCGTTCTTGAGCGCGGCGAAGTCGGTGTTGGTGACGGGCTCGGCCGATCCGGCCGCCGGTTTGTCGCCCACCGCCCACTTCTTGATGTCGGTGCCGCGATACGTGTAGACCGCGTACCCGACGACGGCCAGGATGACGATGGTGATGAAGAACTTGGCGAACGCCGTGAGCTTCATGGTCTGCTTCTCCCGCTCCTACAGTGTCTTCTGGCCCTGGGCGGCGGCCTGGGCCGCGCGCTTGGTCTTCATCTCGGCCAGCTGCTGACGCGCCTGCACGTCGCCGGCCTGCGTCTGCAAGGCCGCCAGCCGCGAGTCGAGCGACGACTCCGACATCTCGCGTCCCAGGTTGGCTTCGGCAATGGTGGTCCGGATGTGTTCGCGCACGTTGTCGAGGGCCTGGACGTCGGCGTCAACCGACAGGCCGTCCAGCTGCCCCTGGATCTTGATACGTGCCTGGGCCGACTGCAGTTTCGCCAGCATCGTCTCGCGCTCGGCCTTGAGCTTCCGGATCTCGCTCTGCACGATCAGCAGCGACGACTTGGCCGAGTCGGCGTCCTTCTGCGCGGTCTCGAGCTCCACGCGCAGGTCGGCCAGATCTTTGGTGAGCTCGTTCTTCTTCTGAATGAGCACGACGGCGAGGTCGTCCTGGTTGGTCTCGACCGCGGCCGCCAGCTGCGCCTCCACCTGGGCGAGTTGCTCGGAGCTGGATTTCTGCCGCGCGTCGATATCCTCGCGCCGCCGGATGATGCCGGCGGTCGCCGTCTTGAGCCGCGTGTACTTTTCGACCATCGAATTGATGGCGTTCTCGTACGCGATGGCGGGGTGCTCCTTTTCGATATCCGAGATCCAGATCGAGAGAAACCCCTTCCACAAGTTGCCAAGCCGCGAGAAGACTCCCATGCCGGTGACCTTTCGTTCGATGGGGACGCCCGCAACACGCAGGGCCTATCCCTGGCGCGCCGGCCCCCGCAGCTTCGGCGAGGCCGCGACCACGCGCGCGACCGCTTCCTGGCCGAAGAATTCGAGAATCTGCTGAGTGCTGAGCTTGCGATCGTTGCAGGCGCGGGTGACCGCCTGCTGTTCCTGCACGCGCGCGTCCATCACCACGCGGAGCTGCCGAATCTCGTCTTCCTTCGCCTTGATGCGCGTGTCGGCGTCGGCCAGCACCTGCTGCGTGTCGGCCGCTCCGGCCCGGATGTAGCCTTCGAGCGCCTGGATCTCGGCGACGCCCGACTCGATGATCTTGTCGATGGGCACGCCAAACGCCGTCAGCGACGCCTCGACGATTTGTTTCTTGACCGGCGCCGGTGTCTCGGACGGCAGGGCCGAGAGCAGGTCGAGCGTCTTGGCCACACGCTGGCGCTCTTCGCCGCCGATGCCGGCGGCCTCGAACACCTGGTCGAAGGCCACCTTGCCGTCCACCGCGGCAGGCGGGTTGGTGACAAACACCTGGTCGGCGGCCTGCGCGGGCGCGCCCTCGGCTGTCGTCCCCGCGGTTGCCGCCCCGGAGGCGAGCGTCTCCTCGGAGGCCGAACCGTCGGCCTCATCCTTGACGACGAACCAGCCCAGCACCGTGTGTCCCCAGGATTTGTTGGTATCGGTCATGGAATCGGTGCACACCCATCCGGCTCAGCGTTACCCTGGCCGCCTGCCGCCTGCCGCCTGCCGCCTGCCGCCTGATGCGCCGAATTGTACGCCTGATTGGCGCGACGGGGCAAACGAAACACGAGGGATGCGTTGGGGCCCCGTCGGTCCGGACCGGGGCGGGAACCGGGCACCGCTGGCCCGACATTCATCATGGCGTTGAGCGATCGCGCCGAGTGACAGCAGAGTAGACTGTATTGCCGCGGGATGACCGGATTCGGATGAGATGGAACTGCCTCGTCGGGAGAGGAGATCCAACCGTCTTGTCACGCAGGTTTCCCGGAGCGGTTCGCGTCAGGGAGCGTGGTGATGAAGACGGCAGCCGACCCACCCACCAGTCAGGTGCTTGCCCTGTTCATGCGGCACTCGCCGATCCCGATGTTTGTCAAAGCGGTCACGCCCTCCCGGAGCGTCGTCCTGTATGCCAGCGACAGCCTTCGGCAGATCACCGGGATTGCGGCCGACGAGATGATCGGAAAAACGATGGCCGAGCTGTTTCCGCCCGAGCTGGCGGCGAAGATGACGGCCGACGACTGGACCGTCGTGTCGGCTGGCGCCGAGCTGACCGTTGACGAGACGCTGAACGGACGGACCTTTACCACCGTCAAGTTCCCGCTGGCCGACGGCGACCGGACCCTGCTGGCCGGCTATACCGTCGACGTCACCGAACGCGTCCGGGCAGAGGCGGAACTCCGCGCCAGCGAGGAGCGGTCGCAAGCGGTTCAACGGATCGCGCGGATTGGATACCTCGATTGGGACCTGGTGACCAACGGCGTGGTCTACTCGCGCGAAGCACTGGAAATCTATCATCTCGACTCGCCGCCCTCGCTGGATCAGTTGATGGCGATGGTGCATCCCGACGACCGCGACCGCGTGCGTGAGGGCCTGGGCGCCGCGGTGGCCGGGACCGCCACGTACGAGATCGACCATCGCGCGATCGGGGGAGACGGGACCGACGTCTGGATCCACGCGACCGCCGAGCTGTTTCGACGCGACGATGGCACGCCGGTGCGTCTGCTCGGCACCATTCGCGACATCAGCAGGCGCAAGCATGCCGAAGAGGCGTTGCGGGAGAGCAACCGTCAACTGGAGCAGGCCACCGCGCGCGCCAACCAGATGGCCGTGCAGGCGCAGGCCGCCACGCGCGCCAAGAGCCGGTTCCTGGCCAACATGAGCCACGAAATCCGGACACCCCTCACCGCCATCCTCGGCTTTGCGCAGATGATGCAGGACGACACGCAGTTGTCGGGGATCCAGAAACGGCGCGTCGATACCATCAGCCGCAGCGGAGAACACCTGCTGTCGCTGCTCAACGAAATTCTCGAACTGTCCAAGATCGAGGCCGGGCGCGAGACGCTGGAACGGGCGACCTTCGATGTGCGCGCGCTGTTCGACGACATCGTGACGGTGTTCCGCGATAGCGCGGAAGCCAGGCAGTTGACACTCGACGTGGACGGCATCCCGAGCCTGCCGCCCTACGTGGTGGGCGACGAACGGAAGCTGCGCCAGATCATGATCAATCTGGTGAGCAATGCCGTCAAGTTTACCAGCAGTGGCGGCGTGCGGGTGCGGGTCTCGGCAACCCCGGCCCGCCCCTACGAGGCCGCCAGCGCGAGGCTGATCGTGGTGGTGGAGGACAGCGGCCCCGGGATCGAGGCCGACGAGTGCGACGCCTTGTTCGACGCGTTCGAACAGACCCCGCTGGGCCGCCACGAGGGCCATGGCACCGGACTGGGACTGGCGATCAGCCGCCAGTTTGCCCGGATGATGGGCGGCGACCTTACGCTCACCAGCAGCACCGCGTACGGCTCCACGTTTCGTCTCGACATCCCGTTCGTCGCGGGGTCGTACGACGCGCTGGCCGCCAAGCCGAGCGCGCTCCAGAGCTTGCGGATCGAAAACGGGCAACCGGGTTGCCGAGTGCTGGTGGTGGACGACCTGGAAGACAACCGCGTGTTTCTGGTCCGGCTGTTGAGCGCCGCGGGGTTCGACGTGGTCGAGGCCGAACGGGGCCGTCAGGCCGTCGACCTGTTCGTGAGCCAGCGTCCGGACGTGATTCTGATGGATCAGCGGCTGCCCGATCTCAATGGCGACCAGGCCATCCGGCAGATTCGCAGCCGTCCGGGAGGCGCCAGGGTGAAGATCATCTCCGTGTCCGCCAGCGCGACCGACGAGGTCCGCGATCAAACGCTGGAGGCGGGCGCCGACGATTTTCTACCGAAGCCGTTCGGGAAGAGCGAATTGTTCGAACGCATCAGGCGGCTGACCGGCGTACGCTATCTCTACGCGGGAGCGTCGGGACAGGCGGGTGCCGCGTCGAAGTTGCTGCCAGTCCTGACGCGGGATAAATTGGAACACATCGGGTCCGACCTGAAGGCGCAGATCCACGAGGCGGCCCGTGGCTGTCGCCATGACCATCTGCTCGAACTGATCGGGCAACTCGGCTTTGGCGACCCGGTGGTGGTCGGGCAACTCCGGATGCTGGTCGAGCAGTTCGACTACCCAGCCTTGATCGCGCTGTTCAGATAAGGACGTGGCATGACGGCCGAATCACCTGATCGAGAGCGTCTTCCCAGCATCCTGATCGTGGACGACACGCCGGCCAATCTGGAGCTGCTGTCGGGGCTGCTCAGGGATCGGGGGTACGAACCTCGGCCGGTTTCGAGCGGCAGGCTGGCGCTGGCGGCGGCCAAGGTGGCGCCACCCGACCTGATCCTGCTCGACATCCGGATGCCGGAGATGGACGGCTTCGAGGTGTGCGCCCAACTCAAGGCGGACGCCGGGCTGGCCGACATTCCGGTGATTTTCATCAGCGCCCTGAGCGACACGACCGAAAAGGTGCGCGCCTTCTCGATGGGCGGAATGGACTACGTCACCAAGCCGTTCCAGGCCGAAGAAGTCGAAGCGCGCGTGCGAACGCACCTGAGAGTCCGCTCCCTTCAACGCCAGCTCCGCGACCGCAACCAGTACATGGAACAGCAGGTTGCCGAGCGGACGCGCGACCTGGCACAGGCCAACGAACGGCTGGCCGACATGGGCCGGCTCAAAGACGAGTTTCTCGGCATGATCTCCCACGAACTGCGCACGCCGACCAACGGCGTGCTGGGCATCGGAGAGCTGCTCTGCGACTTGTGTCCGCCGTCCGAGGACTACACCCGGTACCGGCAGCACTTCGACAGCAGTAGGGCGCGTCTGGTCAATTTGATCGAAGACGCCGCGATGCTTGCCGATCTCGATCAACGCGGGCCGGCGAGCCGCGAGGTCTTGTCGGTGGCCGCCATCCTGGCGCAGGTGCGGCAGGCCCTCCCCGAGATTCAAATCCTGTCGGACCAGTCCGCCATCGGGGCGGTGATGCTGGGCGGCGAACCCGCATTGATGAAACGGGTTCTGGAAACGCTGGTGCGGCTGGCGGCCGCACTCTCGAAGGACGCGCACCGGGTCGGCCTGTCGGGCGTGGTCGAGGACAAGGGGCTGCGCGTGAGGCTGGACGTCGACGCATTGACGCTGTCGGCTGAGCAGGCATCCGATTTCTTCACGCTCGAGTCTCGCGTGCGAACCGTGTCGTCGGCCGAACCGCTGGGACTGGCGCCCGTGGTGGCGCGCAAGATCCTCGCGGCGTTTGGCGGCGAACTCACGCTGGTCAAGGGCGAGGCGAAAACGGGGTACCTGGAGGCCGTGTTCCCCGCGACCTCGATCGACACGCGTGGCGCCACGCAGGATGGAGGCCGGGTCCGCGCCACCGGCACCCGCCATGCGTGATCTGTTCGGCCGGCGCGTACTCTTTTTCGGCGGATCGAACCGCGCGGGCAAGACCACCTGCGCGGCCGCGATGGCGCTGGCCGCCAGCCGCGAGGGTCGGCGCGTCCTGCTGGTGTCCACCGAGCCGTCCCACGCGCACGAGGCGTGCGATCTGTTCGGGGCGCCGCTCTCCGCCTCCGCCAGAGAAGTGGCCCCGGGCCTGCAGGCCATGTGGGTGGACGTCGAACGCGACGCCTCGCGATTCGTGGCGAGCCTGCGCACCCAGGTGGCGTCGCTGGTGAGCCCGACGGTGTTTCGAGAGATTGCGCCGGGCTTCGACGTGGTCGCGTCGATGCCGGGCGTGGCCGACCTGGCGATGTGCGATCGGATGGCCGACCTGATCCTGGCGCCCAACAGCCGCGCCGACCTGATCGTGTTCGACATCGCGCCGCTGGGCCACGCGCTCAAATTCCTGCAGGCGCCCGAATCGCTCGCCGCCTGGACCGGCGCGACCGCCGCGCGCCGCCGCGGGCTCGAGGGACAACAGGCCTGGCCGCCTGGCACCGAGGTGGTGCCGCCCGCACGGCTGGATCCGTTACTCGAGGCGCTCGACCGGCGCGAAACCAGATTCCGCAGCCTGTGCGATCTGCTCACCGGCACCACGCTGGCCTCGGTCGTGCTGGTGCTCGCCGCCGACCGCGCGTCGATCGAGCATGCTGCCCGGGCCCTGACATCGCTGGAGGCGGCGCGCATCCCGGTCGGCGGGCTGGTGCTCAACCGCGTCCTGCCCGACGGACTGTACGGCGACTTCTACCGCGCCCGGGCGTCGCAGGAGCAGCTTTATCGCGCCGATCTCACCAAGCGATTGGGCGACCGGATGCGGGCCGTGGTTCCCCACCTCGACTTCGACATCGGCCGGCTCGCCGACCTCGAGCGCGTGTCGGCCATCCTGACAGCGCCGTAACCGAACGGAGCGTGTATGCGCCTCACCGAACCGATGACGCTGGCGACCGACTACCTGATGGGAGCCGTCGCGCTGGTCCTGGCCGTCCTGCTGTTTCGCCAGGGCGAATCCGACAGTCAGGCAGCCATGCGCCTGTGGGCCTCCGCGCTGGCGATGACGGCCCTCGCCTCGTTTGTCGGCGGGTCGTACCACGGCTTTGTCGAGATGCTGCCGCCGGTGGTGTCGGCCCGGATGTGGCGCCTCACCCTGGCCGCCACAGGCGTGGGCAGCGCCGCGTTGCTGGCGGCGGCCGTGGTGGCCGGCTCTACCGGGGCGCTCCGGCGTGCGCTGCTGGGCGTGGTCGTCGCCAAGCTGGCCTGCTACCTGGTGCTCATCTGGTTCCGCACCGAGTTCATCACCGTCATCGTCGATTACACACTGGCCCTGGTCGGCGTCGTCTTGCTGGCGTGGCTCTCGGGATCGAGCGGGTTGACCGGCGCGGCCGGCTGGATCACCGCCGGGGTGGTGGTGTCGGTGGTGGCCGCCCTCATCCAGGCGCTGCGCGTGGCGCCGCATCCGCAGTTCAATCACAACGACCTGTTCCACCTGGTCCAGACCGGTGCGCTCTACCTGTTGTATCGGGGCGGATTGCTGATACGGGACATCCCGTAGGCCGCCGGGGTCCTTGCGGCAGGGCGCTGCCGGCCAGGAGAATTGGATCGGACCCTCCGGATCGGTTGCGATAGACTGGCTCGGCGTCCGCCGATTGGCGGGCTCCGACTGGAGGAAGCATGTCCACGCCCGTCGCGGCGCCCGAAACTAGCGCGCTGCCCGCCAACGCCTACACCACGCTCAAGCCTGGCGAGACGTATCAGCCCCTGGTGCCGGCCAGTTCGACGATGGCCGAGACGACGTGGCGTTCGGTGCTCTGGGGGCTGGGCTTCTGCGTGATCTTCACGCTGGCCTCGGCGTACTCGGGGATGAAGGTCGGCCAGGTGATGGAGGCCGCCATCCCCATCTCGATCCTGGCGATCGGCCTGGCGCGCGTGTATCGGCGCCGATCGACGCTGCTCGAAAACGTGATCATCACGGGCATCGGCGGCACGTCGGGATCGATCGTGGCCGGCGCGATCTTTACGCTGCCCGCGCTCTACATCCTGAATCTGAATCCGCATCCGGTGCAGACCATCTTCATCTCGCTGGCCGGGGGGTGCCTCGGGCTGCTGTTCCTGATTCCGCTGCGCCGCTATTTCGTGCGCGAGATGCACGGTCAGTTTCCGTATCCGGAAGCCACCGCGATCACCGAAGTGCTGGTCACCGGTGAGAAGGGCGGATCCCAGGCCAAGCTGCTCGTGCAGGCGACGGTGCTCGCCGGGGTCTACGACTTTTTCGTGACGACATTCCAGCCCTGGAAGGAATACGTCGATTTCCGATTCGTCCCGATGGTGAAGTCGCTGGCCGACAAGGCGAAAATCGCCACCAGCTTCGATGCCGTCGCCTTCATCCTCGGCCTCGGCTACGTGATGGGCCTGCGGTCGTCGATGCTGCTGGTGGCGGGCGGGGTCCTGTCGAATTTTGTTTTGGTTCCGCTCATCTGGATGATCGGCCAGCATGTGCCCACCGAGGTCATCTCGCCCGGCACCATTCCCATCGCCCAGATGACCGCGTCGCAGATCTTTCGTGGCTACGTGCGGTTCGTGGGCGTGGGCGCCATCGCGACCGGCGGCCTGTTCGGCATCATCAAGTCGCTCAAGATTGTCGCCGGGTCGTTCGGCATCGCGTTCAAGGCGTTTCGGGCCGGGAAGGCGGAGGCCGAAGACCGCACCGATCGCGACCTGCCGCTGATGGCGCTGCTGCTCGGCGTGGCGGCGTCGGCGCTGGCCATCGCGGTGTTTTTCGGGCAACTGGCGCCGTCGTTCACGGTGCTGGTGATTGGCCTGGGGTTGACGGTGGTGTTCGCCTTTTTCTTTGCCTCCGTGGCCGCCAACTCGATCGCCACCGTCGCGCGGAACCCGGTGTCGGGCATGACGATGCTGACGATTATTTTTTCGTCGGTGGTGCTGCTCGAATTCGGATTGTCGGGCCAGACCGGGATGTTCTTCGTGATGGCGATTGCCGGCATGGTGTGCACGGCGCTGTCGGTGTCGGGGCAGATGATCACCGACCTCAAGACCGGGTACTGGCTGGGCTCGACCCCTGCCGCGCAGCAGCGCGTCAAACTGCTCGGCGTGGTGGCGTCGGCCCTGACCGCCGGCCTGGCCATCGTGATGCTGGCGCAAGGCTACCAGTTCGGCGAGGCGGTCGCCGGCAGCACCAAGCAGGTGCTCGCCGCGCCACAGGCGTCGATCATGAAGGCGCTGGTCGAAGGCTTTATGAGCCATCAACCCGTGGCGTACCTGCTGTTCGGGGCAGGCGCGATGATCGCGGTGTCGATGGAAATGCTGAAGGTGCCGGCGCTGGTCTTCGCGCTCGGGATGTACCTGCCGCTCGAACTGAACCTGCCCGCGCTGGTGGGCGGCGTGCTGGCGCACTATATCGAGAAGCGGTCGGCGGCCACCGCCGGGCCGCGCGGCGCGCTGATGCGGGAGCGTGGCGTCATCATCGCGTCTGGCTTCATGGCGGGCGGGGCGCTCGGGGGCGTGATCGGGGCGGCGCTGCGGCTGATTCCGTGCGACGGATGGTACCCGGCGTTCGGGGGGCTGTACGTGTGCTACGCCGAGAGCTTCATCAAGGCGCCGTTTTTCGACAACGACGCGGCGTCTCAACTCGTCTCGGCCGCGATGTTCACCGCCATCTGCGCCTATCTGTGGTGGGATGCGACCAGGAAGGTAGACTGACGGCGCTATGAACACGATTGTTCCGGGCCTGCCGCGCACTGTCGTGCAGGCGACGTTTCCCGACGGCAGCATCTTCGAGGCGCCGCCCGGCACGTGCGTGGACGACATCCTGCGCGTGGCATACGGGTCGCCCGCCGTGCCGATGGTGGCGGCGGTGGTCAACGGCCGGCTCCGGGAGCTGACGTGGCCGCTCACGCACGACTCCGACATCTCGCCGCTGTCGGCGGGCAGCACCGACGGGGCCAGGATTTACCGGCGGTCGCTGGTGCTCCTGCTGGTGGCGGCCAAAGCCGAACTGTTCCCCGACGCCGACGTGTACATGGAGCACTCGGCGACCACCACCGGCGGGTATTTCTGCGAGACGCGGGGCCGGGAACCGTTCGGTCCCGACGATCTGGCCGCCCTCGAACGCCGCATGCGCGAGATCGTCGCCGACAACCTGCCGATTACGCGCGAGGCGGTGCCGGTGGCCGATGCGGTGGAATTGTTTCGGGCCAGAGGCGAGACCGACACCGCCAGGCTGATCGCCCACCGGGCGCGCCCCACCATCGATCTGTACTCGCTGAAGGGCCGGCGCGAGTTCTTCCAAGGGTACATGGTGCCCTCAACCGGATGCCTGCGCTACTTCTCGCTGCAGGCCATGCCGTCGGGCTTCATGCTCCAGTTTCCGCATCAGCAGACGCCGACCGTGGTGACGCCCACCACGCCGTACCCGAAGCTGTTTGCCGTGTTCGAGCAGGCCGGCCACTGGCACGACCGGCTGGGGATTCGCAACGTCGGCGCCCTCAACGACTCGATTGTCGCGGGCCGGATGCCCGAGATCTCGCTGGTGGCCGAGGCGCTGCACGAGGCGCGGCTGGCCCGCATCGCCGAGGAAATCACCTCGTCGAGCCGCCGCATTCGCGTCGTGCTGATCGCCGGGCCCAGTTCGTCGGGCAAGACGACGTTCTCGAAGCGGCTGGCCGTGCAGTTGCTGGCGAGCGGGCTGAGACCGATGCCGCTGGGACTCGACGACTATTTCGTCGACCGCGCCAGGACTCCGCGCGACGCCGCCGGCGAATACGACTACGAGACGATCCGGGCGCTCGATCTGGAGCTGTTCAACGCCAATCTCGGATCCCTGATCGCCGGCCGTCCCACCGATTTGCCGCGCTACAACTTCCTCACCGGAAGCCGGGAAGCCGGCCCCACCGTCACCCTCGAGCGCGATCACCTGATCATCGTCGAGGGCATCCACGGGTTGAATCCCGTTCTGGCCACCGACATTCCGTTGGAGTGTGTGTTCCGCGTCTACGTGTCGGCGCTGACGCAGTTGAACCTCGATCGGCACAATCGCGTCAGCACGTCGGATTGCCGGCTGATACGGCGCATCGTGCGCGACGCGGCCACCCGGGGGTACAGCGCCACCGAGACGCTGCATCGCTGGCCGGCGGTGATGCGGGGCGAGAAGCAGCACATCTTCTGCTTCCAGGAAAACGCCGACGCGATCTTCAACTCGTCGCTCACCTACGAAATGTCGGTGCTGCGGCCGGTGGCCGAACCCCTGTTGCTGCAGGTGCGGCCCTTCACGCCGGAATACCTCGAGGCGAACCGCCTGCTGTCGTTTCTGCAGTGGTTCCGTCCGGCGCCGTCGGATCGGGTGCCGGAGAATTCAATCCTCAGGGAATTTGTGGGCGGATCGGTGCTGAGCCAGTTCCGGCTCTGGGGCACCCCGTCCTAGCCGGACGCGACCCGGCGGGTGCGCGCCGAGAAGCCGGGCGGCCCGCCTGTCAGGCTTTGTCGAGATCGGCCCGGCCCGTCTTGACGTTCCACGCCAGCAGTTCGTATTGCGCCACGCCGGCCTGCCAGTAGGGGTCGTGGTCCCGAACCAGATCCATGGCCTGCTGGACGTTGGTGTCGGGCAGGCGCAGCAGCAGGGCGCCGCCGAACCGCGGCTCGAGCGGCCCCGACGCCACCAGCACGCCTTCGGCCTTGAGCCGCTGCAGATAGGCGCGATGCGCCTCGTAGTGGTCGAGCACTTCTTCGATGGGCTTGCGATACCGGATGATGGCTAACGCGTACATGTGTCCTCCGATTGGCTCACTTTACCTGCCTGCACACCATTTCGCCAGCCCAAGCCGCGCCGGAGCCTCACTTGAGCCGCGCGTCGGCGCCGTGCCAGAGTCGTGCCCGGGTCGTGCCCGAGCCGCCCTCCTCGCCGCGCCGCCCCGGCCACGCTGCTATAATCGCGGCCCTCGGCATCTGTCCACGAGGTCTTCATGAAACGTCTTGTCGCCGCCTCGATCCTGCTGCTGCTGACCATGGGCCTGAACTCGCCGACGGCGCAGGTGCCGGGTCCGGCGTACGATCTGGTCATCCGCGGCGGGCATGTGCTCGACGGGGCCGGCAACCCCTGGGTGGTGGCCGACGTGGCGGTGCGGGGCGACTCGATCGTGGCCGTCGCTCCCGGTCTGGCCGGAGCAGGCGCACGCGAGATCGACGCGCGAGGGTTGGTCGTGTCCCCGGGCTTCATCGACATCCACACCCACGCCAGGCGCGGCATCTTCGAGGTGCCGACCGCCGACAATTACGTGCGCCAGGGCGTCACCACGCTGTTCGAGGGGCCAGACGGAAGTTCGCCGGTTCCGCTGGGCCCGTTTCTCGATCGGATCCGGACCACCAGAATCTCCCCCAACTGGGCGATGCTGGTAGGCCAGGGGTCGGTGCGCGAAGCAGTGATGGGGCGCGTGAATCGACCGGCGACTCCTGACGAGATCGAGAAGATGAAGGATCTGGTCCGCGCCGGGATGAAGGACGGCGCGTTTGGCCTGAGTTCCGGCCTGGTCTACGTGCCGGGCATCTTTACGCCGCCGGCCGAGGTCGAGGCGCTGGCCGCGGTGGCCGGTTCGATGGGCGGCTTCTACCAGTCGCACATGCGCAACGAAGCGGCGGGCATTCTGGACAGCGTGCGCGAGACCATCGCGGTCGGCGAGCACGGCCGCATGCCCACGCAGATTACCCATCACAAGATTATTGGCACGGGCAACTGGGGCAAAAGCGTGGAGACGCTGCGCCTGGTGGCGGAGGCCCGAGCCCGGGGCGTCGATGCGACCATCGATCAGTATCCCTACACCGCGTCGGCGACCGGCATCAACGTCCTGCTTCCCCCCTGGGCTCTGGAAGGCACCAATGCGCAGGTGGTCGCGCGGATCAAGGATCCGGCACTCCGGGCGAAGATCAAGCCGGCCATTGTCGAGTCGTTGCGGCTCGAGCGGGGCGGGGGCGACGCCAGCAACGTGACGGTGTCGTCGTGCAGTTGGGATCCGACGCTGGCCGGAATAAACCTGGCCGACATCACGCGGGCCCGAGGGGCCGACCCCACGCTCGACAACGCCGCCGACACGGTGCTCTGGATCGTCGAGCACGGCGGGGCACAGGGGATCTTCCACGCGATCGACGAGGCCGACCTCGAGCGGATTCTGCAAGCGCCCGAAACCATGATTGGATCTGATGGCGAGGTCGTCGTCTTCGGGAAAGCGTCGCCCCATCCGCGCAGCTACGGCACGTTTGTCCGCGTCCTGGGGCGCTATGTGCGCGAGCGGCACGTCATCACGCTGGCCGACGCGGTGCGGCGGATGACGTCGTTTCCCGCGTGGCGCGCGGGCCTGCACGATCGCGGGCTGCTGCGTCCGGGGATGAAGGCCGACATCGCCATCTGGGACGCCGAGACGATCGGCGACGCGGCCACCTACCAGAAGCCGCACCAGTACGCGGTCGGCGTCAGCCGGGTGATCGTCAACGGCGAGGTCGTGTTCGAGGACGCACACATGACGGCCGCGCGGCCCGGCCGGGTGCTTCGCGGCCCGGCGTACATCGCGCCGAAGTAGGAGGGCCGGGTGCCGGGCGGCGGCATCACGTCCGGGCGGTCGAACGAGCCGGCGCGGTCGGCTGGGCCGCCGAGTCTGCCATGCGTTTCACGACGAGGTGCTGATGAAGTCCCGTTTCCTGATCGTGGGGTTGTTCGTGCTCGCCTGTGTCGGGCCGGCCTCGACCGTATCGGTGCCGTCGCGCGCCGCTCGCGGCATGGTGGCATCTCAACATGCCTTGGCCTCGAACGCGGGTGTGGAGGTCCTCAAAGAGGGCGGCAACGCGATCGATGCGGCCGTGGCCACCGCGTTTGCGCTGGCGGTGGTCCATCCCACCGCGGGCAACATCGGTGGGGGCGGATTCATCGTCTATCGCCCCGCGGTCGGCGAACCGGTGGCGTACGACTTCCGCGAGATCGCACCGGCCGGATCGTCGCCGACCATGTTTCTCAAAGACGGAAAATACGATACCGACACCCACCACAAGGGCTACGTCTCGGTGGGCGTGCCCGGCACCGTTGCGGGCCTGCACGCGGCGTGGAAGGCGCACGGGAAGTTGCCATGGAAGCGCCTGGTGGACCCTGCCGTGACGCTGGCCCGCGACGGGTTCGTGATCTCGGATGGGCTGGCCCGCTCGCTGGCCAGTGTGTTGCCGCAGATGAAGGCGTACCCGGCGTCGGTCGCCCAGTTTTCGAAGGCGGGCGTGCCGTACGAGGCGGGGGAGACGTTGCGGCAACCCGATCTGGCCAGCACCCTCGCGCGGATCGCCGAGCAGGGCCCGGCCGGCTTCTACGCGGGCGAAACCGCGCGGCTCATCGAGAACGAGATGAAGGCCCATGGCGGCCTCATCACCCGCGCCGACCTCGCCGCCTACAAACCCGAGACGCGCGCGCCCATCACGGGTTCCTATCGCGGCTACGACGTGATCTCGATGCCGCCCGTCAGTTCGGGCGGCACCGCGCTGGTCGAAATGCTCAACGTGCTCGAAGGGTACGACCTGCGAGCCGCCGGTTCCGGATCGGCGCAGGCCATCCATCTGACGACCGAAGCCATGCGCCGCGCGTTCGCGGACCGGGCCCGGTATCTGGGCGACCCGGCGTTCAATCCACAGATGCCGATCGCGCGCCTCATCTCGAAGCCGTACGCCGCCGGCCTGCGCAACACCATCAAGGCCGAGCGTGCCTCCGTCTCGACGCCAGCCACCTTCGAGTGGCCCGCCGAATCCGACGAGACCACGCATCTGTCGGTGGTCGACCAGGCGCGCAATGCCGTCTCGCTCACCTATACGCTCGAGGGCGGCTATGGGTCGATGATCGTGGTGCCGGGCGCGGGTTTCCTGCTGAACAACGAGATGGGCGACTTTAATGCCGGACCGGGCTTGACCACGGCGGAGGAGGGCCTGATTGGCACCGAGCCCAACCTCGCGGCGCCCGGCAAGCGGATGCTCTCGAGCATGGCGCCGACCATTCTGGTCAAGGACGGGCAGGTGTTCATGGTGACCGGCAGCCCCGGCGGGCGCACCATCATCAACACGGTGCTGGAGACGATTCTCAATGTCGTCGATTTCGGGATGAACGCGCAAGAAGCGGTGGACGCGGCGCGGTTCCACCATCAGTGGCTTCCCGACCGCATCAGCTACGAGCGCAACGGGTTCTCGCCCGATACCCTGGCGATCCTCACCGCGCGCGGGCACCAGCTTCGGGCCGGCGGCGCACAAGGCGTGGCGCAGGTGATCGTCGTCAATCCGCGCGACAGGAAACTCGAAGGCGGCAGCGACCGCCGGGCCCCGGACGGGGGAGCGATCGGATACTGACGCACCAGAGTGGGAGCCGGACGCGCCAGTGAGCACACCGGCGAGAGGCGATGCGAGCGGGTCGCCCCGCAGGTCGGCCCCGCGAATACGCGAACGGGTGGTGAGGCGGGATTCGGGAACGTACGGGATTCGGGAACGTGCGGCCCGATGGAGGCCGGGGCTTCAAGCCCCAGCGATCAGACAGGATCATCAATGCACACCATTCAGCCGGCAGCCCTCAAGTCGGGCGTCACCATCGAACAGGTGCCCAGTGGCGCGAGCGCGGGACCCGGTGCCGGCACGTCGGTCGGCACCACGGCGCGTCTGTGCGGCAAGGCCCTCATTTTCTGGGACGCGAACACGCCCGGCAAGAAACTGGACGCGATCGACACCGACCAGATTACGCCCGCCGCCGACTGCGTCTCGGAGAGCCTCGAGACGCTCGACGAAAAATGGAAGGCGGGCTCGTTCCGCTACCTCATGCCGGAGTTTCGCGCCCGCGTCCATCGCGGCGAGACGTTTCTGATCGCCGGCGAACGCTTCGCGATCGGATCGTCGCGCGAGATGAGCCCCGCCGGGTTGAAGGGGATTGCCGACGAGGTCGGCCTCGAGATGGTGGTGGTGTGCGGCCGCAACATGGGCGACATCTTCCGCCGCAACGCGCTCAATCTCGGCTTGCACGTGGTGCAGTGTCCCGAGGCGGTCGACCAGGCGCAGGATGGCGACCAGTTCAGTTTCGATCCGGCCTCCAGGGATCTGCGCAACGAAACGCAGCAGACGTCGTATGCGCCGCTGCCGCTCACGCCCAAGGAAGACGAAATCCGACAGACCGGCGGCATCCTGTCGCTCGGCAAGCGCGAACTGCGCCGTTCGATCGAGACCGCGCCCGTCATCACGTGGCCCGATCCCGAGACCGCGCGCCGCTTGACCACCACCGAGCAGATCGTCTGGGCGCACCGGGTCGACAAGCAGGCCGAGGTCACGCCCGGTGCCACGCTGCGCGTGTATGCCGACCTGCTGCCGGCATCCGATGGCACGGCGCCGTTTGCCATCCACACGTTCAACCAGATCACCGGTGGCACGCTCATCGCGCCTCGCCAGGCTGCCGTCGCCAACGACCACTTCGTCTTTACCGGCGTCGAGGCGGATGCGCGGCAGACGTCGATCGGGCAGGCGTTCGCGCGGCTCCATGGCATCGAGCGGCCGTATTACGCCAACGCCGGGGACGGCATCTTCCATTTCTATTTCCCCGAGCAGGGCCTGGTGATGCCGGGCCAGTTCATTCCGGGCGCCGATTCGCACAGCCGGGCCTACGGCGCGTACGGCGCGATCGGATTCGGCGTGGGATCGACCACGCTGGGATTTGGATGGTCGACCGGCTACGTCTACTTCACGATGGCCCGCCAGCGGCGGGTGAGATTCGCCGGCACCCTCCAGCCCTGGGTCAGTGGCAAGGACATCGTCCTCGAACTGTTGCGCCGCTGGGGCGCCAGGCAGGCCGAGGGCATGTCGGTCGAGTTCGTCGACGCGTCGCGGCAATTGCCCATCGCCTATCGCAACACGATTGCCAACATGATGGCGGAGGCCGAGGCGCTCAACGGCATCTTCGCTGCCGACGAGACGACCGACGCGTGGTTTTCCGCCAAGGGGATGACGCAGCTTCCGTACCCCACGGTGCGGCCCGGCCAGGATGCGGTCTATCAGATCGACGAACTATTCGAACTCGACGCGGTGACGCCGATGATCGCCAAGCCGTTCAGCCCGAGCAACGCCTTCCCGGCCGACGAGGTCGCCGCCGAACGCATCACGTTCGACAAGGCGATGATTGGTTCGTGCACCAACGGGTCGTACGACGATCTGCTGAGCGCGGCCAGAATCATCCGGGCGGCGCGCGGGCTCGGGATGTTTCGCGCCGTCACGACGCTGATCGTGTTCCCGGGTTCGGTCGGGGTCGGCGATCAGATTCGGCAGCCCGATCCGCGGCTGGGGGGCGAGTCGATCGCCGAGGTGTTCGAAGGCGCAGGCGGCCAGATCCGGCAGTCGTGGTGCGGCCCCTGCTTCGGCCAGGGGCCCGACGCGCTGACGCGGGGGCAACGGGCCATCACCTCGTTCAACCGGAACTGGCAGAACCGCATGGGACTGGGCGGCGAAGGGTATCTGGCGAGCCCGGCGGTGGTGGCCTCGTCGGCCATGGCCGGCTACATGGCCCCGCCAGGCGCGCTGGGTCTCACGTGGGATGCCGACACCTTCGGGGGATGACCGGTTCGTCGGATTCTCACGCCCGCGTCGGCGGCGTGCCGACGGCGTCGGGCCCGCGAAGGCGGGAATCCGATCGACGCCCGCTCGGGGCGCCGGCCTGCGCCGGTGTGACGAACGCAGACGGCGTGGTCGCGCATCAGACCACTTGAACATGTTCGAAGACTGCCCATGACATTCGATGTGGTCGGCGTTGGCGCCAGTTGCCTCGACCATGTGTGCCGCGTGCCGGTGTTTCCGGTGGCGGGCGGCGCGCTGTCGAAGGTGCGCCTGCGGTCGGAGTCGCGTCGGTGCGGCGGCCAGACGGCGACCGCCCTCGCCACGTGCCAGTCGTTCGGGCTTCGGGCCAAGTACGTCGGCGTGGTCGGCGACGACGACGACGGGGCGCGCATTTGTGACGAACTGGCGGGGCGGGGTGTCGAGACCAGCGATGTGGCGCGCCACCCGGGTCGTCTCACCGCGACCGCGACCATTCTGATCGACGACACCGGAGACCGCATCGTCTTGTGGCACCGCGACGCCGCGCTGGCCTTCGACCCGGCCCGTCTTCCTCGTGCCGCGCTGTCGTCGGCCCGTCTGGTTCACGTCGACGATGTGGACGAACCGGCGGCGATCGAGGCGGCGCGTATCGCCACCCGCGCGGGCGTGCCTGTCACCTGCGATGTGGATCACGTCACCGGGGGCACCGATGCGTTGCTGGCGCTGGTCAGCCTGCCCGTGTTCGCGCAGCACGTGCCTGGCGAGCTTACCGGCGAGCCCGATCCCGAGCGTGCGCTGCGCGCGTTGCGGCGGCGTCACCCCGGCACACTGGTGGTGACGCTGGGCGAGGATGGCGCGGCGGCGCTGGAGGGCGAGACGTATTACCATGAGCCGGCGTTCGCGGTGTCCGCGGTCGACACCACCGGCGCGGGCGACGTGTTCCGCGGAGGATTCATCTACGCCACGCTGCAGGGCTGGCCGATCGTCGAGGCGCTGCGCTTCGCCAATGCGTCGGCCGCGGCCAGTTGCCTCACGCTTGGCGCGATGGCGGGAGTGCCCGGCCTCGATGCGGTGCGCGGGATGGTGCGCGGCGCGGACCCAACGCCATCAATCGCTCGAATACGTACGGACCAGCCGCGATAAATCGCCCCCCACATGCCGGACGTGATAGGTCGCCATCCTATGCTCGATCGGCTGCTGACTTCTATCCGACCTCGGGTATACAATACTGAGTAACTCGGGCACCCGAACCCCGCCCGAGTGCCTCGGGTGCCCTCCCCTCGGCTTTGCCCCCTTCGCGTCGTTGGTTCCATCTCGAGCGACCGGCTCCACATCGCGGACTCGAGTCTCGACCCGTGGGCCCTCGGGGCCCGGATTCCAGGAGGATCCTCATGAATATTGGTGTGCCCCGCGAACGGCGGGCCGAAGAATACCGGGTTGGGCTGACGCCCGCCGCGGTGGACATGCTGGCCGCAGGCGGCCACGTCTGCTGGATTGAGAAAGACGCGGGCCGCGGAGCCGGGTTTCCCGATTCCGACTACGAAAAGGCCGGCGCGAAAATCGTCTACTCGGGCGAAGAGGTCTACGGCCGCGCCGACCTTATCGTGAAGGTGTCGAAACCGACGGCCGCCGAAATCGGGTGGCTCAAGGAAGGCGCCGTCCTGATGGGCTTTCTGCACCTGGCTGCGGGCCATCGCGATCGGGTGGACTCGCTGCTGGCCAACAAGGTGACGGCCATCGCCTACGAGACCATTCAGAGCGACGATGGCACGTTGCCGGTGCTGGTGCCGCTCAGCCATCTGGGCGGCATGATGCTGCCGCAGGTGGCCGGGTCGCTGCTGCAGAACGACCACGGCGGCAAAGGCATTTTGCTGTCGGGCCTGCCGGGCGTGCCGCCGGCCGAGGTCGCGATTCTGGGCGCGGGCACGTTTGGCACCGCCGCGGCGCGCGCGTTTCTGGGGATCGGGTCCAGCGTCTACATGCTCGACCAGGACCTGGGCCGGCTTCAGGATCTCGAAGAAAAACTCGGCATCGGCCGGCATCTGGTCCTGATGGTGGCGCACGCCGCCAACATCCGGAAGGTGGCGACGTTTGCCGACGTGCTGGTGGGGGCCATCCACATTCCGGGCGTCAAGAGCCCCGTGGTGGTGACGCGAGACATGGTGCGTTCGATGAAGCCGCGCTCGGTGATCATGGACATTGCCATCGATCAGGGCGGATGCGTGGAGACCAGCCGGCCCACCACGCACCGCGATCCCACGTTCGTGGCGGAGAACGTCACGCATTACTGTGTGCCGAACCTGACCTCGGTGGTCGCCCGGTCGGCCAGCTATGCGTTGGGGCACGCGGCGTGGCCGTTTGTCTCGGCGGTGGCCACTCAAGGACTCGAGACCGCGCTGGCCAACCTGGCCTCTCTCAGGCGCGGCGTTGCAACACACCAGGGCCACGTCGTCGACGCGCGACTCGCATCGCACCTGGGCTTGCCGGAGGTGACGCTGTGAGCTGGATCGATACCTATCGCACACGGGTGGTGAAGGCGGACGTCGCCGTCAGTCGCATCTCGTCTGGGCAGCGCGTGTTCATGACGGGGAACTGTTCGGTGCCGCAGGTGGTGATCGGGGCGCTGGTGCAGCGCGCCCCGGAACTGACCGACGTCGAACTGGTGCAGGTGCTGACGTTCGGCAAGGCCGCCTACGCGGCGCCGGAACTGGCCGGACACATTCGCATCAACACGTTCTTCATCAGCGACACGCAGCGCGCGGCGATTCACGAGGGGCGCGGCGATTTCTCGCCGTGTTTCCTGTCCGAGATCCCGCTGCTCTTCAAGAATGGCAACCTGCCGCTCGACGTGGCGCTGATTCACGTCAGCCCGCCCGACGAGCACGGGTTCTGCTCGTTCGGCGTCGAAGTGAGCGTCACCAAGACGGCCGCGCAATCGGCGAAGGTCGTGATTGCGGAAGTCAATCCGAAGATGCCGCGGACGCTGGGCGACGCCTTCATCCACGTCTCCAAGCTCGATTACATCGTCGAGGTCGACTACGATCTGCCCGAAGTCAACATGGCGGCCACCTCCGATCTGTCGGTCCGGATCGCCAGGAAGGTCGCCGATCTGATCCCCGACGGCGCCACGCTGCAGACCGGCATTGGCGCGATTCCCGACTCGGTCCTCAAGCAGCTGACCGATCGCAAGCACCTTGGGGTGCACACCGAGTTGTTTTCCGACGGCGTGATCGACCTGGTGGAGAAGGGGATTATCGACGGCGAGCGGAAGTCGCTGCATCCGGGCAAGATCATCGCGGGATTCATGGTGGGGAGCAAGCGGCTCTACGAGTTCGTTCACGACAACCCGATCATCGAAATGCACCCGACCGAGTACGTCAACGACCCGTTCATCGTGGCGCAAAACGATCTGATGGTGGCCATCAATTCGGCGATCGAGGTGGATTTGACCGGACAGGTGTGCGCCGACAGCATCGGGCCGCGGTTCTACAGCGGCGTGGGCGGCCAGGTGGACATGATCTACGGCGCGTCGCGCAGCAAGGGCGGGTTGCCCATCATCGCGCTGCCGTCGGCGGCGGTGATCAAGGGGCAGAACATCAGCAAGATCGTCGCGATGCTCAAGCATGGCGCCGGGGTGGTGACCACCCGGAACCACGTGCACTACGTCGTCACCGAACACGGCGTGGCGCATCTGTACGGCAAGACGATCCGTCAGCGCGCCAGGGCGTTGATTGATGTGGCCGCGCCCGAGTTCCGCGCGGAGCTCGAGCAGAAGGCGATTGAGTTGAAATACCTGTAAGCCCGCGACGGCGCGGAGGTACCCGGAGGGGCGCGATTCGTCGCGCCCCTTTTTTTATCCTTTGCCGCGGTTCATCATCAAGCCGCCCGCACCCAGACCCAGGAAGATGATCGACTGCACGGCCTTGCGCGACTGGATCGGGTCCGACCAGAAGGCGGTGTAGCAGAACCACGCACCGATCAGGAACACCAGCGCGTACACGCCGGACATCACCGTGGTTGCCCGGCGGCGGGTGTCGGGCGTGTCGGCGCTGAAGCTCCGATTGAACCAGATCAGGCCCGCGACCGCCACCACGTCGAGGGCGGCGAAGATGAGCCAGAAATTGCGGGCCGTCTCGCCCGCGCTGGCCAGGCCCATCGTCGGCTTGAGCATCGTCGAGTACAAGTAGCCGCCGAAACTCGACCCCAGCAGCGATCCGATGACGCCGTACAGGAACGCGAATCCCATGTAGACCGCCTTCCGATCGGCGGGCGCGACCAGGCCGACGAAGCTGTAGTACTTGGGATGCGCCGTCATCTCGCCGATCGAAAAGACGGCGATGCCAAGGACGAAGATCCACGGGTTCTGCGACGAGGCCAGCAGCAGAAATCCCACCGCGCCGATCGCCATGCCCGAGACCATCGTCGGCAGCGCCGGGGTGTCCTTCACCAGCCGGCTGACCAGCACCTGCAGCAGGATAATCGTGCCGGCGTTGATCGAGGTGACGTGCTCGGCGTCGAACGTGAACGCGACGTCGAACCCCATCGCGCCAAGCAGGGATGTCACCGCCGCGCTGACCGGCGCTTTGTCCACGAAGTCGCGCAGGTACCACAGCACCGACCCGAAGTTCTGGAAGTAGAGAATCCAGAAGCCCGAGTACACCACGATCATCAGCATGAACCGGGCATCGCCCAGCACCTCGGCCGCGCCGAGCAGCACCTGCTTGAACGTCTTGGTGTTGTCGGGCTTGGGCGGATCGGTAAACACCAGCAGCGTCGGCAGCAGCATCAGGGCGCAGTAGAGGGCCGAGGCCGTAAAGACGTACTGCCAGGAAAAGCCCTTGAGCCAGCTGACCACCAGCGGCGCCAGGAACGCGCCCAAATTAATCATCCAATAGTAAATGCCGAAGCCGAAGGCCGAGTTGCTGTCGTCGGTGGTGCGGGCAATCGCGCCGGAGATGATGGGCTTGAACAGGCCCGACCCGGTGGCCATCACGAGCAGCGACAAAAAGACGAGGGCGTAGCTCGACATGTAGCCGGTGGCGAAGTAGCCCGCGGTCAGCAGCGAGAAGGCCACCATCAACATGCGACGGTAGCCGTAGCGATCGGCCAGCGCGCCTCCCAGAATGGGCACCACGTAGGTCATCGCGTAGACGATGCTCTGCAGAAAGCCGACCGACTGTTCGTCGAACCCGAGGCCGCCCTTGCTGGCGGCGCCGGTCAGGTAGACGGCCAGCACCGAGTTCATGCCGTAATACGCTGCCCGCTCGAACAGCTCCATCACGTTGGCGGTCCAGAACGTGCGGGGAAAACGCGTGCGCGGCAGCGATTCGGCCATGGCGGCAAACCTCCAGCAGTGGTGCGGAAAAGAGACGGGTCGGGTGTCGCGAGACTCCGGAAGGGGCTGTCGCGCCGAAGGGTACTTCACGAAGGCTGTAGAATGAAAGAGCTATGTCCAACCCAGACCCTGCCGTCCGTCCCGAAGTCGATAAAGCCCGCCGCCTTGGCATCCCGGTGGCGCGTCGCCATATCTTTCTCTGCTGCGATCAGACCAATCCAAAGTGCTGCGACAAGGAGCGGTCGCTGGTGGCGTGGGAGTACCTGCGCAACCGCCTGATCGAACTGGGCCTGTCGGAGCAGGGGGGCGTGGCGCGGACCAAGGCCAACTGCCTGCGTATCTGCGCGGTCGGGCCGGTGGCGGTGGTGTATCCCGAGGGCGCCTGGTACGCGCACTGCGATCCCCCGGTGCTCGAGCGCATCATCCAGGAACACCTGATTGGCGGGCGCGTCGTCGCCGACGCCCTGATCGTTGAACGCCCCCTCGGGGCCTCTTGAGCCGCTGACCGGAGCCTGATGGGAACGACCCTACTGAAGAAAGTGTGGGACTTGCACACGGTCCGGCGATTGTCGACCGGGCAGACGCAGGTGTTGATCGGCCTGCACCTGGTGCACGAAGTGACCAGCCCGCAGGCGTGCGACATGCTGCGCCTGCACGGCCGGGGCGTGGCGTTTCCCGACCGCACGTTTGCCACCATCGATCACATCGTGCCGACCGACGGCCAGACGCGGCCGTTCCAGGACGAGATGGCCGAGCAGATGACCGCGGCGCTCGAGCGCAACTGCCGCGAGTTCCGCATTCCCCTGGTTGATCTGACGAGCCCCGACCAGGGCATCGTCCACGTGATGGGGCCGGAACTGGGCCTGACGCAGCCCGGGATGACCATCGCGTGCGGCGACAGCCACACCTCCACGCACGGCGCGTTCGGCGCGATCGCGTTCGGCATCGGCACCTCGCAGGTGCGCGACGTGCTGGCCTCGCAGTCGCTGGCGATGGAATCGCTCAAGGTGCGGCGGATCGACGTCACCGGCACGATCGCCAGGGGCGTGTACGCCAAGGACGTCGTGCTCGCGATCATCGGGCGGCTCGGCGTCAACGGCGGCGTGGGCTTCGCCTACGAGTACGGCGGCGCGGCGGTGGATCGGATGGACATGGAGGCGCGCATGACGCTGTGCAACATGTCGATCGAAGGGGGCGCGCGGGTCGGCTACGTCAATCCCGACGCGACGACGTTCGAATATCTGCGCGGCCGGAGA
>Ga0194060_10000130_pt1 | contig 52248 bp, 57 predicted proteins | sample SepL225m_MetaG_FD_163427 | JGI IMG/M metagenome (GOLD analysis project Ga0194060, IMG submission 163427) | Anoxic zone freshwater microbial communities from boreal shield lake in IISD Experimental Lakes Area, Ontario, Canada - Sep2016-L222-5m | ecosystem: Environmental > Aquatic > Freshwater >... | reverse complement strand
CCCCAGCGCAAGATCCGGATTTGGCCCAGGAACCAGCACAAATACTCGAACTGCCAAAAGATGAGCCTTCGGTGAACGAACATCTCGTCTCTTTCGATGCCCCTCAGATGATGGGTGGCCTGACGGTGGTTGGTACTCTTGATATGTATGCAGGGAGAAGTAAAAAAAATCGTAAAAAGAATTTCAAAGAACAAGCTGATGCTTTAAAAGATGAGTTTGAACCAAAAGTAGCAGTGGAGGTCAAAGAAGAGGAGAAAGCTCTTTTTGTAAAGAAACCGCTCAAGGCAGTTGTGGAGGTCAAGCCAAAAGCAATAGTGGCTGAAAGTGGGGCTATCAAGAAGAAAAAAGGGAAGAAAAAAAAGAAAGTCGAGGTAGATGATAAGGTAATTACAGCAAATATCCAGAAAACGATCAGTGGTATAGAGGATCGAAGTAGTACGGGTTCACGCCAGAAATTCCGAAAGATTCGTCGAAGTGAGCGTGAGCGTGAGCATGAAGAGGATGAGGCGTTTCGGGAGCTGCAGCGGATGATTGTCCGCGTTACCGAGTATGCTTCGCCGCATGAGCTTGCAGAGCTCATGGGTATTACCGCAAAGGATATCATCCAGAAGTGTTTTGCTCTTGGAAAATTTGTTACCATTAACCAGAGGCTTGATAAAGAGTCAATTGAGCTTATTGCGCTTGAATTTGGTTTTGAAGCGGAGTTTATCTCCGAAATAGAGGCGACAGCGGTCATTGTTGAGGAGGATGCGGAAGAGGATTTGCAGACTCGTCCGCCGGTGGTCACGATCATGGGTCATGTCGATCACGGAAAGACCTCACTGCTTGATCATATTCGTAACAGCAAAGTTGTTGCTGGTGAATCCGGTGGTATTACACAGCATATCGGTGCTTATGAAGTGACGGTTGACGGGAACAGAAAAATCACTTTTCTTGATACACCTGGTCATGAAGCATTTACCGCAATGCGCGCAAGGGGTGCACAGGTGACTGATATTGTTATTCTTGTTGTTGCGGCTGATGACAGCGTGATGCCTCAGACGATAGAGGCTATTAACCATGCAAAAGCTGCAGGTGTGCCGATTGTTGTTGCTCTTAATAAAATTGACAAGGTTGAGGCCAATCCAGAGAAGATCAAAACCCAGTTGTCTGAAGCAGGTGTGCTTGTTGAGGAGTGGGGTGGTGCCTATCAATGCCAGGAGATTTCTGCGAAGAAGGGTATTGGTATTGTGGAACTCATGGAAAAGGTGTTGACTGAAGCTGAAATGCGTGAGTTGAAGGGCAACTATTCTCCAGATATCCAGGCGAGCGGCATTATTGTTGAGTCCGAGCTTGACAAGGGCAAGGGTGTTATCTCCACCGTTCTCGTACAGCGCGGAATTCTCAAGGTTGGTGATCCATTTGTTGCTGGCAATACCATGGGCAAGGTTCGCGCTCTTATGGATGAGAGAGGCAAGAGAATTCTTTTTGCCAACCCTTCTCAGCCGGTCAGGGTGCTTGGTTTTGAGGATCTTCCGCAATCAGGTGATGCCCTTACGGTTATGGTAACCGACAGGGAGGCTCGCGACCTGGCGCAGAAACGGCAGGTGATTCGTCGTGAACATGATTTCCGCCGGAGTACCCGTGTCAAGCTCGACAGTATAGCCCGTCAGATCAAGGAGGGGCTGATGAAAGAGCTGAGTGTCATCATTAAAGCCGATACCGATGGCTCCATTCAGGCGCTGGCAGATGGTCTCATGAAGATTCAGAACGAAGAGGTCAAGGTACAAATTATTCACCAGGGTGTTGGACAGATTACGGAAACGGATGTGTTGCTTGCTGCAGCTTCTGATGCAATCATTATTGGTTTCAGAGTGCGACCAAACGTTAACGCTAAAAAGCTGGCAGAGAAAGAAGATCTTGATGTCCGCTTCTACAGTGTCATTTACCATGTTCTGGAAGATGTCGAGAAGGCACTCGAAGGAATGCTCTCTCCTGAACTCCATGAAGAGAGTCTTGGTTCTCTTGAAATCCGCCAGATCTTTAAAGTTCCAAAAATTGGCAATGTTGGTGGATGTTATGTTCTGGAGGGCAAGCTGTTCCGGGATTCCAAAGTTCGTCTTCTGCGTGATGGTGTACAGATATATGAAGGTCAGCTCGCTGCGCTCAGGCGTTTCAAGGACGATGTCAAAGAGGTAGATGCTGGCTACGAGTGCGGTATGAGCCTTAAAAACTATGACGATTTCAAGGTAGGCGATGTTGTTGAGGCCTATAAGATTGTTGAGAAGAAGAGAAAACTTTGAACAGTTTATTGTTGATACATGTCGATACGTACTGACAGGGTTGCATCTCTGCTGCAACATGAAATTGGGGTGATTCTGCAGAAGCAACTGCCGCGAAGTGGTCCGATTATTACCGTTGTCGATGTGAAGATTACACCAGATCTGAGCATCGCAAGGTTTTATATCTCCATTATTGGTAGCGATGAAGAGCGTGCTGAAGCAATGGTTGCTCTCAAGGAACAAACAAAAAGTATCCGAAAAATTCTTTCCTCTAAAATCCGTCACCATTTCAGGCGTATTCCTGAGCTGGAATTTCATGAGGATCATCTGTATGAACGAGCCAACAGGATTGAGCAGCTTTTAAATGAAGTGAGGCGATCCCCTGTTGAGAATGGCGAACAGCGTGAATTGTTGTGAACCGTGAGTATTCATGAACAGGTAAACAGTGAAGCTCTTTCCGGGCTGGGTGATTTTCTGCTGATAGACAAGCCTTTTGGCTGGACATCGTTCGATGTTGTGGCAAAAATCAGAAATACCTACAAGCGAAGCGGTGTGAAGTGCAAAGTGGGACATTGCGGTACACTTGATCCGAAAGCAACAGGTCTGCTTATTCTTGCGACAGGACGAAAAACCAAAGAGATTTCGGCTCTTGAAGTTCTTGACAAGGTTTATGATGGTGCCATCAAACTGGGTGCAATGACTGACAGTCACGACAGTGAGACTATCGAGTATGGTCATTGCAGTACAACACATTTAACAGAAGAGGAGATCAGATCGGTAGCGAAAGGCCTGGTTGGCACCCACCTGCAGCAGCCGCCCATGCATTCCGCTGCCTGGCATAATGGAAAGCGACTCTATGAACATGCCCGCAAGGGAGTTGTCATCAGCGAGCGTAAAGCAAAAGAGATTATTATTCATCGCTTTGAAATTGTTCGTATTGAACTTCCGATGGTCTATTTTATTCTCCATGTTTCAAAAGGCACCTACATCCGGGTCATTGCGCATGAGTTTGGCACTCTGCTCGGTGTTGGAGCCTATCTTGCTTCGCTCAGGCGCGTCTCTATTGGTTCATGGCAATTAAGTTCTGCCCGAATGGTGCCGGAGGTGATAGAGAGTATTCTGCAGAAGTCATCAATCATCAGCGGGGATGAAGGGGGATAAAAGGTTGTATGTTAGTTATTGAGTATGATAATCAAAAAAGTTACAGGTATGGTCCACATACCCCGGTAGAGCTTTTGCCGCTTCCATCAGCCGTTACTGTCGGTTCCTATGATGGAGTGCATAGAGGTCACAGGAGAATTATCGCACGCATGGTAGCTGTTGCCCAATCTCTCAACTTGAGAAGTGTTGTCGTAACTTTTGAACCTCATCCTCGGAGCGTTCTCGGCGGAGAAGTTTCAGCTCCGCTCGGGTTATTGACCACTCTTGATGAAAAAATTGATCTGCTTGTCGGTCAATGCGTTGATCTTTTGGTGCTTGTTCGATTTACCCCTGATTTCGCTTTGCGCAGTTCAGATGATTTTATAAGAAATGTTCTGGTTGGCTTGCTTGGAGCACAAAGTATCATTATTGGATATGATCATGCTTTTGGGCGTGACAGGAGCGGTAGTAGCCAAACTCTTGAGAGTTTGGGCTGTGAACTTGGTTTTGCTGTCGAGGTTGTACAGGAGGTGTTGATGGATAACCAACATTTTTCAAGCACAAGAATAAGAAAATTACTTGAAGCTGGCATGGTTGAAGAGGCCAACGCATTTCTTGGTTCACCCTATATGATTACAGGGGTGGTAGTTGATGGAGAGAAGAGGGGGCGGGAGATTGGTTTTCCGACAGTCAATCTGACATTATCCGATAAAAACAAACTTTTGCCGCGCTCTGGTGTGTATTTTGCCCGAACGCAGCTCAACGGTGTGTCGTATAGAGCATTGATGAATATAGGTGTTCGTCCAACCTTCTTTTCTGAAGGGCAAACATCAATTGAAGCTCATATTTTGGGATATAGCGGAAACCTTTACGGAAGCATCATCAGGTTCAGTTTGATCAGATATATCCGGGCGGAGAAGAAGTTCGGGAATCTGGATGAGCTCAAGCTACAGATTGAAAAAGATAAAAAAACGGTAGAGTTGTATTGTTAATAATATTATATTGAAGGCCAAACAATTTATTATATAACAACCGAAGAGATATGAGTTTGACAAAAGAGTACAAAGCCGAAGTTATCACGCAGTTTGGCGCATCAGAAAAGAATACTGGAAAACCAGAGGTACAGGTGGCACTTTACACCCGCAGGATTAGTGATCTTACCGGACATTTGCAGCAGCATCCCAAAGACAAGCATTCTCGTCGTGGTTTGCTCATGCTTGTTGCTAAACGTAAAAAAATGCTTAATTACGTGAAGAACGTTGATATCGATCGCTACCGCAAAGTGATTGGAGAGCTTGATCTTCGCAAGTAAAAGTCGTTGTTGCCTGATCTCTGCAGGGTCTCTCCCTGCAGGTTGTCAATCTTAACAAGAACGAACCAGGAGCACACAACTATGTTGGAAAGCATGACCGGATATGGTAGTGCGGAGGGGGTACGTAACGGTATTCGGATCCTTGTGGAGTTGCGGTCAGTAAACAATCGGTTTGCTGAAATCAGTGTCAAACTACCCCGTCAGTTACTCACCTATGAACTCGAAGTGAGGGAATTGATTCGACAGCAGTTTCAGAGAGGGAAAATATCGGCATATATTCAGATTCAGGAGGATGAGGAGCACTCCATATCGGCCAGTATCAACGTTGAAAAAGTTAAAGCCTATAAAGAGCTGCTTGAGAATCTCAAGCGGGAGGCGGCTCTTGATACTCCACTCCAGCTTGAGCATATTCTGAGATTTCCGGAAATATTCGATAATGGAGCCGCTGCCCTTGACAGTGCAGCTCAATGTTGGCCGGATGTCAAAGTGCTTTTGGGCGATGCTCTTGTTAATCTGAAGGGTATGCGACGCAGGGAGGGGGAAGAGCTTTCAAGAGATTTCAGAAGCCGAATGGCAGAAATCGATGTAACTCTTCAACTTATAACCTCTCTTGCTGCACAAAATCTCGGGACGGTCAGAAACAGACTTGCCGCAAAGGTAGAGGCTATTGCCGGAAATGATTTGGCTTATCGTCAGGAGCGGCTCGAAATGGAGCTTGTTTTTGCCGCAGATAAACTTGACATTACGGAAGAGCTGACTCGCTTTACGAGCCATAACAAGTTTTTTCTTGAAGAGCTGGGTAATGATGAAAGTGGTACTGGCAGAAAACTCAATTTTCTTCTTCAGGAGCAGTTGCGCGAAGCAAACACCATTGCATCGAAGTCTCAGCATGCAGAGATTTCACAAAAAATTGTCCAGATCAAGGAAGAGTTAGAAAAAATAAGGGAACAGTTACAAAATATAGAGTAGTCTCATGGCCGAAAAGCCGGGATGCCTGGGAAAACTGATTGTTTTTTCAGTGCCATCGTGTACTGGAAAATCGACAATTACCAGTATGGTTCTTGATCCTGTGCCAGAGCGACTTAAAGTGCGTGAGAGTGAGGAGGCGGGTGATCAGCAAATAGCTCTTGAACGTGCAAGGATGGAGAGTGACTCTGCAGAGTTATTTGATGAGGTTGTTGTGAACGATGCTCTTGATGCTGCTGTTGATACCGTTACAGCCATCGTAAGCAAATTACTTTTAAAAACGTAAAATACAGTAAAATGTCGGTTAAGCCAGTTGACCTGAATAAGTTAAGAAGTGCGCACTCGAATTTATATGAAACTGTGGTAGCTATTTCAAAAAAAGCAAAAAGATTGCATGATGATGAGCGGGCTGAGCTTGAAGACAAGCTTCTTCCTTATAAAGAGATGATTCGTAATCCGAGCAGTGAATCTGAGTCTGACAAGATCTTTCCTGAGCAGATTGCAATCAGTCTTGAATTTGAAGTTCGTGAAAAGTCGTCGCATAAGGCTGTTGCTCAGTACTTCGACCGAAAATATGATTATACCCTCGAAAAACCAATAGAAAAAAAGGTTGTTCAAGCTGAAGATGATGATGAAACTGACGGGGATTAATCAGATAACTCTTCGTGTTAATGATTTGCGACAGGCAGAAGAGTTTTATTGCGGCATTCTTGGTATTGATCTGGATCACAGGGTTGGAGCAAATATCTCTTTTCTTCGTCTTCAATCAGATATGCTTGTGCTGGTAAAGGCCGAAACATCCTGTTCACCCGAAGCGCGAGATATCAGGGTTGATCATTTTGGCTTCAGGCTGGCTTCAGATGCTGAAGTCGATGCGGCTGCTCGTTATCTTGATAACAAAGGTGTGCACATTGTTACTCATCCCGCTCGACGTCGGGAGGGCAGGGCTTTTTTTGTGATGGATCCTGACGGTAATCTTGTGGAGTTCTATTCAATGTATGACAATGGTGTACAGCAGGATGATGCTCTTGATGTCGATGACCCCGCTCCAGGGGTGCATCTCCCTGTGGGGCGTTCAGGCATCATGGAAGAGAGTATTCCTGTAAAGTCCAGGCGCTCAAGAAAATAGGTTTTGATGCTGTTTCAGGAACTGTTCTGCCTCCAGAAGTTGCGCTGGTGTATTAATGCCGAGGATTTCATTTGAATTGCCGGTCTTGAAAGCACAAACCTTTGCGCCATTTCCAAAGCAGATACCAAAAACATCGGTCAGATAATACTCCTTTTGCGCATTATTGGTGGTAATCTGCCCAAGAGCCTCGAAAAGCACTTTCCCGTTAAAGAGATAAACCCCTGAATTTATCTCCCTGATTGTATGCTCCATTTCAGAAGTATCTTTCTGTTCAACGATCCTCAAGACGTTGTTACTGTTCTTGTCCCGAATAACTCTCCCGTATCCCGTCGGTTCATCAAGTTCTGCCGTCAGGACTGTTGCGTCGGCGTGTGCTGAACGATGAAACTCGATTAAATTTCTCAGGGTGGAGGCTTGAACCAGTGGCGCATCTCCAGAGAGAATGAGTATCTCTCCATCAAAGTCGTGGAGCAGTGCCTCTGTTTGCATGATGGCATGACCTGTGCCGAGTTGTGGCTCCTGCAGAGCTGCCGCAACTTTGAATCGGGCGGTTGCATTGATGACCTGTTCAGCAAGGTGGCCAACGACAAGCACAATTTTTTCGGGCCCCAGAGTTTGAGCTGTTTCAAGGACATAATCGACCAGTGGTCGGTCATTGGCCGTGTGCAGCACCTTTGGAAGTTCTGATTGCATTCTGGTGCCTTTGCCAGCGGCCATAATGATGACTGCAAGTGCCATTGATCTGTGAGGAGTATAAAGAGTGTCTAAGAAAATGATGAGAGCGGTTGAGATTGTTCGCCGACATAGTGCCTGCTTTTCGGGTTGTTCTCTCTGTCAACAATGAGAATCATCGGTTTAAAGTTTCGTGCATCTGCCTCTTCCATAAGGGCAAAAGTCATAATAATAATTTCATCACCCACCAGAGCGCACCTGGCAGCAGCACCGTTAAGCTGAATCTCTCTGGAGCCATGATCACCCTTAATGATGTATGTTTCAAACCGTTCTCCATTGTTATTGTTGACAACGAGTACTTTTTCATTCGGAATCATGTTTGCCATTTCAAGCAGCTCACTATCGATGGTAATGCTGCCTTCATATTCAAGGTCTCCGCTTGTTACTATCGCGTTGTGGATTTTTGACTTCAGGACGTGTAATTTCATGAACAAACCAACTTCATTTTTGTTTTATTAATGCCTCTCCTCTGCCCCGGAAAATCCGGTATTTTCTCAAGCTCTGATCACTCTCAAACCCCTCACCCTGAATTGTCTCTTCTTGTCTGGTAATTGTTACAAATCGATCCGACCGTATCATCCCATCACTGGCACTTCGTTTGAAGGATTCTGTTCTCATAACAACTCCATCTTTTGATGTCATCACAACATCTCCAATAACCTCAATATCCCGGGTATCATGAACAAAAGTTTTGTTAGCTGTTATCGTTGTTGTTGCCAGGCCAGCGAGATCAAAAAAAGTTACTCTGATACCGTTATCAAGATCATATTCACTACCTCTCTTCGTATTGTACTCTACTCCATGAGATGCCTCAATAACTCCTTGATATTTACCGGATTCTGTAAGAGCGATTCTCATGTTCCAACTCTCCTGCACCAAATTATCCCGCATCAAAACATCTTTTCTGGCAGAGCGGCGAGCCTTTGTTGGTTCGCCGCATCCAACCGTTATCAGCAGAATAGCATGCAAAAAAAGAACAATAACTTTTCTCAAATCAGAATCATGTTACTTGATATTTAACTTGTCCAGTACCTTGAAGGTAAGATCATTTTCGGGAGTAACATAGTGTGCTGCGTTTTTCTCAAGAATGACAGAGAAGCCCTCTTTTTGGGCAATTGATTCGATTGCGGTGATGACCTTTTGACGAAGAGGTGCCGAAATCTCCTGCTGTTTCTTTTCGAAAAGGCCACCTTGTTCTTGCTGGAATTTTTGAAAAGCTTGAACCTTTTGGTTCAATTCCTTCTCTTTCTGAGCTTTAGCTGCCGGTTTCAGGGAAGAACCCTGTTTTTTGTATTCCGCAACAGCTTTCTGCAGCTCCTGGTTCTTGGCTGCGCTCTCTTTCTGCAGTTTTGCATAGGTTGTTTGCAGGGTCGACTCGGCCTCTTTTGTCTCAGGCAGTTTTTGCATGATCTTGCCGAAATCTACGACACCTGTCTTTTCTTGTGCTGCAAATACTGGAGGAGCTGCCATAACAAGCCCCAGCACCGTGGCCATCATAATTCTGTGCGATACTTTCATAAATTTGTCTGGAAAATTCATCAAGGTGACGATTTTGGTTTATTGAGAAAAACAGATAAATATTTAATAATTCTGATGTTGCCAAGGGCATACGTCGAAAGGTAATAATTCCTTTGTAAAAAACTATACAAAGCTGAAAAAGCTCCTGGTTTCCACATGAAAGCAGACTATAACACATTTTTCAGGAAAAACTGTCCAGGTTGTTGTTCAATCGCTGATTTCAGCTCAAGCTCAAAAAGGTGAACCAGAAGTGAGGGTATATCAAGCTCTGATGCAGCAGCGAGTTCATCAATATGCATGGGGGCTGTGTTCATGCAACACAGAATGCTTTCTTCGACCGAAGAAAGATTCTGGTGCAGCGTTCTCTCTTTAGGTATCAGGGCTTGTCCTGAGTACCTGCTGGTTGCTGTTCCTCCAAGTTCGCTGATAATGTCTTCGACGCTCATAATCGCCTTGGCGTGCCCCTGCTGGATAAGCTTGTTTGTTCCCCTTGACGTTCGGGCAAAAATACTGCCTGGTAGAGCAAAAACCTCCCTGTTCTGTTCAAGAGCGGCTGCTGCCGTTATAAGGGAGCCTCCTTTCAGATCAGATTCAATGACAATGGTGCCTGAAGAGATGCCCGCGATGATGCGATTTCTTTTCGGAAATTTTCCTGGAGAGAGTTCCGATCCAATCCACTCTTCAGAAATAATTGCTCCATTTTCAATAATTTTTGGCCAGAGCTTTCCTTTTGGATCGGTATAGATGGTGTCCACACCGCTCGCGAGCACGGCAACAGTAACTCCTCCGTTCTCAAGAGTCGCGGTGTGTGCGGCCATATCAATCCCGTAAGCCAAGCCGCTGAAAATGGTAATTCCGTGATCCACGAGCCCCTTGCAAAGTAATGCCGTAGCCTGTTTTCCATACTGAGAGGCATCCCTTGTTCCTACCACAGCCACACCTGTAGATTCCCTGTCAGGCAGTGTTCCCCGTACAAAAAGGCAGGGAGGAGGATCATATATCTCCTTCAAGAGTGGCGGGTAGTCCTGATCAAGTATCGTGATAATGGTTGCGTTATAGTGGTGAAGCTCAGCAATCTGCGCTTCAGCCGATCGAAGAGCCTTCTCTTTTGTAGGGGCATGATGAAAGAAATGGTGAATCTGCCGGGCAAGAGACTCACCAATTCCTGATATATTGACAAGCTCGCCGATACCAGCATGCAAAAGATCTCTCAAATCATGAAAATGAGTGGCAAGTGCCTTGATCCTTGCAGGGCCGATACCCGGGACAAGTATCAGGAGAAGAAGAAGCAATCTTTGCTCCATCATGTCAGGAGGTGCCATGACTAAATCGGTTAAAAGTCCCTGTTCATGAGAATGTTTGCAAACCCTTTCAGATATTCTCTTCCCTCGGCATGAGGCAGATTGTCCAAAGCAGCAAGTGCCTCCTCTGTATCTTTATTGATCAGCGCGGTAGTCTCCTCAAGAACACCACATCGCATAAAAAGAGTTTTTACCTCAGCGACTCTCTCTGCTCCAATGCCTTTATTGATAATGATGGAGTTAAGAAGATCATGGTCTGCACCTGAACTCAGTTCGAGAGAACGAAGAAGCAGATAGGTTTTTTTACCATTTATAATATCGCCACCTGCCATTTTGCCTGACTTCCCCTCTTTAGCCATAATGTCGAGATAGTCATCCTGTATCTGAAATGCTCTGCCTATTTTTTCGCCAAACAGTACCAGACTCTGAAGCTGTTCATCCGTCCCATCAGCAGCGACCCCACCAGCTTCAAGTGAGGCGGAAATGAGGCGACCTGTTTTTTTTGCAATCATGTCAAGATAGTCAGCAATGGTTGCATCGTTTTTGCCCTCAAGCTCCATGTCAAGCGCCTGTCCTTCGCAGATGGTGATATTGGCGTGATTAAGGATATGGACAAGTTCAGCATGACGGTTACTCTTTGCCTGAAGGGCAAGCTCATAAGCATAGGCAATCATCATGTCTCCACTCAGAATAGCAGCATTGATGTTCCATTGCTTGTGAACGGTTGCTCTGCCATGACGCAGTTCTGCCTGATCCATAATATCGTCATGAATCAGAGTGAAGTTATGGAGAATTTCGACGGCAAGTGCCACCTTGAATGCGTTGTCCGATGATCCGCATACGGCTTCTGCGGCAAGGAGTGTGAGAAATGGACGAATTCTTTTTCCCTTTCCTTCAAGAATATATCTGGCTGGAGCATAAAGGGTGGCAGGACTCTCTCTTTCAAAACATAGTCCAAGCGCATCATTGATTTTCTTGTGGTAAAGAGTGTATTTTATTTCAACAAGCTCCTGTGTAATAGGTGTAGTCATGGTGAGTTCGGTCAGTTTTTTTTGATAAGTCTTTTTTTTCTGAGTTCTTCGATGGTTGCTGCACCGGTCAGAAACATGACAACCCTCAGATCGTTTAACCAGGTCTCGATGGTGTTTTCAAGATTCTCTTCATGCAAGGCTTTGAGGATAGAGCTTGCAGATGCGGCAAGCTGCGCTCCAAGAGCTAAAGATTTAGCAATATCTATCCCCGACTTGATTCCTCCAGAAGCGATAAGCTCAACGTCACTGAATTCGGAATGTTCTTTTTGAAGTGCCCTGATATCAATCAGGCATTGAGCTGTAGGAATTCCCCAGTTCAGCAATTCATCAAGAGCAGACGGACTGAAACGTCTCTCTTTGCCGTATTGTTGCGTGTATCGAATCTCTTCAACTTTTTGCCAACTGATACCGCCAGCCCCGGCGACATCGATAGCTTTGACTCCACCCTCAATGAGTTGCTTGGCCACAGCAGCCGAAATGCCACAACCAACCTCCTTGACAATAACCGGTACCGTAATGTTGTTCGCAAGAGCTGAAAGTTTGTCAAGCACATGCCGGAAATCCGTGTTTCCCTCAGGCTGAAAAAGTTCCTGGGCTGCATTCAGGTGTACAATCACTCCGTCAGCTTCCAGTAACTCAAGCATGATGTTGATATCACTCTCAGTCAACCCTTTTGCAATTTCAGGTGCTCCAATGTTAGCAAAAATCTGGATTGAAGGGGCAAATTTTCTTGTAATGGAAAAACTTTCTCGATGTGAAGAATTTTCAAGTGCTTGTCGCATACTACCAACGCCAAGCGGAATGTTGAAGCGTTCAGCGGTTGCGGCAAGATGTTGGTTAAGCGTGACAGCTTCGCGATATCCCCCTGTCATGGATGAGATCATCAGGGGTGCCCCAATGGTTTTTCCAAGAAACGTCGTCGAGAGGTCAATATCTGAGAGTGAGAGCTCGGGTAAGGCATTATGCACAAACTCGAATTGTTCAAGGCCCGTTGTTTTGCTGCTAAACGCAACATCCCCATGCAAACATATCTCTACGTGGCTATGCTTCCGTTCAATTGTTATATTGTCTGCCGTATTGCTCATACCGAAGGTAGAGTGGCTCCTTAAGAATTAGTAAAACTCAGTGCAAAATAGCACAACATAACAAAAATATTCCATAACATTTCACCTCCTTGGTCAAGCTGCGACTTTCATGCTGAAAACATTGTTTGATATAGCCGTTCGTCATCTGCTCGGACGTCGACGCCAGACGCTCACCACCATCATTGGTGTGGCGATAAGCACCATGGTACTGATCACCACAAACTCACTGATGAGAGGATTGCTTGAATCTTTTGTGGAGACTATTGTCAATGTTGCACCGCATATAACAATAAAGGGAGAGAAAACGCATCCGATGCCGCTTGATCTTCTTGCTCAAGAAGACTCATCAGTGGTCGCCAGCATTGATGATAATATTCAGAAGCTTGAATCGGAAGAGCTGCGGAACTATCGCCAGATACTTGCTCTGTTCAGCACGCCTGAGTATCAGAAACAGGTTACAGTAGCTTCGCCTTATGTCTATGCACAGGTTATGGCGGTGAAAGGGAGTCGTAATCAGCCGATTTTGCTCAAAGGGGTTCTGCTCGACAGGGAAGACGCTGTCAGTGGTATCCGAAAAAAACTTGTTCAGGGAGATATTGCCCTTTTTGAAAAAACAACCAATGCGCTTCTTGTCGGGAGAACTGTTGCAAAGGAGATGGATCTGAAGATGAATGATCAGGTTGTTGTCATTCCTGCTTCTGGAAAAAGTCGACAGTGCAAGGTGGCAGGTATTTTCTTTTCCGGTGTTAATGCTGTAGATAACAGTGTTATGGTTTCTCTTAAGTTTGCTCAAATTCTTGAGGGTTTGCCAGCCAACAAAGTATCGGGTATTGCGCTTAAAGTTGCCGACCCCTTTGCCAATGCCTCCCTGGCAAAAGAGTTGGAGCAGATCACAGGCTATCAGTGCATGACCTGGCAGACTGAAAATGCAAGTCTCCTCTCTCTTTTTACCCGAATAGGGTATATCGTTTTCTCTTTGGTTGCTTTTGTTGGTATTGTCTCCGGGTTTGGTGTTGCAAATATTCTGGTGACCACCGTCTTTGAAAAGAGCAGAGACATTGCCATCATGAAGTCGCTTGGGTTTTCCGCATCACAAATGGTGGGTCTGTTTATTTTTGAAGGTTTTATGGTTGGATTGGGTGGATCTCTTGCCGGTGGAGTGCTTGCCATAGGCACGATCAAGCTCCTTGCCAGTCTTCCTCTAGAGAGTTCGCAGGGGGCACTCACCAAGACCGGCTTCAGCATGTCATGGAATCCCCTCTATTTTCTGCTTATTATCGGTGTAACAGTACTCATCAGTACCCTGGCTGCTGTCTTGCCGTCAGCTCGAGCTGCGAAGCTTGAACCGGTTACGGTACTTCGTGACAGCAGTCTGTAGTCTGAAAGAGACTCAGAGGAGAGTCTGTTCCGGATGCTGCAGCAGGTAAAGCTTGTGGTAAAGGCCTCTTTTTGCCAGAAGTTCCTGGTGGTTTCCTGTCTCTCTGATGACCCCTTTGTGAAGCACAATAATTCGGTCTGCTTTCTGAACCGTTGAGAGTCTGTGAGCAATAATAATGGAGGTGCGTTCATTCATGAGACGGGCGATTGCCGAATCAATCAGTGATTCAGTTTCGGTATCAACCGAGCTGGTGGCCTCATCAAGCACCAGAATTTCAGGATTGTAAAGAAGTGCTCGTACAAAGGCAATTAACTGTTTTTGGCCAGACGAAAGGCCTGTGCCGTTTTCGAGAACCTGGTATTCATAACCGCCAGGAAGCTGCTGAATAAACCGGTCAGCTCCAACAACTCTTGCGGCCTCCTGCAGTGCCTCATCAGAAACATCTGGATTGCCAAAAGCCAGATTTTCCCTGATAGTTCCGGAAAAGAGGAAGACATCCTGCATGACCACGCCAACAAGTCCTCGTACCGAAGCTTCTGTAATCTGCTGCAAAGAGATGCCGTCAATGGTTACTGATCCTTTTGTAAAGGGGTAAAGTTTTGCGATGATGTTGATCAGAGTTGTTTTTCCACTACCTGTAGCGCCGACAATAGCAATTTTCTCTCCATGCCTGATTGTCATTGAGATATCTTTCAGTATCCAGTTTTCGCTTTCATAAGCAAACCATACATTTTTAAACTCAATACAATCACGAAACGATGTGAGATTGTGCAGTCCCTGTTGCTCTTCTATTCCCTCTTTTTCATCAAGAAGCCGGATAATTCGATCAGAACTTGTAATAGCTGTCTGGATAACATTAAAGCGGTCAGAAAGATGTTGCAACGGGCGGAAAAAAAGCCAGATATACTGTACAAATGAGACCACAACGCCGATCGAGAGATCCGCTTTGAGGAGTCGAAAGCCGCTGTACCAGAGTACAAGACCGGCGGCAGCAGAACTCAGCACCTCAATCAACGGATAGTAGATAGAGAAATAAAAGACCGTACGAATATTTGCATTCCGGTGATCGGCATTGATTGCTTCATATTTTCCAGCTTCGCGCTTTTCCCTGTTAAAAAGCTGGACGATAGTCATGCCGGTAAGATGCTCCTGAAAAAAGGTGTTCAGTCTTGCATTATGGGTGAGTACATCCTGAAACGCTACTCTTACCCTGTTCTTGAAAGTTATTGTTGCGTAGATCATGAGAGGGAGTATAGCGAGCACGATCAGTGTCAGTTGCCAGTCAATCCAGGCCATCAGTACCACAATAAAAAGAAGCTGTAAAAGGTCACCAAGAATAGTGATGATTCCGCTCGAAAGCATCTCGTTCAGTGACTCGACATCACTTGTTGTTCTGGTGATCAGTCGCCCGATCGGATTGCGGTCATAAAACCTTGCCGGAAGCTTTTGCAGATGAGTAAAAATATCCATTCTGATGTCGAGCACCGCTTTCTGGCCGATAATCTGTGTCAGCCATGTGGTGATATATTGCTTGATACCATCAAGCACAATGGCACCGGCAAGAACAATACTGACGATGGTCAGCCCTTTGAAATCGCCTTGAGCTATATAATTATCGATGGCAATTTTAGTCAGATAGGGCCTGAGCGGGCCAAGAAATGATCCGGCAACAGTGATGAAAACAGCAATTGCAACAAGCCGGTAATAGGGCTTGATGTACTTGAAAAGACGGGAGATGATGTATCGGTCCACCGAACTCTTTTTCTTTTGTTGCAGGGTATCATCCTGCTGTGTCGTGAAGCTTTGTGTTGTTGATTTGTTACTCATGCTTTTTGTTGCCTGAGCATCTTGTTGCAATGTCGAGCTTCAGCTCAAAGGCCAGCTTTTCAGCCCGCTCTTTTGATGGAGCTTCAGCATAGATTCTGACAATTGGTTCAGTATTTGATGGCCGCAAGTGAACCCAACTGTCAGCAAAGTCAAGTTTCAATCCATCAAGCCTGTTTGCCTGAGCATCATGGTAGTGGAGGGCAATATCGGTAAAGATCTTTCCAAGTAAATCACGCTCTCCCTGCCCAAGTACAATTTTCTGTTTTGACATGAAATAATCTGGAAACGTCTTGCGGAACTGCGACAGAGAGCCTCCCGGATTGGATGTTCGCCACAGGGTAAATGCCTGGATAAGCAGAGCTATTCCAACCAGAGCATCACGTCCATAGTGTAACTCAGGAAGAATGACTCCACCGTTGCCTTCCCCCCCAATGACCGCATGTTTTTCTTTCATCACCTCACTGACGTTGGCTTCTCCAACTTTTGCACTGTAACAAGCCACTCCGTATCGGTTGGCAATATCACGAAGTGCCCGGCTGCTTGACAGATTGTTGGCCACTGCTCCAGGTTTGTGCTTCAGGTAAAAGTCCGCACAGGCAACGAGGGTATACTCTTCTCCAAAAAGCGAGCCATCTTCACAGAGAAGAGCGAGCCGGTCAACATCCGGATCAACAACCAGCGCAAAGTCACATCCACTCTCTTGAAGTGCTGCGATGGTGCCTGACAAATTTTCTTCAACAGGTTCAGGGTTTCGTGGAAAAAGGCCGGTGCCACCGCAGGCAACTTGAACAATGCTTTTGATGCCAAGTCGTTTACAAAGTTTGGGCACAATCGAGAAACCAGCCCCCTCGACACAGTCAACCAGCACCTTGAATTTTTCTCTGGCGATTGAGGATGGATTGATACAGGGTAACTGGAGGACTTGGTCAATATGGTAATCGTCGTATCCGTTTTTGGAACTGATTGTACCGATGGCATCCCAGGGCGCAATGATAAAGTGCTCTTTTTCTGCAATATCAAGAAGGTGGGCCACCTCTTCGGCATTTAAAAACTCGCCAAGGTGGTTAAGCATTTTCAAGGCATTCCATGGAACAGGGTTGTGTGAAGCTGTAATAATCAGTCCAGCATCAGCCTGTTCAGCGGCAACAGCAATTTCTACGGTTGGTGTGGTGGTGATACCGAGATCAATGACATGACAACCGCACAGGAGCAGGGTACTACTGACCAGATCACTGATAGCTTTGCCGGTTGGCCGGGTATCCCTGCCGAGAACAATGCGAGCTGTTTTTTCAGGATGTTGTCGAATTGTCCATGAGGCAAACGCCGTTGCAAACGCGGTCAAATTCTTTGGAGTCAGGCTTTCGCCAACGATCCCCCTTATCCCGGAGACGCTGATCATCAGGCTCATAAGCGCGTGATTATTTTGTTTAAAATTTTGCCCAATATAAGAAAAAATGGGCTTGGATACAGCCAGGCACTTTTTCCGCTTTCGGTGATGAATGCCGATGTAAAAAAAAAGGTGGCGACACCAAGCGTTTGAGGAGAAGATAACGGGCTTCTTCTTTTTTCGTATTTGCCTTTTGATTTGTTTCTTTTATATTATATGCCTTTTGTTATTCAATAATTCTTTTATCCAAGAGCAAGCGTATATGCCTTTACATAAATCGGCCGAAAAAAGACTGCGGCAGTCAGACAGAAGAAATGCCAGAAACAGAGCACGGAAAAAAGAGCTGAAAGTTCTTGTTAAGACCATGCAGAAACTGATTGATACCAGTGCAGACAAGGCTGTCGTCGAAGTAGCCTATCGTTCGGCTGTTCAGAAACTTGATCGCCTTGGGGTAAAAAATTACATACATGCCAATAAAGCATCCCGCAAAAAATCACAGTTGACCAGACTTTTAAACGGTTATGTAAAGGCTGATTAAGTGGTTGTCATTTACTGGCACAGCCAGAAATGATTTTTGTTGTCTGACATCCGGGTTGAAAATTTTTTCAACCCGGGTTTCCATACCATTGATTCATGTTTGCATATTTTCGCGGCAGGCTGGTTACTGTACTTCCTGATGAAGCTGTTGTTGAGGTTTCTGGCATTGCTTACCAGTTTCTTATTTCCGCAACAACAAACCGACATCTACCTGAACCTGGTAGCGATATTCTTCTTTTTTCACATCTTTATGTCAGGGAAGATGCTCTGCAGCTTTACGGCTTTTCTGCTGAAGATGAGCGGCAGCTTTTTCGTCTCTTGTTGCTCACCTCTGGTGTTGGTCCAAAGCTCGCCCTTGCGGTGCTCTCAGGATTGCAGGTACAGGAGATTCATGATGCTATTTTGGCAAATGACCCCGAACGTCTTTATGGAGTTTCCGGTGTTGGCAAGAAAACTGCTGCAAGAATTATTCTTGAGTTACGGGATAAAATTTTGAAACTTACTCCAGTTGGCAGTATGGCTGCACCAGCCTCTGTTCAGAAAAGCCGTTTACGGGATGATGCTATTAATGCTCTTGTCACGCTTGGGTTTGCCCGAACCACTGTACAAAAAGCAGTGGCCACTATTCTTGAACAAGATACGGGGTTAACAGTTGAAGAGGTTGTTAAATCAGCCCTTGTTTCCATCCATAAGAGTTAGTCGCACACAGTGACCTATCAGGAAGCGCTTGATTTTCTTTATCCACTCCACCGGTTCGGAATACAACCTGGTCTTGAACGGATACTTGTCCTGCTCGATTTTCTTGGTTTTCCACAGAAACGGCTTGGTATGGTTGTTCATGTTGCTGGTACTAATGGAAAAGGAACTGTGGCTGCATCTCTTGCTTCAATTTTTCAGGCAAGTGGGCGAAAAACGGCGCTGTATACTTCGCCACATCTGGTTGATTTTACCGAACGAATTCGAATTAATGGTACCAGGATTCCTTGTGAAAAGGTTGCGCACTACTGCGCACTGCTAAAAAGCATCGCAATAAACAGTGGTGCGACCTTTTTTGAGGTGACGACAGCTCTGGCATTTGCCTGGTTTGCAGAGGAACAAGTTGATGTTTCTATTATTGAAACAGGCCTTGGCGGTCGGCTGGATGCTACGAATGTTGTTGATTCTGTTTACGCAGTGATTCCCAGTATAGGTTTTGACCATACCGAGTGGCTTGGTGGCACTCTTGCTCAAATTGCTTCGGAAAAGTCTGCTATTATCAAAAAGGGTTGTAAAGTGGTTACGGCTGTCTCTTTCCCGGAATCCTTGCTACAAATACAGAAGAGAGCCGCATTGTGCGATGCTCCTCTTCTTCTTGCTGGAAAAGATGCCCTGTGCAGCATATCAGTCCAGGAGCCAGGAATGCTTGAGCTAGACATCACAACAACTTCAGTCCACTATTCTGCATTGAAAGTGCCACTGACAGGTGCATTTCATGCCAGCAACATTACGCTTGCTGTTATGGTGGCTGAAGATGCCGGAATATCTCCAGAGCAGATCAGTATGGGGCTGGAAAGGTTAACAGGAACTGGCTACAGAGCAAGGCTTGAATTGATGAGCCGTTCTCCGACAATATTTCTTGATGTTTCGCATAATCCTGATGGTATGCGCGAGACGGTCAATACCCTTTGTTCATTCCGCCATCTCTATAATCGGGCTTATGTCATGTTTGGTTTAGCTTCGGACAAAGATGCTCAAGCAATTGTTCGTGAGCTTCTTCGTCTCAAAGCCTCTTTGTTGACAGTTCCTCTTCCGTCCCACCGCTCTCTTCTCTCTGAATCTCTTTGCTCTTTGTGCAATGAGGCGGGTGGAAACGCAACAGCTTTCAATACGATAGACGATGGGGTCGCCTCTTTGCGTGTGATGGCGGGCGTTGATGACCTGATTCTTATCACAGGATCTTTTTATCTGGCAGGTTATATCATCAACAGTGGTATATGATCTACTCTTTTTTCTGGATTTTTTTTATATTTTGTCAAGCTACAGAAATTCTTCCTGTAAAAGAGAAGATAGCACGCCATCTTATTCCTTTTCGTGATTATCCCTTTTTCAATTATAGATATTCTTCCCCTGTTATTTTCTTTTTCTGCTGTCATCTCCTATGAACAGGCGTTAAAGGTAATTCACGTTTATGATTTGTGTTATGAAACACGATAGTAATGCGCTGCATTGCGCAGGGGAGACAAGTGATACCCTTTATTTCTGTGGCTTTTTTACAAACAAGCGTTGAATACCAATTAATACAATGTCGAACAATTCGAGTTTTAAAGGTCTGGACATTAATATGCTCCAGAAGAAAAAAGTTTCTGAGCTTCACGCTTTAGCCAAAGAGTTGGGGGTTATGGCGGCTGGTTTACGGAAAGAAGAGCTGATTTTCAAGATTATCGAAGCCCAGTCACAGAAGAATACCGACTCTGAAAGTGGAAATGTCATGGTCAACACGGGTGTGCTGCAGGTTATCCCGGAAGGCTACGGTTTTTTACGATCCGCCAATTACAATTACCTCTCATCGCCCGATGATATCTATGTCTCCCCTTCGCAGATCAAGCGTTTTAATATGCGAACCGGCGATACTGTCTCTGGACAGGTAAGGGCACCCAAGGAGGGTGAGCGTTTTTTTGCTCTGCTCAAGATCAATACTATTGACGGCAATGATCCGGAGATTACCAGAGAGCGTCCATATTTTGAAAATCTTACACCTCTTTTTCCGCGTGAACGTCTCAAACTTGAAACCAAGCAGACCGAATATTGCGGCAGGATTATGGATATTTTTACCCCGATTGGCAAAGGGCAGCGAGGCCTGATTGTGGCACAGCCAAAGACTGGTAAAACCATGTTGCTGCAGATGATTGCCAATGCGATCATCAAAAATCATCCCGAGGTTTATCTTATAGTTTTGCTGATTGATGAGCGACCTGAAGAGGTGACTGACATGGCAAGAAGTGTTCCTGCCGAGGTGGTCAGTTCAACTTTTGATGAGGATCCTGAGCGACACGTCTTGGTCGCAGATATGGTGCTTGAAAAGGCCAAGCGGCTTGTAGAGGTTGGCAGGGATGTTGTTGTTCTGCTTGACTCCATTACCCGTCTTGCAAGAGCTCATAACACCATTATTCCCCATTCTGGAAAAATTCTTTCGGGCGGTATTGATGCTAATGCGCTCACCAAACCGAAACGTTTTTTTGGTGCCGCACGCAATATTGAAGAGGGGGGCAGTCTTACGATTATAGCAACGGCGCTTGTTGATACCGGCTCACGAATGGATGATGTTATCTTTGAAGAGTTCAAGGGCACTGGCAACATGGAGCTGCTGCTTGACCGCAGGCTTTCAGAACGCAGGATCTTTCCATCTATTGACATTCTTCGTTCGGGAACCAGGAAAGAGGAGCTGCTTTTTTCACAGGAAGAACTTTCCCGAACATGGCTTCTGAGAAAGTATCTTGCAGATAAAAATCCAATCGAATGCATGGAGTTCATGCGTGAGAAAATGGCCGATACAAAGGATAACAAGGAGTTTTTTAAATATATGAATGCCTGATTGCCGAGAGAAAGTTTGTATGTTCAAAAAAACTTCCTATATTATCTGCCTTTAAAACAAGAGGAAAGACACTTACTATATGCCCTGCGGAAAAAAGAGAAAACGCCATAAGATGGCGGTACACAAGCGTAAAAAGATGCGTCGTAAGAACAGGCACAAGAAGCGCCAGAGATACCAGAATAAGTAAGTTCCGGTACTCATGTACCTTTTTCAGGTTGAGAATATAGCTCAGTCGGTAGAGCATCTGCCTTTTAAGCAGAGGGTCGAAGGTTCGAGTCCTTCTATTCTCACTGGGTGCTTTAAATGCATTCAGCAAGTTGGCAAGCCCGAGTGGTGAAATTGGTAGACACACTATCTTGAGGGGGTAGCGCCGAAAGGTGTAGGAGTTCGAATCTCCTCTCGGGCACATGTTCAATAAAAAAGCCGCTTCAAAGCGGCTTTTTTATTCTCTCCAGCTTCATGTTCAGCCGCTTGCGGTGAAGTATCTCAAGCTTCCTCGAACCTCGAACCTCGAACCTCGAACCTCGAACCTCGAACTTTGAACTTTGAACTTTGAACTTTGAAAATCGTCGATGAATATTGCCGTCTGTGTTTGTCAGGTGCCAGATACCGCCTCAGTTATTGGATTTGTTGACGGCACAAGAGATCTCTCAAGAGTTAATGAGGTGATGAATCCGTATGATGAGTATGCGCTTGAAGAGGCTGTTCGTCTCAAGGAACGTTTTTCTGGAAGTGTCGTCACTGCTTTTAGTGTTGCCCCCCCCTCAGCAAAAGAGATGCTTCGCAAGGCGCTTGCCATGGGGGCAGATCGAGCTGTGCTTGTGAGTGGCACCGAGGTTTCAGATCCATATCAAACAGCGCTTGCTTTAAGTCGTTCTCTCTCAAGTTATTACGCTAATACTTTGCCTGATCTTGTTTTTTGTGGCAAACAATCAACCGATTTTCAGAGTGCGCAGGTGCCACTGATGCTTGCAGAGCTTCTTGGTATGGGAGCTGTGGCAGGTATTCGATCTCTGTCTACCAGCGCAGAGGGACTTCGGGCTGAACGAGAGATAGAGGGAGGGGTTGAGTCTTATGATCTTCACTATCCCGCGCTCTTTAGCGTTGAAAAAGGGTTGAATATCCCCCGCAAAACCACTATTAAATCGGTGATCGAGGCGAGAAAAAAAACGATTGATATTTTTCCTCTTTCACTTGATGCCACTCCTTTTGTGGTCATGAAAACTATAACACCCCTTGAAAGAAAAAAAAAATGTCAATTTGTGCTTGATGAGAAAGAGCTAATCAGGCTTCTTGGCGAAGAACGTAACTTACTCTGAGCAATTTGAGAAAGAGAAGATCAATAGAGTGATGAAAAAATATCTTGTTTTTCTTGAGCAGAGGGATGGTATTGTTAAAAATACCTCTCTTGAACTTTGGCACAAGCTTCAGGAGCTTGCTGCACTTCATCACAATATCGTTGTGTGTGGTATCCTTGTTGGCGGAGTAAATCTCCAGCAACTTGCGGCTGAACTTTTTGGAAAAGGAGTTATCTATCACGCAGGTGATGAGCGGTTAATGCTTTACAATTCAGCGTACTACGCACAAATAGTTGCTGAATTATTTCAACGGGAGGCGTTTCAAGCACTTTTTTTTGCTGATACCATACTTTCCAGGGAACTTGCCCCAAAACTCTCTGTTCTCCTTCACGCTTCATTGCTCTCTGGAACTCCCATCTTTGATGGTGCCGGAGTTGATTGCGGTTCTGTGCGGCCGGTCTATTCAGCTTCTGCTGCCGTCTCATTTCAGCCTGAACGATCGACAAGAATCTATACCGTCACTTCGTTTTTAAAGTCAGAAAATACCCTTTCTACTCGTCATATCGAATTCAAAGCTCTTGAGCCTCATTGTTTTTTTGATGTTGACAACTCTTTTCCTTTTATTCGTCGCGTTGTCATGCTTGAAGGGGTGCAGGACCTGACAGAGGCGGCTATTATTGTGGGAGGAGGAAGAGGAGTGGGAAGCCCGGAAGGGTTTGTTCTGCTTGAGCAGCTTGCCTTGCTGCTTGGAGGTGTTCCTGGAGCAAGTCGTGCAGTAGTCGATGAAGGATGGCGGCCTCACAGCGAACAGATAGGGCAGACTGGCAGGATGGTTACTCCATTACTCTATTTCGCCTGCGGAATATCAGGCTCCGTACAGCATCTTGCCGGTATTGGCTCAGCTACGACAATAGTTGCTATCAACAGTGATCCTCATGCACCGATTTTTGATAGTGCTGATTTTGGAATTATTGGGGATGTTTCTCTTGTTTTGCCAAAGCTTATTGCTGCATTACAGGATTTTTTGAAGAAGAAATGATTAATATTACCTTGGTGTTATGAGACACAGTATTTGTCATGGTGGTGTTCTCAATGAAATGTTAATTTTTTTTGTCTCATGCGTAAACTTCAGGTAGATATTCTTGGTCTTTCCACCAGCCCCCATACCAACGGTGCCTATGCCCTCATACTTTATGAGCTGGAAGGAAAACGAAAACTTCCTATTATTATTGGTGGTTTTGAAGCTCAGGCGATTGCTCTTAAACTTGAAAATATCAAGCCTCCACGTCCTTTTACCCATGACCTGTTCAAGAATATTGCTGACGCATTTCATCTGCATGTCAACGAAATTATTATTGATGAACTGCATAATGAGACATTCTATGCCAAGGTTGTCTGTGAGGTAAACGGCGAAATCCATGAGATTGATGCGCGTCCCAGTGATGCTATTGCTATTGCTGTTCGTTTCAGTGCCCCCCTTTTTGTGACTGAAGAGATCATGGATGAAGCCGGAATCAAGGAAGAGCAGAAAGAGGAGGAGGAGGTTGGTGTCAGGGAACCTGAAAAGGTGGTCGCAGGCGCATCAAATCAGGAGGATCTTCTTGGTGAGCTCCAGATATCACTCAATGATGCGATCACTCGTGAAAACTATGAAGAGGCCGCAAAGCTCCGTGATGAAATATCCCGGCTGAAAAACAGGGGGTGAGCAGAGGTATTTTTATACCATTGAGATACCTCTGCTCCTTTTGAATTTATTCGCTTGTCGTCCCGAAGCTGAACAGAAAGTTCCAGCCCTGTGTTGTCTTTGCAGGCAAGCTTTCGACAGCGTTAAACCCATACCCATAATCCAGCCCTATTTGTCCAATAATAGGCAGATAGATTCTCAGCCCGAGGCCAGCGGATTTTTTCAGGTTTGAAAAATTTACTGCTTTGCTATTCTCCCAGAGATTTCCAGCTTCAACAAATGTCAGTGCATAAATGCTTACTGACTGAGACATGGAGAGCGGATAACGCAGCTCAGAGGTAAACTTCGAATAGATTTTACCCGCATAAAGGCTTGAGCTACCGGAACCATTACCAAGCTTTACGCCAAGGGAGCGGTCATCATACCCTCTGAGTGGAATGGTGGGCAAAATTGACATACCGCTTCCGCCCATGTAAAAGTATTCGGTGTAAGGAATGTAGTCCGTACTACTAAAGGTTGCCAGATAGCCTTGTTGAGTAGAAATATTCCAGATGAGATCTTTGGTGATTGGAATAAACCAGCCCGAGGTGCCTGTCAATTTATAAAAATCGATGGTTCCGGGAAGCGGCCCTCCGGCGAGTTGCCCCGAAAGAGAATTTTTGCTGCCCCGTCTTGGATAAACTGGATTGTCTATACTGTTCCGGGTTGTTGTGAGCATTATCGAATACTCATCAGCCTTGGTTGGGGCATTTGGATCAGTGTAATCGACAAAACTGAGAAAACCGCCTTTACTGTGCAGGTATTTAAGTTTTAAATTAACTGAGCAGTAATCGTCTGGCCAGGTTAAGCGTCTTCCAGCGGAAAGAGTTGTGCCATATTGATCAATGACTGTTGGGTTGTCAATGTTGTCATTGGTGTAGTCGTATGCGGTATGAGTCTTGAAGGCAGAAAAACCTACTGCAGTCGGTGTCCCAAATGCCCAGGGTTCAGTAAAGTTGAGGCTGAGAGTTCTGTAGTTATAACTGCCAAACTGCCACTGTAATCCAAGTTGTTGTCCATCACCATGAGGCAGGGGGCGATATGCTTCCCCATTAAAAATGTCTTTCAGTGAAAAGTTGTTAAATGTGACACCAAGAGCACCAGTAAATCCACTCCCGCTATAGCCGACGGAGGCATTAAAGGTATCGGTCTGTTTTTCGCTTACATTGTAGGTGATGTCAACCGTGTTGTTCTCCGGGTTTGGCTCAATATCAGGCGTAATTTGCTCCGGGTCAAAGTAGTTCAGCATACTGAGTTCCCTGATGCTGCGTACAACGTTTTTTCGACTGAACATATCACCAGGAATGGTGTAGAGTTCGCGCCTGATGACATGATCCTTCGTTTTAGTATTCCCTTTGATATTAACAGTGTTAAGTTGAAACTGCTCTCCTTCCCTGAAAGAGATAATCAGATCGACAACATCAGGCTTGATGACCTGCTCTTCAAGATTCGCTTTAAAAGAAAGGTAGCCCCGGTCAAGGTAGATTGAACTGACATCAGAGTTGTCTTGTGAATAATTTAGCCTCTCCTGGATAAGTTTTGCATTATAAACATCCCCCTTTTTTATCCGGAAAGTTTTTTCAAGGAAATCTGTCGCAGCGAAATCTTTTGTATTGCCTGACCAAGTGATATTTCTTATGTGGTACTTTTTGCCTTCATCAAGGAAAACGTCAAGAAAAAGCCCTTTTTTATCATTGGTATAACTGATTGAATCCCGCAACACCCGTGCATCACGGTATCCGTTGCTCCGATAGAATTCAACCAGCAGGTTTTTATCTTCGTTGAATTTTTCAGTATCAAGTTTTGGAGCACCAAAGATTTTGCGCCACCATGAATTTTGAACAGTCTCTTTGAAAACTCCCTTCAGCTTTTTCTGCTTGAAGGCAGTATTGCCATGAAATGTTATTTTTTCTATAGATACCTTTGTACCCTCGGTAATCTTAAAAAGAACTTTTACATGGTTTCCAGCCTGCTCCTGCTGGTGGAACTCTGCTTTTGCTGTCAGAAAACCCTTTGAGGCATAGAGCTTTTCAATTCGGTTTGCTGCGGTAAGCATTGATTGATCAGAAATTTTTTTGCCGGTTACAAGTCCACCAGTCTTGATCAATTCATCCTTTTCAATTTTGGTGTTACCACTAAAGACTATCTCATCGACTATTGGCAACTCAGTGAGAATAAACTTGAGACCGACATTTTTCTGGCCAAGATCGTTTTTGCTCAAGTTAATATCCTTGAAGAGCTGGAGTTTCCACAGGTATTGCAGTGCTTCTGACAGCTCTGTTCCGGGGATTGAGATACTGTCCATCACTTTAAGCGGGAAACTGCTTTTTAACTCCTGTTCGTTCAGTGATTCAAGGCCACTGAACGTGAGAGAGGTGACTGTGTAAATATCTTTTTTGGGTGTCGTTATTTTTTTTTGCTCTGTGACACGAGATGGAGTTGTCTGGCTATTTTTGGCTTCAACATTTTTCCCTGTAGCATCAAAAGCAAGAGCAATGAGGACTAAAGCAATCAGTTTTCGTGTTTTTTTCATGAATATGTTTTAAGAAATCAATCCGGTTAAAGCTTGTTGGCAGTGATATTTTTTGTCTGGATTTGTTCGCTTGTCTGACCAAATCTTCGTTCTCTGCTTTGGAATTCACGAAGAGCATCATAAAGCTGTGAACGGCGAAAGTCAGGCCAGTAAGTGTTTGTAAAATAAATTTCCGAATAGGCACTTTGCCAGAGCATAAAGTTGCTGATTCTAAACTCTCCGCTTGTACGGATCAGAAGTTCCGGGTCAGGTATGGATGCTGTTGAAAGATACGACGCAATGAGTTGTTCATCTACAGATTCAGGTTTGATCAGACCCGCTTTGACATTATAGGCAATAGTCTTGCATGCCTGCACAAGATCCCATTTACCACTGTAGCTGAGGGCAATATTGAGTACAAGCTTGTTGTTGTTTTTTGTGAGTTCCATGGTTTCCATGAGTACTTTACGTACCCTTTCAGGGAGAAGTTGCAGTTCGCCAATAATATTCAGTCGAATGTTACTGTCGTGGAGTTTACGACTTTCCCTGCCAATAACCCTGACAAGAAGCTGCATAAGCGCTGAGATCTCTTTTTCAGGTCGCTTCCAGTTTTCTGTTGAAAAGGTAAACAGCGTAAGATATCTGATACCAAGTTGGGAACAGGCCTCGACGACATCTCTGACGGATTCCACTCCTGCGACATGGCCGTCAATTCTGGTTTTTCCCTTCAATCTTGCCCATCGTCCATTGCCATCCATAATGATACCAATATGGGAAGGGAGTTCACAAGAGGATTTCAGTTCAGCCTGGGCCTGCTGATCTGCTGCGTCAGTGTCTGCAGAAAACCAGAGGGGTTTAAGGACTGATGAAAAATCTTTTACATTAATCAGTGCCATATATTGTAGGGTACAGCTTTATTACTCGAATCGTCTTCGCTGGTGTGAAATTCATGCATAAACGGCATTGCTCCCAATCAATCCAAATTGAATAATATGCAGTTATTTCTTATTATACAAACTTTAGACGGAATGGAACCCGTTGAAAGCCATGTAATAATAAGTAACAGGCACTCTTCTCACAAAATAATTCACAATAGACGTGCAATTAAGTAGTTACGAAGCTCTTCGCTCAAAAATTCTGTCTCGTATGGTCACCTGTGAAGAGGTTGTCCGTTTTTATCTGGAGCGAATTGATCAGTCGCGCAATGACAATATCTATATAACGGTTTTTCATGAGCAGGCGCTTGAACGGGCCAGACTCCTTGATCGAAAATTCAGTGATGGTGGCCGTATGGGAAAATTATTTGGTATGCCCATGGCCATCAAGGATAATATTGCGATCAAAGGGAGTCGCCTTACCTGCGCCTCGAAGATTCTCGAAAAATATGAAAGTGTTTATGATGCAACCTCAGTGTTACGACTTGAGGCTGAGGATGCTATTTTTCTGGGTAAAACCAATATGGATGAGTTTGCCATGGGAAGCTCAAATGAAAATTCAGCTTTTGGCAATGTCCCTAATCCCTACGATAAAACGAGAGTGCCTGGTGGAAGCTCTGGAGGATCGGCTGCTGCCGTTGCCAGTGGACTTGCCATGGTTGCCCTTGGTTCAGACACAGGAGGTTCGGTAAGGCAACCGGCAGGTTTTTGCAATATTATCGGTTTAAAGCCAACCTACGGCAGGATTTCGCGCTACGGGCTTGTGGCTTTTGCATCCTCATTCGATCAGATTGGTGTGCTTGCTCTCAATTGTGATGATGCGGCCCTGGTGCTTGAGGTGATGGCTGGACGGGATGATCGTGATGCCACCTCTTCAGCTCACGCAGTCTCTGCTTACTCTTCAGAGCTGGCTGCTGTGTCGGTCGAAGGATTGAAGATCGGTGTGCCGAAAGAGTATTTTCCGGAAAGTCTCAATCCTGATGTTGCCCGTATCGTAAGGGGAAAGCTCAATGAACTTCGTGATCAGGGAGCTGAACTTATTGATATTACCCTTCCGGATAGTGCCTATGCAATTGCAGCCTACTATATTCTTGTGACTGCTGAGGCATCATCAAATCTTGCCCGTTTTGACGGTGCAAGATATGGCTGTCGCGCTGAAAATTCAGAGGATCTTGCTGCCATGTATGTAAATTCCCGGAGTGAAGGTTTTGGCAGAGAGGTAAAGCGCAGGATTATGCTTGGCACCTATGTGCTTTCCGCCGGGTATTATGACACCTACTATAAAAAAGCGCAGCAGGTTCGCCGGGTGTTTCAGGATCGATACCGTGAAGCTTTGGAGGATGTTGATGTTCTTGCAGGTCCGACTTCACCTTTTCCCCCTTTTGGCACAGGAGCCAAAACTGGTGATCCTCTTGAGATGTATCTGGCTGATGTGTTCACCGTTCCAGCAAGTATTGTTGGTATGCCAGCAGTCAGTGTTCCTCTGGGATTTGACAGTCTGCATCTTCCTGTTGGCATGCACCTGATCTGTAATTTTTTTGAAGAGGGGAAACTGCTTGGTATTGCCAAAAGGATACAGCGCTTTCAGTAATATCCGGAAATGTTCCAGGAGACAGTATCATTAATATTAATAAATCTGTGCTATGAGCATTTTAGTTAACAAGGATACCCGCCTGCTTGTGCAGGGGATAACCGGTGCGGAAGGTACCTTTCATACTTCCCAGATTCTTGAATATGGAACCAACGTGGTTGCGGGAGTTACCCCCGGCAAAGGTGATCTGCTCTATCACGGCAATGAAAAAGACAAATTTTGTCGTCCGGTGCCAGTGTTCAATACGGTACGCGAAGCTGTTGTAAAAGCGGAAGCCAATGCAACGGTTATTTTTGTGCCGGCGCCATTTGCTGCTGATGCAATTATGGAGGCTGCTGATGCCGGGCTGAAAGTGATCATCTGTATTACTGAAGGCATTCCTGTTAATGACATGATGAAGGCTTTTGCTTTTGTCAAGCAGAAAGGTGCCGTGCTTGTCGGGCCAAATTGTCCAGGCATTATTACTCCCGGAGAGGCTAAAGTGGGTATCATGCCAGGTTTTATCCATAAAAAAGGGAGCATTGGTGTTGTTTCCCGTAGTGGCACCTTGACGTATGAGGCTGTACACCAGCTTACCCTGGTTGGTCTTGGCCAGTCAACCTGTATTGGTATCGGTGGTGATCCCATTATTGGCACTCAGTTTATTGATGCCGTAAAGCTGTTTGCTGCTGATGATGAAACAGAAGGGCTTGTGATGATCGGCGAAATTGGTGGGAGTGCAGAGGAGGAGGCCGCAGCCTATATTCAGAAGTATTTCAAAAAACCTGTCGTCGGATTTATTGCAGGTCGCACTGCGCCTCCAGGTCGCAGAATGGGTCACGCCGGAGCAATTGTTTCGGGTGGAAAAGGGACTGCGGCAGACAAGATAAAAGCAATGGAAGAGGCTGGTATCCACGTTGTTGACAGTCCTGCAGACATAGGTGAAGCGATGATCAAAGCGCTTGGACGTTAAAAAGAGGATGAGGCATTGGGCCGGACTCATGAGCGCATCAGCGCAATGAGTCCTCTCAATCCAAAAAGTTTCAGAGCCCCAGGGTAATCAAATCATGAATATGCACGATGCCTACGGGTTGCTGTTCATCGTCACAAACGACTAACTGCGTTATCCGATATGTTTCCAGGATGTCAAGGCACTCTTTGGCCATAGTCTCCGGGGTTACCGTTTTGGGATGTGCAGTCATGACCTCTCCAGCGTTGAGATTTAAAAACTCTTTTCCACTCTGTACCAGCCGACGCAGATCACCATCAGTGAAAATTCCGCAGAGAGATTTGTCGCTCTTCACAATAGCACTTACACCATATCTTTTTGAGGTCATTTCAAGAATCAGCTCTGTCACAGACGACTTTTTCTCTACTACAGGTACCGCATTGCCCTTAGCCATAATATCACTTACTTTGACGGTCAGTCGTCGCCCGAGTGAACCTTTCGGATGGGTCAGTGCAAAATCTCGCTGTGTAAACTTTTTTCGTTGCATCAGGCAGATAGCAAGTGCGTCACCCATGGCAAGCATTGCTGTTGTCGAGGTTGTTGGCGCCAGGTCGTAGGGGCAAGCCTCTTTTTCGATGCCTGTGTCGAGGGTGATGTCTGCGTTCAGTGCCAGAAACGACCGTTGGTTGCCAGTCAGTGCAATAATATGAGCTCCAATCTGGCGGAGTGCGGGTATGATAAAATTAAGTTCCTCAGTTGTCCCGCTTTTGGATAAACAGAGAACAACGTCGTTATGGGCGACAATGCCAAGATCACCATGAGCAGCATCAGCCGGGTGCAGAAAGAGGGCTGTTGAGCCTGTTGAAGACATTGTTGCGGCAATTTTTTGGCCAATAATACCCGATTTACCCATGCCGGAGATAATTATTTTTCCCGTGCATGAGGCCAAAAGTTCAATTGCATCTGAAAAACTCTCATCAAGCCGTTGAGCCATTAAAAGAATAGCTTGCGCCTCTTGTTCAAGAATCGATTGCCCGGTGACGGTCATAGGCATGATGTTGGAGAGTATGTCCATAGTCTTCAGAAGGAATAGATATAAAAGATGGTTGGTTCCTATTTTTATAAAAGCTAATATCGTCTAAATTGATGAAATAATATTTTTTTTGCTAATACATAACCTTCTTCTTATGAGTTGGCTTTTTCTTCTCATTCCCTCCTGGCTCGCTTTTTTTCTGTTTGTTTTTCTGTTTCGCAAATTCTTGGGTTATATGAAACAAGAGCAGAATCTGGTTATTGAGTCATTCAGGGATACTCTCATCGATAAAGATAATCCTGTTGGCCTGAACAAGGAGGAGCTCGACAAACTCAAGCAGCAGCAGCAGGAGGCCCAGCGCCATCTGAATGATGTGATTTCAAGAATTCCCGTTATTCAGAAGGATGGCAGGTTTCAGGTTGACGAGGAGGCGATCAGGCAGAGGAAGGTAGCCGCGCAAGGGAATGGAACTGCGGGTATGGTCAACGATGATAATGTTTAAGTCTCTCTGACGTTCCTTTTGCATGCTGTCAAAATTAAAACTTCTTTTCAAGGATACCGTTATCTACGGCTCAAGCACTATTCTGGCGCGTAGCCTCAATTATCTGCTTGTTCCTCTCTATGCCAATAAACTGTCCACCTTTGACAATGGAGTACAGACCATTATTTATGCTAATATAGCTTTGGCAAATGTTCTGTTTTCTTACGGTCTTGAGACCTCTTATCTTAAAGTTGTTTCTGATTTTGAACACAAAGAGCGTGATGAAACGCAACTCTTTTCAACGGCGTTTATCACCCTCTTGATAACCTCGACGCTGTTCGGTCTGCTTATTTTCTTTTTTGCGCCGGATATTGCTCAACTGATAGGCCTCTCTTCTGGAGACTATCTTTTCGTCCGATTTGCAGCTCTGATTTTATGGCTCGACACTCTTCTGGTCATACCTTTTGCTGAGTTGCGTCTGAAAAGAAAAGCACTGCAATTTGCCATCGCAAGAGTGGCAGGAGTGGTTGCTGTGGTTATCAGTGCCATTCTGCTCATTGTGTACTTTCATTTTGGATTGTCTGGTGTCTTTATTGCTGAGGCACTGGGATCATTAGTCAGTCTTTTGCTTGTTATTCCTGTCTTTCAGCAGTTCAGGTTCTTCTACTCATCAACGCAGTTGCGAGCGATGCTGCGCATTGGGTTGCCTTATGTTCCAACAGGAATTGCCGGCCTGTTAATTCATCTGATTGACCGGAACATCTTGATTCGGATCCCGGCATCCGAGATTGAGAGAATCTATGGTCAGGGCTATCAGGCTTCGGACATCGTTGGTATCTATGGAAGGATTGCGGCATTTGGGGTTGTTTTGCAACTTGTTATTCAGGTCTTCCGTTTTGCGTGGCAGCCATTTTTTCTGCAGCACTCCAAAGATCCCGATGCCAAGCGGCTTTTTCAGCATGTGCTCAGTATCTCAACCCTTTTGACCATGTTTCTTGCACTTGCTGCCACTTTTTTTGTTCCGGATCTTGTTCGTTATCACTATGCCGGAAGCTTTTACCTGCTTCCTCCCCGATACTGGATCGGGCTTTCCATTCTGCCATGGATTTTTCTCAGTTATGTCTTTGATATGATATCCACAAATCTCTCTGCTGGACTTCTTATCACCGGAAATACCCGCTATCTGCCTGTTGTCACGTTTGCGGGTGCCGCAGTGACCGCCCTTTCGTGCTGGTGGTTTATTCCCCTGAACGGGATGGATGGCGCGGCTTACGCTATTGTTGCCGGTACTGCGGTCATGTGTCTTGTTATGGCATGGTACTCCCTCAGAGTCTTTCCGATCAGTCACGACTGGCTCAAGCTTTTTCTGCTGCTCGTTGCTGGTATCGTTATGGCATCAATCCAATATTCCATTGGAGCAGAACTATCCGGCATTTGGCTGGTGATCGCTTTTAAAGCGCTCTTACTGTTCCTCTATTTTGTGCTGGCTGTTGTGCTGTTCCGTCAGGAGGCGAGGCTTGCTGCGGTAAAAGTCAGCTTGAGATTGCGCAGAAAATAATTCTGCCGTTTTTAAGGCCGATGCTCACTCCACCGGTCAATTCTCATGGCATGTCTATGAGCTGCAATACGGTTCAGGAGCTGTTTCAATGAATCAGATTGTACGGGGGAGCATACTTTGCCCAATTCATGGAAGTGAAATGCAAGTTCACGTTCAATAGTGGCCTGATGAAAAGCTATATTTGCAGCAAGAGTATCAATTTTTTTGAGATCGGGGTCTCTTTTTAGCGATTCATCGACCAGCTCTCTTTTAAGCGAGGTAATGCTCTCCATTTCAGGACGGACTTTGAGAAAATGTTCCTGACGCAGTTTACTGAACAAGAGTGCCTGAGATTTGCTGAGGCCAAGGGATTCAATAAATGCCCGTTGCAGCCCCGCCTGGTTGCCTCCATGACGAAGCCGTACAGGGCAGTCATGTTGCCATAAGACCATGCCAAGCAGTGTTACATTACAAACTGCAAGAAGGATAAAAGCTGCTGTAGCAAGTCGCTTCGAGACGAGAAAGTTCATGTTCATAACATTATCAAGTTCCCACGTGCACAAAAAAGCAGGCGATGCTTACTGTAAGCCTGCTTTTTTGTGTTCATCAAGGTACATGTTTTTATTTCTGCATCATACCATAGCTATTTCTTCCTGGTCGAAAATCCATCATCGTTCGCATTGAATCTCGCTGCTCAGGGGTTAATATTGCTGCAACCTCAGCCATGTGGGTGCTTCTCAGACGAGCAAGTGCCGCATGTTGTTTGCCGATTTTTTCTGAAAGCTGGTCAATCTTTTTCTTGTCCTGTTTTGCCTTCAGTGATTCAGCCTGTAACTCCTTTTCCAATGTGGCGAGCTTTCTTCTTTCGGATGATACCTTTTTGAAATGATTTGCCTGGAGTTCCTCAACCTGCTCACTCTGTTTGTCGTTCAGACCAAGACGCTCCTCCATCATGCCTGCTGTACACCCACGTCCCCCTCTGCCTCCAAAGCCACCGCCCGAGTTTGGACAAGCTGTTGCCGTTGCGCTGCCAAAACCGAGCAGCAGTGAAGCAGTTATCACCATCATTGTTTTTTTCATCATCTCTCCTTTTTGTTGTTGTGTGCTGTTTTTTTGTGTGGTCATTCTCCTCAGAAATTGCATTTCAAGGTGATTTGTGATCATAAGAGGTCGTCTGATCATAATACGCAAACTCCTGTGCGGAATAGTAATCACTCTGAGTGCCAGCAAGCTGGCCCGCAGTTGTCATGGATTGGCTCGACTCCTGCTGCATGGAGACAAATGCAGAAGCAAGATTAAAGAGCAGAAGCATGATCATACACGCAAGCCTGAAATCAGGACGACCCAAGAGCGCACCACCATTGTTCTGCTTCAAATCGGTCTCAATCCTCCGCATCAGCTTCGCCCTGAAGAGATGATGAGCCTCAAAAGGTCCCATCTCATTCAGTAATTTCAGGGTGCTACGCACCTCTTCCTCTATCTTTTCATGCTTCAGCTTCATCACACTCTCCTGTTTCATCACTTATGACGACAGGTTTATCAAAAACTTGCGGTTTTCGATACCGATCAATGCTTTTTATAAGAGGCATACAGTTTGTTGTAAAGGTTTTTTTTTGCACGGTGCACCAGCGACTCGACCGCAGAGAGTGAAGTATTGAGGATATCAGCAATTTCCTGATTACTGTATCCATCCTGCTTGCTGAGAAGGAATGCAATTTTCTGACTTTCTGGAAGGGTATCAAGAGCATCCTGCAATACTTTTGCCCGTTCACTGCTGGCAAGTTCTTCTGCTGGATTGTTCATCGAGGGGGCCGCAATGTTATCAGCAGCATCTGCAAGTCCAAGAACTCTTTTCAATGAACTGAACCTCTTTTTTCTTTTCACACGGCGCAGGTGGTCAAGCGATTTTGTGACAGCTATGCGATAAATCCATGTTGAAAGTTTTGACTCTTCACGAAATTGATCAAAAGAGCGGAAAACCTCAACAAAGACCTCCTGGGCAAGATCTTCAGCATCTTCACGATTAAAAACAAAGCGATAACAGGTATTGAGAACCAGCTCCTGATGTTCAGCAACAATGTTCCTGAACATCTCATCTCTTGAGGTCATCAATGCTCTTTTCAGTTCAGCACGCTCCTCAGGCAAGCTTTGAGGCAAAGGCGAGTACCTTGTCAACTTTCTCCTGAGAGTCGGCTTCGCAATAGATTCGTAAAATTGGCTCAGTACCTGATGGTCGTATCAGCATCCATCCACCCTCAAAATGGTACTTGTAGCCGTCGAGATCGCTAAACTTCAGGACTTTGTACCCGGCAATCAGGTCAAGTTTTCCGCCTGAAGCGCGGTCAATAATAGCCTGTTTTTTTGCATCGCTGACATGCAGGTCAAGTCGATTGTAACAGAAAAATCCATATTCATCGTAAAGCTCTTCAACAAGTTGCGAAAGAGTTTTATCACGACGGGTCATCATTTCAAGAATCAGCAGGCCAGTATAGACTCCATCCCGTTCTGGCAAAAATGCGGTAATACCAATCCCGCCTGACTCTTCACCACCCATAAGAATATCATTGGTCGTCATCAGTTTGCTTACATGCTTGAAGCCGACCTGCAGTTCGTGCATTACCAGATGATGCTTCTGGCATATTTTATCGATGACATCGGTCAGGGCAAACGTCTTGGCAACCTCACCGGTTTTATGCTTCTCCTCAACCAGATCCTTGAGAATAATGGCAAAGAGTTTATGGGAATCGACAAACGCGCCCTTTTCGTCAAGCATACCAATCCTGTCGGCATCCCCATCATTGATAATGGCAACATCAGGCTCCACCTCCTTGAAAAACTCTATAAACTCTCCAATGTATTGGGGCATCGGTTCAGGGTTGATGCCGCCAAATCCAGGATTGATACTGCAGTGATAGCAACTCAGCATCGATTCATCAAACAGGCTTGTAAGCATATCCTGGCCAGCACCATACATTGCATTGTGTGCTATCTTTATTCTTGACTCCTGGATCAGGGGAAGGTCAATGCAGCTTTTCAGATAACTCAGGTAGAAGCCCTTCATGTCTACCAGCTCAATGAGCTTTTTGTCGGACTTGATTTCAGTTGCTGGATCAATGAGTTCGAGGTTCCTCTCAATTTCAGCAATGACCTCAGGATGTGCAGGACCGCCATAGGATGCTTTTACCTTGAAGCCGTTATATATTGATGGGTTATGCGAAGCGGTAATGACAATGCCGCCAGCAAGCTGCTTTGATTTCGTATAAAGGGATACGGCAGGAGTTGATGCAAAGCTGTTTGAAAGAAAAACTTTGAGCCCCTGTGACGAGAAGACCCTGGCAGTATACTCAGCAAAATCTTTTGACATAAAACGGGTGTCATACCCGACGCAGACTCCATTCGCACGGTTAGGGTGTCCAAGTAAGTAGCGTGCGGATGCCAGAGCTGCCAGCTTCAGATTATCAAAGGTATAATCTTTGGCTATAATGGCACGCCATCCATCAGTACCGAATTTAACTTGCATTCTTTATTGATTTTGATATAATTAAGGCTGAAGTTTGACTTCATAGATACATCCCTGTACTGTGACGAAAAATAAACAAATAATCCAAAAGAAAAGAGAGATTCCCGCTTGTTCATACTAATTTTCTATCTTTTTTAATGCCAAAGAAGCTTTTTGTGTTGGCTGGGGAAGTGTCCGGTGATATGCATGCCGCCAGAGCAATTGCGGAGCTGCTGAAAGCAAGGCCGGATATCAAGGTTTTTGGTATAGGCGGGCAACACATTCGCAAGCTTGGAGTGGAGCTGCTCTTTGATACGGCGCAGATGAGCATTATGGGTATGGTTGATGTGGTGAAACATGCAGGATTTCTCCGGCGTGTTTTTCGTGAGCTAAAAAATGCTGTGCGACGCGAAAAGCCCTATGCTGCACTTCTTGTTGATTATCCTGGCATGAACCTCTTGATGGCCCGTTTTTTACATCAACTGGGTATTCCGGTTATTTATTACATCTCTCCACAAGTGTGGGCGTGGAAAGAGGGGAGGGTAAAGTCTATGAAGCGCGATGTTGATCGCCTGCTTGTTATTTTCGATTTTGAAGTTGAATTTTTCAGCCGTCATGGTATTTGCGCTGAGTTTGTTGGTCATCCCGTTCTTGAAGAGCTTGCTGAACTTGAGTTACCATCACGGGAGCATTTTCAGAAACAGCATTCGATTGCACCTGAAACCCGTCTTGTGGGTTTGTTGCCGGGAAGTCGGAAGCAGGAGATTACCTATATTTTGCCAGAGATGTTGAAAGCTGCCCGACAGCTCAATGGTGACTACCCGGTGACTTTTCTTTTCGGACGCGCACCGCATCTTGAAAAAGAGTTCTATAGCGCGTTCTCGGAATACAGCGATCTTTCCATTGTTGAGTGCTCAGCCTATGAGGTGATGCAGTTCAGCGAACTGCTGCTGGTGACCTCCGGTACGGCTACATTTGAATCACTCTGTTTTGGGTCGCCGATGGTTGTTGTCTACAAAACCGGGCAGATTAATTATCAGATTGGAAGAAAACTGGTTAAACTGAAAAATATTGCGCTGGCAAATATTGTTGCAAAAGGGCTCTGGAGCAGTGAGCGGGCGGTGCCTGAGTTGCTCCAGCATGAGGCGAATGGAGAGGAGATATACCGCCAGGCACGGGTGATTCTTGATGACCCGGCAGTGGCCAGTGCGATGCGCACTGAGCTGCTTGCCGCACGGGCAAAACTGGCAGAAGTTGCTCCTTCACCAAGAGTTGCCGCTGTATTGCAGGAATATCTTTAAACGAAAAAGAGGCGCTTATGGAAAAAACGGTCGAATATCTCACCCATCATCCGGTGTTTTTTGTGATCGCTGTTCTCCTTTCAGTGATGATTCTTTTCTCATCACTCAAAAAAATTGTGGAGGTTTTGCTCGTTCTTGCTGCTCTTGTTGTGCTTTACGCAGCCTTCCTCGCTATGACGGGAGGGCATGTCTCAGAGGTGTTTCGGGGTATAGAGCAGTTGTTCATCAATTGGTTCCACACCCTTGGGGATATGTTCACATTTCTCCTCAATCTTCTCAAAACATCAAAGAAAGGGGGAGGATAAAGAGTGGAATACCGGGGACCGGGCACTCTGCTTCGCCCGATCCCCGGTAATTTAAACGCTCTCCCTTAACAAGGTCACCATCTCGTATCCAGCAAGGAATGCCTGCATATCAAGCTGTTCTGATGCTTCGAGCCACTCTTCAACGGTGACCGACGGATTGTTCAACAACTCCTGCATGATAAACCACGCCACAAGAACTCTGAAACGCTGTTCGCGGAACCATGTTTTGTAGTGGCGCTCATCAAATTGCAGCAGGCGACCAAGATGGTGGCGATTAGTGTTGTTCAGCGTTGTGATGCCAGCAAGCAGACGCGCTTCGAGCGTTGCATCTGGGTTTGCTGTCGGTTTGGGCGTAAGCAGGCAGACGAGCATGTCTGGCAGGTTCTCGCCCGGAATTCCAATCATGGTGGATTCTGCGTAGATTGCCCGCAGTGCGTCGCTCATCAGCCAGTCGTCAATGACGTTCTGGTTGAGCGAGCTGGCTGCGGTGAGCATCTGTTGCAGCGCGTCGAGGATAACCCAGTGTTTTGCAATAGTTTCATAAGCCACGCCATCATCGCTGCTGAGTCCAAGAGCAGTCTGGAGTTTGCGCGACTCTGGTGTTTTCTTCAGCACGCCTGGTAGTAAAAGCGCTTGCTTGTAGAGTTCCGTAGCCTCTGCTGCAAGGTTTTCTGGCACGTCAAGCGGTTTTTCCATCAACTCACTGAACTGCCGGGCAACCGCTTCGAGCAAGGTCGTCAGCGTTGCTTCAAACATCTCCTCTCCAAAAGCCTCAGCTTCAGTGGTCAGCACCGTCGTAATGATGCGGTGGAGCGGCGTGAGGCTCATGGTGAGTGCTGCCAGCTCGATGGACGGAACTCCGCGTCCGTTGAGTTCGGCCGCGAGCCGGTAATACGGTCGCAATTTTGATGGATAGACCTTCCTGAAGTCGAGGAAGACATTGTACTTGTATCCATCAACAGCGACCATCAGACCGTTGTAGGCAATTTCCTGGCAGGAGCGGATAAACTCAAGGTCACTGGCATGATCCCTGAAAACAACAAAAGTGTTCTCCTGTTGGCCAAGATTGAGCCCTTCAGAGAGTGTCGTCTGTCGGATTTCTCCATTCTGGCGGTATCCAACCGACATTTTAATCCAGCCGGTAGCCTGTTCAAAGCAGTTGTTGAAGATCACCAGTGCCGTTTCATTTCCAAGCCGATTGGAGTAGGCGAAGATATTCTCGTTAACCGACCCCGAGGGAGAATAAACATCATAGAGGAAAAAGTTGCGCACCTCGGCAAAGAGCGGGCGCTTCTTCATGATCGGGAAAATCTCGTGATAGTGGCGCCAGACAAGATGATCGTCCGGTCGTTCGTCATAATAGGCTTTAGCATACTCCATGCCGTACTTTTCGGTAAAACCTTCCACCTGTCCATGGCCAAACATTGGCAGGCCGGGCATGGTGAGCATCATCATGCAGACCCCAAAATATTTATCTCCACGACCAAACTGGGCAATGGCGGTATCTTCATCAGGGTTGTTCATGAAGTTGACGTACCGCTTGAGAATTTCGGCATCAAATTCAAGGGTGTTCTTGATGAGGTCGCGGTAGTTGGCATTATCTTCCTTCTTGAGCATGTGCATGAAGGCGCTGTTATAGACTCGGTGCATTCCGAGGGTGCGTACAAAGTAGCCTTCGAGCATCCAGAAGGCTTCTGCAAGCAGCAGGGTGTCGGGCACCTCCTGGTGAATGCGGTCAACCACCTCGCGCCAGAACTCCTCTGGAATGGCCGCGTCAAACTCTGCCATACTCATGGAGTGCGATGAGCGTGAGGGGACAGCGGCACTGTGGCCATGCAACGGGAACCAGAGACGCTGGATATGCCGTTTTGCCAGCACCATGGCTGCATCAAAACGGATAATGGGGAACATTCTCGCCACATGGAGAACCTGCTGAATCACCCCCTCGCGCACTTCGGCGCTGAGAAAGTTGAGCTGTGCCGTATCGTTCCACGGCATATTGGTGCCGTCGTTACCGTGATAGATATAGCGGGTATCACCGGTCAAATAATCAACCCGCTTGAAGGTGACGGCGGCATCGGAACGGTTCCAGTACCCATCCTCCAGATAGACTCCATAACGCTGATCGCTGCTGAGGTTTGGGCCGTTATACGAGTAATTATAGTAGGGCGGAGTAGAGGTCGAGAGGAACCAGTCGGGATTATTCCGTACCAGTTCGGAATCCATGGCCGTATGGTTTGGCACCATGTCGCTTGCAAGGCGGATGCCGCGCTGCCTTGCCCTGTGCATCAGGTTCAGATAGCCGTTGTATCCACCGATATCGTCAGAGATATCATACTTTTCAAGTGCATAAGCCGAGGCTTTTGCTTCAGGATTTCCGTGAAGTTGCTTGATTTTCTGTGAAGCGAAGCTGCGCTGCCAGAGTCCGATCAGCCAGAGTGCGGTGAATCCACGATCGGCGATCGTGTCAAGCTCCTCGTCCGGAATATCCTGCAGACGGTGGACCGGGCGGCGGTAGAGTTTGCTGAGCTGATCAAGCCAGACGTAGGTACTCTTTGCCAGCATCACCACCTCCGGCATCCACGATGAATCAACGGAGTAATTTGCGGGAGCATTAGCATCATCAAAGGTGTAATCAGGGACGTGTGCCTCTTTTTCAAACTCATGTCCATCATTGCGGAGCGCCTTCTCCTGGGCTAGTTTTTCAAAGAAGAGATACTTATCTTCATCTTCAATAAAGTCAATAGCACCGGCAAGCAGCCCCCAGAATGGCGAGTCGTCAAGTAAATCGGCCCAGTTAAGCCGGATGTAGCGCAGTTGGTCAAGTATGGAGGTCGGTGCATGTTTTATGGGGCTGATGAGAAGTTCAGCAAGATCAAGATTATCTGCGTCGACCGGACCCATCGCCCGCATTGAGCTGCGCATGGTTATAATCAGTTTTTGGTATGCCCTCTCTTTGGTGAGTTGATCCGTCAGAAAATCAGCAAATTGATCAAGTGCCGGGTTCTGATTATTCAGCCAGACCATAAATGACTCTTCAAGCACTTCCGTCTTATTGGTGTGCTGTTGCAACCATTTGTCGGGTAATTCATCTCCGCTGTATATTTTCTCTGTAGGAAAAGAGGTGATGAAGCGGTTGAGATACTCTTCTGAGAGCTCGGGGGAGAGCTCCTCCTTCAATGAACCAAAGACGTTTTGCAGAAAGTTCGGTTGCTTTAATGCTATGGCCTTAACCATAAGAGCGTGGAACAGCTCGTGCAGCAGTTTCATGCCGTGAAGTTGTGCTGGAAGCACCGCTTTTGCATCAGAACCCTTTTGCTGCTTCAGAAAGGTGTTCATGATTGCCGCCTGTTTCTCGGATCTTTTCAGACTTTCCGTGCCTGAGCCAGAGAGCAGGAGAAATTCACGATCAGTATGATGAAAGAGCTCTCTGGCACTTCTGTTGACATAAAAGTGTTCTTTATTCTGTAACACTGGCTGCTTCTGCTTTGTCGTCACTGCAAAAATATTTGAATGTTGTCCGACGGGTTTGAACGGTGGGGCATAACTCTTCGTCTATCTGGTTTTCCTTTCGAGGTATCGTTGAAGGTAGGTAAATCCAAGCTCCTTGAAAGAGCGCAACACTTCAAGCCCAATGGTCGAAAGGGCAATTTTACTCGCTGTTGAAATTTTTGTTGATGGTACGGTATGAGCAGTCTCTTCCCGTGGAGGAGAGCTTTTGCTTCTTTTCAACGATCTGGTCAGCACAAAACCGGCAACAAAGGTTGCTCCTGCAGCTTTGAAGGGGTGTTGTCTGATAATATGTTCAGGCGAAAACTCCTTGCTGAGATCCTCTTTCAGCTTTTGCGTTCTTGCCTTGATCTGCTCCTCTTTCTCCGCAATAGTGTTATGAAGCTCTTCGATGCGTGCCTGAATGCCGACTAAAGGTTCATTTTGTGTAGTCATGGACGGATAAAAGAAATTTCTGGATCAGGTTTTTAAGAAGTAATGGTCTGAATTTGCTGAAAAAAAGAAAGCACAACAGAAAGATAAGGCTTACCAGAAGATAACCAAGAAAAGGATGCCCCAGCAGTTCACCGGCCAGGAGGGCCACAGTGGTGATAAAATAACTTGTGCCGATAACCAGGATAACACCAAGCAGCACGGTGGCACCAACAAGAGAGATTTTTTCGGTCATCTCTATCTTGAGCAGCTCTATTTTTGCCTCAATAATAGACATGACATCTTCATAGGTCGACGCAGCAGTATCATCGAGCAGTTTCTGCAGCCCGCTTTTTTTCTGCTTTAAAGGCGTTTGGCCGTTCGTCATAGTCTCCGCACTCAATGCTTGTTATCGCTGTTTCTTCATCAACAGTCCCAGCAAAGCTCCCGTTCCCAATGAAAAGAGCATCGCCTGGGCTGGATTCTTTTTGATATACTCTTTTGCCTTTTCTGCACCTTGCATCAGCAAATTACCTGGTTCACTCTCCCTGAAGAACAAAAAAGCATCCGATAGCGTCTCCCCGATATTTCTCTCCGGTTTTGGTACAAAGGTATCATCCGGTGCTCTTTCTGAAGGCTCTTTCGGTTTACTGTCGTGCATCGTAACGTGAGCTTGCTGTTCCATGGGAGTTAAAAACGGTTGATATGAAATGTCTCTCTCTGCTGCTCCTAATATAATAAAAACAATATGCTCTTTGCATCCTTCACTTACTGGAGAAGCTTTCCGCCATCAACATTAATAATCTGACCGGTGATATAATCACTCTCCAGGAGAAAAAGAATTGCCTTCACAATGTCAAGCGGGTCACCAAGTCGTTTGAGCGGAATTTTGTTGATGATCTCTTGCTGTGGTTCCATCTCCTTGTCTGGATTGATGGTAATGGTGCCCGGAGCGATGGAGTTCACGAGAATTCGGGGTGCATACCTCTTTGCAAAGATTCTTGTCAGGTGCTGAATGCCAGCCTTCGATACCGTGTAGGGGGCAAAGTTTTGCCAGACAAGCTCAGCCGAAACATCACTCATGGAGATAATGCGCGAGAGAAATGGCTGCTTCTCCATGATGCGGACCGCCTCCTGCATGGTAAAAAAGGTGCCTTTCAGATTGGTATCGACCAGGCTGTCCCACTCCTTTTCGGTGACATCAGGCAGGGGAGTGCTGAAAAAATTTGATGCACTGGCAATCAGCAGGTCAAGCCGGTCAAATTGTGCCCGAAAAGTGGCAAAAGCCCGACTGATTTCACTGGCTTTTGCTACGTCACAACGAACCATCTGTGATTCAGGAGTTATCCAGCGGATCTGTTCAAGGATCTGAGTCGCCCTCTCTTCTGACGAGTTCCAGGTGAAAAATACCGTATATCCCTGGCCAGCAACCGAGAGTGCTATTTCACTTCCGAGAAGCCCTGAGGCACCCGTCATAAAGCATACTTTTCTGCCTGAATGGCTCATAATGTTCCAGGATGGGTTAAGGCAAATGAAGCACTTCCGTTTGAAAATATTTGTTCAGTCGAGAGAGATTCCGTTTATTCTTTCGAACCAGAAGCCAAAATATTGCTTTTTGGATGAACTCCAGAGAAGAACTTTGAAAAATCATCCGGCACCGGGCCACTTGTTGCAGCCCCTCCTTATGCCATGAAAACCGGGCAGCAAACTTGTGTCGAATTGATTGACAAAGCTGTTACTGCAGGTTGGCTGGAGCGTGAACGATCCTGCCCAGGTTGTGGAGGAGTTCGACATTCCAGGTTGTTTGCCTGACGGAGCGCAGGAGCCACCCACCCCTTACGAAGGGCATCAATTCAGTGATTATGTGCTGCTTGGCAAGGATCGCAGGCCGATTGCCGTGGTTGAGGTAAAAAAACAAATCGTGACTCCTCCGATCATTCCGACCTCTTATTTTGTATATCTTACGCTTTGGCGATAATCTGAAAATATTTCGCTATAGTTTGGAGATGTGTTGTTTGTGAGAAAAACAGATGCTTTACAGGACTGCCGGAATAGAATTGAAATCTGGTTAATCTGAAGATATTTGTTGCAAGTTTCTTTAGTGGCTTGATTGATTCCGAGTGCCCTGCAAGTCAATGAAGCGATGTGCATTGAGTATTTTTTCAATAGGTTAACGTATTGAGCATCATTGTAATACACCGCCAGACTTCAGGGAAGACAAGGGTGGCTAAAGCATGGATACCTTCAACAGTACGCAGACAGCAGCAAAGGATTATTGATTTCTATTATGCACTTTGAGTGGGGCTTAAAAAAAGCTGCTGCAAACAAACGTAAACATGGTGTTTCCTTTGAGGAGGCTACAACTGCTTTGCGGGATCAATTTTCTGCAACCGCTCATGACCCGGACCATTCAAGGTTCAAGGTTCAAGGTTCAGGGTTCAAGGTTCAAGGTTCAAGGTTCAGGGTTCAAGGTTCAGGGTTCAAGGTTCAAGGTTGGGAGGTTCAAGGTTCAAGGTTCAAGGTTGGGAGGTTCAGAGTTCAAGGTTCAAGGTTCAGGGTTGGGAGGGAGAGGAAGATGAGTGGTATTGGGTGCTTTGAAGATATTGAGGGTTGGCAAAAGGCCAGGGAGCTGACAAGGGAAATCTATGCGCTGAGTAATGATGGGCTGTTTGCCCGAAATTTTGGCTTGCGCGACCGGATCTGAAGGGGATCAGTTTCCATCATGTCAAACATTGCGGAAGGTTTTGAACGGGGTTCTAACAAGGAATTTATCCAGTATCTGTACATTGCAAAAGGATCTGCAGGAGAAGTCCGTGCGCAATTATTCGTTGCTCTGGATCAAACCTGGATCAACCAGGCAAAATTCAACCTGTTGAAAACAAACGCTGCCGAGATTAGTCGGATGCTCTCCGGCTTAATCAACTACCTCAATAAATCAAGCTACAAAGGAGAAAAAAGATAACCACCAACCACCAACTTTGAACCTTGAACCTTGAACTTGACAACTTTGAACTTCCTAACCTTGAAATATTGGCTCTAAATCCTTCTGATTCGAACCAAATATTTAGACTGCGCCGTTACAACGGGAAAAGCCACGAGCATACAAATCAGCTTGAAGGTGGCACGTTTTATGATTTTCACATTCATTATGCGACTGAACGCTATCAGGAACTTGGTGGTCGAGAGGATGCGTTTGCAGAACTTACCAATGCCTATTCTGACTTCAATTCTGCTGTTCGCTGCATGTTTCGCGAATGTGGGTTCGAAGTGCCTGGAAGCGAAGGATCTAACTTATTCGGGGAGTTTGATGTATGAATACCACTGCAATTGAACAAGATTTCCGGCAAAAAGTCTGTCATTCAGTGCGGATTGCCGAGGAAGGTGTACAGCGCTATCGTATTTTCACACCTTTTCTTTTTGAAGATGGCGATCATCTGGCCATTGCCATGCGTCGTTCTGATAACAGATGGATGCTTTCTGATGAGGGGCACACCTATATGCACCTTACCTATGATCTTGATGAAAAGGATCTTCTGCGAGGGAGTCGGCAAAAAGTTATTAGCAATGCCCTTTCGTTTTTCAGTGTAGAAGATCGAGACGGAGAGCTTGTCCTTCCAGTGCCGGATGAGCGGTTTGGTGATGCGCTTTTTTCTTTTGTGCAAGCTTTGCTCAAGGTAACCGATCTATCTTTCTTGAACAGGGAACGTGTTCGGTCTACGTTCATGGAAGATTTTCAGTCAGCACTGGAAGAGATTGTACCGGAGAATCGCCGCGCTTTCAACTGGCATCATCCTGTTCATGATCCTCACGGCATGTATCCTGTGGATTGTAGAATTAACGGCATGGAGCGACCTCTCTTCATCTATGCCCTTCCCGCTGATGACCGGACGCGGGATGCAACCATTTCTTTGCTGCAGTTTGAGAAATGGGAGGCACACCATCATTCCATTGGTATTTTTGAGGATCAGGAGAGCATAAACCGCAAGGTACTGGCTCGATTCAGTGACATTTGTGAAAAGCAGTTTTCAAGCCTCGTGGCAAACAGGGAGAGAATCGGGCGCTATGTGGCGGAGATGATGCGAGGGGCGAGTTGAGCGGTTGTCAAGTTCAAAGTTCAGGGTTCAGGGTTCAAGGTTCAGGGTTCAAGGTTCAAGGTTCAAGGTTCAAGGTTCAAGGTTCAAGGTTCAAGGTTCAAGGTTCAAAGTTCAAGGTTCAAGGTTCAGGGTTCAGGGTTCAAGGTTCAAAGTTCAAGGTTCAGGGTTCAGGGTTCAAAGTTCAAGGTTCAGGGTTGGGAGGTTGAGGAATATGAGTGGTATTGGTGGCTTTGAAGATATTGAGGGTTGGCAAAAGGCCAGGGAGCTGACAAGGGAAATCTATGCGCTGAGTAATGAGGGGCTGTTTGCCCGAGATTTTGGCTTGCGCGACCGGATCTGAAGGGGATCAGTTTCCATCATGTCAAACATTGCGGAAGGTTTTGAACGGGGTTCTAACAAGGAATTTATCCAGTATCTGTACATTGCAAAAGGATCTGCAGGAGAAGTCCGTGCGCAATTATACGTTGCTCTGGATCAAACCTGGATCAACCAGGCAAAATTCAACCTGTTGAAAACAAACGCTGCCGAGATTAGTCGGATGCTCTCCGGCTTAGAGCTTGTTCGTAAATAAGCCGAGTTTGGCCACATCTACTAATTTTGCTCTTTTTAAACACGAATAACCGTATCCAAATGAACAATAGTTGGTAAAACTGATGCTATTTGTATCTGACAAGTACCATTTATTTATTTACGAATAAGTTCTTAATCAACTACCTCAATAAATCAAGCTACAAAGGAGAAAAAAGATAACAACCAACTTTGAACCTTGAACCTTAAAGAGAAGGAGTTCAAAAGCCCGTTGCACCGAATGATTCGGGATGCGCTTGGCCATATTCAACGCAAATTAAAGTCGAGCAATTTTTTATGAACGCATATTCTTTTTTGAAATCATAATATTGTCTATAATGAATACAATAAGCATCAAAAGACATGATTATGACTTTAAAAGTAAATGAACTCTCATCAGATGAATGGGAGCTTATCATTGGCGATCAGTTCAGGGCCTTGCGTATCCGCGCCGATCTGGAGCAGACCGAACTTGCGGCACTCGCATCCATCAGTGTTGGCGCATTGAAAAATCTTGAAGGGGGAAAAGGTTCATCGCTTAAAACTATGGTGAAGGTTGCCAGAGTTCTCGGTCAGACTGACTGGCTGAACGCCTTGGCGCCAAAGGTTTCGGTCAGCCCCATGCAACTGCTGAAAGGGCAACGCAAGGACGTTGTTCGACAAAAGATCTACCGATCCCGTAAACCGAAAATGGAGCAATAGCCGATGTACCACCCCGTTAACCTCATTGAAGTTCGTGCCTGGGACAAAACTGTTGGCGCCATTTCGCTCGATTCCGGTACTGGTTATTACGTTTTTGAATATGCACCCGACTGGCAGGCCGGAGGTATTGAGCTGGCACCGCTGACCATGCCGGTAAAAGAGAGCGTGCATATTTTTCCCCTTCTTCCAGAACTAACATTTCAGCGACTTCCGGCCATGCTTGCCGATGCTATACCTGACGATTTCGGCAATGCCCTGATTGACGCTTATCTGGCAAAAGCCGGTGTGCAAAAAAAGGCTATTACCCCACTCGATCGGCTGGCATACATGGGCAAACGCGGGATGGGCGCACTCGAATTCAGGCCAGTGCGGGGCCCGCGTCACACAAAAACCACAGCCGTTGAAATCTCAAAACTGGTCATCAGCTCAAGAGAGGCGCTGGCAGGCACTATTGATGGTGACCGTGATACAGAAGCTGCTATCATGAACCTGATCCAGGTTGGAACCTCGGCGGGTGGAGCACGAGCCAAGGCGGTTATTGCCTGGAATCCAGATACCAATGAGATTCGCTCAGGACAACTTCCTGCAGATCTCGGGTTTGAAGACTGGCTTCTCAAGCTTGACGGTGTCGGGCAGGGGCAGGATCTCGCCACAGGGAAAGGTTACGGGCGCATTGAATATGCCTACTACCTTATGGCCCTTGATGCCGGAATAGCCATGTCGGAGTCCCGCTTACTCGAAGAGAATGGCCGCGCACACTTTATGACACGCCGTTTTGACCGGGCTGATGGAACAAAACTGCATCTCCAAACGCTCTGCGCCATGCAGCACCTCGACTACCGCCAGCGGGCAACCCATGATTACAATCAGTATTTTCAGACCATCAAAGCACTCAATCTACCCGTGCAGGCAGTGGCAGAGGCTTATCGTCGCATGGTTTTTAACGTGCTTGCCGCAAATTGCGATGATCATACCAAAAATCACTCATTTTTGATGGAGAAAACCGGCCAGTGGCATCTCGCGCCAGCGTATGACTTGACCCATTCATTCAATCTCACCGGGGAGTGGACTTATCAGCACCTGATGTCGGTCAACGGCAAGTTTCGTAACATAACCCGCAGCGATTTTTATGCCGTTGCCGACCGCTTTCTGGTGCCCGATTACAAGAGAATTCTCAGGAACGTGACTGCCGCGTTTAAGCGTTGGCCTGAATTTGCGGAAGCAGCAGGATTGCCAACGGGAGATGCAGAGCGGATTCAGAGCGACTTCAGGATAGAGTCATGAAGAGTGCTCCAGCTACCTCTATTTCAGATTGAGCGGTAAATCTCCATGTTTCAGGCATCACTGTTCCTGTGTACTTCTGAAAGCATGGTGTATATTGAACAGTGCCGGAGAAGTTACTATGTGATGCAACCTGACAACCTGCCATGAAAACCGAGCAGCAAACTCGCATCGAATTGATTGACAAACTGTTACTGCATGCTGGCTGGAGCGTGAACGATCCCTCCCAGGTTGTGGAGGAGTTCGACATTCTTGTCGGTTTGCATGAAGGAGTGCAGGAGCCACGCACCCCTTAAGGTCATCAGTTCAGTGACTATGTGCTGCTTGGCAAGGATGGCAGGCCAATTGCCGTGGTTGAAGCAAAAAAATGAAGTCGTAATGTGACCGGCAGTATGATGGTAAAGAGCTGCTTTTTGTCGGCATGGATGGAACAGCAACGATTAATAAGTACACCTGTAAAAAATGAAGCTGAATGAAATACGGAGACCAAGTCATGGTACGAATCATCCTGGAGAATTAATCTATGGATACTCTCGGATTACCAATTTCCATTGAATCGCTTCTGCATGGTCAGGTCGTTGAGTGGGAGAGGCTCGAATTCAAGAAGGGCTGGAATCCGCAGGCTGTGCTCCACACGATCTGCGCTTTTGCCAACGATTTCCACAATCTCGGTGGCGGCTATATCGTTGTCGGTATCGAAGAACAGAATGGTCGGCCACAACTGCCACCTGTCGGCTTAAACCCGAATCAGCTCGATACTCTTCAGAAAGAGATCCTGCGCCTTGGGCATAACGCTATTCAACCATCCTACCACCCACGGAGTGTACCCGTTACCTGTCAGGATCAAACCATTCTGGTGATCTGGGCTCCCGCAGGTGAGACGCGCCCTTACCGGGCCAAGGTTAATCCTTCTGAAACTGGCAACGAATGGCGCGAATACATTCGCAAACAATCGAGCACTGTTGTTGCCAGAAATGACGACTTGAAGGAGCTGGTAAGCCTGACGGCAACGGTGCCATTCGATGACCGTTACAACCAGCAGGCTACGCTTGGCGATTTGTCGCTGCGTTTGATTGAAGAATTTCTGCGCGAGGTGGGCAGTGAGCTGGCAGAGCAGGTCGCCCAACTGCCAATGGAAACCATCGGACGGCAAATGAACATAGTCGGAGGTCCCAGTGAAGCACCATTCCCCAAAAACATCGGACTGATGATGTTTAACGAACATCCTGAAAAATTCTTTCCTGTGACCCAGATCGACGTGGTCTATTTTCCCGATGGCCCGGGTGGTGATGTTTTTGAAGAGAAGGAGTTCAAAAGCCCGTTGCCCCGCATGATTCGGGATGCGCTTGGCCATATTCAACGCAATTACCTGAAACAGACCATCATCAAACACCCTGATCGAGCCGAAGCCGATCGTCTCTGGAATTACCCTTATGCGGCGATAGAAGAGGCCTTGGTTAACGCAATTTATCACCGATCCTACGAAATTCGAGAACCGGTCGAGGTTCGCATTACGCCCGAAGAGCTGGTGATACTCAGCTTCCCGGGCCCAGACCGATCAATCAAGATGGCCGATATCGCTGCAGGTAGTGCGGTCAGCCGTCGTTATCGCAATAGACGTATTGGCGAATTCCTCAAAGAACTTGAGCTGACAGAGGGTCGTTCCACCGGCATAAGAAAAATCAAACGTGCGATTGCCCAAAACGGCTCGCCAGATCCCGTTTTCGAAACGGATGATGATCGCAGCTACTTTCTTGTGCGTTTCCCGGTTCACCCGGACGCAATGCGCTCAACCAATGTTGGAGAAGTAACCCAGCAAGTAACCCAGCAAGTAACCCAGCAAGTAACCCGATTATTGAAAGCCTTTGATGGTGAAATGAGCAGGGCTGAATTGATGCGCACGGTGGGCATCAAAGACAGGGTCAGCTTCAGCAAAAACTACCTTGACGCAGCTATCACAGACGATCTGATAGAGATGTCGCAACCTGACGCACCCAACAGTCCGACGCAAAAATACCGTCTGACGGAGAAGGGGAGGGGAATGGTTGAAAGTTGAAAGTTGAAAGTTCAAAGTTCAAAGTTCAAGGTTCAAGGTTCAAGGTTCGAGGTTCGAGGTTCAAAGTTGGGAGGTTGAGGAATATGAGTGGTATTGGATGTTTTGAAGATATTGAGGTTTGGCAAAAGGCCAGGGAGCTGACAAGGGAAATCTATGTGCTGAGTAATGAGGGGCTGTTTGCCCGAGATTTTGGCTTGCGCGACCAGATCCGAAGGGCATCAGTTTCGATTATGTCAAACATTGCTGAAGGTTTTGAGCGGGGTTCTAACAAGGAATTTATCCAGTATCTGTACATTGCAAAAGGATCGGCAGGCGAAGTTCGTGCGCAATTATACGTTGCTCTCGATCAAATCTATATCAACCAGGCAAGTTTCAACTCGTTGAACAAAAACGCTACCGAGATCAGTCGTATGCTCTCCGGCTTAATCAACTACCTCAATAAATCAAACTTCAAAGGAGAAAAGAGATAACATGCAACACCAAACCTTGAACCTTGAACTTGACAACTTTGAACTTCCTAACCTTGAACCTTGAACTTGACAACTTTGAACTTCCTAACCTTGAACTTTGAACTTGATAACTTTGAACTCAGATGAGGAGTTCGACATTCTTGTCGGTTTGCCCGAAGGAGTGCAGGAGCCACGTACCCCGTACGAAGGGCATCAGTTCAGTGATTATGTGCTGCTTGGCAAGGATGGCAGGCCGATTGCCGTGGTTGAGGCAAAAAAATCAAGTCGTGATGCTGCCATTGGCCGTGAACAGGCGCGGCAGTATTGTGTTCATATTCAGAGGCAGTTGGGCGTTGAGATCCCGTTCTGTTTTTATACCAATGGTCTTGAGATCTTTTTCTGGGATCTCGACAACTATCCGCCCCGAAAGGTTATCGGTTTTCCAACCCGTGACGATCTTGAGCGGTTTCAATACATCCGCCGGAGCCGCAAGCCTCTCACCGGGGAGCTGATCAACACCGCCATTGCCGGGCGCGATTATCAAATTCGGGCCATTCGCTCTGTCCTTGAAGCCATCGAGCAGAAAAAGCAGGATTTCCTGCTCGTTATGGCCACTGGCACGGGGAAAACCCGCACCTGTATTGCCCTGATCGATGCTTTGATGCGTGGTGGACATGCCGAAAAAATTCTTTTTCTGGTCGACCGCATTGCCTTGCGGGGGCAGGCGCTTTCAGCCTTCAAGGAGCATCTGCCCCACGAACCTCGCTGGCCCAGCACTGAGGGTGAAAAGCTCTTTGCAAAAGATCGCCGCATCTATATTGCCACCTACCCCACGATGCTCAATCTCATCAGGGATGAAT
>Ga0194060_10000129_pt1 | contig 52304 bp, 49 predicted proteins | sample SepL225m_MetaG_FD_163427 | JGI IMG/M metagenome (GOLD analysis project Ga0194060, IMG submission 163427) | Anoxic zone freshwater microbial communities from boreal shield lake in IISD Experimental Lakes Area, Ontario, Canada - Sep2016-L222-5m | ecosystem: Environmental > Aquatic > Freshwater >... | reverse complement strand
CAGAGAGTACTTGGTATTTTGCCTTTACCATTGCAATGTTATCCATGACATCATAATAGTAAAAAATTCGCTCTTCCGTACAAGTTATTTATGCGAGCGTGCTAAGGGGAAATCCGTCGTAAAAGCCCTGCACACGAGTGCCGATAGCGCCTCCCTGGTAGGTATTTGATCCTCGTATTGAAACGGTCGAAGTGGTCTGTCCGCCAGCGCGGTTTACAAGAACCCCGGGAACATCTTCAATAACCTGATCAAGTGTTGGGTTGGGTTGCTGTCTGATTCGCTCCTGAGAGACCACATTAGCCGTTACTGGAACATCAAGCCGATCCTGCTTGTAAAGCGAGGCACCAACCACAACCTCTGAAGCCATAATAGTGGTCTGGCCAAGTTTCAGGTTGACCTCAGTGGTTTTGTCACTGCTGACGTTTATCACTTGACTTGCCGGAGAGTAACCCACAATTGATATAGAGATTTTCTGCGACTTTGCGGGGACATTCTGAAGGGTAAAGTTACCGTTCATGTCGGTTGCTGTGCCGATGGTGGTGCCCGCAATGTTCACTGATGCGCCGTAAACGCCTTCACCGTCAGATTTATCGATGATTTTTCCTTTCACTGTGCCAGTATTGGCTCCATAAGAGGGAAGAGGAAGCAGTACGGCCGATAGGCAAACCGCAGAAAGGATAAAACGAGATGCTCGTGCATACTTTGTTTTCATGACTTGTATCTGGTTGAGTTGCAGTGATTCGTACAAATAAAAACAGGGTTACGCTCTGTGTTCGTATCGTCCGATGTGCACCTGAATCATCAACAAAAACCCATCACATCACCTTTCCTGCATATCGTCGATAGTCTAATCTATGAAATAATTAAAAAAAATACTTGGTAATTGGATGAAAACAGAAAGTTTTAAAATAATAATAATGGAGAGAAACAACTCCCGGGCAGATGCCGGGGAGTGGAAAACAGGAGGGGCGATACGCTCAGATGACACCAAGCTCTCTGCCAATGGAGCAAAATTCAGTGATGACTTTGTCGAGGTGAACTCGCTCGTGGGTTGCCATAAAGCTGGTGCGGAGTGCTTCGTGCCCAGGCATGACTCCAGGACGAATGAATGCATTTACATAAACCCCTGCATCAAACAGTTTTTTCCAGAACAGCAGAGTTTTTATTTGGTCACTGATCAGCACGGTGACGATAGCCGTACGCGAAGGCATAAGAGTAAATCCAGCCTTGAGAAGTGCCTGCCGGACATAGTCGGTATTAGAAATAAGTCGTTCTGAGAGCTCTGGTTCAGAACGGATAATGTCAAGAGTGGTCAGAACTGCGGCTACACTTGCCGGTGTTGGCGAGGCACTGAAGATGAGTGACGAAGCGTTGTGTTTGATATAGTTGATGACCGTGCGGTCGCCAACGACGTATCCTCCGAGTGAGCCAAACGTCTTTGAGAAGGTGCCCATGATGAGATCAATCTCATTGACAAGACCGAACTCTGAAGGAGTGCCTCTGCCGTTTTTGCCTATTACACCAACAGCGTGAGCGTCATCAATGAGAATGCGGGCACCGTATTTTTTTGCCAGTTGCACAAGGTGTGGGAGATCGACAATTTCGCCGGAGACGGAAAAAACTCCATCAGAGACTATCAGGCGGCTTGCAGATTCAGGAATTGTCTGAAGTATCCGCTCCAGATCTTCCATATTGTTGTGGTTGTAGCGTACCAAATTTGCCCCAGCTCCCTGAGCCATAATGGATGCTGCTACAAGGCTTGCATGGTTATCCCGGTCGGATACGATGTATTCGCCACGCTGGACAAGTGTCGGGATGATGCCCTGTCCGGTCTGGTAACCGGTACTGAAGAGCAGGCAACGCTCCTTTTCAAAAAAGTCTGCAAGCCTCTCTTCCAGTTCGACGTGAAGGTTCACTGTGCCTGTCATGTAACGGGAGCCACTGCAGCTTGTTCCGTATTTGTTGATCGCTTCAATTGAGGCTGCTTTTACCCGAGGGTCTGCAGTTAGACCAAGATAATTGTTTGAACCAGCCATAACCAGCTTGCGACCGCCAAAAGTGACAACCGGACCTTCATTTTCGTCTATTGGATGAAAAAAGGGATATATGCCTTGAGCCTTTACTTCGTCAGCGATGGTATAATCAACGCATTTTTTGAATAAATCTTTCGTTTTCTCCACAGGAATTCATTTTTATCTTCAGCTTTTACGGATAGTGCCGGAATTTCATTGTTTGTTACGATCGCTGCTTTTTGTGTCTCTTGCAACGATAAGTCCTTCAGGTAAGCGGATTCTGCTTTTGAAACGAAATGTAATTAAATTTTATTTATTTTTTTGTTAAAACAGGTTTCGTTTTTTTTACCTCGCTAAGCCATTGGCCGGGAACTGATGCGTTGGTATCCAAATAAATGCAAGTGAAGAGGGATATGAGTGAAACAATTTTGGTGACAGGTTCAAGCGGTTTTATTGGTAAGAGGTTACTGCAATACCTTGCAGGAGATGGAGAGAAGGTCAGAATATTACTCCGCGCTGAGAGTGACGTTGGAGTTCTGCCTGATGGAGTGGGGGTTGTTCGGGGAAGTTTCAGTGACCAGGAAACTCTCGATCGGGCGGTGAGAGGTGTTGACCGTATTGTTCACCTTGCCGGGGTAACCAAAGCTGTTGATGAGTCAGGGTATGATGCTGGTAATGTTATGCCGGTACAAAACCTGTTTGCCGCAATCAGGAAGCATAATCCAGAGCTGAAGCGTTTCCTTTATATTTCGTCGCTTACAGCGGGAGGGCCAGCTTCGGAGGGTATACGAGGAGTTAAAGAGTCTGATTCTCCTCATCCTGTGAGCGCTTACGGGCGTAGCAAACTCAGGGCGGAAGACCTTTGTCTTGAGAACGCCGCCCGGATTCCTGTCACTATTGTGCGTCCTCCTGCGGTCTATGGGCCGGGAGACAAGGATGTTCTTCAGGTTTTCCTCATGCTTGCCCGAGGACTTCTTGTACTGCCGGGCAGTGCCGCACAGCAGCGTTTCAGCATGATTTATGTTGACGATCTTGTTGAGGGGATAATGATGGCTTCTCGTTCAGAGGAGGCTGTTGGTCGAATCTACTATATCACTTCTCCTGGCCCTCTGTCATGGGATGATGTTATTACCGCTTCAAAACCGGCGCTTGGATTCAGCAAGCTGTACAAGCTCTCTTTGCCTCCTCCATTTGTTTTTTTCGTGGGTGCGGTTCTGGGTGCGGCAGGATCGCTCTTGGGAAAACCTGTGTTGATCAATCGTGATAAAGCCAATGAACTGGTGCAGAACTATTGGGTCTGCTCACCAGATCGGGCTCTTCATGATTTTGGCTTTACAGCCAGCACGACTCTTGCGGATGGTGTCGCAAAAACCATTGACTGGTATCGGCGAAAAGGGTGGCTCTGAACCCCTTACCGTTGATGGATATGTCTATCCAAGCAATTTTTGCATGAGCTGCAAGAGCAGATATTTTTCATCGGGATAGGGTCGCAGCCCTTTCAGCGCAGCATCGGCCTCCTGGAGGGCAATGATTGCTTGTTCAGCATTCTGCAACGAAAACGACCTGGTGTAGCCAAGGTAGTTCTTGACGAAGTACTCCTGCTTGCCGTACATACCGAGAATTTTTGCAATTTCAGCCTGCGGCAGTTGCCGCACTTCGGGAAGTGACAGTTTCCACAGACGAAGGTAAAAGGTTGTAAGATAACGGATAATGTTTCCAAGCCCCTCCTTTTGCCCCTCCTGATCCATGATCATAAGCGACATACCGCTGCAGAGTCGCAGGTTTCGATCTGCAAGGGCTTTTTCCAGCTCAAAGATATTGTAGGTGCGAGAGATCCCGACACAGTCGTAAACATCTGGTGCTGTAATCTGTTTTTTTTTGTTGGTACGGGATGATGCGTACAGGATAATCTTTTCGATTTCATGGCATATCTCCCTGGCTGATGGTTGGATGTAAGCGCTGAATGCTTTGAGTGCATCGGCATCAAATTCCCATCCGAGCGATTTTGCCCGGTTATAGGCAAAAAGGTCAGGCGCTTTTATAGCCGGGAACTCGTGGCGGTATTTTTTCAGCAGATTGAATGGAGACTTTTCAATATCCTTTTTATCGACAGGATCGGTATCAAGAATCAGAACGGTAAATTCGGCAGGTCTGGCGATGTATTGGCTCAGTTTTTCATCATGCTGCTTTTGCACCTCTTTTGTTGCGCCCTTTTTGATTTTGTCAAATTGCCGAACAATGATGAGCTGTTTCGGGCTGAACATCGGGTATTCAGAGGCTTTGGAGAGAAGCATGCCAAGTGTCAGATCGGGGCCGTAAAATATCTGCGTGTTGCCAGCAGCCTCCTCTTCCGAAGGAAAAATCGCCCGTTTAATCATCTCAGCACACTCCTCTTTGAGGAAGCTTTCAGCGCCATACAAGAGATACATCGGCTCAATGGTTCCAGCAAGAATACTTTTTTTTAATGCGTCCATAGATGTTAAACATCAAAGGGCGCACCGTGGTGCGCCCTGAAGGTTTTAAAAGTCAAAATGGCAGGTCATCTTTTTCGTTTTCAAGTATTGATACTGAAGGAGGTGTGGCGTGCGATGAACTCGCTTGTGCATATCCCTGATGGGAAGAGTCGTTCTGCGAACGTTCACCGCCATCATACACCCCTGTACCACTATTCTGATCCCGTTGGGCACCGAGCATCTGCATGTCGGAGCAGACAATCTCTGTGGTATACTTCTTTTCTCCACTTTTTGGATCATCCCAGTTTCTGGTCTGCAGGCGTCCCTCAATGTAGACCTGCCGCCCCTTTTTCAGATACTGACCGCATATTTCAGCAAGTTTACCCCAGACGATGATTCTGTGCCATTCAGGTTTTTCCTGCCAGTTTCCATCGTTGTCTTTAAAGCTTTCGGTGGTAGCAAGGGTAAAATTGGCCTTCGACTGGCCAGAAGTCATCACTTTTACTTCAGGGTCATTGCCGAGATGCCCGATCAGCATTACTTTGTTCAGTCCTTTTGCCATGGTAGTGTGAGGTTTGTTGAAAAAAGTTTTGGGAATGCCTTTCCCAGTACATATCAAATAATATACAGAGTAAATGTAGTATAAAAATGCGTATTATAGCGCAAAAAGTTCAGAATTAATAACAGGCCCCTCTTTGCAAAGGAGTATAGTTCCTGAGTTGCCATTCGGAATTTTTATGTCGACACAGCATCCATAGCATATACCGATTCCGCATCCCATGACCGATTCCAGTGAGAGTTCGCATACCAATTGATGTTTCTTGCAAAAATGCGCAAGAGATTTCAGCATCGGATTTGGCCCGCAGGCAAAAACTTTGATGGTTCCCTTTTTATTGAGTTCAGGGAGTTCCTTGTGGAGTAACTCTACAACATTACCCTTAAAACCTGCAGAGCCGTCATCAGTAGCACATCGGCAGTTTGTAAGGTTTTGAGTGAGCAACTCATCTTTGGTTCTTCCTCCTGCCAGATTGATTACCTCTTTGCCACAGGCGAGAGCTGTATTTTGCAGAAAAAGCATGGGGGCAGTTCCAATGCCTCCCGACACAAGTACGGCAGTCTGGAACGCTTCGCTTGTCAGGTTAAAGCTGTTGCCGAGAGGGCCGAGTATCATCACGTCCGAGCCACTGGAGGTTTTGCAGAACAAGGTTGTGCCGCGTCCGATGGACTTGACCATAATATCAATGCGGGATCCTCGGACATTATGTATGGAAAACGGTCTTCTGAGCAGCGGCTGTGTTGCATCGTTGACCTTGATGTTAACAAAGTTTCCTGGTTTTGCTGATGAGGCAATTGCTAAACACTCAAGGGTGATGATGCTGACATCGTCGCTGACAGGTAGTACCTGGACTACAGTTGCCCGGATATCGGCAAAAGAATTTGTATTGCACATAATGAAACCCGTCAAGAGTCGGTGACAAGTTAATAAAGAGCTTAATTAAGTGAGCAGTGCGCTCATTTGCAAGCGGTTTCGGATATAGGCGGGCCGCCAGGAGCTTTTACTTTGCGGTAAACGGGAAATGTAATCAGCACTGCAGAAATATTTAAAAATGGCTTTGATAAATATTTTGAAGATTGTCTGAACTGTGTATGTTAGAAGATCTTTTGTAGTGTCAGCTTTGAGTGATATCTTTAACGTTTTCTCTGCATTCCCAAAATACAATATCTTGGTTCATGCGCATTTTAACTTTTACAGGTAAAGGCGGGGTAGGCAAAACCAGTGTATCCGCTGCTACTGCTGTGAGATTGTCACAGCTTGGCTATCGCACTCTTGTTCTCTCAACTGACCCTGCGCACAGTCTGTCAGATTCGTTTAATCTTCCTCTTGGCGCTGAACCAACAAAGATAAAGGATAATCTTCATGCTATTGAGGTAAACCCCTATGTTGATCTTAAGGAGAACTGGCAATCGGTGCAGAAGTACTACACCAGGATTTTTATGGCACAGGGTGTTTCCGGGGTCATGGCCGATGAGATGACCATTCTTCCTGGTATGGAAGAGCTTTTTTCCCTTTTGAGGATAAAGCGCTATAAAGCTTCAGGCCTTTATGATGTTCTTGTGCTTGATACAGCGCCCACCGGCGAAACGCTTCGTCTCCTTTCCCTTCCTGATACCTTGGCTTGGGGAATGAAAGCGATCAAGAATGTTAACAAATACCTGATCAAGCCGTTGAGCAAGCCTCTTTCAAAGATGTCTGACAAAATTGCTTTTTTTGTTCCACCTGCAGATGCTATTGAGTCCGTTGACCAGGTTTTTGATGAACTTGAGGATATTCGTGAGATTTTGACTGATAATAAGAAATCAACGGTCAGACTGGTCATGAATGCTGAGAAAATGTCAATCAAGGAGACCATGCGAGCCCTCACGTATCTCAACCTTTATGGCTTCAAGGTTGATATGGTGCTGGTGAACAGGCTGCTTGATACCAATGAGGATAGCGGATATCTTGAAAACTGGAAAGCCATTCAGCAGAAGTACCTTGGGGAGATAGAGGAGGGTTTTTCACCGCTTCCGGTTAAGAAACTGAGAATGTATGAACAGGAGATTGTCGGTCTTCAGTCACTTGAGCTGTTTGCCAAGGATATGTATGGTGATTCCGATCCATCAGATATGATGTACGATGAGCCACCGATCAAGTTTGTGAGGAACAAGGACGTTTATGAGGTACAGTTGAAACTTATGTTTGCCAACCCTGTTGATATTGATGTATGGGTAACCGGGGATGAGTTGTATGTTCAGATTGGCAACCAGCGTAAAATTATTACGCTCCCAATCAGCCTGACCGGACTGGAGCCCGGAAGTGCTGTATTCAAGGATAGATGGTTGCATATTCCGTTTGATCTTGACCGAAATAATCACAGTCGATCGCCACAGGATCAGAAGATGCATAAGGAGTATGATCGAGGGTAGTGAGCCGGAGGTTGTCAATTTGTTTTGAACTATATTTATGACTAAATTTTATGAGAGTAGTATATTCAACAGGTAAACAATAACAGAGGTATTCCGGTGGAAGCCTCACTATCAAAGGAGAAAAAATATGTCGGAATCGTACCAGAAATTACGTAAGGATTTCAAAGAGCTTGAATTTACAGATCGCCTTACATTTCTTGCAGAGAGTGTTCTTTTGACCGGGCAGGGTGCTGTTGTGGGTGGTCTTAATCTGGCAGGGAGCCTTGTTGACACCGTAACAGGCACGGTTGGTGCTGTTCTTGACGCAACCGGTATTGGAAATCTGCTTGGTAATACAGGCGGAGTTGTTGGAGAAACCATTGACAGGGTAGCCATTACCGTCAAGGATGCCTCAAGAACGGCTAACGAGTTGTATGCCAGCGCTGTGGAAACAGTTGAAAATGCAACAGGAAATGCCGCTACTGCTGTAGGTGATGCTGGAGTGTCGGCTTCCGAAGTTGTGAAGAATTTTGCGGGTTCATTCCAGAAAGGGCCCAGAAAATAGCGGATAAAGTTTTTGGTTGGTTGGTACTTGTACCCACAGGCAAAAATCTTTTTTTGTTTTTTTTGTTAATTGCTGTAAATTAGAAAAAGGAAACTGTTCCAAGAAAGCGTTACAAATTTTCAATAATTTAAAATCCAAGGGGGACTTATGAGTGGTGGAGGTGTATTTACGGATATCCTGGCCGCAGCCGGTCGCATTTTTGAAGTGATGGTTGAGGGGCACTGGGAGACGGTAGGGATGCTGTTTGATTCTCTCGGCAAGGGCACAATGAGAATCAATCGCAATGCTTATGGCAGCATGGGCGGAGGCACGAGCCTTCGTGGTTCTTCACCTGAGGTGACAGGTTATGCTGTTCCTACCAAGGCTATAGAGTCAAAGTTCGCTGAATAAGCGTCCAGGTAATGCTCTGCGCATGGGCAGTGAATGCATGAACAGCTTTCACTGCCTTTTTTTTTGTAAAAAACAACTTCACTCAAGGGTTGATTTTAGTCGGGTGGTCGACTAATTTCTGTTTATTATAAAAATTTCATAGATTTGAGTTCGAGCTTCTGAAAAGTGTTAAGCTGAACAGGTATGGTCAATGGCTAATGTATCGTTGTATGTTTCGGGGCAGACCGAACAGCGTGATGTCGCTGAATTTTTTCAAAAGGGCCTCATGAGTGCCGGTGAGAGCCCGATTGCGTTTTTTGAAGGAGTGTTTTATGAGTCGCATCAGGAGCGTGTTGGGAATATAGCATTTCAGGATTATCTCATTTATACCGACAAAGCCGTTTATCTCTGGGCCAGAGGTTCAAATAAAGACTATCTTGACAGATTTAATCTAGGCTCTGTCTCAGTGAACAGTCGTAACAAGGATCATGATTTTGCCACGCTGAATCTCAAGGTGCGACGTGAGGATAAAGAGCCAGTGTATGTGATTTTTGATATGGTTGAGTTACGTGAGGCTGAATTGATCATCAAACTCCATACGCTTGTTGAATCACTTATTGAAGAGCATCTTGGGCTGAATTACCGCAAGAATCTTTCTGATCAGGTCTCTCTGCTAATTTTACAGGCATCCAGAAGTGTTTGTGTGCCTCAAGCCATTTCCCTTCGATTCGACGCTCCAGCTCAGCAAGAGAGCAATATTGGTTATGGTCAGGATCTTCTTGAGCAATACAAAGCGAGTCTCGGCTATCTCCAATCTGAAGAACGTCCTCGCCAACAGGGTGGAGAACAGAAAGCAGAAGGGTTTTCCGCCGCAGACGCGTTGCGGGGAATTGAGAATCTTCTCCCTACAGATCCTGTTGCATTGAAAAGGGTGGCTGAATCCATAAAAGAGATGATTGGAGATGCCCCTTTCAAGATTCGTGATCAGGTTAAGAGTGACCTGCAACATGTTCCCGGTATGCTCACGGCGCTTAATGAGCTGCTTAACAGTATAGCAGATAATCCGCAGGCTGAGCGCTTTGTCATTAATATTGTCAAAACTGCAGTCAAAAATGATGGCGTGATTGGTTCTATGGGCAAGCTCCTGCGACTCTCTGCCAGTTTTGGCGAAAGTTCAAAAAGGAGGGGACAAAGGTCAGCAGCAAAGTCAGGAAATTCAGAATCTGGAATGGACTCTTCGCAGCCCAGACAGAGGGATCTCAGTGATGATGACTTTTCGGTAAAAAAGAAAATCAAAATACACAGTGATGATGAAGCGACGCTGAACGATGATTGTTTCAGCAGCATTGATTCAGGTTTAGACGAAAAGGGTGACTCTGCATCTTTCGTCAAGAAAAGTTCAGGTGGAGATAATTTTGAAGAAAGCGGTATTCCTCCACGCAAGAACATTTCTATTCAAACTTCTGAAGATGAACTCTCCCCTCTGGTGAGAAATATGATGCACATGGATGGCTTTTCAGAGAGTGGTTCGGAGTCTGTTGGACGGGGGGCTGAGGGAAGTACCTCCAGAAAAAAAATTATGATTAAATCGGATTCCGGGGAGAGTGTTCATTCACCCGCTGCGGGTATTTCGGCGAAGCAGTCAGAAGATAGTGATGATAACCAGTATCTGAATCGTCGTTAAATTGTGTTTAGCCAAGATTAAGTTTACTCAATAGTTTTATTATCAACATGAGAATTATTCTTTACCTGGGCAAAGGTGGGGTAGGTAAAACTACCGTTTCAGCTTCGTCTGCTACAGCAATTGCCCGGAGAGGGCAAAGGGTTTTGATTATGAGCACGGATGTTGCTCACAGTCTTGCCGACGCTTTGAATGCCGAGCTATCTTCTACTCCTGTGGAAGTTGAAAAGAATCTTTTTGCTATGGAGGTGAATGTTCTTGCGGAGATCAGGGAGAACTGGACGGAACTCTATTCCTATTTTTCAGCGATCTTAATGCATGATGGAGCTAATGAAGTGGTTGCGGAAGAGTTGGCTATTATGCCTGGAATGGAGGAGATGATCAGTCTGCGCTACATCTGGAAAGCAGCCAAGTCAGGCAATTACGACGTTGTTGTTGTTGATGCCGCTCCAACGGGTGAGACGATGCGTTTGCTTGGTATGCCTGAATCTTACGGTTGGTATGCCGACAAAATTGGTGGATGGCACTCGAAAGCAATTGGTTTTGCTGCACCTCTGCTGAACAAATTCATGCCGAAGAAAAATATCTTCAAGCTGATGCCGGAGGTGAACGATCACATGAAAGAGCTTCATGCCATGCTTCAGGATAAATCTATAACCACCTTCAGGGTGGTGCTGAATCCTGAAAATATGGTTATAAAAGAGGCTTTGCGCGTACAGACCTATTTAAACCTCTTTGGCTACAAGCTAGATGCTGCTATTGTCAACAAAATTCTTCCTCCAAGTTCCTCCGACAGTTACTTGCAGAGTCTTATTGATATTCAGAGCAAATATCTCAAGGTGATTGACAACTGTTTCTATCCTGTTCCTATTTTCAAGGTGAAGCAGTCTACGGCAGAGATTATCAATACTGATCGACTCTATGACTTGAGTAAGGAGATGTTTGGCGATAAAAACCCGTCCGATATTCTTTACACGAACGATAAAACCCAGCGCCTTGAAAAAATCAACGGAAAATATGTGCTGAGTCTCTATTTGCCTAATGTTGAGGTCAAGAAGCTTAATGTGAATATCAAGGGCGATGAGTTACTTGTGGATATCAATAATTTCCGTAAGAGTATTATTTTGCCGAACGTTCTTGTGGGACGGAAGACCGAGGGGGCAGATTTTGACGAAGGGAACCTGAACATTACGTTTGCCAACTGAATGGTCTCCTTGATTTATTCTTATAACCTTGCGGTTATATGGCGGAGTGCTTTAATCGGTATTTCGCTTTTTTTTTATCATAGTTTTCTCTTTTGTCTGTATTAGTACTGACGGGTCTTTGCAGCACTCCAGCAGTTGGCTGATACTTTTTCCTGTTTCTGGATGCAGAGGATTGGCGATATCAAGTAAGGGAACAAGTACAAATTTCCTGTGCTGCAGCTCAGGGTGGGGTATTGAGAGGCTTTCAGTGCGAAGGCAGAGGTCATCGTAGAGCAGAATGTCGAGATCAATCACCCTTGGACTCCAGCGGGGATAGCTGTGAGGTCGTCCAAGCTCCTGTTCGATCGTTTTGCACCATCGACGAAGCTTTTCAGGTGAAAGGGAGGTTTCAAGCAAGAGTACCCCATTATAGAAACGATGTTGTTCAGTGTCACCAATTGGTTCAGTTATATAGATGGATGATACGGCACAGACTGACGTATCATCAAGCTTCATAAGCATATCGGTGGCTTCCTGAAGATGGGCGAGACGATTTCCGATGTTGGAGCCTATTCCAATAAAAACCTTTTGCATTGGCATATATTAGAGACGGGTGGTGGAGTAATCAGCCTCGGCATAGTCGCAGATACCATCAACAGGAGGGTTGCGTTTGCGGACGCTGATGGAAACCTGGTCAAGAATGGGAAAATCACGGAGAAGATCGTGAGCAATTTTACAGGCAACTGCCTCAATCAGAAAATACTTTTTAAGGGTCAGTGCTTCCTGTATCTTCTTGTATACTGAGCCGTAATCAACAGTTTTTGTAATATCGTCGTTTTTTGCGGCATCAGTGAAATCGAAGGTAAGCTCTGCATCGACCTCATATTTGGCACCGACAGTATGCTCTTCTTTAAGTACTCCGTGATGCGCATAGAAGACCATGTTAACCAGTCGGACGCATGAGTGAGCGTGTTGTGTCATTGTTCCCTTGATGGTGATGAATTTATCTTTGCAACCAATATAGTAATTCTCTCTTTTCTTGTGTTGACCATAAATCAGCTAAATCTCGGGCTGAACTGATGACAGAACTATTGCGAATCTTAGTCGTAAAAAGAGTGCATCGCTTTGAGTGCAGAGAAGTTCCGGTAATTTAGGTGAAGATGTAGAGGCATACACGGGTGTCTTCCGATTATAATGATAGTTTAATAGAATACTGCCTGAATTCAGGATTGAGCGCATGATAAATGATATAATTCATGGCGGATTGGGAGGAACAAGGAGAAGTTTTTGTTACCAACCAGTAAAACCGGATAAAAGTGAATATATGATTTTGTAAAAAACCGGTTTTTTATTACAATGCGGCCATGTTTCTTTCGTGGGCTCACTAGCAAGGAAGCCAATATGAGAATTTATGGCAAACCCTCTGGTTGTTTTACTCTACAGCTTATATCAATGCTCACTAATGTCCGGTTATAAGTCAAATCAATTCAACTGGTTACAGGTATAGGTGTCCTTGGTTTTGTAAACGGAATTCATAACTAGTTGTTTTATATGGACTTTCTCGAAAACACTCACACTCAAGATTTGTAGGAATGTGTAGAGACTTATATCCAAATTCATGCGCTTTTTAACCAAAGCTATAAGTACATAAGCTGATATTGCTGTCCAGATTTGTGTTTTAACTGCATTTTCAGAAGTACCATAAAAAACCTTAATTCGTAAATGTTGTTTAATCTATTTGAAGAAAAGTTCAATCTACCATCTGCATTTATAAAGCTGCGCTATGACCTCAGCAGGAAGTAAAAAGTTATTGGTTAAAAACACAAAATTTTTTCCTGTTTCTGGATCAGAATACTTGATTCTTCTCATTGTCTCAGGATATTCTTTTGCGGTTTTGTCTCCTGCAAGCTTTATGGTCTGATCACATCTAACGCTGGTTGATTTATCAACCGGATGAGAATATTGCCGATTAAAACTCAAATTTGACTTTCCTCTGATAACAAAGAATCCTTGTGATTGATGAATATGATCCTGAATTGAGCGATTCATCCGCAATTGGTTTAGGCTTTACAGGATTTAAGTGACTATTTTTAAAATCGTTATAGATTGTGTAATGTGCTATGGTGCTCTTAACCCATTGGGTGTGGCTATTTTGAACTGGGAAATCGACGCTTATTTATTTTAAAAATAATGCTTTAGAAATATTAATTAACGCACTATTTCATTACTGAACGCTCATTTCAGGTCATAATAATCACTACTTTGGGGGTCGCGAAAAACCTCTTTAAACGAATTAACTCGTGACTATGATGAACAATCATCTCGCCGACTTTTATCAGGGGTGCCGTGTAAGGGCAATAATGCTTGCCCTTGAGGAAGACCGTTACACGGGTGATATTACAACGCTTGCCACCATTGATCCTCTGCAGGGAGGAGGTGCCGTTATTCGCGCCAAGGAGAGTGGTATTGTTGCCGGTATAGGCGTAGCCATACAGGTATTTGCCGCTTGCGAGCCAGCGCTTGTCGTCGTTCCGCATTGCAGTGATGGTGATGCAGTATTCAATGGTGACCTGATTCTTGAGTTAACTGGAAAGCTCTTCCCAATTCTTGTCGGTGAGCGTACCGCGCTGAATTTTATGCAGCGCATGTCGGGGATTGCTACCAGAACAAGGAGCTATGTCGAAATTATCAGCCAGACCGGGGCAAAAATTCTTGATACCCGTAAAACAGCCCCAGGGTTGCGTTATTTCGACAAGGAGGCGGTCAGGATTGGCGGAGGAGTGAACCATCGTGTTGGTCTTTTCGACATGATTCTTATCAAGGATAATCATATTGATGCATCCGGGGGAATTGCTCAGGCTATTCTTTATGCCAAAGAGTATCGTGAGAACAACGAGCTTGATGTGAGGATTGAGGCGGAGGTGCGCTCTCTTGATGAGTTCAGAATAGCTCTCTCATGTCAGCCAGATATTATTCTTCTTGATAACTTTACTCCTGCGCTTATGAAAGAGGCTGTTTTCAATGCCAGAAGTACTGGTCTCCCTGTTCTTCTTGAAGCATCGGGCAATATTGGTTTGCACAATGTGGTTGCTGTGGCCGAAACGGGTGTTGATTTTATCTCTATCGGAGAATTGACCCATAGTGTGAAAGCTCTCGATCTCTCCATGACCATCAAGCTTGACTGACAGGAAGAGTATGGAAATTGGCGTGGATATTGTTGATCTTGACCGAATAGAGACTCTCTATACTCGATATGGGATGAAGTTTCTTCAGCGTTTTCTCACGGATGAGGAGATAGTCCTCTGCCTCCATAAACCGCAGGTGGTTGCCAGTATAGCCGGACGATTCGCAGCCAAAGAAGCCGTTGTCAAGGCTCTTGGTACAGGATTTTCGGGGGGGGTACACTGGAAAAGCTTTGAGATCCTCAATGATGAGAGGGGATGTCCTTATGTGCGCTTCACTGATGGACTATATTTTCATGGTGGATCCATCAAAATCTCAATTGCTCATGATCGACGAGCTGCTGTGGCCATGGCGATGATTGATGATTTCCCGGGGACATAAAAAAACAGGAGCTTTTTTATGGACTCCTGCTTTTATTCTCATTTTTTTTTCGTCGATGCGTGACGCTCACTCTTCCATGTTTGGGGTAGGTACTGGTTTAGCCTCTTCAATGATGGTGACCTGCGACTTCAGAAGGTCGTAGATCTTCCCCTTGAAAATCATCTCAGCAATGTAATCGCTGATTTCAGGGTTTTTATATGACTCAACAAATTGCTCTCTTTGAGCTTCAGGATGATTCATCGCCTCTTTTTCCATGTAGGCTTTGAGATCGTCATCAGTTACAGATATACTGCCTGTTTCCGCTATTTTTCTGGTGATGATCATCCATTGAGCATGTTTTATGGCGTTTGGCCTCAATGTTTCCCGGAAATCAGCGGAATTGAAATCCTTTGGGAAGTTGCCACCGATCTGTCGTTTTGCATTCTCAAGAAGCATGTTGGAGAACGATGCAACGATTGATTCAGGGGTAGGTACCGGGTTGTCTTCAATCAGTTTTGCCGAGATGGATTCAAGGAGATCATCTTCGGCTTTTTTGGTAAAATGCTTTTGAAGCTGTGCCTGTATATCAGCCCTGAAGTCTGCTACCGATTCAAACTGCTGATCGGTAATCTCCTTGACCAGCTCCTCAGTAAGTTCCGGCAGGTCGAGTCGTTTGACTTCACTGACAGCAACACGATAGCGACTTGGTTCTGTTTCGGAGTCGGGCTCCCTGTTTTCAATATCAACACTCTCACCGGCTTTTTTTCCTGTCAGCTCTTTGCGGAATGGGTTCCCTTCAGGAAGGTATTCAAGACTGAAATGGTGGTTGGAGGTCTTCTGTGTTTCATCCTGTTCCCCTGCTTCATTTAGTTTCCAAACATCACCGATAACAGTGTCTGTTGCTGATGCAGCTTCATCAACACTGATCAATGAGCCATGCCCTTTCAAGATATGGTTAACTTCACGGTCAACATCCTCATCCGTAATGGTGTAGAGTGCCTTGGTAAATGAATAGCCACTGAAGTCGTTGAGTTCAAATTCAGGTTGTATTTCATACGCGAGCTTGATCGTCAACTGATCGTCCTTGAAGGAGAAGCTGACAATCTCTGCGCGGTTTACCGGTTTAATGTTTTCGGCTTCTACTATCTCGGTAAAATATTTCGATGCCATTTTCTCAGCAACGGTGGTCTCAAGAGAGGGTCCTGCAAGTTTTTTTACCAAGCTGACAGGGGCATGTCCTTTCCTGAACCCCTTGATTTGAATGCTTCTTCTGGCTTCTTCAAGCTCCTGGGTATATTCGGGGCCAAACTCTTCTGCTGTAAGAGTAATCTCCAGAATCTGTTCGGTTTCGTTACTGTTACTGATAATCTTTTGCAAGGCTCTCTTTGGTTAATTGGTAATGCTGAAAAAAATAAAAGTGAATAAGATACGAATTTATACGGTTTATTAAAATAGACCGTCACCGGTGTTCAAAACTACTTTCCGGGTTTGTAGACAAGAGTTGAGCAGGGTGCTTCATGCAGTATCAGCAAGGCAGCTTCTGCAATAGTATCTGCCGTAACCGCCTCTATCTCAGCGGTTTTCTCCTCCGGTTCAATATACCGTCCGAAATAGGAGAGATCAGAAGCGGTTTGCGACATCCTGCGCGTCATTTTTTCCAGACCCATGATATGGTAGCCGAGCAGTTTCGTTTTGGCTGCCCGCACCTCTTCCGGGTCGGGATGGAGGAGAGCATCACTTTTGAGCAGCTCCCCGATAAGCTGAAGCGAGATTTTGGTTTTATTGCTGTCGGTGCCTGCATAGATATTGAGCGCGGTCAGATCGTCGCAAAAGGTGACTGATGAGAAGACGTTGTAGGCCAGTCCACGTTTTTCCCGCAGTTCCAGATTGAGGAGAGAGCTCATGCCGTTGCCGAGCATCGAGTTGAGTACCATCAGGCTGTAATAAAGAGGATCCTGCCGGGCTATGGCGGTGCCTAGCACAATCTGTGCCTGAAAGAGTCTTTTTTTTAGTTTTACGGTAAATGGTGTGTAGTGTTCCGGCAGGAATGGCTGTCGGAGATACTGGTGGCCAGGCGTTTCTGCGAGCGAGCCGAGAAATCGCTCCCCAAGTCGCATAATGTCGTCATGATGCACTTTGCCGGTTGCGGTGAGCAGCATTTTATGCGGAACATAGTGTTGACGCATAAAGTTTTTCAGGTCACTGTCCGAGAATCCTTCAACACTTTTTTCGGTGCCGAGAATTGGTCTTCCTATGGGGTGGTTGGGAAATGAGCGAAGATCAAATTCCTCAAAAATCAGCTCTTCAGGGGTGTCGTTAACGCTGCTGATCTCCTCAATAACCACCTCTTTCTCCTTCAGGATCTCTTCAGGAGGGAAGATTGGGTCGCAGACAAGATCCGAGAGCAGGTCGAAGGATGGCTCGAGGTGTTCGGGGAGGCAGCGCAGATAAATACAGGTCTGCTCCTTGGTAGTATATGCATCAAGGTAGCCACCGTTTTTTTCAATATTTCTGGCGATATCCAGGTAGCTGCGTCGCTTTGTTCCTTTAAAAATTGCATGTTCAATGAAATGTGCCAGTCCCGGACATTGTTCAGGATCATCGCGTGAACCGGCTTCGATCTGGATGCCGAGGGTAATGCTGTGCACATAGGGGACGGCATCAGTGACAATTTTCAGCCCGTTGCCAAGAACACCCTGGTGAACTGATCCTTCCAAAAAGGAAGTTACCGGAACCGGGTGATTACCTTTTGCCATGACTGAATAATTTTCTGGGGCTTGTGAGTGGAATTGAATGCAATGTAGTTTTAATTCTTATTTTTCAGAACAATGAAAGTTTGCCTTTGCATATATCACTTGACTACCGCATTGGCTTTTTTTTTTGTGATTAGCGAAAAATTAAGGTAATTTACCTCTACGTGCGAGGAGTGCGTTTGCTCCCGTGTTGTGACAAGAGATCAATTGTCGGCTAAAACAGGCAGAAATATTCAGTGATTCATGCTCAAATCATCAATTGTCATAACCGGAGCCACCGGATATATTGGTTCACAACTTCTCCTTGGCTTGCTCTCACGCTTTTCCGCTGAGGTCAACTGCCGGGTGATTGTTCGCAAGAGCTCCGACTGCTCCTTTTTCAAGGGTTTGCCGGTTGAAGTTGTCAACGCTGACCTTCTTGATCCACTTGCCCTCAATGAAGCATTCAGGGGTGCGCAGACTGTTTTTCATTGTGCCGGACTGATTGCCTACACCAAGAGTTTTCGTCATACCCTCTATGATGTCAATGTTCTCGGAACGAGAAATGTTGTCAACGCCTCTCTTCACAACAAGGTGCGCAGGTTGGTCATGACCAGCTCTATTGCGGCGATCGGTGCTTCTGAGGATGGTTCTGCAGCCAGTGAATCCACAACTTTTCAGGAGTGGCAGCGTCGTAATGGCTATATGGAGGCAAAACATCTGGCGGAGCTCGAAGGGTTGCGAGGAGTGGCGGAGGGGCTTGAAGTGGTGATGCTGAATCCCGGGGTGGTGATTGGTATTGATCGCGAGAATATAGCATCCGTCAGCTCATCCAACGAGGTGCTGAAGCTGATTTATCAGGGTCACCTGCCACTCTGTCCCACAGGAAGTACGGGCTTTGTTGATGTTCGTGATGTGGCTGATGCCCATCTTGCTGCGTGGAAACAGGGGCGGTCGGGAGAGCGCTATATTATTGTTGGCCACAACCTCTCTTTCAGGGAGCTGTTCGACCGTCTCGGCAGGAGTGGAGATCACGTCGCTGACCATACCATCATGGTGCCAGAGGCGCTTGGTTTGCTTGCCGGTCTCGGCGGAGAGTGCTGGTCGCTGTTGCTCAATCGCCCCTCTTTTATCAGTCTGGAGAGTATGCGTACCTCTACACGGCATCTTGCCTACAGTAACACGAAGTCAGAACAGGAGCTGACCCTTTGTTACCGGGAACTCACGGAAACCTTCAAGACGATTACAGCCTGAATCATTTTCTTTATTTAATTTCATTATGCTTGCTACTATGGATACTCAAAAAACTGAACAGGTGCCGGTCGTTGTTGATCCAGCAAAACTCAAACAAATGAACCTGGCTGTTGAGGCTGTTGAAAAGCAGTTTGGGAAGGGGGCCATCATGCGCATGGGTGACGGTTCAGCAGGATTGACGGTGCAGTCGATCTCCACCGGCTCCATGGCGCTTGATTTTGCGCTGGGTGTTGGTGGTCTTCCCCGTGGAAGGGTCACGGAAATTTATGGCCCGGAATCATCGGGCAAAACAACTCTGGCGCTGCATGTTATTGCAGAGGCGCAGAAAGAGGGCGGTATTGCCGCTATTGTGGATGCTGAACATGCGTTTGATCCTACCTACGCCCGAAAGCTCGGTGTTGATATCAATGCGCTGCTCATCAGCCAGCCCGAATCAGGCGAGCAGGCGCTCTCTATTGTTGAGACGCTGGTGAGAAGTGGTGCCATTGATGTTGTTGTGGTTGATTCTGTCGCAGCGCTGGTGCCCCAGGCTGAGCTGGAAGGGGAGATGGGCGACAGTGTGATGGGTTTGCAGGCGCGGCTGATGAGCCAGGCGTTGCGCAAACTGACGGGCGCCATCTCCAAATCGAGCACGGTCTGTATTTTTATCAATCAGCTTCGCGATAAAATCGGTGTCATGTATGGCAGCCCGGAAACCACAACCGGTGGGAAGGCACTGAAATTTTACTCCTCAATCCGTCTTGATATTCGCAAAATCGCCCAGATCAAGGATGGTGATGAGAGCACGGGCAACCGCACCAGGGTCAAGGTGGTCAAGAACAAGGTGGCTCCACCCTTCAAGACTGCCGAGTTTGATATTCTGTATGGAGAGGGTATTTCAGCCATAGGGGAGCTGATTGATCTTGGTGTTGAATTCGGTGTGATCAAAAAGGCGGGCTCATGGTTCAGCTATGGCCAGGAGAAGCTTGGTCAGGGACGTGAGACGGTAAAAAAAGCGCTTCGTGAAGATCCGGTGCTCTATCAAAAAATCCATGCGCAGGTGAAGGAGCTGATGACTGGATCGGCGGAGATTATCACTGCTCAGGAATGAAGATAGGGGATCTTGAAATAGACCGCCCTGTCATGCTTGCACCGATGGAGGATGTCACCGACAGGGCTTTCAGGCAGCTTTGCAAGCGCCATGGGGCGGATGTTGTCTATACCGAGTTCATCAGCGCGGAGGCGTTGCGTCGGGGTGTTGAAAAGTCGTTGCGTAAACTGAAGACTGATGCTATTGAACGTCCGTTTGCCATCCAGATTTTTGGCAACAGCGTTGAATCGATGGTAGAGGCTGCGGTGATTGCTGAAGAGTATCGCCCCGACTATCTCGATATCAATTTCGGTTGCCCCACCAAGAAGGTGGCTGGCAAGGGGGCTGGTGCCGCGCTGCTGAGGGAGCCGGAGAAGATGGCGCAGATTTCCGAAGCGGTTGTGAAGGCGGTGAGCATTCCGGTGACTGCCAAAACAAGAATAGGGTGGGATCTGGCATCAATCAATATTCTTGATATTCTTCCCCGACTTGAGGATGCCGGTATTCAGGCGCTGGCGCTGCATGGGCGCACGCGGAGCCAGATGTACAAGGGTAGGGCCGACTGGAGTTGGATTCATGCGGCAAAAGAGCAGGCACGAATCCCGATTATTGCCAATGGGGATATCTGGTCAGCCGAGGATGCCGTGGCGATGTTTGTCGAGACCGGAGCGGATGGTGTGATGATTGGCCGGGGCTCAATTGGCAACCCCTTTATCTTTGAACAGGCAAAGCAGCTTATCCAAACAGGCAAGCCGATGCCGATGCCCGATTTTCGTCAGAGAATAGAGGCGGCCATAGAGCATTTGACGCTCTCGGTGCAGTTCAAGGGGGAGAAATATGGCGTGCTTGAGATGCGTCGGCACTATTCGACCTACCTGAAAGGGCTCCCGATGGTCTCACGTGCCCGGAACAAGCTGGTGCGCGAGGATGGGTGGGAGCAGCTTATAGATATTCTTCTGGTCTACCGCCAGGAGTGCGAGGGATATGCGCTGGAGGGCAAAATTCACGATGGCGCAGAATATCTCAATGATCATTCAGACAAACTAATTTTGAATTATTAAAAGATCGTCTTATGAGTAGTTCGGATTTCCGCTGCAGAGTGGCGGTTCTTGGTGCAACTGGCTTGGTTGGCCGCACCATGATCAAGGTGCTTGAAGAGAGAAAATTTCCGGTAACCGACTTTGTGCCGATTGCTTCCGCAAGAAGCGCAGGGCAGTCGGTCGCTTTCAATGGAACAGAGTATATTATCCGTGAACCATCTGCCGAAGCGTTCCGTGGTGTCGATATTGCACTCTTTTCGGCAGGCGCAACCGCCAGCAGGGAGTGGGCCCCGATTGCTGCCGCCGAAGGGGCTATTGTAATCGATAACTCATCGGCATTCCGCATGGATACCGACGTGCCTCTGGTTGTGCCGGAAGTGAATCCCGGAGACATTTTTAAAGCGGATGGCACACCTGAGCCGATTATTGCCAACCCCAACTGTTCGACCATTCAGATGGTGGTGGTGCTCAAACCGTTGTACGACCATTATGGCATCAAAAGGGTGGTTGTTTCAACCTATCAGTCCGTCACCGGCAAGGGGAAGGTGGGGCGCGATGCACTTGAGAGCGAACTTGCTGGCGAGAAGCAGGATGAGTTTACCCATTTTCACCAGATCGCCTTTAATGCCGTGCCGCAGATTGATGCCTTTACGGAGAATGGCTACACCAAGGAGGAGATGAAGATGGTGAACGAGACTCACAAGATTATGGGCGACGATGCTCTCAGTGTCTCTCCCACCACTGTCCGCATCCCTGTGTACGGTGGCCATGGTGAGTCGCTCAACATTGAGCTGGCCAAGGATTTCGACATCGACGAAGTGCGTGAGCTTCTTCGAACTTCGCCAGGCATTATCCTGCAGGATGATCCGTCGGCGCGTCTCTATCCCATGCCGCTCACCTCCTACGAGCGTGATGAGGTCTTTGTCGGGCGCATTCGCCGCGATTACTGGCAGCCGCAGACGCTGAATATGTGGATTGTGGCCGATAATCTCCGCAAAGGTGCCGCCACCAATGCGGTGCAGATTGCTGAGGTGATTGTGGCGAAGAATTAAGGGGTTTCCATTGGTTCTGCGAGAGCCATCGGTGTTGAGCTGATGGCTGTCCTTCGGTTGGGTTTGATAATTTAACTCAATATCATTGAATGGATTAGTGACAAAATGGATAAACGTTACCATCTATTTTTGAATTCGACCTATGCCGATTTGAATGACGAACGTCAAAAGGTCATTCAGACACTTATGGAAATGTTATGCAAACTGTTGAAAGTGGAAAAATGCTATCTCATAAAAATACGCCAGCATGATTTTTCTGTTTTATAAAAAATGCGATTACCGCTGATCGTTTGATTACCCCTTAGTCGCAGGCTTATCATAGGGAGACTTGCTCGTCAGCCGGTGGGAATACCGGTAGATTATCAGGAATCTGAAAACTTTCGGTTTCGAATGTAACGATGCTTCTTATCAATAAAATTCTTCCGATACTGGTTCTTCCCCTGGGTTTTACCCTGCTGTGTCTGCTTGCGGGTCTGGCTTTTCGTAAACAGTTTCTGTTATGGTATGCTGCTCTTCTGCTTTGGGCCTTCAGTATGCCGGTGGTTGCAGATGGTTTGATGCGCTTTGTGGAGGGTGGTACCGCTCGTTTGCCGTTGAGTTCTGTTCGTAAGGCGGATGCAATTGTGGTGTTGAGCGGTATGATTCGGCAGGTTGAGGGCGCTTCGCTTGGTGAGTGGGGTGATGGTGTTGATCGCTTTGAAGGAGGTATTGAGCTGTTCAAGGCGGGAAAAGCTCCAGTGATCATTTTTACCAGGGGTCAGATGCCGTGGCAACCGTATGCGGTTCCTGAGGGTGAGTTGCTTGCCCATCGGGCTCTGCTGCTTGGAGTTCCCAATGAGGCTATTCGTTTGACGGTAAAGGTTGGTAATACGGCTGATGAGGCGCTGGCAGCGGCTAAGTTGCTGGGTGAGAGAAAGAAGATTATTCTGGTTACCAGCGCCTTTCATACCCGACGAGCACTTCTTTTATTTGAATATGCAGGATTTGCTGTAGAGCCCTTTCGGGTGGATTTCCGGGTTGATGATACATCAGAGTTTACTGTGTTGCGTTTATTACCAAGCGCCGAAGCACTCGCCCAGTCTGAGCAAGCGTTGCGTGAGTTGATTGGGTGGCTCTACTATCGTTTGAAATTGTAAACCTTTCTCTGTTCATTCATGGTGACCCAAAAGGAGCCGCTTGAGCAGGTATTTTCCATCCTGAAAGTTTGGGGTTTTGTACAAAGAGCGTCTCTGGAAATGACTATGATGATGCGCGGTCTGTTTATCCTTCATATTCTTTGTTTGGCCGTTGTGCTGCCGGTTTACGCAGAGGCATCCATGACGACAGGTGCCCTGAGAGCCAGCAATGAAGAGTGGGCCCTGCCCGGTCATGAACGAATCGGGATGGTTGAGCTTGGTGTCGCGTATGATTTTACAGATAATGTCACTCTGGGTATTGGCTCCTGGATGGCTGTCAAGGGAGAGCGTGGGGGATTTATTACGCTCGGCCTTGATGGCAACGTTCATTATCCCATTAATGAAACGATTGACCTCAATACCGGTCTTTATATGGGTGCCGGGCTTGTCTGGCAGGCGAATGCCGGTGTTGGCTATGATATCACCCCTTCACTTTCAGCTCTTGCAACCCTTGGCAGAATGGAAGCTGTCAACGGAGACTTTAAAGCTAACGTTATAGGTATTGCCATTGCCTGGCAATTTCAGCTATATTTTCAGGATATCGTTGATTGAGTGTACTGGCCTCTTTTTATGGAGTGTCAAGTCATCGTTCTTATTGTTGTTATTTGGTTCTGTACCTCATAGCCAATACTGGCGGTACAGGTGGCTCCACTGTTCATATCGCAGGGTCAGGAGGAATTTGTAAAATATTTCGGATTTGTTACTTTGAACAGATGGGTTTGGTCAGGTATATTATCTTTGCCTGCTTTCTGTTGTTCAGCAATCAATGATATGGTGGAATGGTTGAAATTGACGGGTTACACTGGTATGCAGTTTATGTTCGCTCCAGGTATGAGAAAAAGGTGCATCAATTCTTGCTTGAGCAGGAGGTCGTGAGTTTTCTGCCAATGCTCGATACCTGGAAGCAATGGAGTGACAGAAAGAAAAAGGTCTCCGAGCCTCTCTTCAGGGGGTATGTGTTTGTGCAGATCAATATACGCAAGGAGCATATTAAAGTTCTCGATACAGAAGGGGTGGTGAAGTTCATCGGGATTCGCCGTACCCCTTCAATTATTGCCGCCAAGGATATTGATTGGCTGAGAAAGCTGGTGCGGGAGCCCGATGCCATTACCCGGACGGTTGCATCTCTTCCGGCAGGTCAGAGGGTGAGGGTGCTTGCCGGGCCATTCAAGGATTTTGAAGGTGTTGTGGTAAAAGAGGGAAGGGAGAGTCGCTTTATCGTTTTTTTTGACACCATCATGCAGGGTGTTGAGGTGAGTATCTTTCCAGATCTTCTGATGCCGATAAAAGGGACGGAGCCCTCTCATAAGGATGGCGCAGACAAAAGTTCTCTTGCTGTGGAAAAGCATTTTCTTCGGCTCTGAGTGTAAAGAGGCGGGTATACAGCACTGCCGGATTTGTCACCGGTGCAACAGTAACCAGAAATGGAGGGGTTTGTGCAGCATAAGGAGTATGCGTCGGTTCGCGATATTTTCAGCCTGCCCGTGATTGTGGCCGCTCTGGGTTATTTTGTTGACATCTACGATCTGGTGCTTTTCAGCATTGTAAGGGTGCCGAGTTTGAAATCGTTCGGGCTTTTCGGCAAGGAGCTGATCGATTATGGGGTTTATCTGCTCAATATGCAGATGATTGGCATGCTGGTGGGCGGTATTCTCTGGGGCTGGCTTGGTGACAAAAAGGGCCGCCTGAAGATTATGTTTGCCTCTATTCTGCTCTACTCTCTTGCCAATATTGCCAACGGTTTTGTTTCGTCGCTTTCGGCCTATGCAGCTTTGCGATTTATTGCGGGTGTGGGGCTTGCCGGTGAACTTGGCGCAGGCATTACGCTGGTTTCGGAGGTGCTGCATACCAAAATCAGGGGGTATGGAACGATGCTTGTGGCTTCAATCGGCGTTTCGGGGGCCATTCTTGCCAATGTGGTGGCCAACACTTATGAGTGGCATAACGCCTTTTTTATTGGAGGAGGCCTTGGGCTGTTGCTGCTCATTGCCCGGGTAAAGGTTGCTGAGTCGGGGATGTTCAAGGCCATGGAGGCGAATACTGGCATCAATCGCGGCAATATGCTGGCCCTTTTTACCGATCGTCACCGCTTTTTTCGCTATATCAACTCAATCATGATTGGTGTGCCGATCTGGTTTGTAGTTGGTGTGCTGATCACCTTTTCGCCTGAATTTGGTGTGGAGCTTGGTATTGCCGGACCTGTTTCCGCTGGCAATGCGGTGATGTATTGCTACCTTGGCCTGGTCTTTGGCGACCTTTCAAGCGGCCTCTTGAGCCAGCTTTTGAAGAGCCGGAAAAAGGTTATTCTGCTCTTTATGCTGCTGACGGTTGGGGCTGTTGCGCTCTATTTCCTGCAGGGGCACCAGACACCGCAATTCTTCTATCTTGTCTGTTCTCTCCTCGGTTTTGCTGGTGGGTACTGGGCAATTTTTGTCACCGTGGCGGCAGAGCAGTTTGGCACCAACCTTCGTGCAACGGTTGCTACGACCGTACCAAACCTGGTACGGGGTATGGTGGTGCCCATCACCATGCTCTTCCAGTTTTGCCGAGGGATCTTTGGTATGGAATCAGGAGCATTGCTGGTTGGCGGCCTCTGCATTGCGGCCGCCTTTCTCTCCCTCAGCGCTCTTGAAGAGACCTTCCACAAGGATCTTGACTACTATGAGGAGTTCTTGTGAAATCATACGATCCCCATCTCCACCTTTAAAAACTTTCCGGTATAGGAGTGCTCCATTTTGGCAACCTCTGTCGGCGTTCCTTCTGCAATAACCACTCCTCCCTCGTAGCCTCCCTCCGGCCCAATGTCGATAATCCAGTCGCTGTTTTTGATAATGTCGAGGTTGTGTTCGATGATGATGACGCTGTTACCTTTGTCCACCAGTCTTCGCAGTACTTCGAGCAGGTGCTGTATGTCGAGAAAGTGCAGCCCTGTGGTAGGTTCATCCAGAATGTAGAGTGTCTTGCCAGTCTGTACTTTGGCAAGTTCCGTTGAGAGCTTGATGCGCTGCGCCTCTCCTCCCGAGAGCATCGGTGAGGGCTGTCCAAGCTTGAGGTAGCCAAGGCCGACACTCTGCATGGTTTTAAGAATCCGGAGAATGCGGGGAAAGTCTACGAAAAATTCTGTTGCCTCCGTGATGCTCATCTCAAGCACATCAGCAATCGATTTCCCGCGATATTTAACCAGCAGGGTTTCGCGGTTATAGCGTTCGCCTTTGCAGTTTTCGCATCGGACGTAGACATCGGGCAGAAAGTTCATCTCAATTTTCCGGGTTCCAGCCCCCTGGCACACTTCGCATCGACCACCTTTGACATTGAAGCTGAAGCGTCCCGCTTTGTAGCCTCTGATCTGCGCTTCGGGCAGGCGGGTAAAAAAGTCGCGGATAAAGGTGAATGCGCCCGTATAGGTGGCCGGATTGGATCGGGGTGTACGGCCAATTGGCGACTGGTCAACATTGACCACCTTGTCGATATTCTGAATCCCCTCAATGCTCTCATAAGGGTAGGTGAGCAGCTTGGAGCGGTAGAAGTGGCGCGCCAGAATCGGGAAGAGTGTTTCGTTGATGAGGGTCGATTTGCCGGAACCACTGACGCCGGTAATACTCACCAGTGATCGGAGCGGAATGGTGAGGTCGACGTTTTTAAGGTTGTTGCCGCAGCACCCTTTTAGTTTCAGGAATTGCAGCTCTTCACCTCTTGCATCCCGTTCACCCTTGAAAGAGACCTGTCGTTTTCCGGAGAGGTACTCAGCAGTCAGTGAGCCGGGGTCAAGGGTGGTTGTGGTTCCCTGGGCAACGATTTCTCCCCCGTACTCTCCAGCTCCAGGCCCCATATCGATAATTTCATCAGCTTCGATCATGGTATCCTTGTCGTGCTCAACCACAAGGACGGTGTTGCCAAGGTCGCGAAGTCGTTTCAGGGAGGTGATCAGCTTATGGTTGTCGCGCTGGTGCAGGCCGATACTTGGTTCGTCAAGCACATAGAGCACGCCGCTGAGTTGCGATCCAAGCTGCGAGGCGAGGCGGATGCGCTGTGCCTCACCGCCTGAGAGGGTTTGTGAGCTTCTGTCCAGAGAGAGGTAGCCAAGCCCGACGTTGAGGAGAAATTCAAGTCGTTTGACAATTTCATGCAAAACCGGAGTGGCAACAAGCCGCTCTTTTGGTGTCAGTGTGTCGGGGAGCGCCAAAAAAAAGGCCAGCGCTTCAGGCAGTGGCAGCGCTTCGGATTCAGCAATGTTGAGGTCGTTGATCTTCACCAGCAGACTCTCTTTGCGGAGTCTCGCTCCCTTGCATGCCGGGCAGGGCTGGCGAACCATGTAGCTCTCTGCCCACTCCCGCACTTTGCTGGTGCTGGCATTATTCAGGATCGCCTCGACGTAAGGGAGTGCGCCCTGAAAAGGCTGGGGGTAGAGGGTGTCGCGGCCGGAGTAGGTGTAGCTGACATTAAAGGTGCGGCTGCCTGATCCCTCCAGCAGAATCTTTATTGCCTCTGGCGGGACATCAGATAACGGGGTGTCGATGGTGAAGTTGAACTCTTTGGCAATTGCCCTGATCACCTGCCAAAGGTTCCTTTTGCCCGATTTTCCAAATGGATCGAGCCCCCCCTCATGAAGCGAGAGCGACATATCAGGGATCATCAGCTCTCCCGAAAGCTGCATCAGCTCTCCGAGGCCGTTGCACTCCGGGCAGGCACCATAAGGGGAGTTGAAGCTGAAGTTGTTTGGTGCAAGGGTATCGACCGGCACCGAGCCATCGGCATAGGCGTAGCGGGTACTGAAGACGAGCTCTTTCAGCTCACTCTCTGCGGGATCGCATATCACGGATGATTTGTGTTCCGACATGCCAATGGCCAGAGTGATCGCCTGTTTCAGCCGATCCTGGCAGTCGGGGCCAATAACCAGCCGGTCAACCACCAGTTCGATGGCGTGGCTTTTATAGCGCTCAATCTGCATCGCTTTTTCCATCTCACGGTAGGTTCCGTCAATACGGACCCGCAGAAATCCTTTGAGGAGCAGACGCTCAAACAGTTCACGGTAGTGCCCTTTGCGACCGGTCACCAGGGGGGAGAGAATCTGCACTTTTGTCCCCTCTGGCAGGGCAAGGATGGCTTCGATGATGCTCTCTTCGCTCTGCTGTTGCAGTACTGCGCCGGTGAGAGGGTCGTACCGTCGTCCAGCCTTGGCGTAGAGCAGCCGCATAAAGTCATGAATCTCCGTAATGGTGCCAACCGTAGAGCGTGGAGAGCGATTGGTGCTTTTCTGGTCGATAGCAATAACCGGCGAGAGACCTTCGATATAATCAACATCAGGACGTTCAATGTTACCGATATATTGGCGTGCGTAAGGTGAGAGGGTCTCCATAAAGCGCCGTTGCCCTTCGGCATAAATGGTGTCGAAGGCAAGGCTCGATTTTCCCGAACCGGAAAGGCCGGTAATGACAACAAACTTGTTGCGAGGGATATCAAGAGAGATGTTCTTGAGGTTGTGTACTCTGGCTCCCCTGATGTTGATATGACTGAATTCCATGGGTAGTGTTCAAGTTAAAAAAGGCGACCTTTCCGGGCCGCCTTTTTATGAGGTCATTGCAAATGCTTCATCGTTACCCCTGCAGAGCGGCCCTTGCTGCGGCAAGACGGGCAATCGGCACCCTGTACGGACTGCATGAAACATAGTTCAGCCCTAATTTGTGGCAGAATTCAACGGTTGAAGGATCACCGCCGTGTTCGCCGCATATTCCAAGCTTGAGGTCAGGTTTGACCGCCCGTCCCTCTTTGGCCGAGATGCTCATCAGTCGGCCTACACCCTCAATATCAAGAGATTCAAAAGGGTTGCGGGCAAAGATCTCCTGCTGCTGGTAGGTCGGAAGGAACTGTCCTGAGTCATCTCGGCTCATGCCGAGTCCCATCTGTGTCAGGTCATTGGTGCCGTAGCTGAAAAAGTCGGCAGCAGTAGCAATCTGGTCGGAGGTAATGGCGGCGCGTGGTACCTCAATCATGGTACCTACCAGGTATTTTACCCCTGTGCCCTGCTCCGCAATGACGCTCCGTGCGGTTTTGTGGATGATTTCACTGGTGATTTCAAGCTCTTTGACGGTGCTGACCAGTGGCACCATAATTTCAGGTACAACCTCCAGCCCCTCTTTTTTCAGCTTGCATGCGGCTTCAATAATTGCCCGCACCTGCATGACGGTAATTTCGGGATGGAGGATGCCGAGGCGGCAGCCACGAAGACCAAGCATGGGGTTAAATTCGTGCAGCTCATCAATACGCTTCTTGACCTCTTCAACGTACTTGCCCATTTTTCCTGCAAGAACTTTGATTTCGTTGTCGGTGTGCGGCAGGAACTCATGAAGCGGAGGGTCGAGCAGCCTTATGGTGACGGGGCGCGAGCCCATGGCCTTGAAGAGACCATAGAAGTCTTCACGCTGGTATGGAATGAGCTTTTCAAGCGCTTTCTTGCGTCCATCAACATCGTCGGCCAGAATCATTTCGCGCATGGCATCAATACGCTCACCGCCGAAGAACATATGCTCTGTACGGCAGAGTCCGATGCCTTCAGCGCCGAAGGTGATGGCAATTTCAGCCTGGTCTGGCTGGTCGGCATTGGTGCGGATTTTGAGTTTACGGTATTTGTCGGCCCACTCCATAAGCTGTTTGTAGATAGGCCATGTCTCCGCATCTTCCGGTTTGAGGGTTTTGTCGACCAGAACCTCAATGATTTCAGAATTTTTGGTTGGAATCTTTCCTGCTATCACCTCACCAGTGCTTCCGTCAATAGAGATGTAATCTCCCTCTGAAAGGACGATATCTTTTCCGGCGACACGCATTTCACCTCTCTGGTAGTCGATATTGAGCGCTCCGCATCCTGCGACGCAGACCTTGCCCATCTGACGGGCAACCAGCGCGGCATGGGAGGTCATGCCGCCACGGGCAGTAAGAATACCCTCAGAGGCGTTCATTCCCTTGATATCTTCCGGAGATGTTTCAATGCGGACGAGAATGACCGCTTCGCCGCGCTTCCCGGCTTCGTAGGCATCAACGGCATTAAAGTAGATTTTGCCGGTAGCAGCTCCTGGTCCTGCATTCAGCCCTGTTGCAAGGAGTCTTCCGGCAGCAACTGCCGCCTGCTTCTCTTTCATATCAAAGACAGGCCGGAGTAACTGGTTGAGCTGTTCAGGCTCAATGCGCATCAGCGCCTCTTTTTCGTCGATCAGCTTCTCATTGAACATGTCAACGGCTATTTTTACCGCGGCCATTCCGGTTCTTTTGCCGACCCTGCACTGCAGCATGAAGAGCTTGTTGTTTTCGATGGTGAACTCAATGTCCATCATGTCGTGGTAGTGGTGTTCGAGAATAGAGCGAATCTCTTCGAGCTGGTTGTAAATGCCGGGGTTTGCAGCCTTGAGCTGGTCGATTTTCAGGGGAGTTCTTGTTCCGGCTACCACATCCTCACCCTGGGCGTTCATGAGGAACTCGCCGTAGAAGATGTTATCACCAGTGGCAGCATCGCGGGTGAAGGCGACACCGGTGCCGCAATCTTCGCCCATGTTGCCGAAAACCATCGCCTGGACGTTGCAGGCGGTGCCCCAGTAGCCGGGAATGTGGTTCAGTTTGCGGTAGACGATGGCCCGTTCGTTGTTCCAACTGTTGAAGACGGCTCCGATGGCTCCGACGAGCTGTTCGTGCGGATCTTCAGGGAAAGTTTTGCCGGTTTTTTCAAGAATGGCGGTTTTGTATTTTGCAACAATATCCTGGAGGTCTTCAACGGTGAATTCAGTGTCGAGCTCAATGCCGAGTTCGTGTTTTTTAGCTTCAAGAATTTTTTCGAAGGGGTCAATCTGTTTTTTGTCGGTTGGTTTAAGATCGAGCACCACGTCGCCATACATCTGTACGAAACGGCGGTAGCAGTCCCACGCAAAACGGGGGTTTCCTGATTTTCTTCCAAGGCCGTCAACGGTGGCGGCATTCAGTCCGAGGTTAAGAATGGTGTCCATCATGCCGGGCATTGAGGCCCTTGCGCCTGAACGCACCGAGACCAGCAGGTGGTTCTCGGGATCGCCGAACTTTTTGCCTAATTCCTCTTCAATTTTACGGAGAGCATTGGGAATGTCGCGGGAGAAGAGATTTTTCGGGTAATTTTTCTGATTGTCGTAGTAGTAGGTGCAAACTTCGGTTGAGATGGTAAAGCCCGGAGGAACCGGTAAACCGATGTTGGCCATCTCTGCAAGGTTGGCGCCTTTGCCACCAAGCAGATTTTTCATGGATGCATCACCTTCAGAAGATCCGCCGGAGAAACTGTAAATGTACTGTTTGCTGGCACTCTTTTCGTTGGTAATCACAGATTTTGGCATGTTTTCAGGAGTAATTATGTTTTATTCAGACACCTGAAAAATTCAGACAGGTGGTGATAAAACAGGTGAAGTTGACTACTTTTAACTGAACCATAATCTAATAAATATTGAATGCAAATACTACCGGAAAGGATATTTCATTGCTGATTTTATGACGGGAATTGAGCCTTTTGTTCTTCTGCTGCAGATTGTGCGCCTTGCAGTGCCATACACACTTACCTCTGTTGGCGCCACCTTTTCCGAGCGCGGCGGGGTCGTTAACCTCGCTCTGGAAGGGATGATGCTGGTGGGCGCTTTTGGAGCCGCTTATGGGCAGTATAGCACCGGTTCGGCCACTATTGGAATTATAGTGGCGTTATTGTGTGGTTTGGGGGTGGCGCTGCTCTTTGCTTTTGTGACGGTGACGTTAAAGGCTGACCAGATTGTGGCCGGTATTGCCATCAATATTTTTGTTATGGGGGCGACCCGTTTTGGCCTCACCCTTCTCTATGGCAGCTCAATGAATTCGCCGCGTCTAGCGGGGATTGAGGTACCCTTTCCGTTATTGGATCCACTCTTCATTGCTGCAGTTATTTCAGTGGTTGCTGGTCAGTGGTTGCTCTTCAAAACTCCTTATGGCCTGCGGCTCAGGGCAACCGGAGAGAGCGCTGCAACTGCCGACACGGCGGGAGTTCCTGTGGATTGGATGAGGTATTCCGGGGTGCTTGTCTCTGGTGCGCTGGCGGCTCTTGCCGGGGCTTTTCTTCTCTTTCAGCAGCACACCTTTACCGATAATATGTCTGCCGGAAGGGGTTATCTTGCTCTTGCTGCGATGATTATCGGCAAGTGGACTCCGATGGGTGCTGCCCTAGCAAGCTTGCTGTTTGCTGTTACCGAATCGATGGAAATCTGGCTCCAGACGGGATGGATTCCGTCGCAATTGGTGCAGTCCTTGCCCTATGTCATAACCCTTGTTGTGCTTGCCGGGTTTGTCGGGAGGACTGCTGCTCCACGTGATGCTGGTACCCCTTTTGAAAAAAACCGAAAATAGCGGTCGCTGGCTGGTGAACGACCGCTATTGCAACCCGTCTTATGCAGGCTTTTCAGCTTCACACAAGAGATGATCGTATTTTCTTACGATTCGAATGTTGGTGAACCCGATTGACTCCAAAATCTCCTTGTAACGGCTCTGCTGTTTGTAGCCAAGTACTGAAAATGGTAATCCAGCACCAAGAATGTAGTGGCTCAGATAATCGAAGTTGGGTTTTTCCGGATCATCAATAATCATGTCGAGAATGATGAGCTTGCCGCTGGGTGTAAGTGCTTCATAAGCTTTTGTGCAGAGCATAGCGGTCAACTGTTCGTTGGCCGAATAGAGGATCCTGCAGAACATGACGGCATCTGCTATGGGGTAGGGCTCTTTGTAGATGTCAACGGCAGCGCCTCTGAGTCTGTCGCCAACCCCTTTTTTGGCAGCGTTCTCATTGACCAGTGCAACGGCTCCGGGCAGGTTCAGGATTGTCGAATCAAGCTGCGGAAATTTTTTCAGGAGAGCTGCCGAAATGTCGCCGATGCCACCACCCACATCAACCATGCTCTTGGCCGTTACAAGGCTGGCCTCTTCAAGCAGCAGTTTAATGGCAAAATGGGCGTTGCTGCGGTGAATCTCTTCAAAATAGAGGTTCTCTTCACGAGTTATGGGCGGATAGGGTACCTCAGCTTTGAATGCCACTTTTCCTCTGACGGCATCAGCTATTTTGAGGTAGAAACTGTCAGATAGTTGTGCCATAGCTTCTGCTAATGGCACCATGCAGAGATTTGGAAGATCTCTGTCTGGCAGAAACATTGTTTTTGCAAACGGGGTGATGCTCCATTTGCCACCCTCTTCTGCAGTAATCCCAATGTGCCGCAAGGCTTCAAGCAGTATGACAAGTCGTGGTGGAATTGCGCCGATACTGGATGCAATTTCTTCGGTCTCCTTTGCCGCATTGGCAAGATGTTTAAACAGATCAAGTTCAAGGGCAGCCTTGATACAACCAAACTCCACCAGTCCTTTGAAAACAAGGTCGTTGGCCTTCTGGCTGTATTTTAGTAACTCTTTGTCTCTCATAGTGTTAATCTGTGCTGAGTATGTGATTGAAAAAAATCTTTCCCGTGTGTATTTACCCGCGTATGATGCGGGTGTTATCTCTTGATGTTATTCTCCTGCTCAAAAATATCGAGTTGTTCACGAAGGTTTTTTCTGAAGGCGAGGCTGGTGACCAGATTGAGCAATTTATAGGGGTTCACTCTCACTCTGTTAACAATGTTTTTCCATGAGTAAGCCCTGTTGTAGCTGGTCATGAATTTGTGCTGAAACTTGACGGGGTCATACTTGTCTGATCGAATGACTAGATTCATGGCATTGTATTTTTCCCAGTTTTCGTCAGTGATCCACCCGTTGTTCTTGTATTCCCAATACATGGTTGTACCGGGGTAGGGGGTGATAATCTGGAAAATCGGCATGAAGATATTGTTCTTGCTGACAAATGTAACGAGGTCATCCATATCTTCATAGCTGTCAAGTGATGGATTGATCAGAAAATTTCCCTGGACGTTCAGGCCCGCCTGGCGACACTCATCAATGAGACGGGCAAATTGGTCGGCTGAATTGACGTGCCCCTTGTTATAGGCTTCAAGAGTACTCTGTTTTATAGATTCAAAGCCGACCAGCACCATAATGCATCCGGCCTCCACGAGTCTTCTGACAGTCTCCTTGTCTTCCAGAAAATTGATGCTGAAAAAAACGCTGAAGTTGATATTGCACTCTTTGATCAGTTCAAGTGACTCCCATAACCTTTTTTTGCTGACGCCAAGGTTCTCATCGCAAAGCATGAACCATGGCTTTGATGATTTTCCTTTCGCTTTAAAAAATACTTTTTTTGCAGTTTCAATCTGCTTTTTCAGTACATCGGGTTTTTGTGTGCGATAGAGCTTGCCTGTAAAATTTGGGGTGACGCAGAATGAGCATTCGAAAGGGCAGCCTCTGGTGATGTAAAGAGGGATAGATTTGGTCCCATCCACCTTTTCGCGTTTCGATGCTTTGGCAATTCTCTCGTAATCAATAGGGATAATTTCAGTTACCGGAGGGAACTCTTTTGAGTCGTAGAGTGGCTTCAAGCGGTTGAGAGCAACGTCCTCAAGAACGGTCAGCCAGAGGTTTTCTGCTTCGCCGCAGACAATGCAGTCGGCATGAACTCTCGCCTCATCGATATTAAAAGAGATGTGCAGTCCCCCGAGAATGACTTTCTGCCCTTTTTCCCGAAAGTTGTCGGCTATTTCATAAGCTCTTGTTGCATCAATGGTTCGTGATGTGATGCCTACAAAATCGTATTCACCTACAAAATTGAGAACATCACCAAAATGTTCATCAACAATTTCAATCTGATGCTGTTCCGGTGTCAAGCTTACCAGAGCCCCTATTGCCATATTGAAGAGAGGCTTCTGGTTCGATTTTGAATCTTTTTTGCCTTTTGGCGCGACAAGGAGGAATTTGAGGGGTTTTATCTGTTGATGTGCAGTATGAGACATGCTTGCGTGCTGTTTATAAGGTATTTTGCTCTTTGATCGACTGTATAGCTGAGCACTCAGTTGAGCGCTTTATTATACTCTTTTTCCATCCGACTTTGCTTGTGATTGTTAAGATCGAAAGGAATGTGCAGCCACTTGTCCTTGAAGACCGCCTCTCCCGGTTCAAGCCCTGTCAAACTGATCGGGAGCGTAATTATTTTACGCTGGTTGCCGACGTGAATATACAACTCATCACCGGTTACCCAGATATCCATATCAACGGGGTTGGCGAACATGAGTTTCAATTGTACTTCGTAGATATCCTTGTTCCTGACAAACTTGATCGGGGGTTCGTCGTACATTATCTGCGAAGGATCTGTCTCTCCATAGATATCCCTGGCGAATTGCTCAAGCGCCTTAAGCCCTACAATTTCCTGTTCATACATTCGAAGCTTTTTAACCGGAAGGGGAGAGAAGCCCTCCTCAATTTCGATAAGGTATTTTTGCTGAATGGCTTTCCAGTTTTCCAGATAGCCACTGTCCTCTTGTGTATCAAGCAGCTTGTTGACGAGTACCATATCTACCTTGAATCCATAGAGATTGAGGTAGGTCAGCGCCCGCATGGTCTCTTTGATCGACATCTTTTCGGCGTTCATAACAAGCCGTACCGTCGATGTTTTGTCGTCCGTCAGGATCTCCCGAATACCGTCAAGTTCGTCAAAAATCTGGTCAACAGAATCAAGAGCATCTTCAGAAGGTATATAATTTGCGATCTTGTCAGACATTTTGGAGAGTGGCTTGCTGAGAGGCCTGACAATATATTTGGTGACATTTTTGATGGCTTTCATGCCCCAGGCAAGAGTATCGGGGAGGGAGAGAAGGCGAAGTGTTTCGCCGGTCGGCGCGGTATCAAGCACAAGGATATCATAAAGGCCAGAGGTTTTATACCGTTTTATTCGCAGCAGGGAAAAGAGCTCTTCCATGCCGGGAAGGATGGTCATCTCATCAGCGATAACTCCGGATACACCCTGAGCCATGTAAATTCTTGTATAGAATTTTTGTACAGATTGCCAGTTTTCCTTCAGATCCACGTAAGGATTGACCTCAATGGCATCAAGGTTCTTCCTGATCTTTGTGGGTTCAGCGCCAAGAGGCAGGTTAAATGAATCCGACAGACTATGCGCGGGATCAGTTGAGAGAACAAGAGTGCGATAGCCCAGTTCAGACAAGCGGACAGCCGTAGCCGCAGAAACACTTGTTTTGCCTACCCCGCCTTTACCTGTAAACGTTAGAATACGCATAATCCGGACTTTTACGATTGACCGAAATGAAATGAAAAAATCAGGGTAAGTAATAGAATAGCGAAAAGAATAGAACAGCCTATAATAAGCAAGAAGTGCTCAATCTCCAAGAAAACGTTTGGCCAAAAACCCGATAATGCACTTTCTCAAATATAGATAGTGCTCTATATCCGGCAAAATGTCTGATGTTGACCAGTACATATAAAATTTGATCACATTGATTTTTTCAACGTTATTCCAAGTGATTTTTTGGAGTTGGCCCCCGTTTTTTTAAAAAACTTTTCATACCTTGTCACCTTGGTTTGTAACGGTTTTTAACATTTTTTGCAGATTTCAAGGTATGCAGATCTCTCAATCCAACAGTGTTGTCTCTCCACTTGGCTCTCCTTCCAACGTTTCAGAGGGGTTGCTCCAACAGCTTGCTTCACAGCAGAAATCGCGCAAGAAGTGGCTTCTCGTCCAGCCGGTAAGCACTACCAGTATGATGGTGGATTCGGGCACCGTCAGTATGCCGCTCAACCTCATCATGGTGGCAACCCTGGTCGGCAGCTTGTTTGATGTTACCTTCATTGATGAGCGGCTTGGCGATAAAGTGCCCGATGACTTTTCCGGCTTTGATGTTGTTGCCGTCACGTCGCGCACTCTCAATGCCTCCATGGCTTATCGGATTGGTGATGCAGCCTTGCGTCAGGGGAAAATCGTCATTCTCGGCGGTGTTCATCCTACCATGCTGTCCGACGAGGCTTCGCAGCATTGCACCAGTGTGGTCTATGGTGAAATTGAATCGATCTGGACTGAACTTGCCACCGATATTTTGAAGGGAACCATGCAGAGGGTTTACCGGGCAAAAGAGCTCAAACCAATGAGCGCCATGTTGCATCCTGATTTCAGTTACGCGCTTGCTGCAAAAAATGCAAAAAAGTATAGTACCCGTATTCCAATTCTGGCGACCAAAGGGTGTCCTGTTGGATGTAATTTCTGTACCACCCCAACCATTTACGGCAAAAATTACCGATATCGAGAGCTTGACCTGGTGCTTGATGAGATGCGTTATCATCAGAAACGGCTGAATAAGGAGCAGGTGAATTTCTCCTTTATGGATGACAATATCAGTTTCCGACCCAAGTATTTCATGACGTTGCTTGAAGAGATGGCCAAGCTTGGTGTACACTGGAATGCCAATATCTCCATGAACTTTCTCGATAAGCCGGAGGTTGCCGAGTTGGCAGGTCGTTCAGGCTGCGATCTGTTGAGCATCGGCTTTGAATCGCTCAATCCTGAAACGCTGAAAAGTGTTCAGAAGGGGTCAAACAGGCTGGGAAGTTATGAGACGGTTGTGAGTAATCTACATAACAACGGTGTTGCCATACAGGGTTACTTCATGTTTGGTTTCGATAACGATACTGAGGAGAGTTTTCAGCTTACCTACGACTTCATCATGAAAAACAGGATTGAGTTTCCTGTTTTCTCGCTGGTGACACCCTTTCCCGGTACCCCCTATTTCGATGAGATGAAGCCTCGTATGCGCCATTTTGACTGGGACAAGTACGACACCTACCACTACATGTTTGAACCAAGCAAAATGGCTGGCGAAAAATTGCTGCAAAATTTTGTTAAACTCCAGCAAGAGGTGTACAAGGGTGGCGCTATTCTCAAGCGGATGAAGGGCAAGCCAATGAACTGGATCTGGCTTGCAAACTATGCCATGAATCGCTTTACGCACAAACTCTCAACTGACTACTATTATTGATGCTCTCTATTTGTCATTCCAGGCGAAGCGAGGATGCGGCCCAGGTTGAAATGTTGTACTTGCGTTCAAAAGAGTATCACTTACTCCGATTGTTATTGATTTCCTTGTAACTGATGCTGTACTGAAAGATTAAAAATAGTGTACAGAGTCCATGATATGGTGATGAAATGAGAGCTATAATTCTATACGACAGTAAGACTTCGAGTGGTTCTACGGAAGCTGTTATTGATTCCATCGGGTTGAGTCTTGCTGAATCGGGGTTTTATGTTGAGAAAGCAAAATGTACACCCTTTGCGGACTACAAATTTGTCAAAGATTTTGATCTGGTTGTTCTTGGCGCACCTGTTTACTATTTTGTTGTTGCTTCACAGCTTTTGGGTGCGTTTATCCACGGTAATCTAAAGAAAAATCTGAGAAGGAAAAAAGTAGCCCTGTTTCTGCTCTGTGGAAGCTCAGAGCCTGTGGCTGCATTGCTCTATCTGCCGCAGTTGAAGATGCACTTGATGCGGAATAAAATTCTTGCTGAAAAGATTTTCGGACCCACCGCTCTTTCAGATGGCACTGTTGACTCATTTGTGGAGGAGATGCTGTTTGAGTATAATAGGGGCCCGAAATCCAGGGCGCTCTCTGCGAAGTGGACCGAGGAGGCCAAGGAGTGGTTTGATTCCATGCCTGCATTCATGCAGGGGAAGTTCAAGACTATGGCGGAAGAGTATGCGGAGGAGATGGGGTATACAGCGATTACCCTTGAAGTACTCGAAGAGGCGAGGGATAACCTCGGGGGAACCTGACCGGTGTCTGGACGTTGAGAACTTTTCAGCTATTTTTTACTCATTTTGTCCCTTTGCCGGAAGTTTTTTCTTCCCGATGAATTTGTTGAGGAGTATCACAATAGCAATGCCGGTAAAGAAAAAAAGTACTGGCGCGAATAATGTTGTGTACTGGGTAATCTGCTGCATGAATCTGGTGGGTTTCTATTTCTGGAAATTATATAGTCAAAGTAAGAAATTCTGTATGCTCTAAAAGCTTTTTTCGCCTCGGATGAGCTTGCGAGGTGCTTTTATTATTTACATTATGTATCGGTAGTATGGTGAGTAGAATATAATTATTCAGCAGCATTTTTCTGCTTGAGGTACTTTGTTGAACTGACGTATCCCGAATTTAAAACTAATTATTATGGCAAAGAATAAAAAGAGTGGTGGTTTTTTTTCTTCATTCAGGAGAGAGCCTTCCCCCGGCAATGAAGCGGTGATCGCGCCTTCTTCTCCAGTATCGGCTCCGGCTCAGCGTGCCAATGTTTCGGCAGATGTTCGTCAGCCCTCTGTTGGCGCGGCTCCATCTTCTGCCCCAGCTCCGGCAAAGAGCGTTCCGGCTCCCGTGGCGCAACCCGAGTCGGCCATTGATACCGTCGAAGCCTTCAAGGTACTCTGCCAGTCTCTGACTGATATTGCCGCTTCCCAATTGAAGGTTGCCGAGATGATGATGAATATGGTTGCCAGTTCACTCAACAAAATTTCTGAGGGGGCAAAACCCAAGAGCTAGGTTGCTGTCATTTTTTTAACGTTGTAAAGCTGGGGGTACCCATGTTTGTTCCGCCAAAAAACATTTCGCCAGAATTTCTTGTGAGGCCAGCCGCTACAATTGCGGGGGGGGCGTTTCTGCTCTCTCCTTTGGGTCTCCCGTTCTTTATCAAGGGAGTTCCCAGAGTGCTTCTTGCCGGTATTGGTGGCCTTTTGGCAGGGAAGGTGGTGGATGAAGTTGCCGATACGGTTTCAGAAACTCTTGCGCGTCGCAAGGAGCCGCAAGAGTTTGAAGATGAAAGGTAACGGCAATGGTCTGATGAGTATTCATCGGAACTGGTCGGTTCATCTCTTGAGTTGACGACCATCCCAAACGTTTTTCTGCTTCTTAATTATTTCTCTATTATTATGGAAGTCATAGGCAAAAGCAAAGCGCACGTTGTTCTCGACTCATGTTTTCATGAATCCGGTCTCTATTTTGCCGATCATGAACGGTTGATCAAGTGTAACCCGTACTGCAGTAATGTGAAGTATTTCTCGGATCTCAATATATTTCAGTGGACCCTTCAGGTGGACGATCCCAGAAAAAATCCCATCACTGCCGTTTTTTTTGTTCGTCAGCACGAAGAAAATTTTTCGCTTGACGACACCTATGGTCAGGCATTTGCCGAAGCCAGAGTTACAAACAGGGCTACATACAATGGCAAGGGAAAGCGGATTCGCTGGGAGGCGGTTCATGATCACCCTGAATTTGAGAAACCTTCTCCCCACACGTTTGTCGGGAAAGCAAGTTCAGAAATCTGTCTGCTCCATCAGCACGATGAGAAGACCTCAGTCTTTTTTGATACCGATATCTCTCTTGATTTTGAACTCTCTTTTCCCCTGAACCTCATGCCGGAAGGGATACTCAAGTTCATGACAGAGACGGTCATGTCACAGATTATGCAGCAGGCAACCGACACCATGCTCTGCAAGGTGCAGGCAGATATCTGCTGTCCGGGTGCTGAACTTGTTGTAGAGAGCGGAGGAAAGTGATCAGCCACATCCTGGTGCGCAGGCGAATTTCGTTTGCGCACCATTTTTTTATCCGTATATTATACCCATACGGGGTATAGGTATTTTGGTGAATTATATTAATGTCATTGTTATGGTTGAATCGAAAAGTTCAATGAGCGATGTGACGCTCCGGCTGAAAAAGGTTGCCGGTCAGGTTGAGGGTCTTATGAGGATGATTGAAAAGGGCGAAGAGTGTTCCAATATTATAACACAGTTTCAAGCGGCAAAAGCTGCTCTCGACAACACCTTTTCTCTCGTGCTCCATCGTAACCTGAAGGAGTGCATGAGCCATGATGATTCCGAAAATGTAGAGAAAATTTTGAAACTTATCTCAAAACAGTAATAGAACATGAAGCTGTACAAGGCGTTGATTGGTGTCTGTGTGGCAGGGTCTCTCTCCTTGCCGATGCAAGCTGTAGCCGCTGAAGCGGTGATGCGGCTCTCTCTCTCCGATGTTCTTGAGAGGGCTCGACAAAACAATTATACCATAAAGGCAGCCCGAAGCCGGGTTGATCAGGCAGATGGACGGGTTGTTCAGAGTCGTCAGGCTTTTCTGCCGAAAGTGACGCTTTCGGAGACGCTGACCGTCACCAATGATCCCGGTGCAGCTCTGGTCTATAAGTTGCAGCAGAAGAGCTTGCTGAACTCCGATTTTGAGGCATCGAAAATGACGCATCCCGATGTTATCAATGACTTTAATACCTCTCTTCAGGTGATGCAGCCGATCTATAATGCTGATGCTTCCACAGCGAGGAGCATAGCGTTGACGGCAAAAAAAGCACAGGAGCTTATGACCCTCAGAACTGAGGAGACGATTGGCCTGCAGCTCCGCAAGCTCTATTATGGACTGCTTCTTGCCAAAAAAAATATTGAGGCTGTCGATCAATCCATCATCATTATGCAAGGGTATAGCGCAGAGGCGGCGAGAGGCTACAGTGCCGGAATGTTGGGCAAATCGGACAAGCTTTCAACCGATGTTCGGCTTGCTGAGCTTCAGGAACAGAAGTTGTTGTTACAGGATGAGGTCAACAATGCTGCGGATATGCTTAAGGTGATGCTGCAGCTTGAATCCAGTGTCACTCTTGTTCTGACCGGGGATCTTGTTGTTGATGCCTCCCTGCCTGGTGGAGAGGCATCAGCCTCATCGGTGAACAGGTCTGATATCAAGGCCTATGAAGCCTTCAGGCAGGTTGCCTCGTACCAGTCGGAGATGATTCGTCAGTCGCAACTTCCCCGCTTAAACGCATTTCTGCAAACCAGCCTGCATAGCAACAATATATTCGGTGGTGGAGCTGGTTGGGCGCTTGGCATGAATATGCAGTGGAACATCTTTGATGGTATGGCAACGGCTGGGCGTATGCAGGAGGCCAAAGCACAGGAGCGTGAGGCGAAGTATACTTATGAAGCGGCAAAGAGCAACACGCAGGCTGAACTGAACAAGTCCTCCAGGTCGTTTAAAACTGCTAAAACCAGAATTGGTGTGGCATCAAAATCTCTGGAGGAGGCAAGAGTCAGTTTTGACTATATCGGCAAGAAGTACAAGACAGGTATGGCGATGACCTTTGAATTGCTGATGAGGGAGCAGGCATTTACCTGGGCAAAAATGAGGTTGAATCAGGCCACGTACGACTATTGCGTTTCAAAAAGCGAATATGAATATTATAAAGGGGGATCGTAATCATGCAGGAAGGTATTGCCGGTAAGCTTGCTAAACAGTTTATCAATTCTAAAATTACGCCACTCCTGATGGTGGCCGCTCTGTTGGTTGGCATTATGGCCACCTTTATGACTCCCAGGGAGGAGGAGCCCCAGATAGTGGTACCAATGGTTGACCTCTATATTCCCTATCCGGGTGCAACTCCGGCAGAGGTTGAGGCGCGTGTTGCCAAGGCGCTGGAGCGAACCCTGACTGAAATACCGGGAGTCGATTATGTCTATTCGACCTCCATGCCTGATGTGGCACTGGTAACTGTTCGTTTTAAAGTGGGTGAAGATGCCGAGAGAAGCATGGTCAAGCTCTGGACATCGATTATGAAGAATATGGACAAGATGCCCCAGGGTGTCCAGTTTCCATTGATGAAAAAGGTCTCTATTGATGATGTTCCGGTGCTTAATCTCACCTTCTGGAGTAAAACCAGTGACGCTTATCAGCTTCGCCAAACTGCTGCCCAGGTTGCTGAGGAGTTGAAAAAGATAAACAATATTGGCGATGTGGAGCTGAAGGGTGGCTTGAAGCGTCAGGTAAAGGTTGTGCTTGACAAGGAGAAGCTCCACCAGTTCAATGTAAGTCCGTTGCAGATTGCCCGCCAGATACAGATGGCCAACAGTCAGATGACATCGGGTGAGTTGAAGCAGGTTGAGCAGGAGATTATTCTGCGGACAGGAAAATTTCTTGAAAGCGCCACTGAGGTCTCCAATATCGTCGTTGGTCTTTATGGCTCTTCACCAGTCTATCTGCGCGATGTTGCCACGGTGACCGACGGGCCTGAAGAGGTGAATAACTATAACTTTTTCGGTTTTGCGGCTGCGGCCCCGAAAGGTTCGGCTTCTGGCGAGTACCCTGCGGTGACGCTGACCGTGGCCAAACGGAAGGGTGGTGATGCCTCTGTGCTTGCAGGGAAGGTTATGGAAAGGGTTGAAGGGCTTCGGCAGACGGTTATTCCTGCCGGAATCACGGTGAGTGAAACCAGAAACTATGGTGCCAGTGCATCTGAAAAGGTCTTTACCCTGCTTGAACATCTGCTGATGGCGGTTGTGGCGGTAACCGTTGTGGTTGGTTTTTTCCTTGGCTGGAGAGGCGCGCTTGTTGTGCTGGCTTCGGTGCCAATTACCTTTGCGCTTACCTTGCTGATCTATTATCTGCTCGATTATTCTCTGAACAGGGTGACGCTGTTTGCGCTGATCTTTGTGACTGGTATTGTGGTTGATGACTCCATTATCATTGCCGAGAACATTCATCGCCACTTTGCCATGAAGCGGCAGCCGAAGTTGCAGGCAGCAATTACTGCCATCAATGAGGTGGGTAATCCCACTATTCTGGCAACCTTTACGGTTATTGCTGCTGTGCTTCCCATGGTCTTTGTCTCCGGACTGATGGGGCCATATATGAGTCCTATGCCGATTGGTGCCTCACTTGCCATGATTTTTTCGTTGCTGGTGGCTCTGATTGCCACTCCGTGGCTCTCTTTCCGACTTCTGAAAACAGAGGAGGGAGATCATAAGGAGTACGATATTACCACAACCGGTTACTACAAATTTTTTGACTCCATTCTCTCGCCTTTCATTGAGAGTAGTCTCAAGAGATGGGTTGCGTTCGGGGTTGTAGGTTTGATGCTGGTCGGTGCAATTGCGCTGGTGCCAATGAAGGCGGTACAGATGAAGATGCTTCCTTTCGATAACAAGAATGAGTTTCAGGTTATTCTGGATATGCCGGAGGGCACCTCGCTTGAGCAGACCGGAAAGGTGGCTAAAGAGATTGCCGACTGGCTGAAAACCGTGCCTGAGGTGAGTAGTTATCAGTACTATGTTGGTACCAATGCCCCAATCAATTTTAATGGACTTGTTCGCCACTATTACCTTCGCCAGAAGGCAAATATGGCAGATATACAGGTTAATCTTGTTCATAAGGGAGAGCGAAAGGCACAGAGTCATGAGATTGCCAGAAGAGTGAGGGGCAGTGTACAGCAGATTGCCCGGCGTTATAATGGCAATGCCAAGATTGTAGAGATTCCTCCTGGTCCACCGGTACTCTCCACTCTTGTTGCGGAAATTTATGGTCCATCACAGAGCGAGCAGATTGCTCTGGCAAAACAGGTGAAGCAGGTTTTTCTGGAGACACCTGGCGTTGTTGATGTTGACTGGGTTGTTGAGGATGATCAGAAGGTGTACAATCTGGTGGTTAATAAAGAGCGGGCTGCATTGCGGGGTGTCAGCGCCGAACAGATTGCCCAGACGTTGCGCATTTCAGTTGCCGGAATGGATGTAGGCCTGTTGCATACCGACAAGGAGATAGATCCGGTGACTATCCAGGTGAGACTTCCAAAATCTGACAGGAGCTCTTTGCAGAGTCTCTCTGGTATTTTTGTTCAGTCACAGGGTCTGGGCACACTGGCAACTCGTATGCGTGCCGGAGAGATGATTCCGCTTGATGAGCTGGTGAAGGTTGAAGAGAAGATCGAGGAGAAGAGTATCTACCACAAGGATCTTCGCAGAGTGGTTTATGTGACAGCCGATGTTGCGGGAGCGACCGAAAGCCCGGTTTACGCCATGCTTGATATGGATAAAAAAATCCAGAAGCTCAAGGTTCCGGGGGGCTATTCTGTTAGTCCTCTTTATACATCAAGCCCCATTTCGGAGGATAAGCTTTCGATGAAATGGGATGGCGAATGGCAAATCACCTACGAGGTCTTCAGGGATCTTGGCACAGCGTTTGCCGTGGTGCTCGTCATTATCTATCTGTTGATTATCGGATGGTTCCAGTCTTTCAAGACTCCACTGATCATGATGATTGCCATTCCGCTGAGCCTTGTTGGTATTATACCTGGCCATTGGCTTCATGGGGCATTTTTTACTGCAACAAGCATGATTGGCATGATTGCGCTGGCAGGAATTATGGTACGCAACTCGGTGCTGCTGATCGATTTTATCCAGATCCGCAGGGCAGAAGGGGCTGATCTCAAGCGAGCGGTGATTGAGTCTGCTTCGGTTCGTACCAGGCCGATTATTCTGACCTCAGGCGCAGTGGTTATTGGTTCTGTGGTGATGCTGTTCGATCCCATTTTCCAGGGTCTGGCCATATCGCTGATATGGGGTGGTGTACTCTCTACAATTCTGACACTCGTGGTTGTGCCGCTTGTCTATTATATTGTCGAGAAAGGGTCGAATAAATAGACGTTGAGTATTTTTTATGATAGTTGAACAGTTTCGTATGGGCGGCGACAGGAACTTCGGTTACCTGGCCGCCTGTGAGGTTACCGGTGAAGCGCTGGTTATTGATGCGTCGTTCAATCCTGGTATGATTGTGCGGTTTGCCGCTGAGCGAGGATTGATCATTCGCTATATTTTTTCAACGCATGGCCATGACGACCATACCAATGGCAATGATGCCATAAGCCAGATGACCGGGCTTCGCCCTCTCCTCTACGGTGATACTTGCTCACATACCGGTATCAGGGTGGTCGACGGCGCTCTTTTTCCTCTGGGCTCTCTTGAATCGCGAATTCTTCACACTCCGGGTCATACAAAAGAGTCAATCTGCATTCATATCGTCAATGCCCTTTTTACTGGTGATACTCTCTTTACGGGAAAAGTTGGAGGCACCGGTAACGAAGAGCAGGCTCTTCAAGAGTATGAGTCTCTGCATCACAAAATCATGGTGTTGCCCGAAGAGACCATAGTTTATCCGGGACACGATTATGGAGTTTCGCCCGTCTCATCCATAGCTACTGAGCGCGGTGCCAATCCTTTTCTTCTACAGGGGGATTTCGATGCCTTTCTTCATCTCAAACAGCACTGGGCGGCATACAAAAAAGCTCATGGTATTGCCTAATTTTAGTTTTGAACGGGCAGTTTTTGCATTTATGTTGTTTTTTTTTTAAAATAGAGCATTGTGCCGTTACGCTCGTTCCTGTGAGTGATGTTAGGCACCCCTCCTTTTTTGAGTTCTGACAGTAAAATCGGTGCCCTGTTATCTCTTCTGTTGTGGATGGAAATGGGCATTATCTGCTTTATTAATCTTAAGTAACTTGATGGCCATGGATCAGCTTATAACATTGCGGACTCTGCCGGTGTCTGCTCTCATGCAGAAAGATTTTCATATAATCAAGGGAAGCTGTACGGTTGCCGAGGCTCTGCAGATCATGAAAAAGAGCAAGGAGAGCGGTCTTATTGTTGAACCCCGCAATGAAGATGATTGCTACGGTATTATTACTGAAAAAGATATTCTTGAAAAGGTGATTGATCCCGGCGAGGATATCCACCGTGACCCTTGGAATACCCCAGTGTTTCAGATCATGAGCAAGCCGATTATCAGTGTCGACCCCAGCCTTAGAATCAAATATGCTCTTCGCCTGATGAAACGTACCAATATCAGGCGTCTTACTATCATGGAAAACAATAAAATATTGGGTGTGCTCAATATGACCGATGTGCTTCATGCGGTTGAGGAGCTGCCTGTTCATGATAACCATGTCGCCCGATAACAGTCGGTTTACCGTGTAACGGTTGTTTTCAGAGACCATTCAGAAAGACCAATTTCAGTGAGATGGGCACTGCCTTGTTGTGCCTTTTCATGTAATCTTTGAGGCCCTTTTGGAGCTTCAAAAAGAGATTTGAGCGTATGAAACCTTATGATATTGTTATTGTTGGAGGTGGGGGAGCTGGACTCTATGCAGCCATGGAGGCGATGAAAACCAATCCTTCACTGAATATTGCCGTTCTTTCCAAAGTCTATCCGAACCGCTCACACACCTCAGCGGCCCAAGGTGGCGCAAACGCTGCGCTTGGAAACAAAGCAAAGGACGATACCGTTGAAATGCATATTTTCGACACCATCAAGGGCAGCGATTATCTTGCCGACCAGGATGCGGTGGATGTGCTCTGCTCAGAAGCGCCGAAGATTATCCGTGAACTTGAAAATATGGGCACGCCGTGGTCCAGAATGGAGGACAACACCATTGCCCAGCGCCCTTTTGGTGGGGCCGGACGTCCACGGTGTTGTTACTGTTCCGATAAAACAGGTCATACTATTCTGCAAACGCTCTACGAACAGTGTCTGAAAAAAGGGGTGATTTTTTTCAATGAGTATTTTGCCTTGAACCTTTCAGTCAAGGGCAGTCGATCGAGGGGTCTGATTGCCATGAATATGAAAACCGGCAGTGTTGAGGCTTTTCCCGCCAGGACGGTGATTCTTGCAACAGGTGGCTATGCCAAAATGTACTGGAACCGTTCAAGCAATGCAGCGGGAAATACCGGGGACGGTCAGGCTATCGCCTACCGGGCAGGCATACCCATGAAAGATATGGAGTTCGTTCAGTTTCATCCAACAGGTCTCCGAAAGAGCGGCTTGCTTGTCACTGAAGGGGCAAGGGGCGAAGGCGGCTACCTGATCAACAGGAGTGGTGAGCGTTTTATGGCGCGCTATGCAAAAGAGAAGATGGAGCTTGGTCCGCGGGATCTGGTGTCTCGTTCACTAGAGACGGAAATTCTTGAAGGAAGAGGTTTCGACAGCCCGGCAGGGAAGTACCTGCATCTCGACCTTAGGCATCTCGGGGCCGATCTCATAAAGTCACGCCTTCCCCAGATACGCGAGATGTGTATGCAGTTTGAGGGTGTTGATCCGATAGATGAGCCAATTCCTGTCCGGCCGACAGCACACTACTCAATGGGAGGAATCGATACGGATAACTTTACCCGGACAATCATGGCGGGAGTCTATGCCGCCGGGGAGTGTGCCTGCGTTTCTGTTCATGGCGCAAACCGCCTCGGGGGAAATTCTCTGCTTGATATCCTTGTTTTTGGTCGTATTGCCGGTCACACGGCGGCTGAAGAGGCCGGAAAGTTTGAGCCGGGAAATATATCGGAGGCTGAGCTTAAGGAGCATGTGGAGGAGATGAGGGGTGGAATGCACGCATCCGGGCACCATGAGCGGTATGGTGAGTTGCGTGAGGAGCTTGGTCAAACCCTTGCCCTCAACGTCGGTATTTTCCGGGAAGCATCCCTCCTGAAGCGAGGCATAGAGGATATTGCTGAGCTGAAGGAGCGGTTCAAAAAAGTTCGTGTTTCTGATACCAGTGATGTTTTTAATACCAATCTCATGCAGGTGCTTGAGTTGAAAAATATGCTGGATCTGGCAGAAACTGTTGCCGCAGGCGCCTCTGCCCGTGAGGAGAGCCGCGGCTCCCATACCAGGATAGATTTTCCTGTGAGGGATGACGTAAAGTGGCACAAGCATACACTGGCAACCCAGGCCAAGGGTAACGTCATCCTTGGCGAGAAGCCTGTAACTATGGGACGTTATGAACTCCAGGAAAGAACTTATTAATCATTTTGCTTATGACGGTGCCTACAGATCAGCATAGAGAGGGGACGAAAGATGTAACCTTCCGGATTTTTCGCTTTAATCCACAGGTTGACAGTAAATCCTATTTCGACGATTATACCATTCCGGTCGAAAAAGGTGTTACCGTACTGAGGGCTTTGAACTATATCAAGGAGCATATTGATGCCTCCATAAGCTTCAGGGCTTTTTGTCAGGCAGGAATCTGCGGCTCCTGCGGGATGAGGGTTAACGGTCTCTCACAGCTTGCCTGTACAACCCAGGTGTGGGATGTGCTGACCAAAAGCAGGGAGCCGGGGATTATCAAGGTAGAACCGCTGCGCAATCTGCCACTGATCAAGGATCTTATTGTCGATATGGACCCCTTGGTCGACAAGATGAAACACTACTCCAACTGGATTGATTCTACTATGCCTGAGTCCAGTATGGGTAAAAAGGAGTTCCTGATTTCAGAGGAGGAGTTTCTTCGCTACGACAAAGCGACGGATTGTATTCTTTGCGCTTCGTGTGTCTCAGAGTGCAGTATTCTAAGAGCAAACAAGGAGTATGTCTCTCCCGCCGTGCTGCTGAAGTCTTATCGCATGAATGTTGACAGCAGGGATGCCATTCATGGTGAGCGTCTTGCAGAACTGGTGAAGGATCATGGTGTCTGGGATTGCACGCACTGTTACCGTTGCCAGGAGAGTTGCGTGAAGAGCATTCCAATCATGGATGCCATCCATGGAATACGTGAGGATGCTATTGAACTCAGAGGCATGAAAGATACCAGCGGTTCCAAACATGCAGAGGCCTTCATGTCTGATATTGAAAAGAAGGGCAAACTGGTCGAAGCCACTTTGCCGATACGCACGAATGGTGTCGTCTGGACGTTGCAGAATCTTCTGCCTATGGCTGTGAAAATGATCATGAAACGGCGCACTCCGCCGCCGCCACCGCTGGTAAAATCAGCAAAAGGGATAAAGATATTCAGGGAGATGTTCAGGGAGATGACCGAACATGTCAAGCAGGATCACAAATCGCATAAAAAATAACAGGGGAGAACTGCTGGATGAAGCGATATGCATATTACCTGAGCTGCATTAATGAGTCCATGACCAAAGAGGTGGATTGTTCAATTGAGCTGTGGCAAAAGGATCTGGGAATCGAGTTTGTTAAACTGCACCAAGGCACCTGTTGCGGGGGGAGTAATCTTGACTATGTCAGTCCGAAACATTTTGCGCTGGTCAATGGCCGCAATATTGCCCTTGCAGAAAAGATGGGGCTTGACCTCATTGTCTCCTGCAACACCTGCCTGATGACAATACGTAGCGCAAAGAAGAAGCTTGATGAGACGCCGGAGCTGAAAAAAGAGGTCAATGAGATTCTGAAAAAGGAGGGGCTTGAATATCGAGGCACTGCAGAGGTGCGTCATCTCCTGTGGGTACTCGTCGACGATGTAGGGCTCGATACCATTCGCCAGAAGGTGAAGGTTCCGCTGAAAAACTATCGGATTGCCCCCTTTTACGGTTGCCATATTCTCAGGCCATCCACTGTTCTTGGCCACGACAATCCTGTTGATCCCAGCTCCCTCGACCAGTTGATTGAGGCTCTGGGTGGCCAAACCATTCCGTATAGGCATAAAAATCGTTGCTGTGGATTTCACACGCTGCTGGTTGCCGAGCAGGAATCACTTAATGTGGCGGCAGAGGCGCTTCAGGAGGCAATTGACTTAAAGGCCGATTTTATTGTAACACCCTGTCCTTTGTGTCATACTTCACTGGACGGCTATCAGGCAAAGGCGCTCAAACAGGCTGGTGTTGAACAATCAATTCCTGTGTTTCATATTTCAGAGATGGTTGGTCTAGCCCTTGGGTATAGCGCAAAAGAGCTTGGGATCAAAAGGCATATCGTCTCTTGATGCCAGTTGTGGCTTATCTTTCGCAAAGTTTTCAAATAAGGCTTTAAAAACGTAACTTTGCACTTTTACTGTGCTCTCAGCCGGGGATTACCGGAAGTTCTGAAGGGCCTCTTGTTTTGTAAACCATCAAATTATTGCATTGCATGCTCAAAAATGATCTTTTTCTCCGGGCATTAAAGCGCCAGCCATGTTCCAGGACACCAATCTGGGTGATGCGCCAAGCTGGTCGTTATCTGCCGGAGTACCGTGCCGTGAGAGAGAAAACCGATTTTTTAACCCTTTGTAAAACCCCGGAACTGGCAACCGAGGTCACTATTCAGCCTGTGGAATTGATGGGTGTGGATGCGGCTATTATTTTTTCTGATATTCTTGTGGTGAATGAAGCCATGGGGATGAATGTCGAGATTATAGAGTCAAAAGGGATCAAGCTTACGCCTCCGATTCGCTCCCAGGCAGATATCGACAAGCTGATTGTGCCCGATATTGATGAAAAGCTCGGCTATGTGATGGATGCACTTCGCATGACCAAAAAAGAGCTCGATAACCGTGTTCCGCTTATCGGATTTACCGGTGCAGCATGGACACTCTTCACTTATGCTGTTGAAGGCGGCGGATCGAAAAACTATGCCTACGCCAAGAAGATGATGTACCGTGAGCCAAAGATGGCCCATGCGCTTCTCGGCAAGATTTCCGGTGTCATCACCGCTTATGTGTTGAAGCAGATTGAGGCTGGAGCTGATGCCATCCAGATATTTGATTCATGGGCCAGTGCACTTTCCGAGGATGATTACCGCGAGTATGCACTTCCCTATATCAAGGAGACTGTTCAGGCAATCAAGGTGAAGCATCCTGAAACCCCGGTTATTGTTTTCTCAAAAGATTGCAACACCATTCTTTCTGATATCGCTGATACCGGTTGTGAGGCAATGGGTCTCGGCTGGGGTATTGATATAGGCAAGGCACGCAGAGAGCTCAACGATCGTGTTGCGCTCCAGGGCAACCTTGATCCGACAGTGCTCTATGGCACCCCTGAAAGAATCAAGGCTGAAGCTGCCAAGATTCTTAAATCTTTTGGCCAGCATACCGAACACTCTGGCCATGTTTTCAATCTTGGCCATGGTATTCTCCCTGATATGGAGCCTGAAAAGCTGAAACTGCTTGTCGAATTTGTCAAAGAAGAGAGCGCTCAGTATCACTAAACTGCTTTATTTATCTCTCATTGCAGCGAAAGCCGCCTCATGCATGAGCATGGGGCGGCTTTTTTGATAATAAAGTTTGCTTGAGATCTTCTCTTACTGGGGTCGTGGTTGCCTAAAACCGGGTTGATCGTAAGAAAAAAGGGAGGTTTTATAAAAAGAGATGGAGAAAAGATTAGGAAGTTGTGGAAGGGAATGATACATTGGGTTCCCCGCTGAAAGATGACCGAAAGGGATTGAGGAAGCGGGGAAGAGCCTGAAAAATGGCACGTTATTTGATAGTATGAGATGAAGGGTTGCAGGTGAAAATTTCCTTGAAAGATGTGAAGTAAAGCCGAGAGGTTTTGCGGGAGAAGAAAAAAAGGAAAAAGATTTTGCAAGTTAATGGAAAAGATGTACATTAACATCCCTTGATCGAGTAGGGTCAAGTTCTTTGAAATTGTTGTCAAGTGAAATAAAAAGCCAAAGTCAATTGCTTTGCAGTTTTACGACTCAAAGTATAATTTTAGCCGGATCAAACAGATTAAACTCTACAACGGAGAGTTTGATCCTGGCTCAGGACGAACGCTGGCGGCGTGCC
>Ga0194060_10000128_pt1 | contig 52340 bp, 46 predicted proteins | sample SepL225m_MetaG_FD_163427 | JGI IMG/M metagenome (GOLD analysis project Ga0194060, IMG submission 163427) | Anoxic zone freshwater microbial communities from boreal shield lake in IISD Experimental Lakes Area, Ontario, Canada - Sep2016-L222-5m | ecosystem: Environmental > Aquatic > Freshwater >... | reverse complement strand
GCAGACTGATCCCCCGCAGGTCCCAAGTGAGGTGGCGCTGGTGGTGGCTACTAGCGGCAGCACTGGAAGTGCCAAATTCGTATTGCATAGTGCGAGTACCTTGCTCGCAAGTGCGCGTGCCACCCACGCCTACTTAGGTGCACAACCGGGTGAGCGTTGGGCGCTGCGCCTACCGCTCACCCACATCGCTGGCCTGATGGTCATCGTTCGTTCTTTACTCCTCGACTCGGCACTTTCCGAGAATGGGGAGTACCAAGCAGTCGTACCTACACAACTCTTCCGCGCGCTTCAAGGCGGCGAAACTCTGGTTGCGCTACAAAATGCCAAAGCGGTGTTAGTGGGCGGCGGTCCAAGCGAAGTGAAATTAATTGAAGAGGCGCGAGCCGCGGGAATAAATGTAATCACTACCTACGGAATGAGTGAAACTGCAGGCGGATGTGTTTATAACGGAAGACCGCTTGCTGGCGTAAAGATAGTCCTTGATAGCGCGCAACAAATATTCGTGAGTGGTCCACAGGTCGCGCTCGGATATTTGCATGACTCCACCGGATTTCAAGACGGCGGATTTCTTACCCAAGATATTGGCCAATGGCGAGAAGATGGTCTGCTAGAAATTCTGGGTCGCGCAGATGAGGTCGTAATTTCTGGTGGCGAGAAGATCCTCCTTGGAGCAATCGAAGAACGAATACGGAGTATGCCCGGCGTCTTAGACGCGCATCTATTCACGCGCAAGAGCGCAGAGTGGGGCGAAGAAGTTGTCTGTGCCGTAGCAGGAGGAGACTCAATTACCTTGAGCTCTATACGTGATCATGTGGCGGAGTTCTTTCCTCGATCCTCTGCTCCGCGTGCACTTATTCTCCTTGCCGAGATGCCCTTGCGTGGAATCGGCAAACCAGATCGCGATACCCTCAAGGGTCTGCCAATTACCGAAGAGATTTAGGATCTGAAAATGTCACAAGCAAAACTGTGGATTCTAGGATCACGTCCTCGCACCTTGCCGGCAGCCATCGCTCCCGTGTTAGTAGGAACTGGCGCCGCTGCGCCACATGTTCTTCCTGGTCGCGCACTTTTGGCTCTCGTAGTTGCCCTTGCACTTCAAATCGGCGTCAACTTTGCCAATGACTACAGCGACGGAATCCGAGGAAGTGATAGCAAACGAGTGGGACCGCTGCGGCTAGTAGGTAGTGGCAAAGTCTCCGCGGCACATGTGCGCACTGCAGCGTTTCTCTTCTTCTTCATTGGTGCTCTTGCTGGTCTTTGGCTCGCATTGCTAACTACGCCATGGCTCATTCTTGTTGGCGCTCTTTCGATCCTTGCGGCCTGGGGCTACACCGGTGGCAAGAAGCCATACGGGTATAGCGGCTGGGGTGAAGTGAGCGTCTTCATTTTCTTCGGCTTCATCGCAGTCGTAGGGACCTACTTCGTACAAACTGAACGCCTAGATGCGATCAGTTTTATCGCTGCAATTCCGATGGGTAGCTTGGCTTGCGCCCTCCTACTCACCAATAACTTGCGAGACCTTCCGCGCGATGCCCAAGTAGGCAAAAAGACTTTGGCGGTGCGCATTGGTGATCCAAAGGCAAGAGCCCTTTACCAAGGTGCCATCTTCATCTCATTTCTCTCTGTCGCTCTCCTTGCGGGATGGCGCACAGGCGCGGTGATTGCACTCACGGCTGGAATCTTTGTGATTGAACCTTTGAGGGCGATCAGAGCAGGCGCCCGAGATATGGAACTTCTCCCGGTCTTAGCGGCTACAAGCAAAACCCAACTCGCCTTCTCCGTATTCCTAGCCTTTGGGTTAGCGGTCAGTGCATAAGTTCGTAAGATAAGAACATGTTACGAGTCCTATCTATCCTCTTATCCCTTGGATTAACGATCTATGCGTTGCTTAATTGCGCCCAAAGCGAGCAGGAGCGGATTCGCAACCTTCCCAAGTGGGCGTGGCTCATCCTGATCATCGTCTTCCAACTTGTCGGATCAATAGCCTGGCTCATCGCCGGCCGGCCACGACAACTACGCACCCGTCGCCCGCGCATTCTTCCGCCGGACGATAATCCCGATTTCTTGGGATCGCTCTAATTCACTTGGTCTACGGTTATTTGATTGACGCGTCGTAAATTGATTGCACAGCTGAATTCAATGTTGCATCAAATTCAGTATCGCTTTGTTGGGCAGAAAGGCCCTCGGTCAAAGCTCGCGAGAAACTTGCAATCACTCCAGAATTCTTGGCCAACATATCGTTAGCAACTTCCCGGGAGTAGCCACCCGAAAGTGCCACAACTCGAACTACGCGCGCATGGTTCACCAGTGGCGCATAAAAGTCGGCAGTAGCTGGGAGTGTCAGCTTAAGCATCACTTCTTGATTCTCGCTCAGCGCATCAAGGTGCGCCAAAATCTCGGCACGCAAAATTGTTTCTGCTTGAGCTTTATCGGGGCAGTTAATATCGACTTCAGGCTCAATGATCGGCACGAGCCCACCCGATCGAATTTGAGCACCCACCGCAAATTGCTGCGCAACAATCGCCTTAATTCCGGCTTCATCGGCTTGCTTAATTACAGAACGCATCTTGGTTCCAAAAACTCCGTGCGAAATTGCACTCTTAATCCTCGCATCGAGTTCGGGTATCGGCTTCATAAGCTGAACGCCATTTTCTTCGGTGGCCAAACCGTTATCTACTTTGAGGAAGGGAACAATTCCCTTTTTCTGCCAAAGAAATTCTGCAGTTCCTATGCCATCAATGGATCTATCCATGGTCATCTCGAAGAGAATGACACCGATCACGCGTGAAGAGTTAAGGGAGGCACTCTTGATGATGCGGGTACGCATTTCGTGAACACGATCGAACATTTCGGCTTCGTTCGAATATGAACTCTCATCGAGCCCGTAAAGGCTGAGCGCTTTCGGAGTACTACCACCACTTTGGTCCAAAGCACCGATAAAGCCGTTGCCCGATTTCATCTGTTCAAATTGCGCTGCGTCCATTGTTATCCCCTATTTTTGCCGTCCGTTTACTCTACTTCGTAGTGGGCAACGGTGGCGCGGATCTCGATCTAGAGTCCGGAATATGTATGTTTTCCGGTTCCCCACACGTTGACGTACACGTAATTAAAGAGGAAGGAGGAGCCGGCAAGAAGGCAGAGCCAGGCAGCTCGGCGACCCTTCCAGCCAGCGGTGGCGCGTGCGTGCAGGTAGGCCGCATAGGCAACCCACGTAATGAAGGCCCAAGTCTCCTTAGGGTCCCAACCCCAATATCTTCCCCAGGCAGATTCGGCCCAGATGGCGCCGGCAATCACGGCGAATGTCCAGAGCGGGAAGACGAATGCGACTAATCGGTAACAGAGTCGATCAAGTGCTTCGAGCGATGGAATCTTGAGAGCCCATGCAGGGCGTGGGCCGCGAGATTCCACACGATCCATATAGAGATACGCAGCCGCCACCGCATTGGCTAACAGGAAAACACCGCCAGAAATCACGGCCGCGGAAACGTGGATCACGAGCCACGTTGACTTTAATGCGGGCACGAGTGGCGCACTAGGGCGATAGAGCAACGTGATTGCAGTTCCCAACGTCATGAGCACTGCGAAGGTGACTACCAACGTAAGCCAGCGGAGGGAATGGCGACGAAGAAGGAGAAGAAACATTCCGGTGACCGCTACCGACCCAGTGGTGGAAAATTCGTACATGTTTCCCCATGGAACGCGGTGTGCAGAAATACCTCGCGCAATCACAGCTACCAGATGAAGAACGAAGGCAAGAGATGTCAACGCGATAGCAATACGGCCCCAGCGCTCGCTCTTTGCATCGTCGGTGCTCGGGGCACCTTCCCCCGAGGGAGTGACGAGTACTTTCGCACCCTTCACATTCATTGCTACTTCAAGAGCCGCGGCGAACATAGCGAGTGTATAAACAATCATCGCCGAGTAAACCAGGTAGTTACTTGCGTAAGCCCAATTAGTACTTGTCACTGATCTTCTCCCCCAGCGGTAAGCGCATTCCAGAAATCGTTCATCTCTGCTTCAAAACCCTCATACTCCTGACGGGTTAAGCCAGCAATAGAGAGAACCGTAGCGCCATCTTCGTTCAGCCGCGCACGGACCCAGATGCGTCGACGCTTCACAAAGAGTGTCGCCAAGAGCCCCAAAATCGCGAGCACGCCACCTGCAAGCGCAATTTCTTTGCCGGGATCACGCACCACCTGCAAATTCACCCAGCGTTCCCATCCTCGAAAAGTGATGGAACCCACGCCATCAGGAAGCGTCCAACTCTGGCCCACTGAGAGTTGCTTGAGACCAATCCGCTTCATCTTTGCGGTGTCGAGGCGGTAGACAGATTGTGGGAGGCCCTTATCTAGACCAAGATCACCGGTCCACGCGGAGAGGAGAAGTCGAGGCTCTACGGCGTCTGGAAATGTGGAGAAACCTCCGCGGACTTTATCCATGGTTGCTGTTGGTAGAAATGTGCCAACGAAGCCCAATTGGGTGGGGTCGGCATCGGGAAGTTTGATTGCTCCCGTGGATGTGAGGTTGGCATCTTGTGGCAGAAATACCACCGGCCCATCCATCACGATATTTCCCGCGCCATCTTTCACGGTGACTACTGGTGCGTATCCGTTCGCCTGCAAATAAATGTTCGTAGAACCAAAACTTAATGGGTGATTAACTTGAATGAGTTCCTTCTTGGCGGCCCCACCCGAATCACGAGCAGTGACAAAGAGTTTGTAATCTATGGGCGCACCTGTTGCCAAATCATATGTAGGTACGAATCGATCGATTTTGAGAGTAAAGGGCGCCAAATTCCGCAGATCGAATTTACTTCCATTGCTGAGATTGTCGTATGAAGTTGCACTATTTGTGAAAGTTTCCCCTTCTACAACAATTGCCTCGCCCTTAGCCCCCTGCGCCGATGCAATGCCCATGGCGACTAAGAAGAGAATGAGTGAGAGGTGAAAGAGTACATTTCCACTCTCCCGCAGATATCCTTTCTCGGCAGATACTGCATCGCTCTCTCTTTCCCAGCGAAAGTGATTCTTCTTAAACCAGCTTTGTGCAAGATCGAGAATCTCATCGGGGCGAGTAGTACTCTCTGCGCTTCTGGGAAAAGTAAGTCGATCTAGATTCTGCGGAGTCTTCGGTGGCCTTGCCGAGAGAGCTCGAATATGGATGAGCATGCGCGGGATGACGCACCCGATCAATGAGATAAAGAGCAAGATGTATATCGCGCTAAACCACGGTGATCCATAGACATTGAAAAGGCTCAATCTTTCAAGCCATTTTGCAGCCCCTGCATGATTAAGCACATATTCATTGACTGCAATTGGGTTCTGACTTCGTTGGGGCAATAGAGAGCCAGGGATCGACGCAACCGCTAACAACATCAAGAGAATAAGCGCAGTTTTCATACTTGTCAGTTGGCGCCAGAACCACCTCAATGCGCCAATCCCCCCGAGATCAACCGGCGATATCTCACTCATCAGAGCACCGGATTAAATCCGCTAAAGGAATTACGAAGGAAGATGGTGAAGGTATCCCAGAGACCGGTAACTTCAAGCACTCCGATAAGAATCAAAATCAGGCCACCAATGAGTGAGATGATCCGTGCATGCTTTCGAAAGAACGCTAAACGCACCATCGCACTTTGGAAGAGAACGCCGACAAGGATGAATGGAATTCCGATTCCGAGCGAAAAGAATCCAGCAAGTATCGCTCCTCGAAGCGCGCTTGCCTGCGTGGTGGCCAGGCCCAGGATCGTACTGATGATGGGACCGAGGCAGGGAGTCCAGCCAAGTCCAAAGAGCACTCCGAGGAGTGGGGCTCCCCAAAGCCCACCATCAGTACGCATCTTTGGACGCCATTGACGCGTCTGCTTAAAGACTCCTGCAAAGAGCAGACCCATAAGAATCGTCACCAAACCCAGTACGCGAGTGATGGTGCCTTGGTGTTTAGCCAAAAGCAGGCCAAGACCACCAAAAAGGGAACCGTAACTCACGAATACGAGCGTGAATCCCAATACAAAGAAGAGCGAACCAAGAAAAACGCGCAAACGAGCGCGCTTGGAAGTGGCGCTTACTGCGCTCAAACCAGCCGCAAAAGAAAGGTACCCAGGAACGAGCGGAAGCACACATGGCGAAAGGAAAGAGATGAGGCCAACAAGAAGAGCAATCGGTATCGCCAGAAAGAGCGAACCGTCTATTACGGTGTTTGAAAAATCTGTAATCACTCTGCCAACACCTTATTAAGCAATTCGCGTAACCCAGCTACCGTCACTTCACCAGAAATGCGAGCCGCAATGCGATTTTGTGCATCAAGAATGACGGTGGATGGAATCGCGTTCGGCGGAAGAGTCTTTCCAAACTTTAAAATTAGCTCATCGTCGTGGACGCTTGGGTAAGTAATCTTGAAACGGCGGAGAAATGCCCGAGCCGCATCGTCATCATCACGCGTGAGTAATCCTAAGAAATGAACACTCGGATACTGCACAGATATTGCCTGCAGTGTGGGCGCCTCAGCTCGGCATGGTCCGCACCAAGATGCCCACACATTAAGCACGCTCACGCCCTGAAGCGGAGCAATAGTTGCGCCATCTAATCCGGTTCCCACAATCTTGGGAGCCAATTCGCGATCGTTAGGTGCGATGAAGGTAACAGCACCATTGCCAGCGACATACGAAGAGCCATTACCAGGAGATGAAGTACCGGCACCACAACCGACGAGCAGCGTTGAGAGCAATACAAACGGGAGAAACCGTTTCATCATGGTAAGAGATCTCGCGCAGGTTCGCTGTATCGCAAATCTGTAACTTTTCCTTCATTATCGAAAACGATTGAAGTGACAGACGCTAGCGAGCACTCTCGCTTTCGTGGGTCATGAAAGAAAGGACGCCCTTCTATTGCAGAACGAAGGATCCAAATTGGCAGTTGGTGTGAAACGCAGAGCGCCTCGTGTCCATCGGCAGCAAGGCGTGCAGCTTGGGCTGCGGCCATCATGCGCGCGACGACTTCCTTATATGGTTCGCCCCAGGAGGGCTTCCAAGGATTCCATAGGTGACGCCAAGCGCTCGGCTTACGGAGGACGCCATCCCCGACAGAGAATCTTTCGCCTTCAAAGACGTTCAACGATTCAATCAATCGATCATCGGTAGTAATGCTTATGCCCCTGCGAAGCGCTAGCGGAGTGGCGGTTTGTTGGGCACGCTCCAAGGAGGATGCATGCACCGAAGTGATGTCCTTCTCCCCACCCCACTCGCCGATTCGTTCAGCCATCGCTAAACCGCGGTCTGAAAGTCGAAAGCCCGGCAGTCGCCCATAAAGGACTTTGGTCGGATTAAAGACCTCGCCGTGGCGAAGGAAGTGCACGATAGTCACAGGGCAAGAGTAGTTGAATAAGTAAGCCCATTCGAAAGCCTTCCCTTAGGCTGTCCAAGTGACCCTTCCTGAGAGCCAACCGAGCCCAGGACCTGCCTCTGGGCGGATGGCCTTCTTCGATGTCGATAACACCATGCTCCGTGGCTCGACGCTCTTTCTCATGGCACGCGGTCTCTACAAGCGGGGGTTCTTTGCACCCCGTGAGCTCACTCAATACGCGCTAGCCCAACTGAGATTTCGGATCAGCGGCAAAGAGCGCAAAGGAGAAATGGTCCATATTCGCGAGAGTGCGCTTGCGTTTATCAAAGGACAGCGGGTCTCACAGCTCGGCGAGATTGCCGAAGAGATCTATGAGGAGCGAATAAAAGAAGCCATTTGGAATGGCACTTTGGATTTAGCGCGAGCTCATCTTGCAGCCGGCGATGAGGTTTGGTTGGTAACTGCAACGCCTATCGAAGTAGCCAACGTGATGGTGGATCGCCTAGGACTGAGCGGAGCGCTCGGCACAGTTGCTGAATCTAAAGATGGAATTTATACCGGCTTTCTTGTAGGAGAACTCTTGCATGGAAAGGCAAAGGCTGATGCAGTCGCACAACTGACGCAGAGCCGCCACGTTGATTTGGCTAATTGCATTGCCTACTCAGATAGTGCAAACGATTTACCCATGCTTACGGCGGTCGGTGAACCACACGTGATTAATCCAGATGCAAAGTTGCGGCGCCATGCAAAACGGGCCGATTGGCCGATCCATGATTTCCGCCATGCACGACGAATCGTACGAGCGCTGGCACCCTGGCTAGCAATCGTGGGGATCATCGTCGCCGCCCGCGGCTAGCCCAAAGTTTTAACCCCCCTCACTTTGCCGGTATCGTTAGACGGTTATGTCAAAGCCAACGCATCGCTCATTCGCCGACGACCTTCGCGGTCGCGACGATGCTGCATTGGCTGCCTTGCTAGCTGCCCGCCCTGATTTACTCTCTCCCGTACCGCCTGACATCAGCGCCTTAGCCGCACGCGCAAATTCCACTCCGAGCATTTCACGAGCCTTTGACTCACTGAATCAATGGGAACTAGAAGTTCTAGAACTCATGGCTTGTCTAGAGGAACCTGTTTCACTGGAAGATGTCGAAAGATATACAAGCGTTCCATCATCGAATGTGGTCGCGCACCTCTATCGACTCTGCTTGCTTTATAAGGACGAGGGCGCTTATCGAATTCCTCGCGGAGTGCGAGAGACTTTTGGTCCTGAATTGTGTGGCCTCGGACAACGTCTTGGAAGCCGCGTCGAGAAAATCAATTTAAAGAAGGCGCCCGAAGCATCGCAGGAGATGTTGAAGAAGCTCACCTGGGGGCCATCGCGCGGGAGCGTGAAGGATTTGAAGAATCCCGGTCCAGGAATGCAATGGCTGTTAGATAATGAAATCCTGGTGATCGCAGATTCGCATCACGTAATGCTTCCTGCGGAGCATGCGATTGCATTACGTGGAGATAAGGTTCATCACGAGTACCACTCGGTTAAGCCTTTACTCAGCGGCGAGAATGTGAAGGATGCAGATCGCGCCGGAGCACATGAAGCGGCCGCGTTCTTGATGTGGGTTGAAGATCTCCTCGAAGCATGGTCACGCGAACCTGGAAGTGCTCTACGTAGCGGCGGAATGAGTATCCGAGAACTCAAACGCGCTGCGCAACTCTTGGGAGTAACCGAAGCGTGCGCAGCATTCGTCGCGGAGAGTGCATTCGCCATAGGCCTGGTCTCCATAGATATTGATGACCGAATAATGCCGACGAGTGCATACGATCTTTGGCTTGCACGCACACCTGTTGAGCGCTGGAGAGAGATTGCGGCTCAATGGCTCATTACTTCTCGAACCGCTGGCCTCTGTACTCCAAAAGAAGGCAAGGGTGTCGCTCCCCTCGGCCCTGAATTAGATCGCGCCGCCGCACCCGGACTGCGCGCACTCACTCTCGAATTACTAGCAACTCATGTCGATCTTGCACCCACACTAGATTCGCTCATCGATCTCGTGGCGTGGAACCGGCCTCGCCGAGCAAAACATTTACAAGCCGAATTTGTTGAGTGGACAGTGCGCGAAGCCCACTGGCTAGGAATTACCGGGCGAGGGGCATTTACATCCTTTGCGCGGCAACTACTCGCTGACGAAGAGCCAACCTTGCTCGCTAGCCAACTTCCACCATTGATAGATCACGTTCTCCTTCAAGGTGACCACACCGCTATTGCTCCGGGGCCGCTCTACCCGGAAATCTTCCGAGAAATTTCCTTGATGGCAGAGGTTGAAAGCCGCGGCACTGCAACCGTCTTTAGATTCTCCGAAAAATCATTGCGCCACGCACTCGACGTGGGTTACGACTCGGAAAAGATCGAAGCGTTCATTAAGAAGGTTTCAAAGACTGAAGTGCCACAGTCACTTGCCTATCAAATTCATGACATTGCCAAGAGATATGGACGCCTTCGTGCCGGCGCGGTGCACTCCTACCTGCGATGTGATGATGAAGCAATTCTGGCTGAAGCGATGCAAGATAGGCGCCTCGTCGCACTTGAACTCCGTCGCCTTGCCCCGACTGTGATCATTTCCCCAGCTCCTCTTGAAGAAGTTCTTGAGACGCTGCGTTCACATGGATACGCTCCCGCGGCCGAGGGTAACGACGGCATGACAACCCTCACCTCACCATCAGCCAAGAGATCTAAATCAAGACCTCGCCCGCCACGACTCATTGGCGACTATTCGATACCTACCCCTGAATTGCTCACTGCCGCCCTGCGCGCCCTACGCACTGGTGAACACGTCTCTACACAGCAGCGCACTTTGCCTCAACTCGCAAAAACTCCACGTACTACCGCAAGCGAAACTTTACGTTTTCTCCAAGAAATGAGCGGTACCGGCGGATCACTCTGGATCGGGTACGCAGATACCGACGGAGGACTGACGCACAGGATCATCGAACCGATGGCCATTGCCGCCGGATACGTCACCGCCTTCGACCAAATCTCAGGAGAAATCAAGCGATTCGCTATAGCTCGTATTTCTGGCGTCGCACAATTAGATAGTTAAGATTAAATTCGTTCACCAGTTCTGCTTGGTAAAAATCTAGATTGTACGCTTGCTCAAGGTAACGCTCTCCAAGAATGCGTGATCGATGTCAACACCGATTCCCGGTCCCTTCGGTACGCGGATTCGCCCATCTACCATGACAAAAGGTGTGGTGATATCACGTAAGTAGTAGCGATTCGAAGCCGAAGTGTCTCCCGGCAAAGTGAAACCAGGGAGTGCAGCAAGTGCAAGATTAGCGGCGCGACCAATTCCGGTTTCAAGCATTCCACCGCACCAGACTGGGATGCCTTCCTCAACGCAATAGTCATGAATCTTGATCGCCTCGAAGTATCCACCTACCCGACCTGGCTTAATGTTGATGACAGTGGTGGCTTCCATCGCGATTGCATCACGAGCTGATTGGAGTGAGGTAATCGATTCATCGAGGCAGACAGGCGTTTGAATTGCGCGGGATAGCAGAGCATGACCGAGCACATCATGCTCATCGAGTGGTTGCTCGATGAGCAGCAAGTTGAATTCGTCGAGCCCGGCAAGGTGAGCGGCGTCATCGCGCGAATAAGCCTGATTTGCATCTACCTGTAATGGCATCTTGGGCCAGGTCTGGCGCACGATTCGAACAGGTTCCAGGTCCCAACCTGGTTCAATCTTCAATTTGATCCGGCGGTAGCCCTGATCGACATAATCGCCTACCTCTTCAAGGAGAGCGTCGATGCTGTTTGCAATTCCTACCGAGACGCCGCAATCAACTTCCTCTTTCTCAGCACCGAAGAATGATGCGAAGGAACGACCCTCATGCTTCAACTCGGCATCAAGGAGAGCGGTTTCAATTGCTGCCTTAGCCATTTGATGCCCCAAGAATGGTTTCAAAATATCGGCGACTTCTTCAGCTCGAAGGTCTCCGACTTTTCGTAATGCGGGAACTAGGAAGCGCTCTAAAACATCTTCACACCCATGCGTGTACTCGGGAGAGTAGAGCGGCTCTGACATCGCAACACACTCTGCCCAACCATCACCAACGTCTGTACTGACTTTGAGAACTAAGAGATCGCGCTCGGTCTGCGTACCAAACGAGGTGCGGAAAGGACGCACCAAAGGAACACCCACGTGGCGAATCTCAATTTCATGAATGCGCATTTTTTTCCTCCAGTACGTAGCAGCGATCTTGAGTAAATCCGGTGATCTTCCATCCTGATGCCATGCGGGGTTCCAGCGCACCACGAACGTGTTGACGCCAATTTCGAGCGAGTTCCATGTTCTGCGAGCGCAGGTCGGTGATATTTGTCGGAAGTGCCACGCGTACTTCTTTTGCGTCGCGCGGGACTTGCTGCTCCACAGGTTCTCCATTTATTTCGGCGAGCAGAAACGGAGCATTTGAAATTGCGCACTCCTCACCGGCGAGCGCATTCTTTGCTCGTGTGGAATTTAAGTGCCAATAGGCCATCACGCGATCACTCGCGTCACCTGCGTTTACCGCATCGGGCATCTGGCCGTAGAAATCACGATGGTAGAATGGAACCTCAACGCCGAGTTTGGTGATATTCAAATTGGCATTGCGCGAAACCAACGGGTCGAAGGTCCACGTAATGAGGTCATAGCCGTGGGCTATTGCCCATTCACGTTGATGAACCTTGAGGGCGTACCCAATATTGCGATCGCGATAGGTGTCGAGCACACCTGCCATGTGTGAGTGCAAGTGCAGATGGTCATCGCTACCTTTTGAAGGGAACGCGAAGGCTGCACCCACGCACTTCTCATCAATAAAGGCACCGGAGAGATAGGCGCCGTTGTGCACCATGGCTTGCAAGAGATTGGGGGTAATTTGCGTGCCCTCATCACCCGGCCAAACCACGTCGAAGAGCTCGCGAGCGAGTCGCTGACGCGGCAATTCCGCGAGGATTTCGATTCGGACTTCGCTCATACCCCTACCTAACCACTTCGACTGGCAAGATAACTACATGGAACTCGTTCGCCGCCTCGTGGAAATCTCCTCACCTACCGAAGATATCGATGCCTGCCGGAAAGTGATCGCTGAGGCAAACGCCATCCTGACTGAACTTCTGGGAACCCCGGGCGAGGTGCACGATGTGCTCGGGAGGCCCACCTTGCGTTGGGGAAGTGCTACGCCGCGCGTGCTACTCCTCACTCATTTGGACACTGTTTGGCCACACGGCTCCTTCGAGCCACTCTGGCAGGTAAGTGGCGACGTGATTCGCGGTCCAGGAGTTTTCGATATGAAAGCTGGATTTGTACAAGCTGCCTACGCACTCCAATCTCTTTCAGATCGCAATGGGGTCACCATTCTGGCTACTACTGATGAGGAGACTGGAAGTGAATGTTCCAAAGCGCTCATTGAAGAGATTGCCAGCGGAGCTGAAGCTGTTTTAGTTTTCGAAGCTTCACTCGATGGAAAATTAAAAACTGCGCGTAAAGGCACCTCCATGTATCGGGTGATTGTTGAAGGACGAGCCGCACATGCCGGTCTCGAGCCAGAGAAAGGCATAAACGCCACTTTAGAAATTGCCACGCTCTTCCCAGAAATTTTGGCCGCCGCAAATGGCGCAGTAGGTACCACGGTGACTCCGACCGTGCTCCACTCCGGCACCACCCTGAATACTGTTCCCGCACTTGCTCAATTAGATATTGACGTGCGCGCTTTCACCACTGCCGAACAGAGTCGTGTCCATACTGCAATCACTTCTCTAGCAGGCACCACGATCGGTGGAGCCACGGTCCGAATTGAAGGTGGTGTTAATCGACCTCCACTAGATCCCTCTTCCAGCGCCCGTCTCTTTGAAATCGCAAAGGAGTGCGCAAAGGAACTTGGCATGCCCGAATTGGGAAGCGCGCAAGTGGGCGGAGCAAGCGATGGAAACTTCACCGCAGCCCTCGGGATACCGACTATCGATGGAATTGGAGCCGTGGGAGAGGGCGCGCATGCGGCGAACGAGTGGGCAAGCGCAGCGGCCATTCCGGAACGCGCTCGACTGGCTGGCGCACTTATTACCCGGATTCTCGCTCAATAGCCGAGCCAACCCACGGTAAGCGGCAAGTACTTCCAGGCCATAAACTGGAGGGATGACCGACGGCCCACTTATCGTTCAATCCGATAAGACCATTCTCTTAGATACCGACCATGCCTTGGCCGGAGAGTGCCGTCGTGCGATCGCTCCCTTTGCTGAATTAGAGCGCGCTCCAGAACACATGCATACCTATCGACTTACGCCACTGGGTTTGTGGAATGCCCGCGCTGCTGGTCACGATGCGGAGCAAGTGATCGATATTTTGATTCGCTACTCACGTTACGCCGTCCCCCACGCGCTACTTGTAGATATTGCCGACACCATGTCGCGCTACGGCCGTCTTCGCCTCGAATCGCACCCTGTTCACGGGCTAGTTCTCGTCAGTAATGATCGCGCCGTCATGGAAGAAGTTTTACGTTCCAAGAAAATGGTGCCGCTCATGGGCGCACGCATCGATAACGAAATGGTGGCGGTACACCCCAGCGAACGCGGACATGTCAAACAAGTCCTATTGCGGCTCGGCTGGCCTGCAGAAGATTTTGCCGGTTACGTCGATGGCGAAGCACACCCCATCTCACTCAAAGAAGAGGGATGGACACTTCGCGATTATCAGAAGCATGCCGCAGAGAATTTCTGGCACGGTGGTTCTGGTGTCGTGGTTCTTCCCTGTGGCGCAGGAAAGACCATGGTGGGTGCGGCGGCAATGGCACTAGCAGAAGCCACCACACTCATCTTGGTAACGAATACTGTTGCCGCTCGCCAGTGGCGCGACGAACTTCTCAAGCGGACCAACTTAACCGAAGAGGAAATCGGCGAGTATTCGGGAGCGAAGAAAGAAATTCGCCCCGTCACCATTGCTACATACCAAGTGATGACCACAAAGCGTAAAGGCGTTTACGCCCACTTAGAACTCTTTGATTCACGGGACTGGGGCTTAATAATTTACGATGAAGTACATCTGCTCCCTGCACCTATTTTTCGGTTCACGGCAGATATTCAATCGAGACGGCGCCTTGGGCTCACTGCCACGCTCATTCGCGAGGATGGCCATGAAGGCGATGTCTTCTCGCTGATTGGACCAAAGCGATACGACGCACCCTGGAAAGAAATTGAAGCCCAGGGTTACATTGCGCCTGCCGATTGTGTCGAGGTCCGCGTCACTTTGACAGATGCCGAGCGACTTCTTTACGCCACAGCAGAGCCAGAGGAGCGCTACCGCTATTGCGCAACTACGCAAACAAAGAGTCGCCTCGTCGAATCCCTTGCTCGTCACCATGCAAATGATCAAGTGCTCGTCATCGCGCAATACATTGATCAAATCGACGAACTCGGCGAACGCTTAGGCGCACCGATCATTAAGGGCGAAACACCGGTGAAGGAGCGCGAGCGACTCTTTGCGCTCTTCCGGACGGGCGAGGTGAAGTGCTTAGTGGTTTCAAAAGTGGCGAACTTCTCGATCGATCTTCCGGAAGCTTCCATTGCCATTCAGGTCTCGGGATCATTTGGTTCCAGACAAGAGGAAGCACAGCGACTGGGACGCGTATTGCGCCCTAAAGCAGATGGACGGAGCGCGCGTTTTTATAGCGTCGTTGCCCGAGACACTGTCGATCAAGATTTTGCCGCTCATCGCCAACGCTTCCTTGCCGAACAAGGTTATGCGTATCGAATTGTCGATGCTGACGATGTTTTTAGCGGGACCGCCGAGATTTAGCAGAGACTCTGATTCCAGAATCGATCAGACGCTTTAGTAGCTCTCGAGCAGGTAGAAATTCTGCTCCGGCCTCAATCGCTTTGGGGACGTATTCCTCTGGGATGTCGTAGTGGTCGAGATCAAATCCGCGCTCTGGAATACCTAAAGCGCTCGCGAAAGAGTGCAATTCATCTAGCGATGTGTCCGATACAAGATGTGCCCACAATCGACCATGCGCTGGCCAAATGGGGCTATCAACGAGTACTGCCATTACCTATCGCAGTAAGAAAACGTTTTTCGTCGACTCTGAAGATGTCGTGAACCTTACCGTCGATCATGATGACTGGTATTTCTTCGCTATACCGGGCAGATAACTTGGGATCATCTAAGATCGATAACTTCTCGAATTCGATCTCACTTCCGGCGATGAGATCTTGGACCACATTTTCCGCCACTTCGCAGAGATGGCAGCCGGGCTTTCCGATGATTGTTACTTTCATAAGAAAGGGTTTCCTCTTTCAATGAGCAACCGTTCTAACGTGGTGGCAATTTCACCACGAATTTGCTCCGCAAGATCTAGATGTTGCAAAGGTTCGTCTTCCAAATCCGCAGTGGGAATTGGAGTTCCAAATTCAATGATCCATTTCGACGGAAGCGGGACCATTCCGAGCGGGCCAAATGCAGGAAAGGTAGGAGTGATGGGAAAGTACGGCAGACCTAGCAACCTGGCGAGTACCGGCAGATTCGCCAGCATTGGGTAGGTCTCTTCAGCGCCCACAATGGATACTGGAATAATCGGTGCCTTTGCACGCACCGCGGCATTCACAAAGCCACCGCGACCAAATCGTTGAAGTTTGTAGCGATCTTTGTAAAGTTTGCCTACTCCTTTGAAGCCTTCGGGCCACACACCCACTACTTCGCCGTTAGCTAGCAGACGTTCGGCATCATCCTGACAGGCCAAGGTAACTCCGGACTTGCGTGCGATCTCGGCAAAGAAAGGCGTTGCGAATACAAGGTCAGCTCCGAGCGCACGCATGTGGCGATGACCGGCGTCATGGACTGCCACCTGCGTCATTAAAGAGTCAAGCGCGACTGTTCCTGAGTGGTTGGCAACAAGTAGACAAGCTCCGTTGACTGGCAGATTCTCTATGCCTCTGACTTCGACGCGGAACCACTTTTCATAGAGCACCCGCAAGATTGGCAAGAAAACTTGCTCAGTAAGTTCTGGATCGAACCCAAATTCATCGACTGAGTAATCACCACTCATGCGTTCTGCAAGAAAGTGCACGGCAGGATCGAGGCTATCGCCTAAGAGTTTTGATAATTCAGAGACCAAGTCTTTAGTTCCTTGTTGCACAATCTGCGATAACTCAGGATTTACTTTGAGAAAGAGCCCCATAACGCTTGCGGCAAGTTCGCCAGTAGCGTCGATCACATCCGAGACACTCCCCTTTTTATTTTCCACGGTGACCAGCCCGCTTCGCAATTCGATGAGCCACAAATTCTTGGAAAGTATCGCGCGTGGAGAACTCGGCCGTGAATCCGAGCAAATCGCGAGCGCGAGACGTATCTACCAACCGGCCATATTTGAGAAGCGAAAGTTGTTCTCGCGAAAGGTCAACCACTCCAAGTCGGCGCAGGGTGCCACTCGCCGGAGAGAAGAATTGGGCCGGCAAACGCAGGAGCGGGCGCTTTGCCAATCGAGCTGCTTGGCTGAGAGTAATCGTTCCTGCGCCGGCCACATTGAATGTGCCGCCTTGATCCGTCATCACTGCGTGGTGCATGGCACGCACCAAATCATCCTCATGAATAAATTGCAGGCGGGGATCATGTCCGAGAACGGCCGGCCAGATCGGCAATTCAAAATATGTTGTTAACGGCGTCACCATTTCTGGGCCAATGGCGTTGGCAAAACGAAGCGTTGTTACACGGACATCACTTCTCTGACGTGCAAAATTACGTACGTACCCTTCGACTTCGTTCGAATCTTTGGCAAATCCAGTTGTTGGCAAACGACCAGGCTGGGTGCTCTCTCTAAAGAGCGCGGGATCTTTGGAGCTGGCACCATAAATTGCGGTCGTAGACTTAATGATCACATTCTTGACCGTAGGTGATTTCTTGCAGGCGGCCAGAAGTTGCATTGAGCCGATGACATTGATTTCTTTCATCACGGAGCGTCCGCCGTGTTCGAGTGGCGTAGAGAGCACACCCGCGTGCACAACAGTATCAATTCCGTGATCGTCAATAATTCGACTCGTCACTGGATTTCTGATGTCTGCTCGAATGAACTCGGCACGTCCAAAATCGTGATCAGGAGCGGTGATATCTATTCCGATGATTTTTTCGATCTCTGGGTCGTTCGCCAAAGATGAAAGCAGGGCGTTCCCAAGGTAGCGAGCGGCGCCGGCCACGAGTACGCGCTTCATCACGCTCCGCCTCTCAACCCTGGGAAGTTGGGGAGATATCCCTAGGTGCCTCTTATTCTCCCCCTTCCGGCTGATACCGTCACCTCCATGCGACGCCACCGTCCCCGCCCCACTCGGGTTAATCGGGCATCCGGCGCTAGCCTGCTGGCCTTAGCCCTCCTCCTCTCACTGCTCAGCACGCTTCCAGCAACCCCCGCCCTGGCGCTGGAGAGCCACACCAAGCCAGCCCTTAAATGGGGCTACCTCTACGCCGGCGGGCTAGTTAACGAGTTCGCCCCGCCACTTCCCCGGGAGAAGCGAGCGGTCTCCAAGCCCACATCGATCAACGTGAAGTACACAAATTTTCCGGAACAAGCCAAAGTCGCTTTTGACGCCGCGGTGGGCATCTGGGCTGACCTCTTTCCTTCGAATGTACCCATCACGATTGATGCCACTTGGTCAAACCTCGGTTCGAGTGTGCTGGGTTCGGCACGACCAGGGAATTACCACAACGGTTTCACCAACGCACCGGATAAAGATCTCTACTATCCATCGGCCTTAGCCAATGCGATCGCCGGAAAAGATCTTGATCCATCAAGCGCAGAGATTGTGGCCCGCTTCTCATCGGGCACTGCGTGGTACTTCGGCACCGATGGTCGTCCCTCTTTCGGTCGATACGACTTAGTCACGGTTGTTCTTCATGAACTCTGTCACGGACTTGGATTCCTCTCCTCTGATACTTACGACCCTTATTCCGGAATAGGAACGCTTGATAGGCCAACTGCATACGACGCGTTCACTCGAACAATTGACGACAAGCGACTCTCCGATTTGCCCTCTCCTTCCGTTGAGTTAGGTCGAGCACTTACAAGCACTCTCTATTGGGGTGGTGCTTCGGGGATCACCGCTAATGGCGGAAGTAAGCCGAAGATTTACGCGCCTACGCGGTATGACGATGGCTCATCGATCAGCCACCTCGACGAGAATGCTTTTCCAAGTGGAGATAAGAATTCCCTCATGTCTCCGCAGTTAGATGCGGGCGAAGTGATTCACGACGTCGGCCCGCTTGCGGTTGCCATGCTTGAAGATTTGCGCACCACGCCACCGGCAGGTGCTGTCACGGCACTGCCTTCCGCGCCTCGAAATGTTACGGCGTTAGTGGGCGATCGATCAGCCATGATCAATTTTGATCCTCCGATCGATGCGCGAATCACTCAAGTCTCCGGATATGAAATAACCACCATGCCCGGTGCAACTTTGACCAAAGTAGAGAGTTCTCCGGTTGCGATCCCCAACCTTAAAGTTGGTACTTCTTATACATTTTCGATCAGAGCAGTAAATCCATTGGGCACCAGCGTGGCCGCAGCGGCGGGGCCAGTCACACCACAGCTCAGCTGGAAGGCAACCACCATCGATGTGGGCGCAGACCCCGCCTTCGCTGCAGCCACAATATGGCGGAATCAAAACGTCTTTATTTATAACGATAAGCGCACGGGTTATCTCAAACGCGCCACACTAGTGAATAAAAAATGGATCATCGACACCATCGATGGAAACTCAGTAATGGGTGGCGCTACTACTCATAATCTCGACGGCGCTTTAAGTACATGCGTTACGGGGCCAGTGAAAAGTCAGATTCTCCATGTCTTCTATTCAGATATGGAAGATAAAGACCTCCGCCATGCAGCCTTCGACGGCAAGAAGTGGAGTTACGACATCGTCGACGGTAATGGTCCCACCGTGCAAGCGGTCGAAGACCCTATTCGTGTGCGCACGAAGAGCGATGTCAATGTAAGCAATGCATGTGTGGCTACTACTTCAGGACTTCAAGTCTTCTACCGAGACGACAGCCAAGGAATTCTCTTGGGTGCACTTCAAAGTGGAAAGACGTGGCAGTACGAACTTGTCGATGGAGACCGCAAAACAGAGGGGCGTACAACTGGCGACGTAGGTTTCCATTTAGCTGCCACGGCAGTAGGAAAGAGCGTTCATCTTATTTACGATTCAGTAATCACCATTGACCGCGATCGCAAGCCCACACAAGGCGATGTTCGACATGCAGTTCGTGCATCAGCAAATCCTGCAGAGTGGAAGTTCGACACGCTTGATGCTGCAGATGCTCGATTCCCCGTTGCCGGATACGGCGTAGCAATCGGAGCAGTCGGAACCAAGGTTTATGCAACATGGCTTGCTGCCTCGACAAAAGGAGCGGCCACCCCGAGCGCTGACACTCTCTTTTATAAAGAACTCTCGGCCAGCGAAGCTTCTTCGGTAATGACTACCGGATTAGGCGCTCCTAAGTTGCCATTAGCTATCGATGGAAACAGTGTTGCTTTCGGTTGCCAAGGACGACTCTGCTCCGCTGCGTTAACAAGCGGAAATGGAAAACTGATCTCCGGAGTTGATTCGACGCAGAGTCTGGGAGCGATCTGGACCAAAGTGAGCACCAAGATCGGCCTCCTCGTGGGAAGCCCTCTTGGTCTGCTCTGGCTTGCAGCGGCAGGCTAGGCCTTGTTGCGTCGTTGAATACGCGTCTTCTTGAGCAGCTTGCGGTGCTTCTTCTTGGCCATCCGCTTGCGACGCTTCTTGATGACTGAACCCACGAGTAAACCTTTCGTTGCTGAAAGCGTCAGGCTATCGCTTTACGGCCCCGGAACCCGAATCGGGGTAGAAGTCGAGCCATAGTTGGCCCCCCGTAGAGCCAGAAATCAGTAGCACCCCCGTGGGGTTCGCCCCTAGCGCCAGTAGAAGTTGCTCCCCTGCCCGCGGGGTCACATGCGAGGTGTTGAGCGTACGTTTGCCCGATTTACTCGCTGAAAGGTTTAAAGAGAGCGCGTCCAGGGCTACCCCTTTGGCTTGGGGTGCGATGGCCTTGAGCTCGCTGGGAGTGGTCGAGAAGGCAAGCTCCAGAGCGCCCCCTGCGCGAGGGCAGAGGGCTACTCGGGGGGAGCCCAGCCACCGCGCCGTGCTCACTACTGCCCCTACCTTGGAGGAGGTCACCTTGGAGAAGGTCGTGGTGACAATCTCCATCTTCTTGCCGTAATCAACAGTGCCCGCGAGTACTGCTTCGCCATTTGCGAAAGCGCCACTCTCCCACGAACGTCGCGTGCCGGAATTACCGCTTCGTTGAGTCTGCAAAATAAGACCGCTCTTGGAATTAATGACTAACGCAAGTGCATCAACTTTGCCGATGGCCGGTTTGCCTTTCCACACGTCGGTAGTAGATCCGGCCACTAATAAATTCCCTGCGCTCAATGCAATCGTACGAATCGAAGTGCCACTCTTGCCAAGATAAATAGGTGCCTTACATTGCAGAGCGAAATCACAATTCAGATAAAAACCTCGAAGTGCCTTACTTTCAAGGGTAAGTACAGTTCCGGCAATCCAGAGCCCGGTGGCATCTGAAACCACGCCCGTTGGAAGCACCGAATACTTCGCACCAAAACTAATGTTTGTTTTTAGCAGCGCGCTTCCATCGGATCGTAATCCTTGAATTATAAGTTGGCTGAGCGGTCGCGGCGGCGCCACTAACGGCGAAGAGAGCGATACTCCGTCAGGATTTACTGTGATTGGGTTATTGCCTGGAGTAATGGTGGGTGGCGCCGGGGTGGTCATCACTACCGGCGTGGTTGTAGCGCTCTCGCTTTGCGAAGCGCCGATCAACCAAATATTTCCATTGAGATCAAGAGTGGTGCCGCCGAAAATATCGTCTTGGGCCGTGCCAATTCGATGAGTCCATGCTGGAACGAGGGCGCCATCAAGACTTGAAACCCACATATCGCTTCCACCGAGTGGACGATCTGCAAAGACAGTTGAACTTTCGCTACTTTCAAAAGTAGTGCCACCGATAATCCACCCACTCTTGTTAGCGATAGCAATCGATGCATCGTCATCAACTCCAAGCGTGAGAGTTTTCGAAAGGGAACTCACCGCTGCGGCAGGTAGAAAGGTGGGCGCGAGAGAAAGGAGCGCGACGGTGAGTGCTATTCGACTCAAAGAGGTGCGCTTCATGGAGATGAGCCTACGGTCAGGTGAGGAAGATTGTGCGCAACCCAAAGAGCGTCAGCGCCGCACCAGTTACCCATGGCAACAATCTCGCCAACCATCTTGGGAGTTCCCTGCTAAATAGGTAGATCAAGATGGTGAACCAGAGGAGCGACAGGAGAGCATGAATGGCGGCCAGCACCAGTGAGCGCCAGAGTAATCCGGGGCCAGGAGGGGCAAATTGCGGCAAGAGCGAGAGATAGAAGACACCCACCTTTGGATTAAGGATGTTGGTAAGAAACCCACTCTTAAATCCTAAATTTGAAGTAGTGGCGCTCTTTGCATGAGTCGTGCGCAGCGCAGACCACCCCAACCAAAGGAGGTAGAGCCCGCCAAGAATCGAAATGGTGCGGTATGCCTGCGGATACCTGATCAGTAAGGCGCTCAACCCTTCTGCGGTCGCCCCGCCCCACACTAAACAACCAGCAGCGATACCCGCGCCAGTGATGAAAGCGACTCGCTTACTTTCAGTGCGGGCCGCACGAAGAATGAGCGCAACATCTGCTCCCGGAAGAACGGTGAGCAGGGCAACTAGAAGGGTAAATCCACTTACTTGGGCGAAAGTCATTGGCCTTGTACTACTGGCCCTGCGCTAATTCACGTGAGCGATCACGTGCAGCTTCCATAGCAGAAAGGAATGCGGCGCGAACTTTATGATCATCCAATTCACGAAGCGCAGCGCTGGTGGTACCAGCGGGGCTAGTGACATTCTCTCGAAGCACGCTCGGATGTTCACCTGTTTCGTCAAGCATCGCGGCGGCGCCTATAACGGTTTGCAAAGTGAGCTCTGAAGCGGTCGCGCGTGGCAAGCCAAGCAAGACACCTGCTTCAATCATGGCTTCTACTACGTAATAAATATAAGCCGGTCCAGAACCGCTGATTGCAGTGACCGCATCTTGATGCTTCTCTGCAATACGAATTACTTTTCCGATACTTCGAAGCAAACTCTCTGCGTGCGCCAGGTGATCTTCGCTGCAATGCGACCCGGGAGAAATGGCTGTCATGCCTTTGTCGACCAACGCTGGAGTGTTGGGCATAACGCGAACGACCGCGATACCTGAAGGTAACTCAGCTTGGAGCGCAACCGTAGTGATACCCGCCGCCATCGAGATAACCAAAGCATCGCGATGGATGCTTGAAGCGATCTCTCGAAGAAGATTTGCCATATCTTGTGGCTTCACTACGAGCACGACAGTCTCTGCACCGTTCACCGCTTGAGCATTTGACGCGCTCGTTACGCCAAACTTGTGGCAGAGCTGTTCGAGACGTTCTGGGCGAGTATCGGTGATGACTACATCTGAGGGTGCATGGCCTGAGCGCATCAATCCGGAGAGGAGCGCTTCGCCCATGACTCCAGCTCCCAAGATGGCGATCTTGGCCATGACTACCCCCTAGAGATAAGCGAACGGAGAAAGAATGTCAGATTGGCTGGTCTTTCTGCCATTCTCCGCATGAGGTACCCATACCAATCCTGACCATACGGAACATAAATCCGAACCTTCTCTCCGCGCTGCGCAAGGCGAATCTGCTCATCGGGGCGAATGCCGAGCAACATTTGATACTCAAAGGTGCCGCTCGCGCGCTGTGAACGAAGAGCGAGTGAAGTCGCAATCTCAATGAGTCGAGGATCGTGAGTGGCGAGCATGGGATATCCCTCACCCATCATTAATACGCGCATGCAACGAACATATGAACGATCAACTTCGCTCTTTGATTGAAAAGCCACACTGGCTGGTTCTTTATAGGCGCCTTTACAAAGACGCACACGCGAACCTGCGTACGCAAGATCTCGGCAATCAGCTTCCGTGCGTAAGAGATAGGACTGTAGGACTGCACCCACCGAAGGAACCTCTTTGCGGAGTTCACGAAGCACGCCGAGCGTGGAATCGGTGGAGGTGTGATCTTCCATATCTAAAGTAATCGTGGTGCCAATTTGTGCAGCCGCACGCACAATTTCAATTGCATTATCCAATGCAATCTTTTCGCCATCACCTGGGAGCGCTTGTCCTAGGGCAGAGAGCTTCACTGAAACTTCTACTCGATCTGCCATTTGATGTTCAGAAATTAATTTTAAGAGAGTGAGGTAGGCATCTTTGGTGCCATTTGCTGCAGCGCGATCAAGGACATCTTCACCAAGATGATCAACGGTGAGGTTGAGCCCATCATTTGTCAATCGATTTGCTGCGGCGATGACATCGAGTGGCTCTTCGCCAGCAACAAAGCGTTCAACTACGCCTTTTGTGAGCGGACCCGTACTTACGAATTCTCGGAGTTTTTCATTTCTGCTAGCTGCCAGGATCGTGTCGCGTAACACTATGAACCTCTCTTTCAGGAAAGAGCCTACTCCAGGTTGGCGCGAGCGAAAGTTAGAGATTCGGCGAGTAATGCAAGACGTTCCTCACGTGAGGAAACTCGCCTGGTAGAGACCTCCAGAACGACCGACTTGAGGCTAGGAGAGTCTTTTAAGCGTTGGAGAACTTCGGCACAAGGTTGCGTTCCGCGCCCTGGGGCCAAATGCTCATCCTTGGGAGAACCAAGGCCATCGGCCAAATGGAGGTGAACCACGTTTTCCCGCTCAATGATTGCGAAGGGATCTTCGCCCGAGGTGGCCGTGTGAGAGAGGTCTAGCGTGACATTGTTGTACCCCATATTGACTACTGAATAGTCAGGTAGATAGCCGGTCAACTCACGGTTGCGCGCGCTCCACGGAAACATATTTTCAATAGCAACATCTACGCCACTCTCTTCGGAGAGCACGTTGATTTTCTCTGCAAAGTTCTTTGCGTACTTTCGTTGCCACCTAAAGGGAGGATGCAAAACCACAATCGGCGAACCTAGCCGCTGCGCTAACTCCACGCTCTTTACGACTTTTGTCCATGGCTCTAAACCCCAGACCCGTTGCGTAATCAATAAACAGGGTGCATGTACGGAGAGCACAGGAAGATCAAAGTGTTCAGAGAGCCGCATGATGGCCGCCGCATCTTGCGTAGCTACTTCATTTGAAACCATTACTTCAATACCGTCGTATCCAAGTTCCTTAGCGATGGCGAAAGTATCGGCTAAAGTTTCTGGGAAACACGACGCAGTTGATAAACCAACGAGCGTGCTCACTGATCGAGCCAATCCAATCGACGAAGAATAATCCCTTCGCGTAATGCCCAAGGACAAATTTCCAGTGCATCGATATCTAATAGATCCATCGCAGTATGAGCGACAATGGCGCCCGCGACTAATTGATTTGCTCGCGACATAGAAACCCCAGGAAGCTTGGCGCGCTCTTGCGTGGTCATAGAGAAAATTCGGGGCAACCAATCTTCTAAAACATCTCTTTTCAAGAGCCGAGGCACGAGCGGACCCGCAGTCGATGGCTCTGCTCCGCAGAGGCGTGAAAGTGAGCGGAATGTTTTGCTTGTAGCTACGGGATGATCGATCGCACCTAAAGCAAGAATTTCGGGAACGATTTCAGCAATCGATGCGCGAACAAGACGTCGTAGGTTTTTGATATCACCAGAATCAAATGGATCTCCCTTGAGGTGAGCCGCGGTGAGACGGCTTGCACCTAGCGGAAGAGAGAATGCTTCTTCGGGATCCTCGTCCGTACCGCAGGCAACTTCTAGCGAACCACCGCCGATGTCGAGGACTAGTAGGCGACCACTTGACCAGCCAAACCACCGTCGAACAGCCAGGAAGGTAAGGCGAGCTTCATCCCCACCGGAGAGCACCTGCAACTCGATACCGCACTCTTGGGAGATCTCCGCGAGGATCTCATCGCCGTTGGCCGCTTCACGCAAGGCTGAGGTAGCGAAGGCAAGCAACTCTTCGGGCCCATGTGGATCCGAGGCCGCCACCGCGCGTTGAATGGCGGCTAATAACTGGTCGCGGCCAGTACGACTAATGGCACCGTTGGGGAGCAGGAACTCAGTGAGTCGGAGCTCTTCCTTATGGCTTGTAGCTGGGATGGGAGCGGCGCCGCGGTGTGCATCGACTACCAAGAGGTGGATGGTGTTGGAACCGACGTCCAAAACCCCAAGCCGGCGCCCAGAAATTGGCTCCTGCGGGGACATATCCACGGTCTCAAGACTCACGGAGATGAACTTACCGCGAGAAGACCGTAGGCTCACCTCTTGTGCCTCCTACGAAACATTCCCAGACCAACGAAGTAGCCCTCGATTTCGCGCGCGACTGGGTGGAGTTCCCCGATCCTGTGGATCCCACCGAGTTATGGAAATGCGACCTCACCTGGCTCACCTCGTCCTGGACATGCATTTACGGTGCCGGATGTAAGGGCATCTTCGAGGAGCGTCCATTCGACGGATGCTGCAGCCAAGGCGCGCATTTCACCGGAAAAGAAGATGAGAAGCGGGTCCGCGAATGGGCCGCCCGTCTCACTCCAGAGACCTGGCAATTCTTTGCCGAGGGTCAACCTGAGAAATCTAAAGGCAAGTTAGACATCATTGAAAGAGATGACGAAGGCGATAAGAAGACCCGCGTCGTAGAAGACGGATGCATCTTCCTTAACCGCCCAGGATTTGCCGGTGGCGAAGGTTGCTCTTTCCATCACCTCGCAATTCGCGAAGGCGTGCACTTTGTAGAAACCAAACCAGATGTGTGTTGGCAATTACCTCTCCGACAATCTTACGAAGAACTTGACCGCGGAGACGGAAAGAAAATTTCCGTCACAGTCATTGGCGAATTTGATCGTCGCGGTTGGGGCGAGGGCGGCGAAGAACTCGATTGGTACTGCTCTGGTAATCCAGAAGCACATATTGCTTCCGAGCCGCTTTACATCACCAACAAAACCGAACTTATCGCGATGATGAATGAGAAAGCCTACGAAGTGCTTGCCGACATTTGTGACCAACGTATGGCCGCACAATCGGCGCTGAAGTCTCGTAACCTGCCGCTCTTCATCGTGCACCCAGCAACTCTTGAAGCCGATCGGTTAAAGAAGTAACCAAGATGGCAAAGCCGGATCTCTACCGCTGCACGGAATGTGGTTGGAGTGGCGTGAAGTGGCTCGGGCAATGTCCTGAGTGTCAGGCATGGGGCTCCGTCGACGAAGTAGGTGGAGTTACTAAGGCATCTCTACAACCCGGACGCATCGTGACTCCCGCACGACCTATCGCAGAGATCGATGTGGAATCAGCGATCGCGCGCTCTTCGGGAGTTCCAGAACTCGATCGCGTACTAGGTGGCGGCATTGTTCCGGGAGCGGCAATTCTGCTTGCTGGTGAGCCAGGTGTGGGTAAATCAACTCTGTTGTTAGCAGTCAGCGCCGAAAGCGCGAAAGCAAACATGAAAGTTCTTTACGTGACCGGCGAAGAATCCGCATCGCAGGTCCGCCTTCGTGCCGAGCGCCTTAAAGCTCTCCATCCCAATCTCTTTCTCGCTGCCGAAAGCGACCTTGGGGTATTGCTTGCCCATGTTGATCAAGTAAAACCCGATCTACTCATCGTCGATAGCGTGCAAACAATCTCCACCCAATCAGTAGATGGCTCACCTGGTGGGGTAACTCAAGTACGCGAAGTTGCCGGTGCGCTCATTCGAGTCGCTAAAGAACGCGCGCTCGCCACCATCATGGTCGGACATGTCACCAAGGACGGTTCCATCGCGGGTCCAAGACTTCTTGAACACTTAGTCGACGTAGTGCTTAACTTCGAAGGCGAGAAGCACACTCGCCTTCGTCTCGTACGTGCCATCAAGAATCGTTTTGGTGCTACCGACGAGGTTGGATGTTTTGATCTCAACGAAAATGGCATCGAGGGGTTAGCCGATCCCACTGGTCTCTTCTTGAGTCGCCATAGCGAACCAGTTCCTGGCACCTGCATCACGGTTGCCATGGAAGGTCGTCGCCCACTACTTGCAGAGATTCAGGCACTCGTCGGTGGCGCTTCGAATAACACTAATCCGCGCCGGACTACGAGTGGGCTAGATAACGCGCGCGCCATGATGACGCTGGCGGTGCTTGAACTTCGCGCCGGAATTCCACTCGCTGGTCGCGACACTTACCTAGCCACCGTCGGCGGAATGAAGTTAACGGAACCGGCCGCCGATCTCGCACTGGCACTTGCCGTGGGTTCAGCTGCGAAAGGTTTCGCACTCCCCGCTGATCTCATCGCACTCGGTGAAGTGGGCCTGGCAGGTGAAGTGCGCAAAGTAAATGGAATTCAACAACGACTCAATGAAGCAGCCCGCCTCGGTTTCACGCGAGCAATCGTGCCTGATCTCAAAGGTGAATTGAAAATCCCTGGCATGGAGATCTTGGAAGTGACTCGACTTACTACGGCATTGGAACGAGTTCGCCTTAAGTGAGTGACCAAGACTCGGTTATCGAATGGTTTATCGAGAACCAACGCGATCTACCGTGGCGCAAGAGCACTCCATGGGGAGTATTCGTCAGCGAATTTATGCTTCAACAAACGCCCGTCAATCGCGTACTCCCGAAATGGCATGAGTGGATGGAGCGTTGGCCTTCGCCCACACACCTGGCTGCGGCTGCCAGCTCAGATGTCATCAAAGCGTGGGATCGCCTCGGATACCCAAGAAGAGCGCTCCGCCTTCATGAAAGCGCACAAGTTATTAGCCAACATCATGGTGGAGAGGTACCTACTAATTACGAAGCACTTCTCGCACTTCCCGGCGTCGGCGATTACACCGCAGGGGCGATTCTCTCTTTCGCATTTGGTCAGCGAGCAGTCGTCCTCGACACCAACGTACGACGGGTAATCAATCGCTGGCATGTGGGAGCAGAATTCCCCACCACATCACTCTCGAAAGCCGAACGTGCACTTGCTGAAGAATTAATCCCAGAGAGAAGCGCGCTTTGGGCCGGTGCCACTATGGAACTAGGAGCGCTGATCTGCACTTCCAAGAAACCCGCTTGTGAAGAATGTCCGTTGCGCGCTACATGTGCATGGCGTTGCGCAGGTTATCCAGCTGGTACTCCGATGAGAACGCAAGGAAAGTGGCACGGTAGCGATCGTCAATGCCGCGGCACCATCATGGCTGCGATTCGCGAAGGTGAAACGCATATTGCTGCCATTTCTTGGCCAGATGCTGAGCAACTTCAGAGATGCATCGTCGATTTAGAAAGAGAAAAGCTGCTCACCCAGAAGGATAAGCAGCTCTCCTTACCAACTAATTAAGCGGGGTCGCCACTCTCTTCAAGTGGTGCAGTATCGGCAGGACTGTCAGGGGCGGTCGCCTTTGGCTCACCCTTAAAGGTGAACTTGCGATCGCTTCCTTCGCCTTCAACGTCAACCACAATAATCTCTCCGGCTTTGAGATCACCAAAGAGAATCTTCTCGGAGAGCAAGTCTTCGATCTCGCGTTGAATCGTGCGACGCAATGGACGCGCTCCAAGAACTGGATCGTAACCGCGCTCAGCTAACAACTGCTTTGCAGCAGTGGTGAGTTCGATTCCCATATCTTTATCCTTGAGACGCTCATCGAGACGACCAATCATCAAGTCAACGATGGTGACAATCTCATCTTGCGTGAGTTGATGGAAGACCACGATGTCATCAATGCGGTTGAGGAACTCAGGACGGAAGTGAGTCTTAAGCTCGTCGCCGACCTTCGCCTTCATGCGCTCATAACTCGTCTGAGTATCTCCGACATTCGCAAAGCCCAAGTTAAGACCCTTTGAAATATCTCGAGTACCGAGGTTTGTGGTCATGATGATGACAGTGTTCTTAAAGTCCACCGAACGACCTTGTGCATCTGTGAGGCGTCCATCTTCCAATACCTGTAAAAGCGAGTTGAAGATATCTGGATGTGCCTTTTCGATTTCATCGAAGAGCACAACAGAGAACGGCTTGCGACGCACCTTCTCGGTAAGTTGGCCACCTTCGTCGTAACCAACGTAACCCGGAGGCGAACCGAAGAGACGAGAAACAGTGTGCTTCTCGGAGTACTCGCTCATGTCGAGCATGATCAGCGAATCTTCATCGCCGAAGAGGAACTCGGCGAGCGTCTTAGAAAGTTCGGTCTTACCTACGCCTGAAGGACCAGCAAAGATAAAGGATCCACCTGGACGCTTGGGATCCTTTAGGCCGGCACGAGTACGACGGATGGCCTGTGAGAGCGCCTTAATGGCTTGCTCCTGGCCAATGACTCGCTTGTGAAGTTCGCTCTCCATACGAAGTAGTCGTGAAGTCTCTTCTTCAGTGAGCTTGAATACTGGAATACCAGTCGCGGTAGCGAGAACTTCAGCGATGAGTTCCTCATTTACCTCGGCAACGACATCCATATCTCCGGACTTCCATTGCTTTTCGCGTTCGGCTTTCTCGAGGAGAAGGTTCTTCTCCTTATCGCGCAATTGCGCAGCCTTTTCGAAATCTTGACCGTCGATAGACGATTCTTTTTCGCGGCGTACGTTGGCAATGCGCTCATCGAATTCACGAAGTTCTGGTGGAGCCGTCATGCGACGAATACGAAGACGTGATCCAGCTTCGTCGATAAGGTCGATTGCCTTATCTGGAAGGAAACGATCGGCAACATAGCGATCAGCCATGGTGGCCGCCGCAACAAGTGCGCCATCAGTAATGGAAACTCGGTGATGGGTTTCGTAACGATCGCGAAGACCCTTCAGGATTTCGATGGTGTGAGCCACAGACGGCTCTTTGACCTGAATCGGTTGGAAGCGGCGCTCAAGAGCGGCGTCCTTCTCGAGGTGCTTGCGGTACTCATCAAGAGTGGTGGCGCCAATAGTTTGGAGTTCGCCGCGTGCAAGCATCGGCTTAAGAATGCTAGCCGCGTCGATTGCGCCTTCTGCTGCACCAGCACCGACGAGTGTATGGATTTCGTCGATAAATATGATGATGTCACCGCGAGTGCGGATCTCTTTGAGCACTTTCTTTAAGCGCTCTTCGAAATCACCGCGGTAACGGCTACCGGCAACTAGTGCACCGAGATCGAGAGTGTAGAGCTGCTTATCTTTCAGCGTCTCCGGCACATCGCCCTTCACAATTGCTTGGGCAAGACCTTCAACAACCGCGGTCTTACCAACGCCTGGTTCACCAATCAATACGGGGTTGTTCTTGGTACGACGTGAAAGTACCTGCATCACACGTTCAATCTCTTTTTCACGACCAATAACTGGATCGAGCTTTCCTTCACGTGCTGCTTGCGTGAGGTTGCGACCGAATTGATCCAAGACGAGAGATGTTGAAGCGGTGCCTTCAGCTGGACCACCAGAGGTTGCACTTTCTTTTCCTTGGTATCCAGAGAGAAGTTGAATAACTTGTTGGCGCACGCGATTGAGATCGGCGCCAAGCTTGACGAGAACCTGCGCTGCGACGCCTTCGCCTTCGCGAATCAATCCAAGCAGGATGTGCTCAGTACCGATGTAGTTGTGGCCGAGTTGCAAAGCTTCACGGAGAGAGAGCTCGAGTACCTTCTTGGCGCGCGGCGTGAATGGAATGTGTCCACTAGGGGCTTGTTGTCCTTGCCCAATGATCTCTTCCACTTGAGCACGTACGGCCTCTAATGAGATGCCGAGTGATTCAAGCCCTTTAGCGGCGACGCCTTCACCTTCGTGGATCAATCCCAGAAGAATGTGCTCGGTGCCGATGTAATTGTGGTTGAGCATCCGGGCCTCTTCCTGGGCCAAGACGACAACTCTGCGGGCGCGGTCGGTAAATCTCTCAAACATAGGTACCCCTCTCTCTGTTTAGCCTAACGCTCGCCCGGCTGAGTTACTTCCCCAGTTTTATTGCTCAGCCTAAATGGCGGGGTATTTACGTTTAATGTCCTGATTAGGCGTTATGTCCGAGGTCTCAGGTGATCCTGATTTTCAAGTGGCGGCGGTCACTTACCCGAGGGAAGATTTACCAGCCCCAAAACCCGCACTACGACCGCCTTACGACGGCAGTGCCCCGACTGCCCCATCATTAGAGAGAGAGAAGCTAATGCTGCAACTGTCCGACGGCCAATGGAGTTCACTCTTTAACGTGTTCTCCTTCGGCCTCATTTCAATGTTGGCATGCACCGTATTCACCCTCGTCTCACAGAGCCGAGTTCTCCCCAAGTACCGCGCTGCCCTTGTCATGTCTTCGATGGTCACCTTTATCGCTGGTTACCACTACTGGAGAATCTTCAATTCATTCGAAGGGTCATCAAAGGGAAATGCCGTCACAATCGGTACCGCCCAAGGAGCATTCAACGAGGCCTACCGCTATGTCGACTGGATTCTCACGGTTCCACTTTTGCTTGTTGAGGTAATTGCCGTCCTCGCTCTTGCACGCCAAGCATCAAAGTCACTCATGACCCGACTCGTTCCTGCATCGGCGGCCATGATCATTCTTGGCTACCCAGGCGAAATCTCAACAGTCACAAGTGAAAAAGTAATTTGGGGTGTCCTCTCGACACTTCCATTCCTTTACATTCTCTGGGTACTTTTCATTGAGTTGACTAAGTCACTTGGTAATCAACCTGAAGGAGTCGCAGCCACCGTTAGCCGACTTCGTCTCCTTCTCATTGGAACCTGGGGCGTCTACCCAATTTCGTACCTCATCCCAATGATTATTACCAACCCAACCGCTACGGAAGCGGCAGGACTCTTCACTGCACGGCAAGTTGGTTACACGGTTGCTGACGTGCTCGCAAAGTGCGTGTTCGGTCTAACGATTTACAAGATCGCTCGCATGAAGTCTGCTGCAGAAGGCATGGCAGAATCCCACTAGTAAGAAATTCTAAAAGTGAAAGGGAGAGTGGCCTGGCTACTCTCCCTTTCACTCTCTAAGGAGTCAGTATGAAGTTGAGCTACCTTCGAATGTTGGCGTACTCGATGATTGCAGTTGGACTCATCAACTGGGATTACCAGCGAGGGAACCCACACGTTATTACTCACAGTCTCATCATTATTCTGCCCGGAGTGATTTTGCTTCTCTCCACATTGATCAACCCGCTTCGCAAGCTCGTAACCCTGAAGGGCTATGCGATTCTCTGGTTAGCAATCGCGCTCGCAACGCTTACTTACGCGTTTTTAAACTGACGCAACAACTCACGCGGTTCAGACTCGCCGTTCATCTCGGCGAGTGAGGCAACGACTCCTTCGCGCTCGGCCAATGCCCATACCCCCGGTATCGGCGCTGCCAACTCCTGCTGACTGGCATGTGGCCGGACGCGACCAGGGATAAATCTGAGTCCGGGAAGACTCACTCGACGGTCTGGCAAATAAATCTCGCTCGCGAGCACCATCGCCCCCGCACTCGCCCCCCAGATCGCCGGGAGCCCGGCGAGGAAATCTCGGTGAGGCAAGAGCGCTTCCAGAAGAAGTCTTGGGGAACCTCCAGGCAGCACTAACACTTGAGCGTCGCGTACGTCGGTAATTCTGTGCGCGCTACGGCCAAGAGAGGCAAAGTAAGCAATTGCATTCCCCGACGTGATTTCTGCCGCTCGCTCATGCTCACTGGCGCCAGCGAAGATCGTAATTTCCAAATCGGGAATGAGTGAGAGGAAGTATTGATCCATTTCCCGGCATTCATCAGCGAATTCTCCGCCGCCTTGGATGCAAATAATCATTAAAGATGTTTGATCATGCGGGAATTGCCAAGCGTATTTGGTTTCACGCTCTCAAGATCAAGGAATTCTGCGATACCGGTGTCGTAAGAACGCAGGAGCTGCTGGTACACCTCGGGCGCAACTGGTGATCCTTCGATTTCTACAAATCCATGACGACCGAAGAATTCGGTTTCGAAAGTAAGGCAGAAGATACGAGATACACCGATGGTGCGTGCACGTTCAATAATTGTTTCAAGAATTTGGTGTCCCACACCTTTACCGCGAACGCTTTCATCCACAGCAACGGTACGGACCTCTGCGAGATCCTCCCAAAGAACGTGGAGCGCACCGCACCCCACAACTTTTCCGTCTTGCTCGGCAACGAAGAATTCTTGAACATCTTCGTAGAGCGTTACGGTCTCTTTGGAGAGCAATTTACGTTGAATTGAATAGAAATCTACAAGCCCACGAATGGCAGAGATATCTTTGGTGCGTGCGGGGCGAATGGTGAATGTCATGTTATTCCGGCTTTACCAATGGGAAGAGAATTGTTTCTCGGATACCAAGCCCGGTGAGCGCCATCAGCAAACGATCGACTCCCATGCCCATGCCCCCCATAGGTGGCATGCCGAACTCCATGGCGCGCAAGAAGTCTTCATCGAGTTGCATCGCTTCAGCATCGCCCTTCGACGCCAAGAGCGACTGTTCGGTGAGACGTTCCCGCTGAATGATGGGATCAACTAATTCCGAGTAACCAGTAGCCAATTCAAAGCCATCAACGTAGAGATCCCACTTCTCGGCCACACCAGCCTCGCTACGGTGCGCACGTACCAACGGCGAAGTATCTACTGGGAATCCGCGGACGAAGGTGGGTTCCTGTAATTGATCCTTGCAGAGATACTCGAAGAGCTCTTCGGCGAGCTTGCCGGGTATCCACTTCGGATCAACACTGAGGCCCACTGCTTTTGCTTGCTTGAGTAATTCCTCATATGAAGTAACGCCGGTAACTTCGGTCCCGAGCGCCTTTGAGATGGCACCGAAGAGTGAGATCTCGTGCCAACTACCGCCTAAGTTACGAACTGTGCCATCGGCATGGGTGACCACATGGGATCCGAAGACGTTCATCGCTGCTTCTTGAACCAGACCTCGCGTGAGATCAGCGATTGAGTCCCAATCTCCAAAAGATTCGTAGCACTCAACCATGGCGAACTCTGGGGAGTGACTCGAGTCTGCGCCTTCGTTACGGAAATTTCGATTGATCTCATATACGCGCTCGAGCCCACCGACCACGCAACGCTTGAGATAAAGCTCCGGGGCGATGCGTAAATAAAGATCCATATCGTAAGCATTGATATGCGTCACGAAAGGTCGCGCCGTTGCACCACCGTGCAAAACTTGAAGCATTGGAGTTTCTACTTCAATAAATGTGCGTGCATGGAAAGACTCGCGTAACGAGCGCATGACGTTGGGGCGAAGCCTTGCAACATCGCGAGCCGTATCGCGCATGATCAAATCGACGTAACGCATGCGCACGCGCGTCTCTTCAGAGAGCGGCTTATGTTCTACCGGAAGCGGACGGAGCGCCTTTGCCGCATGCATCCATGAACTTGCTAGAACCGAAAGTTCTCCGCGCTTAGAAGTGATGACCTCGCCTGTCACAGAAACTAAGTCGCCAAGGTCGACATCGCTCTTCCACGCAGCGAGAACTTCTTCGCCGGCACGATCAAGAGAGAACATGACTTGAAGTTGGGTGCCGTCGCCTTCGCGAAGCGTGGCAAAGGCGAGCTTGCCGGTATCGCGCTTAAAGATGACCCGGCCAGTGACGCTCTCGGTCTGCCCAGTGGCAACATCGATTTCCAGATCGGCAAAGCGTTCGCGCAGCGCCTTTAAGGTGGTGGTGCGGGGCACCGCGACCGGATACGGCTCGGCGCCGGCAGCAATCAGGCGGCTGCGCTTTTCGCGCCTAATCCGCATTTGCTCGGGAACATCATCCTCAAGCTCGGGCTTAGATTGCTCGGTCATAGATAGAGAGCCTAAAGGTCAGTTGCGGGCAAAGACCAACTCAAGGCCGATCAGAGTGAGGTCGGGTTCATGAAATTCGATGGTTTCGCTAATTCCAAGCACCAGCGGGGCTAACCCACCGGTGGCAACCACCACCACCGGGCCAGCGTCTAATTCTTCGGTAATTCGACGAACCAGACCATCCACCTGCCCGGCAAAACCGTAGATCATGCCTGATTGCAAGGCTTCGACGGTGTTCTTGCCGATCACAGAGCGGGGCTGGACAAGCTCCACCTTGCGAAGTTGGGCTGCTCGCGAGGTGAGCGCATCAAGGGAGATCTCGATGCCGGGAGCGAGCGCGCCGCCAAGGAATTCACCTTTTGCTGAGACCACATCAAGGTTGGTGGACGTACCAAAGTCCACGACGATTACAGCCCCCGCTTCTCCGAAGAGAGTGTGCGCCGCGAGTGTATTGACAATGCGATCTGCGCCGATCTCCCTCGGATTATCTACGAGGAGTGGCACACCGGTCTTGGTGCCTGGCTCGATGATGACGGTATGAATATCGGAGAAGTACCGGGAGAGCATCGTGCGAATTTCGCGCAAAACGGCGGGCACAGTTGAACAGACACATATACCTGTGACTTTGTAACCGTCTAAGAGTGCACGGTATTGCAGCGCTAACTCATCAGCGGTGTCTCGTGAATCGGTTTTCACGCGCCAAGAGGCAACCAATGCACCGTCTTCGAAAACACCTAAGACAGTGTTGGTATTTCCTACGTCAATTGCGAGCAGCATCTGCACTCCTAAAGTCGACTCCGATATCGATATTCATTACTGAGTGGGTCAGGGCACCGACGGCGATGTAATCGACGCCGACTTCTGCGTACTTACGGGCATTCTCTAACGTGATTCCTCCGGAAGCTTCACTCTTTGCACGTCCAGCGATCTGGCGTACTGCTAGATCGCACATTTCGGGCGTCATGTTGTCGAGCAAGATGAGTTCTGCTCCAGTAGCTACGGCTTCTTCTAACTGTGAGAGCGAATCAATTTCTATCTCGACCGGGACATCTGGAAAGCGAAGTGTGAGTGCAAGATGAGCGGCCGTAATGCTTCCGGCCGCCACGATGTGGTTGTCCTTGATCATTGCCGCATCCGAGAGCGACATCCGATGATTTACTCCCCCACCCATCCGTACCGCAAATTTTTCAAAAGCACGTAACCCAGGTGTGGTCTTTCGAGTATCTCTTACATGGGTCTGGCTCCCAGCGAGCACGTTGGTCCATGCACGCGTTGCCGTGGCGATGCCACTCAGACGTCCGAGAAAATTGAGCGCACTTCGTTCTCCAGTTAATAAACCTTGGGCGGGGCCTATCGCGGTGAAGATAACTTCCCCCGCCCTGGCTTGAGCGCCATCGCGCATAAAGTCCACGAAGCGAACTTCACCCTCGCACGCCTCGAGCAAAATAGCTTTTGCGATCACAATGCCAGCGACTACTCCATCGACGCGCATCCGGAAATCAGCATGGACAACCGCCGCACTTGGAACGAGTGCGGTTGTTGTGACATCAACGCCGCCATCTAAATCTTCTGCAAGGGCACGTTGCGCCATGTGCACTACAAACGCGGGATCAAGACCGAGCGACGTGATGGTTGCGTTCAAATCATCAGGAAGTTGCATGAGACACCTCTTCGTATGATTCGTGCCATTCGCCGTTGAAGTGCTCGACTATTCGTCGCTCCCACTTGGTGAGCGTTTCTGGAAAATCTTCTCGCCAGTGTGAACCGCGCGTCTCTGCGCGGCGAAGGGCCGCCCGAGTCAAACCTGTCGCAATTAAATGGAGGTTAGTTACTTCCCATGCCTCCACACACGGCGCTACATCGCGCGAACGATCAGCAATTTCCTGCAAACGATCAAGCGTCACACGCAAGGAATTACTACTACGCAGCACGCCGGCACCTTTCGACATCGCATCAGCGATCAGGGGGCGCATCGCGGGGTCGATAAGCGGCGCGGAGGCATCCGATTGCACAGGTTCGCTCGCGGGTGGCAAATTCTTCTGAAGGTCATCGGCAATGCGTGCGCCAAATACCAATCCCTCAAGGAGCGAATTGGACGCCAGACGATTAGCACCGTGAACACCCGTGCAGGCACTTTCGCCGCAGGCGTATAAGCCAGGAATGGTGGATTGCCCAGCTAGGTCAACCCGAATTCCACCAGATGCGTAATGGGCAGCTGGGGCAATCGGAATCAAGTCTTTATGTGGGTCGATTCCATGTGCCATGCACGAGGCCAAGATGGTTGGAAATCTCTCTTCCCAATTAAGGTGTCGACCATCAAGCCACATATGCGGCTTACCGCTCTCCATCATGGCGCGCATAATCGCCTTAGCAACCACATCACGAGGCGCTAAATCTTCGAGTGGGTGCACGCCTTTCATAATGTGATTTCCATCGAAATCGAGAACCGTGGCGCCTTCTCCGCGTAAGGCTTCGCTAATCAACGGTTGCTGTCCTTTTGCGTTGCTTCCTAAGTACATAACCGTGGGATGGAATTGCACGAACTCAAGATCTGCAACCGCAGCGCCTGCACGTAAACCCATGGCAACACCATCGCCAGTTGATACAACTGGATTAGTGGTTTGCGCATAGATCTGACCCATGCCACCCGTTGCAATAACCACAGCTCGAGCGAGCGCCTCTCCGACGCCGTCTCGCTGTCCGGCACCGATGACATGCAGTGTCACACCACAAATCGCGCCGGACGCATTCTTAAGTGCATCGATCACCAACGCATTCTCAATTACTTCAATTCCAGGATCTTGCGTGACTGCGGCTAAGAGCGCACGGGAAACTTCTGCACCGGTAGCGTCTCCGCCAGCGTGAATAATGCGATCGCGGTGGTGACCACCTTCGCGCGTGAATGACATTTCGCCAGAAGCCACATGGTCAAAGACCGCACCACGTGCAATTAATCGGCGCACCGCCTCTGGTCCTTCAGAGACCAAAACCTTGACTGCTTCACGATCACAGAGCCCGGCACCGGCTTCGAGGGTGTCTTCCTCGTGTTGTGCTGGCGTATCTCCCGGTCCGAGCGCTGCAGCGATTCCGCCTTGCGCCCATTTGGTGGAGCCCGCATCTACCCGCGCCTTCGTTACCAGCAACACGGAGAGATCGGCGCTACGAAGTTGAAGCGCAGTAGTAAGGCCGGCGACTCCGGAACCAATCACGATGACATCTGCGCGCATACGCCACCCAGGAACGCCGCTCTTGAGAGTTCTCATCGGATCTCCACCAGATCATTATCGATCAAACGGACACCATCTAGCGAGGCGGCCAGAATCGCGCGCGCCTGACCCCGGAAATCATCACTAATGGGCGCCCATGTGAGCGGATCGATGAGTTCTAAGTACTCAATTTCAAGTGGAGAAGTCAGGAGGGAACGGGCCTCAGCGAGGCGAAGGCTCGCCGGCTTCGAACTTCCTTGAAGGTGGAAAAGCGCGGCTGGCAGGCGCGCGGCTACCTCCCGCTGCTTGATGAATCTATTGCGGCTGGCGAGTGCCAATCCATCGCTCTCTCGAATCGTTGGACCCGCGAGAATTTCGATGGGTAATGAATGCGCGTCGACCATTCGACGAATAAGGGCCAGCTGTTGCAAATCTTTTTCGCCAAAGATGGCAACTGACGGATTCACTAATTCAAAGAGCCGACGAACTACGGTCAGCATTCCAGCGAAGTGACCAGGACGGTGCAGCCCTTCGAAAGCACTACCCAACCAACCGGCCTCTTCTAACTCTGCTGCTCCAGGATAAATCTCTGATTGCGACGGGATCCAGAGCAGGTCGACACCCGCGCTCTCCGCTAAGGCAGCATCAGCATCTTCCGTACGTGGGTAGCGTGCGAGATCGGCGGCGTTATTAAATTGCAACGGGTTCACGAAGATACTCATCACTACAACATCGCAATGCGGGCGAATGGCATCCACAAGTGAGAGGTGACCGGCATGGAGTGCACCCATAGTGGGAACTAGACCAATTCGCACGCCGCTAGGTAATGACTTTGAAATTCCGTCAGTGATGCGCTTCATCAAACATCACCTAGCAGAGCAAGCAGTGATGAGGCGCGTTCTGCAGTGAGCATCCCGGAAGCGAGTGCGCGCTCCGCGGTGAGTCTGCCAAGGATTCGATATGGCTGAAGTAATTCTGGATGTTCACGTTTAATAGTTTCGATATGAGCGGCCACAGAGCCCACATCGCCTCGAGCAATTGGTCCGGTAAGTGCTTGATCTCCGCGGCGCAAGACGTTATCTACCGCTGCATCTAGAAGTGGATGGAGCAGCGCTTCAGTTTCGTTAATACCGATCGACTTAAGGAGATCAGAACCCTGCGCCACAATCGACGTGATGAAGTTGGTACTCCATGCGAGCGCGAGGTGATAGGTAGCGCGATCTTCTTCCGCAATCGTGATCGGTTCGCCGCCGATTTCGATAACCAGTGCTTGAGCAATCGGAAGAAGTTGAGTCGGTGCCGTCACGCCGAAAAAAGCACCCTGCATTCGCTTGAGATCTACTGAAGTCCCGGAGAAGGTCATGATGGGATGAATGGCAAGCGGCAAGACGTTGCTGGAAAGCACTTCATTGAAGATACCGACACCAAAGCGACCAGCCGTATGCACCAGAATCTGTCCTGCTTGTAGTGCGCCAGTGGCGTGCAACCCAATTGCGAGAGCAGCAAGCGCATCATCAGGCGGCGTAAGAAGTAAGAGATCGCACGAGCGAGCAACCTCATCAGCTGAAAGTATTGGGACTCCAGGCAGGAGCAATTCAGCGCGGTCTTTGGATGCCGCACTGACCGCGTGGACTCCCACGACGGCGTGACCCGCCGCCCCTAATGCAGCGGCTAAGGGCGCGCCAACTCTCCCGGCGCCGATTAAACCGACGCGCAGGCGTGCATCGTCTTGCCCTGCACTCATGCTCATATAGGTCGTTCCAGTCCTCGTCGGGTACCAGACGGAATGAGTGTAAAGCCAGGAGCATGGAAGAATCCACTTCGTGCCGACATATGCGCTGGGACCACTCTCCGGGGATCATCAGATCCTCGCAGGTCACCCGGCCTCCCATGGTGGACTTCGCCTCCACCTTGAGGCTTCCAATGGGGTGATTGAGAGCGCTCGAATCGAACACGGTTTCATGAATCGTGGAGTTGAGCAGCTCTTCCCTGCGCGCGATTATCGCCAAGGCCTCATGATGGCCAATCGACACGATTGGAGCGCACCAAGTAGTGGCGAGTTTGCTTACGCGCTCGCCATCGAATCTCTTTTAGGACTCAAGACTCCCCCGCGCGCAGATCTCATCCGAGTCATCATCGCCGAATTGGATCGCGCTTCGTCACATGCACTCTTTCTGGCAGCACTTCCCGGGTTCACATCCCCACTCTTAGCGCTTCGCGAAAAGTTGCAAAGTATTTTGGAAGCGGCCACTGGCGCTCGCATGCATCACCACATGATCGTCATCGGTGGAATTCATCACGACGTTGATCTTGCTTGGCTCGCGAGAGGAATTGCCCCGCTATTGGATGAGTTTCAAGCGGTTGATGTCGCAAGCTTCGCTGCAGAGTGGAAAGACGTAGGAAGAGTTTCAAGCGAGATCCTTTTAAGTCATGGTGCCAGTGGAATCATTTTGCGCGCTGCCGGCAGCGAACTAGATGAGAGAACTATCCGCCCCTACTCTGGCTACTCTGCACTCCCAATGAAGGCGAGTACCGGGCAAACAGGTGATGTGTCGGCGCGCATTCTCATGCTTCACGATGAGATCCTGACTTCCCTTCAATATGTCTTAGACGCAATAACCGCTGCGGACGAACTCACTGATCAAGAAATCTTGCAGCGAACACCCAAGAATTTGCGACTGCCCCATGGAGAGACCTTCGTAAATGTTGAAGGCGCGTTGGGCCTCACCGGTGTTGCGCTCTTCTCCGAAGGTGATCGATCGCCCGCCAGGTTGCGCCTACGTACGCCTTCCATGGGAAACCTTTCGGCATTGGAATCTCTCCTCCCCGGGGTCGCGCTAGATCACCTCGAAATGATGTTGGCTACCTGGCCGTTTCTGCCAGGCGATCTCGACCGCTAACCACATATTAGAATCTACACATGGCTACCAACCCGGATCGCGCTTCCTACTTTCCTGCGATAGAGAAGAAGTACGGACAGCCTATGTCGTACTGGTTTGCCCAAATGAAAGAGATCGCAGATCGAAAATATCCCGAGCAAATTGCATTCTTGCGCGAGAATCACGGTTTTAGTCAGGCACATGCCAACGCGCTTGTCTTGTACTCACGAGGCTCGCTCAGTTCAAAGAAGTACAACACCGTTGATCAATATCTAGCCCAGTTTGATGAAACGAAGCAAACTACCGTGCTCGGAATAATCAAGACATTGAGTACCAAATTTCCAAAAGCCGAATGGGTAATCGCTTGGAATCAGCCAATGTTGAAATACAAGGATCAGTACATCTTTGGAGTCACTGTCTTAAAGAACCATATTTTGATGGCACCCTGGAGTACCGACGTGCTGAACACTTTTCTTCCAAGGCTTTCTGGTTACGAAGTGAACAAAAAGACCATCAAGATTCCAGTCGATTGGATGATCGACGCGAAACTACTCAAAGATATGGTTGCAGCCAGAGTCGCAGAGTTCTAGGTCAAGTAATTTAACCTCATCGAATCCAATTCGACGCCATTTCTTCACCTGCCATTCATCGAGCCCCACGCCTTTGAGGTCGGCTCCATACCATTATTGAAGTGCTTCCCCTTAAACGTCCAACAAACGAAGGGAAGTTGCCATGTCAAATTATCTTGAATATCCAACTTGTTTCGCTTGTCGTTCCATTGATTTGGAAATAGTTACGCATGCAGATTTTGGGCCAATGTTCATGTGCGATGAGTGTGGATACTCCTGGGTCGCCTCATTCGAGAGCATCGACCCTGAGATTTCTCAATTCGTCGTAAAACTTAAGGTAGCCTGACCTCATTAGCAGTGAGGGCTGCAGGGTTGTCTCATCTCTCATCTACGCTTATTTAACCAGTTTACAGTGCGATTCTGGGACGAGTTTCTAGCCTGCGGGCGCTGGTTTGGAAAGCGTCGCAGGGAGACCCGCCATACCTATGGAATTTTGTAACCATCGATTCGGTAGCTCACTGCGACCCACTTTGACCCTACTGCAGACTTTGGTGCCTTACTTGAATCAAGGAGGATGATTGAAGTCTTGAGCGTCTTATTGCTCTTCTTCATCAACGCGCAGACAGCCGTTGCTTGGCTCTTAGCGAGGGCTGTTGCCTTCGCGAGAGTTGTACCCTTTTTATAAATATAACCAAGGCAGGTGACTGAAGCACCGTTCTTGAGGGAACGGACGTATCTCTGCAAGTACGCGTTGTCGTATGAACTAAGTGTGAGCTTTGATGATAGTGAATAGAGCGTGAGTGAAGGCTTCTTGAGAAGAGCTGCTTTTGCTGATGCATCCGCTGCCTCTTGTGCCGCCTTCACTGCAGCGGCATCCGCTGCTGCCTTGGCTTCAGCAAGAACCTTTGCATCGGCTGCCATCTTCTCTTGTGCCGCTTTAAGTGCGGCGGCATCGAGGGCATCTTGTGCAGCCTTTGCGGCAGCTAACGCATCAGCCGCTTGTTGGTCAGCCAGAACCTTTGCTGCCAATTCTTCTTCCTGCTTCTGCTCTAGAACCTTCGCCGCCTCTTCTGCTGCCTTCTTCTCGGCCAATACCTTCGCTGCCGCCTGTGCTGCGGCTAAGGCCTGTGCTGCGGCGATCGCTGCTGAGTTATCGACCGGTGCAGAGGTAACAACAGGTGGTGTCACCACAATCGCAGGGTTCACGACAACAAGTACTGGATCGCTTGTGATCTGTGAAGTGATGGATCCATCAACGGTTGCAGTTCCTACCAAGGTTGATGCACCGCCAACGACGCTATAAACCCTTGCACCTGCTTTGATAGATGGATTAGTAAGTGTGACAGAGATTGGATTGCCAGTGGATGTCTGCGGAACAGACCCATCAGGTGATACCCATGAGACTACAACGGAGAGAACAGAGCTTGATGCACCGGAAATCAGAGCCAACTGCGTCGTGGCATCCGTGAGCAAGCTGATTGAGATCGCAGTCGTGCTTGGTAGGGCATTTGCTGGAATCGAAACTGATGCACCATTAGATCCAACAGTTGCACTGACTGTCTGAGTCAAGATTGGGCTTGCGTAGAAAGTTCCTCCCATTGGGATCAGATTGCCTGATGGAATCCCAGCAAGAGATGTGCTCTGAAGTACTGATGTGACAGTCTCAGTATCACTCGCCTGTAGATAATTGGTCGTAGCGGCACTGGTCATGACGATCTGACAGACGCCTGCTGCAGTAAAGGAGATCACACCACTTGTCGCATCAACAGAACAGATTGAGACTGACGTTGGAGAAGCAAAACTAAGCGTGCCATTGCTCGAACTCGTCGCAACGGTTGCAGTATCTGTGATGCCAGGAGTCAAGATCACGATATTGCTATTTGGATAAGTGAGAACAAGGGTCGGCGTTGCCTTTGTAATCGTTAAATTGTCCGAAACATAGGTGATCGAATACTTCGGATTATTTGCACTAGTCAATGTTCCCGCCGAAATTAGGTAGGTACCTACATCTGTTCCTGCTGCACGACTGAGGGCGCCTGAAAGTGAATCACCAAGTACCAGTGAACCAGTCGTAATCGAATAAGAGAGCACAGGATCTGACGTTGTTCCGTAAACCTTGCTCTTGGGATCTGCCGTTACGGTGATCGCTCGAGGGTTGACGGTGAAGCTCTGCACAACTTGTGCTGCCGCGGCCGTATTTGCATCGCCAGGTTGGTTAGCGTTGATGACACAGAGGCCAACATCGCGAAGGTTGATCACTGTGCCGTTAACGCCTGATGTTGTACAGATTGAAGTCGATCCAGAGGTGAAGATCACGAGAAGTCCCGACGATGCGCTTGCTGTCACCGTGAATGTGTCGCTGGAGTAGCTCTTCGCGGTTAAGGATGCGAAAGAGATTGTCTGACTTGCAAGTCCGATGGAGAGTGAGACTGCATCGGTGCGAGCGAGATAATTAGTATCACTCGAACGAGTCACAGCGATAATGCATGTGCCGGCTGTCGTATAGGTCAGTGTTGAGATCGAGATCGAACAACCAGTCGTTGTATTCGTACTGTCGATCGCATATGAATAGGTGCCTGAGCCAGTTCCGCCAGACCCCGTGAGTGAAACAGTCTTATTGCTTGGATTGTAGGCAGACGAGAGCGATGAGAGAGTTACCGCTGCTTGGGTTGCCTGGGTAATCGCAAAATTTACCGAGGCCAGAGTGATGGTGTAGTTCAAGTTGTTTGCATTCGTTAAGGTACCGGAGATGATCGAATAGCTTCCCACCGCAGTATTTTGGCCAGCACTTGTGTACGTCAGTGAGCCAACAAGTTGATCACTCCCCACGAGAGCGCCAGTAGTGATCGAGTATGTGAGTACAGGATCTGAGGTTCCATAGACCTTCGATTGGCCCGCGGTAGGCGTGACAGTAATTGCAGCCTTAGCTGCGGTAATTGTCATCGTCGTCGCACCGCTAGAAACGAAATTGGTGGTATCGGTTGGAGTAAAGGTTGCCGTGATGAGAGAGCTGCCGTTACCAACAACATTGGCTGTCTCACCTGAAAGCGTCACTACAGCTGTCGTTCCGGATGAATAGGTCCACGTTCCAGGCGTGCTTGATGTCGGAGTTGTAAGTGCGAATATATCGCCGTAAACCTTAGAGACACCTGACCATGTGAAGGTCGGGGTCTGCTTTGCGATGGTAATCGCTGTAGAGACTGAGCTTGTTGCTAGGTAATTTCCATCGGATGCCTTGGTTGCTGTGACATAACAAATTCCAGCACTTGTTGGCGTGAGCGAGGTACCAGAAACTGTACATGGACCAGAATCGCGAATAAACGTAAGGGATCCGCTACCACCAGTGGCTCCAGAAGTTTGCAAGACTACCGACGACCCATATGTTCCAGACGTACTTGTTATAACCAGCGAACTTCCCTGTGATGCAGAAGAGATTGTGAAGCTGTAAGCACTAGAAGTGGCTGGCAAATAATTGGTATCGGTGGTGATCGACGCGGTGACTGTGTAATCGCCTGCATTCGTCGGTTTTGTTGCGCTTGCTGAATAAGTTGTCGATCCAACACCCGAATACAAATATGTAACGGATCCTGTTGATCCCGTTGGGGTCGAAGATGATGGGCCTTGCGCAACTCCTGAATAGTTATAGGTCGTGGCTCCAGTTACAGAGATGGTTGGCGCGTATTTAGCAATGGTGATGGTTTTTATTACGGGAGTCGCAGCGCTGTAATTAGTATCTCCAGCCTGATTTGCGGCAACGGTGCATGTGCCCGCAGTGACAATATGAATCTTGTTAGCCTGAATAGTACATACCGAGGTGGTACTACTTGTAATGGCTACCGTTAATCCGCTACCCACCGAATAGGTGAGTGTCTGATCAGCATCCAGATAAGTCATGTTTGCAGGTTGCGTGAAGCTTATCGTCTGTGTTGCCTTACCGACATTGATCGTAGTGGAACCTGCACCGGACAAAGCTGCATACCCAGTCGCATCAGTTGGGGTGAAATCTGCGGTTAATACTGTTGATGCATTTACTGAACCTGGTGTCCACAAGCAAGTTGCTACTGTAGAAACGGCTGACACTGATGTGCAACCAGAAATTGCAATACCGCCCGCCTTGAAAGTGACAGCACCCGGAGTGCTGACTGATGCCGTGATCGTCGATGGTGATAAATATGTGGCAGTTGTGGCGTTAGATGGAAGAGCGAGAGAGAGGGTAGGAGTGACTTGCAATAGCTTGGATTGAGTGAGGGTTCCATTGACTGTCAGGGTTACCAGCCCCGAACTGTCCTTGTCTCCAGTGGTGACCGTTGTGTTATTGAGGAGTAACTTTGTGTTGGAAGTTGAGGGCAATGGATAGCCTGGAACAGTAATCGTTGATGCCGTAGGTGAGTAGTTTGTGGAGTTCTCTACTCGCATTCCAGAGATATCTGCCAGGCCTGATGCGCTACCCGGGTTATATGGTGAGAATCCCACGTTTGTCGAGGAAAAGGAATAGAAACTCGTAGTTGATGGAGAAGTACAGGCAACACCATCAACCCACATGCCAATATTTGAACTATTTTGTGAGATCGCAACATGTTGCCATGATTTAGCAACCAAGGCAGGGCACGTAAAATGTCGATTTCCAACACCGTTCCAATCGAGTTGCCAATCAGTCGACGTATTCGCCCAAATGGAAAGAGTCTGACCGTAAGTATTTCCACCGACAAGCACAACTGGTACAACATTTTGTGAGTTCACACTTGGGACAGTGAAATTTTGGACTCTTACCCAGGCATCGATGGTGTAGCTCTGGAATCCACTTATTCGCGTGAATGAGAGGTTATTACCTTGCGAATATTCCAAGCCGTATGAACGCGAATCGCCCCCTGCTGCCGAAGAAATTGGCGGAGTAATTATGCCAATCAACTGCAGGCCCGAAAATGCCAAGACGAGAGTTAGCAATTTGGCAATTGCACTTCGACGAAAAGCCGTGGGAATACTCATAAATAAAGTGTAAATATGATTCCTTGACTTGAATTAAATTGTCTTCTCAGTATCAGATTGCTCAACATCTGTGCTCTCTATTTGAGAAAATCAACAAATGTGACAGTTTTCGACTCTGCTTTACTTCCTTCATGAGAGAATCAGATATGAGACCAACTCGCATGATCTATGTCGAGAATGATTCTGCCTTGCGCAGAATCCTCGGTGAGATGCTCTCTCAATCTAAAGAGTTAGAACTTCTTGGGTCTTATGCAAAATCAGACGACGTGGTTAACCGAACTCTTGCCCGCAAGGCTGATGTTGCTCTTATCGATTTTGCACTTGATCAGAATGGTTTGAATGGGATCGAACTTGGCATTGCGCTCAGAAATATCAATGAATACATCGGCATTGTTATCTATTCTCAGTACTCAGTCTCTCAGATGGTTAATCGCGTTCCAAAAGAGATGCGCAGTGGGTGGTCTTTCTTTGATAAATCAGCGGAGATGGATCTTGCGGATTATGTCGATATCATCAAGATGACCTCATCCGGGAAAGGCAATTGGGAGAGCGTGGCTGCTGGTCAAGTCGAAAAGAATGAGACGCAATCTTCGATCTACTTTATGCTCTCGCCGCTGCAGAGATCCGTGATGTCTTTAACTGCGCAGGGCAATAGTGCTCAAGATATCGCGTTACAACTGGACTTGAGTTACCAATATGTCCGTAAGGAACTCTCGCGGGCATATGCAGTCTTGCTGCCAGATGCTTCTGCACGTGATGATTTAAAGACTTCTGCAGTTTTGAAGTACCTCGAACTAACGCGGACTAGCTGATGAGAGCACGCATCAAGAAGATTCTCTCGCTTATTGGCCCATATCCCTATAACCCTTACTTGATCTTTCTCTTCTTCTTCTCCTTCTATTTTTCAAGATACATCCGAGTTGTTGCTTATCTGCCGGCAGGACCAGAGCGATGGAGAGCTGGCGGGCTCGTTCTTTTGGCATCTGCTATCCCATCAATCATCTTTTCCATAGGTTCAATTCTTCTTACACGCTTCAGATTTTGGAGCAGCAAAAGCACGATTTTGTATGTCCTGGAAGTCACATTCTTTCAATACCTAAACCTCCTTTTCCTTCCACTTGTGAATAGGTTTTTGCAAGATCAGCTTCAGTACTTTGATAAGACGCTCATAGGGTTATCGAAAAGTATCTTTGCCGCATCTCTCCTCTTGGTCTTGTTCGCACTTGCTCTTATGAATCGCGCTGAAAGGAAGATTTCTGATCGACTTAATCTGGCTACGAAATTGGTTGGAAAGTTGGAGTCAGAGCGTGCAAAACTCATCCAATCCGATGAGAGATTGCGCCGCCAAACATCGCAGTTCCTCCATGACCGTGTGCAATCAGATCTCATGGTTGTGGCTCTGGAACTCAAGAGCTCTACGGGTAAGTCGCAAGATGAAATCGAATCAGTTCTTTCTAGTGCCGTCCAATCACTTGAACGAATACGGTCAGTCGACGTTCGACATTTAGCCCAATTGTTGACACCAAACTTCGAATCCGGAGGCTTGAAAGCGGTACTCGATATCTTGGTATCTCAGTACAAATCTTCTATGGATATTGATCTGAAGATTGATAAATCATCGAAAAATTTCGATGAAGAATTTCGTCTTGGAATCTATCGAATCGTTGAACAAGCATTGCTCAATGCACTCCTGCACGGACCGGCAAAGCGGGTACTTATAACCGTGTCTCACAGTGATCTCCGAAACGTGCGGCTTGAGGTTTCTGATGATGGCCCGGGTATTCCTCAGGGCGAAAGCTTGACTGGGGTTGGTACCGCAGTGATTGATTCTTGGGTTGGAATCTTGAATGGTAAGAAGACGATCGAATCGCAGCCGGGTCATGGCTATCGCCTGCAGGTGGAGTTTCCCCATTAGAAATGGCGGAGACGAAGAGATTTGAACTCTTGAAGGGTTTTACCCCTTACCTCGTTAGCAGTGAGGTCTACTTCTTCTTATAACCTGCTGGGCAGACCGGCTTTATCCCCGAAACCTTCTTCGTGGTTTTGCCCTTCACGCAGGTAATCGTCTTGCTGGCGGGCGCGGGGCTGATCACCTTGGCGATGACCGGTGCCGGCGCAATCGGTGCGGCGACGGGCGTGGGAGAAGGCACCGTCACCACTACCGGAGTTTCTTTCTCTTGAATCAACTTCATCTTTACTGTTGGCGCAGAGAAGCCAAATCCGTAGGCGCCTAAGTGCAGCCAGCCTTTTGATTCGCTTAGTACCGTGGAAGCAACCCTCTGGACTCCACCGTCGCTTGATGTCACATTGACGGTGGCTGAAATAGGCGCGGAAGAGAACTGATAGATGCAACGAGCAATATCAGATCTCAAAACTAGATCATAAGAACCTTGGAAATCACTTCCGTCGGCCGCATAGTGCGGCGCCGAGACTTTGTAATTCAAAACTCCGTCGCTTGCAGAGAAAGTTGGCATTGCGCCGTTATAAATGGTGGCATTGGTGGTCACGATGCCGGTAAGTCCTTTAGCGTTAGTCAAACATGCGCTAGCGGTACCTAGCCCTCTGGCGGAATCAATCAATCTCTCAGGAGTGAGAGACCCGAATAGCCACATCTTAGGATTCGCATTCGCTTTATCTTTGATGTACGGAATCCACAAGGAGAAGAGATCGATCTGCTCCTGGTTAAAATTTCCATTCGTTTGATACCGCACCGAGTTACCAGTGAAGTACGTCCCTGCTCTTGATGAGTACGCTTGCAGAATTTCTGGAGAAAGCTCGCTTCTATTTCCCCAGTAAGCCACGACTGGGACCGGTATCGGCTCACCAGTAACCTCAATCGTCCACTTATTACCAGATCCTTCGATAGAGACATCTGGGGACTTCATCCGCCCATGGATCCAACCACCAATGCTCTGGGGTGTGCGAATCTTCAACGCGAACTTGAGGTCCGCTGGAAATGGTTCACGCTGAAAACAGACCCCGTCGTCCGTCGCTGCACAGTTCTTACCTAGAGTTCCTCTCTGTCCTCCTGTCCAAGCTGTCTGGTTTTGTACGTACTCCTCAGACATGAAGCTGAGCGGAGTATCCATAATCCGGATTCGGCTAACTGATGAATCCTTAAGCTCGCTGACAGGTTGAACAAAAGATTGCAAGCGATCGAACTTCGCCTGGCTTCCTTTTTTATATGTTCCATCTAATATCGATGAAACGAGGAAGTCACTACCTCCCCCGTGATTAATTCCTTCAAACGTCCATAGAGATTCTGATCTCGAACTAGGAATGTCCAACGATGTAGTTCCATCGAAATAGGTCGACTTATCTGTTGTCGCATATCGAGAAAACTTTCCTGTAACTCGAGTTCCGTCACTCTTGATTGCAATTAGAGATTCAAGACAATTCGTATCTGATTCGAGAGCACATGGTCCCAGCATCGCTTTGAAAGAGAAGTAGGCCGCGTTCGCACAGTGTGCATCCTGGATCGATGAACAAACTCGACTCTGCCAACCGCCTTCATTGACGGCCCCCGCCAAGGCGCCGACATAGGAATAGTCAACTCGATCATCAAAGATCACTCCGAGTTGATTTGCACTAGTGGTTACAGGTGCTTCCCAATGCTCATCAATAGTGGCAGCACTCGATGGCATTGCTGGTGAGAGCAAGCTGAGCGCGAGGGCAGAAATTGTTCCAAGGATGAAGAGATGGTGCCTCAATGAAAATGGGGAAGAACTCATACCATGGAGATTAGACGAAACAATATGTGAATTGTTTCGGTTGTCCGGACATCTGACTTTTGGAAGGGTTACTTCTTCTTATAACCTGATGGGCAGACGGGCTTAAGGCCAGCCACCTTCTTACTAACTTTGCCCTTCACGCAAATGATGGTCTTACTATTTGCTGCTTCTTTCTCGAGTAAGGGAATCGAGAAGCTAAATTCACCGGTCTCTTCTTCCGCATAACTCTTGAGAACTTCTATATCCGTCGTGATATCCGTCAAACTCGTGTTGATGAACTCTCGTACATGTAAGAAATCCTTAAGAATGAAATTATAGGAACTTAGCAATTTTGGGTTATTGGCTGTCTTCGCCTTAATTGCCAAGATCCGTGCATATTGCGCATCAAAGATTGGATCGTACTGCGCGTGGATTGCCACGACTTGTTGCTCACGCGTAGGTAGTACGTCGGCAGCTCGCGCGACTCCCGTAAATCCAACAAAGAGAGAAAGTACTAGGACTCCCGTAGCGAACTTGCGGTTCATACTTTCAAGGTACTTCGCCGAACTACGTAACGCAATGAAAGTTGACTGTGATCTGCGACCACTTGCAAAGCTACTTCTTCTTATACCCCGCAGGACACTTCGGGTTGATCCCCGAAATTTTCTTCACAGTTTTACCCTTCACACAGGAAATAGTGATCTGTTTGGTGACTGGCTTTGCACTCGCTTTTACCGGAGCAGCGTCGGCTGCGCTGACTTGAGATGGCGCGCTTGGCGCCACAGACGCGGGTGGTTGAAACCGAATACGAATGGTATTGGTTGAGTAATGGTACCCATAACCGCGAATTTCCACAGTGTCGCTGGCGGAAACATATTTCGTTGAATAGGTAGCAGTTTGCGGTGTGCCATCGCTTGAAGTTACTTCAATAATCGCTTCATTCATGGTCTTAGGCTCCAGCTTGAAAACCTTGCGGATCATGTCTCCGCGAATGCTTGCCTCAACCCAGCCCGTAATGAGATCGCCAAAGATGTCGAAGTGTGTGCCGGTCGAGACCACTTGAATCATTTTCGTTGCAGGATCGACCGTGACGCGAGATTCACATCCACCGTTCTGAGTAATGAAGATTCCCCCAGGGGGAGTCCCTTGCAATATTGCATACTCGCGATAGTAGGGCTCGATATTGATGGAGAATTCCACGTTGTAGAAATTTGCGACTAATTCGTTACCGCCCGGTGCGTTACAGGGACTTTGTTTCGTGTTATCGAACCACTTATATTCGTTTACTTCCTGGACTGTGCCTGAGGCAATAATTCGATTTTTGCCATCTGGGCCTTTCTTTACCTCGAGGCTTGGATTCTTCATACGGGCGAGACCAATTCCTGCATTTTTCCCACCCGCATCAGAGACAACTGTGAGCCTGAAGGTCGTTCCTGGCTTAAGAGTGACCCACGCATTGTCGTTCGCCGGAATCTTGCTTCGCTTAGGAACCAATCCATTCTGAGCTTGAAGCGAAAGTGAAATCCTGGGGTAGCCGGGCACTTCTTCCAGCGATGTGACGGTTGCGGTTACAAATTGATCTGTCCCATCCACTGCAGCACCTTTGAACCAATAGCAATAGTCGGCGTAGCTGGCGTTGCCGTAACCACACTTGAGCTTACCGGGAGCACTCTCCCGAAGGGGTAGGTCCACACCAGGCTTCCAAAGGGAGCTCTTTTCTTCAACGGCAGGAACCCATTGCTGAGTTGCATCATCGAGAATCTCGACCGACTCAATGCAATTATCTTTTATCTCGATGCTCTTGCAATTTACCCACCAGGTCTTTGCATTCACATTCACTGAAGCGCCCGGGATGATGTCGCCTTCAGCAGC
>Ga0194060_10000127_pt1 | contig 52533 bp, 32 predicted proteins | sample SepL225m_MetaG_FD_163427 | JGI IMG/M metagenome (GOLD analysis project Ga0194060, IMG submission 163427) | Anoxic zone freshwater microbial communities from boreal shield lake in IISD Experimental Lakes Area, Ontario, Canada - Sep2016-L222-5m | ecosystem: Environmental > Aquatic > Freshwater >... | reverse complement strand
ACACAGCAGGAGTAGTTGATGCTATCGGTGTTGCAGCCGGTGTTGGTTTTGGTGACACAGCAGGAGTAGTTGATGCTATCGGTGTTGCAGCCGGTGTTGAGTTTTCTTTCTTTCCTGGGTTTGTTCCTACTTGCGGAGTACCACCAACCGGAAGTTTTGCGCCAACAGTGTTATTGAAGGACACAACTGCTGATTCAAACATCTCACTGGCCGCTTTGTTTATTATTGCTGATTGGTCAAAGTGTTTAATTGCACTGTCCTGAAGCATGGCTGCAGCCTGTTGCGTTCTCCCTGCACTCACGTTTGCAGCTAATTGTGGTTCCGGGGTGTTTTCTTTTGCAAGTTGGGTTTGCTTTAGTGCTGCGTCAATGTCCATCCCTGGAGTTTTTTTCATCAACTCCGCTGCCTTAGACATTTTTATTTGAAAATCTCTTCCCTTTGCATACGTGTCACCAAGAAACGCACTAGTTTCCCCGTTATACTTTGCGTTAGTCCGCATTAACTTAGACGCCTGTTCCATTGAGACACCAGCAGCTAACGCTATCTCAGCATCACCCTTTCCTTCTTTAATCGCACGGTGACTGCCACTTAAACTTTGAAATGCAGCAGTTGATTCAGCAGTAGTCGGAGTTCCTTCAGATCCAGAAAGCTGGGCCTGTCCTTTAGCCAATACGTTTAACCCTTGTGTTTGGAGCAGTGAAGCAAGTTTTATACCAGCTTGCATTTCTTGTAATCGCTTCTCTGCACCCGGTACACCAGCCTTTGCTTGTTCTGCAACTTCATCTAACCCTGCCCGAGCAGCATCAATCGCTAACATGGCCTCTCTTGCTTCTTCTTGTTCCTTTCTGGATGCTCCGGTAAGTGCCGCCATCTTATCCAGTTCTTCCATATAATTTTTCGCACCGGCAATTTGGTCAGCTTGGGACTTATTAAGTAATGTCCCCATTCTTGTTTGCTGTGCCATGTAACTTAGTGTATGCTCCCGTTGTTGGTCTGAAGTTATACCTAATCTTTCTAATCGTTCTCCTATATCAGCCCTCTTCAGCTCCGTAGCAACATTAGCGAATGCCTTAGCACCTTCAGATGCAGTTCCTCCCATCAATGCTAAATCTTTGGCATGTTCCTTTAGTAATGGACCTAGTTTTTCAATTTCCTTAACAGTTAGACCCAACTTTTGGGTCATATCAAACAAGCCGGTTAATCCATCGGCTGTGGCAAGACCGGCTTGAGCCAGATCATTATACGATTTGAATAGAGCATCGTTCTGTTCGGCTCCCTTTTTTTGTGATTCAGTATACAGGTCAAGTGCGGCGGTGGCAGCGAGGGCAGCAACCCCTAGAATCTTAAGGATCGGACCACCCATAATAAATAGTGCCCCGGCTAGTCCATACATAAGTGGAGTAACCTTGCCTACAGCAGCAGCCATTGCGTTAACTCCCACTGCCGCTCCGCGCTGACCAGCATAAAGAGCAGTTGACATTGACATAAAGGAAGCAACGAGTGCCTTCCCGGCGACTGCTATAGATTCAAATGCTATTTGTGCCCCGACCCCTCCGCCGGCCATTTTAATTAATCCATCTTTTCCAGACTCTAATGCGCTTGATAATGATGTAACTTTGCCAGTGATGCCTTTAAATGTTTCACCGGGGTTTGCCAACGTTTGAACAGTTTGTGTGAACTTTTCTTGTTCTTCTTTTAACTTTTTCTGTGTTTTGGCAGCGTCTACTATTGCTTTCTGCTGATCCTTGCTGAGGTCTTTAAACTGAGTTACAACTCCGCCATATGCCAAATTCCCAGCGCTATACTGTGCTATTTGTTCTCTGTATAACTTATTTCGTTGTGCAGAGATAAAAACGTCATCACCATATTGACGTTTGGCAGCGTCAACTAATTTTTGTTCAATGGTGGATCGGTTGTCAAGAACCGCCTTTAATCTAGGATTAATTTCCTCTTCAATCCCTAATCTATTCGTGAATTGTTTTCTTAGCTCCCTGTTACGCTGAGCCTCTTCTACACTCGATGCCTTTATCCGACCGTTTTTGAGAGCCTCTTCTTTGAGTCGATCACCCTCTAACGTTTTCCGTTCGTCTGCTTGTTTTTTTAGGTCCGCTAATCGTATAACTTCTTCATCGTATTGGGTTTTTGTAATGTCAGCTTGTCGCTGAATTTGTGTTCCCATAGATGTCAATGCAGGAACGATGTTTGACATGGCATCAGCCATACTCTGTATGGATGCCAGTATTTGTTCTTGTACTTCTTCAGGTGTTGACATATTTGGGCTCTTTCATGTATTTATTCATTTACAATACCATTAAATTTACCCTATTTTTCATACACTAAATACATCACTGTTTACCCAAGGAACAAAAATGATTGAAAACAATCCGCTAAGACAATATTTTCGCCGCCCATCAATTTATATCAAACTACCAAGCGGGTATAAAAATTATCCCGAAGGAGTCATTGATGTGCCAGAGGCAGGGGAACTACCGGTCTTCCCGATGACTGCCATTGACGAAATCACAGTAAATACGCCTGATGCGTTATTCAACGGCAGTGCCATCGTTGAAATTATCACAAGTTGTGTACCGAATATCAAGGATCCGTGGAGACTATCCAGCGTTGATCTTGACACTGTGCTGTTGGCAATCAAGTCAGCCTCAGGTGGCAATGACATGGAAATTGAAACGACATGCCCGGCTTGCCAAGAAGCATCTACATATGGTGTGAATCTTGTAGGACTATTAACCTCAATCAAATCGGGTGATTATGACACTGAACTTGCTGTGAATGATCTGCTGATTAAACTACGTCCGCTGACCTACAAGGAAATGACTGAAGTGGGTCTTGGTCAGTTTGAACTACAGAAGATGTTTGCAGCAATTGACACGCTGGAAAATCTCACTGAAAAGACAACTAAGCAGCGTGAGGCTCTGAAAACTATCACTGATGTCACAATGAATCTGCTATCTAAGACCATTGAATATATCAAAACTCCCAGTTCATTCGTAGATCAGAAGGACTTCATTCTTGACTTCCTGAAGAACTGTGACAAGAATATGTTTGAAGCAATCAGATCACACAATACCAGTCTTAAAACTAAGTCTGAGGTAAAACCACTTCCGGTGAAATGTATCAGTTGCGGTCACGAATACTCACAGCCGTTCTCAATAAACGCCGCTGATTTTTTCGGGTAAGGCTTCTGCACCTTGACCCCGAAGGTGTACAGAAGCTATTAGATGATATGGAAGATGAGTGTACTGCAATTAAGAAAAATGCTCTTACTTGCTCTTGGTACATGCGGGGTGGAGTATCCTATGAGGATGTGTTGAACATGTCTATGGAGGAACGAAACCAAATAAATCAGATCATATCTGATAACCTCAAGACCACGAAAGAAAGCAAACTACCATTCTTTTAGACACTTCGGTGTCTTTTCTTTTGGTATTCCATTCCATTATTTGTCATTTATATTTTGCTCTCTTTAGAGATGTGCTACGCACATCTGATCCCTTCGCTTCGCTCGGTATCACTCTAATTCTTTTTTATTCTACTCTTTTCTTTTCTCTATTTGCTTATCGGATATCCACTTCACCTTGGAGCCATGGTAGTGCTAAATTAGCACTACCAAATGGAAAGTTTCACCCTATCCCCTCTGTTGTCTCTATCCCAGATAATTAGGCGTCTACTACTATCTGCTACCGGTTGCTCTGTAAAGTTGTTATGGATCTGTAGTTGGGACAATATGGCTTAAACTTCACCATACCTCCCAGCAACGCATGTTCTGTACCATCACGACAAAGTAGGCACAGACTCATTCAGGGTTCACATTTCTACCATGGTGAGAGCCCTGTCGGTATTCCCCTGGTATTATTAGCGCAATACCAAGGCTATACTCCAGTATCTGACGGCACAGCACAATCTGTACAACCTCAAGGAGAGTCGGGCGTCCCGACTAGACGAATTAGGCTAAGGCTTTGTGCCAGTGTTTGGTGTCAGGCTAGTGACGGGGAATTTGATTTGACCTGGTGTCTGTTTATTTAGCAAGTATAACACGTTCCGTACGAAAATTATACTGTATTTGGGTAACTATCTTTTCATTTTTGCCTCTTCGGCCGTTTCCTCTGGAGGAAGAAACTTGATGCCTGAGATAAGGCCGTTGTAACTTTTCCGTGTGCCGTTAGGTAGTTTTGTTCGTAGAACATCTTCCATAATTTGAAGTTTTACTTCCGCATAAACGAGCGATGCGCGTGTCTTATGCAGGGAAATTATCTCAAAGCGATAGTTGTCTTTGCCATTAGTGGCAATCGAGGTGTTGAGTCTGACTGAAGAACCCATATAGGTTTTCCAATCAGACTCCTTGATCACCTTCTTCTTATTTTTTCTGCCCTTGACTGTTTTTCTTAGATGCTGATGCAGTTGCTTCTTGCCGACGTATTCCATGCCGGTGCTTATCTCTGTAATTCGGTAAAGAAAACCGAACCAGTCGTCAATTTCAAAAACGTGTGGGAACTCCCAATGACCTGTATCCATGTGAGATATTTAGCCATTAGTCCATCTCCGTAGAAGTATTGTACTTACACCTATCGCCGTGCCAGCGTTTCATAATGCCGGTCCCGCCCACCTTGCCGCAATGCGGGCATATGACCTGACATTGCGGCCCCTTGGGTATCCCAGATGATTCTATCCTTCTTCTCTCTCGCATTTCTGCCGCGCGCGGTCCAAAAATTTCCTCGTAAGACTTGCCTTTCTTCTTGGCAGACATTATCTGCTTCGTGTCATCCGAGTGCTTTTTATCAATCCACCAGTTACCCAATCTTATCCGTGCCGCCTTAACTGCCGCCGATATTTTATTCTTTGACTCAATCGTTCGTCGTTTTCCAGTATTTGACTTACCTCGACGCTGTTTCGTATCGTCGGAATCTTTTCTGCCGCTCCCACCGTCACCACCATCAGTCATATTTCGTAGAATACCAGGTGGTCTGTCCGTGTAAGTTAAGTCCTTACGTCCATACCACCTGATGAGAGTTCTCTCAATGATAAATGCTCCCATCTCAAGTAAGTTTTCAAACACTATTACATTATGCTCATCATTTGGGATGGTAACAGAGTGCTTTTCAAACCGCCTCCTCCCTCTGCCCTTTCCGATATAATATGGTGTCCCTGCTTTAGCGGTAGGAGAATCAACGGATCTAGTATACATATAAACATAATAGTTATTCATATAACTATTTATACCATAACAAGTGAATCCATATTTCAACTACTCCGTGTCTGTCGCTGTGGAATATTCAGTGAATCCCCCAGTCTTAACCACCTTCAGAACACTCGGTACTCGCCCTGCAAGTTCTTCTCTGTGAGAGACAAGCCAAATAGATTTCTGACGACGACGGCTCATGTCCTTGAGAATGGCAATGGCGTTTTCTACGCCCATGGTATCAAGACCGGAGTCAATCAACTCGTCAATGAACAGGGTATTGACCGGCTTGTATAGGTTTTCCCAAACATCACGGAAAGCAAACGACAAACCAAGAATCAGCCTGTTGCGCTCACCACGGGACAGGTTATCAAAGTCAAGTTCACGCCCTAACTCAGTAATCTCCACGTTCAGGTCGTTTTGGAAGACAACCTGATGTGGCAGACCGATCTTATCAAGATAGTGAGTCAACCTGGCATTCAAAAATGCCAGATTTTGATCAATGATCTTCTTACGAACAAACGAATCCTTGCTGGTGAGCAGTTCCAACAGGAACTTCTGATGATCCATGGTCTTTGTCAGTGAGTTGATCATGTCAAAGTTCGTTACCTGTAGAGCCTTCTGCTCCATATCAACGATTTGTTCCTCATACGGATCAACCTCTTCGCTTTTGCTTTCCATTTGTGTCAGTAGATTGGCCATAGTTGAACTATGCGTCACCGCTTCCGCTTCGGTGTCATAAACGGTAACTGGTGGCTTGGATAAGGTGGTCACACTATTGAGCAGTTCATTGGCTTGCTCGGCATACGGATCAGCTTCGTTTTCTTTGTCTGTGATCTTATGACGGATGCTTTCCAGTTCGCTGGAGTGTTTGAACGCTTCTTCTTCTGTCTTGTATAGGGTTGATGGCATCTTACCAAGAGAAATCTTATTTTCTCTTAGATGAATGAGGAGGTCAAGAGAAGTGTTGTGGCTGCTTATTGCCAGAACTAACGCCTCTTCTTTCGCATCAAGGACAACGGTGTGTTGCTCGTCATGTAACTCCTGCCCACAGGCATAACACTTGTGTTCGTGAAGTTGAGCGATTTCGGCTTCAAGTTTTTTGATTTCCTTATCATGCCTGACACAATCACCGGTTGCCCGCTTGATATCAGCGTCTTGTGTTGCCTTATCCTTGACTCGTTGGTTGTACTCGGCGACCTGTCGGTGCTTTTGTAGTTCCTTGACGATATCAATGGAGTTCTTTTTGTCGTACGCCTTCTGCAACTCCACGCCTTCTCGTTTATTCTTATCAAACCATGCGGTAGAGCGGGCAGTCAACGACATGTAGTTCTGGTTTACTTCTTTGTTCTTGTTGTAGACCACGAGGTCTTTGTGCGCTTGTAGTTCTGCCACGATATCTATTTTGGACAGAGTATCATACGATTCCACATAGGCGGCAAGGTCTGAATCTTTCTTAGTTGTCCATAGTCGTTGACGGCGTTTCAGCCCTTCAATCTGTTCAAGGATACGCTTGTTAGCCTCTTCAACTGCCTTAATACGGAACTCTTCGGTTCGTATGGCATCTTTACTGGTGGTAAGCAGTTCCTTTACATTCTCGGCCTTCTCGCTCAGAATGGTAATGCCAAGTAGTTGCTCAATGATTGCTCGTTGATCACTATTCTTCAGAGCAAGAAACGGTTCAGAGTAGGTATTCAGTGCCACGATGTGCTTGAACATGTCTGCTGACATGTTGATTACTCGCTCAATGGCTGCTTGAGTTTCTTTGTTCTCTCCTTGGGCATCATCCTGTTGCTTCTGTAGCGTGTTGTTCACGTAGAACTTCAACAGATTAGGCTTGCGTCCTCGCTCAATCTTGTACTCCACTCCATCAACACTGAAAGTCAGGGTGACCAGCATGTTCTTGCCGTTGGTGCGATTGACCAGGTTGTCTTTTCGGATGCTATTGATAGGCACACCGAACAAGGCATAAGAAAGACCTTGGATCAACGAGGTCTTTCCGGTGCCGTTACGAGCGCCATCACCACCAAGATCAAGATTCTCTCCGAGAATCAGTGTCAGGTCAGTCCGGTCAAAGTTGACTGCTTGAGTGCAGGCCCCCACGCTTAAAAAGTTGCGTATTGTAATATCCTTGAGCAATATCATATAGTGTTGTAGATTTCCAGTAGAATTTTCTTGTCGTAAGTCTTTGATTCAATAGAGTTAATCTGATCCAAAACTATTTGATCTACCGATTCAAACTTTATCTCTCCGGATTCAGCACCAGTGGCCTGTTGCTCCACTCGCATAGGAATCAGTGCCATCTCCCGAAGATTATAATCAGGGATAAGTGTTTCCCGAATGAAGTTCGCTTCCTCGTAGGAAATGTCAATGTCTAGATGAACACGAACATGCGAATCAGGCAGCAATAACTCTTTGGTCTTCTCCAGAATGTCGCTCAGTTTATGCACACGATACTTGGGTTGACCAGGCCATGAATAGAACTCGGGAGTTTGTCCCCAGGCCAGTATCATCATACCGCGGGCATCATCACCGGCGTCAGCATAGTTATGCGGAAAAGCATTGCCGATGTACCAGATGTTCTTCTTGGCCTGTCGTTTGTGAAAATGTCCACTGAATACGGTGCCCGTAGACCCGAAATCATCCAGGCTGATCAGACCATGATCGGGCATTTCAATCTGGGCATTCATCAGGAAGTAGGGCAGTTCAAAATGCCCAAAGGTGTATGTGGACTTGATCTTCTTGATTGCGGCATGATCTTCGCCGACCATCCATGGGCAAAGAGTGACGTTGCCTTCAGTAAACGGGTCATTGACAATAGTTACATTGGGTAGGTATCCTGCCCAAGCAACCGAATGAATGTCCCGTTTCTCACGATAGTAAAGATCGTGGTTACCTGTGATGAAAAATACCTGAGAGAAGTTGGCATTCAGCATCTCCAGACATTTCATGGAGTAGTGTAAACTCAGCACGTTGATGCTGGCACGATGGTTGTGCCAGTCTCCACATACAATAACGGTATCACACTTTTCTTCTTTGGCCTTAGCCACAAACCATGTGACGAAGTTCACGCAATCCTCGTTGTGAACCAAACTGTTACTCTTGAGACCAAGATGTAGATCCGTTAGGACCGCTGCTTTTTTGAATAGATTAGACATTTCTTATTGTACTACAGGTGATGCGACAAAAGCAATATGCTTGGGCAAAATGATAAATAGTAGTGAGAGCCACGAGTTACGACCTCCGCCCTCTCTAACGCTAAAAAGGAGCACCAGCATGACTATTTATAATAAACAAAGACGCACTAAAGTTAACTATCGTAAACTATACGAGCAATATTATGGGCCAATCCCAAGAGAAGATTCGGGACGAAAATATGAAATCCACCACAAGGATGGTAATAGCCATAACAATAATCCTGAAAATCTTATAGCCATTTCAATACAAGATCACTACGATGTTCACCATAAACAGGGTGATTGGACAGCATGTCTCCGCATCGCAGCAAAAATGAAATGGTCCACAGAGCAAATTTCCGAAATCGCTAAATTGAATCACCTACATAGATTAGAGAAAGGTACACATCCGTGGCAAAAGCGAGCGGATGGTTCAAGTCATACCAAGGATAGAATCTCTAAACCGGGATATGTAAATCCATTTACTGGTAGAAACAAAGGCATAAAAAACTCAAAGTATGATCCTACTATTCATACTTTTCACAACATAGAAACCGGAGTAACGGTTCAAATGACGCAATATGAGTTCGTCACCACCCAGGATGTTGACCAGGGAAGCGCAAGTAGACTAATCAATGGCAAGTATAAAACTACGCGCGGCTGGAAATATATTACTCGTCAAAGTGAGTTGAACTAATTGATGACCGAGACCAACTTGGGTTGAGGCCGTTGATTTCTAGTATGTCGTCCCGAATATTTTGATTTCGTTTTTCAGTGTTAAGAACACGACAGAATGAGTTGGTGATGACTGCGGTGTAGAACGCAAACGGGTTTGCGGATTTAGCTTCGTTGAATCGGAGACCAACATAGGTGAGTTGAAGGATAGCTGAGTTTTGCATCTCGTCACGATAAGTATATCCGCGCCAGTTATACTTCATGGCATACTTTTCACACATCATAATATACATGCGCGCCAGTTTGTTAGTGGCTTGCCCATGGTCTTTATTGAACACACCACTTTCTAAATCACCCTGCCAGTGAGACTTACCAACGCAGAAGAATGTGTTATTTGGGTCAATTTTATAGTGTTGAAACGGTGGGAAGTTTACCTTTACATGAACCATGTCATCTACTTCTGCTTTGGTCACGTTGTCTTCCAGATCAGCAAACTTCTCATCAGGATCGGCTTCCTCGAACTCAAATATGTCCTTGGCCGTTTTCTTTTTTACCGTTTTCCTTGGTTGTTTTGGTGCCACTGGGACATGGGTCCAAGTCATCACCCTAAATACTAAGTCAGTGGTTAGGATATCAGCAGCCTTGACCGAATCTTTGACTCCGGCTTCCTGGCTCAGACGGATTGCCCGATTTTCTTTGGCCAACTGAATACTTTCGGGACGAAACGCATACGCCAAACTTTCATCAAGTGGCGCCTGGGGCATATCCACAATCATATCGTACCGATGGACTTCCGGGTCCGTGAAATGACAGTAGGTATTTTTACTGGTATGTATTTCTTTCAGAATGTCTCTATTGTTCAGATAATTGACTGGCTTCCTCGGGGCTGGTAGTAGTGACATAGTTTTCCTTATCTTATTGTTATGCTCTGTAATTATAACATATTCAATGGCAGAAAACAAGTATATTAGTAAAAAAGGTGGGATTTTTCACAGATAAATACTAATAGGAAACACTATCATGGCAGACCCAACAACAGCAGCAGAATGGCAACAAGTATCAAGTAATGCCGCAGCGCAGTTGCCTGCCGCAATTGCGGCACAAAATGCAGCACTGGCTGACGTTACTGCTGCCCAGTTTGCTGTAACAAAAACAAAAAGTCAATATTCAATAACTTATTGGATGACCTTGTTTCCTGGATTAAATGGAGTTGACCCCTCCTCTCCCGGATACACTGAATGGCAAGCAGCAAGAAGTACCTATTATGCTGCCCAAGAAGCCTTTAGTCAGGCAACCGGTAATTATAATCAAGTAGTATCACAGGTGCAAACATTACAGGCAACTATAAAGAATGCCGATACACAGGCCGCAACTGCATCATCGGGCGCTCCTACTACAGCAGTAAACACCCCACCGGCAACTGTTACCCCGGGTCAAAGTAATACTACAGTAACAACACCAGTCACACCAGTAGTAACCTCACCGGCCCCGCCAGCAGAACAGCCGGCTTCAGGACAACCGACACCTCCGGATTCCAACGAAATAGCTGCCGCTCAAGTTGTTCCATTAGTAAATGAAGGAAACGCCGGAGAAGCAGAGGCCGCAGCCAACGTTGGTATTATACAATCAATTGACGTAACTGGAATTGATGAACAAATCGCCGCAAACGCCGCTGCTGATGCAGTAATTGCCGATCAGGTTGCTGCCCTATCAGAACAAAATTTAGAGACACCACCGGATTTGATGGCAGACGCCATTCAAGCCCAACAGGAAGCAGATCAAGATTATGCCTTTAGTACTGGATACAATAACGTTCAAGATCAAAAAGATGCTGAGAATCAACAGGCTCTTGATCAAATAGAAGCGGATCAGATAGCAGCAGATGAACAGGCAGCTAGAGAAGCCGAAGCTGAATTACTCAGAGAAAGTCGTCGCGGATTAACTGCTGAAAAGGCAGTAACTCAGGAAACTGCGAACGCACAAGATGCCACTAACTTCCAGGCAAAAGAAGACTGGCGAGTTCGTCTGAGTTTATCACCAGGTGCAAACTATCTGTATAAGGCGAAGGGCGCTGAAGGAATACTGTTACCGCTAGTTGCCACTGACGGTGTCATCTTCCCGTATACTCCTAATATTACAGTGGCGTACGCCGCTCACTACGAGCCGACTACCCTTACCCATTCCAACTATAAGATATTTCAATATGGTTCAAGTAGTGTAGATATTGTGACGATCACAGCAGAATTTACTGCTCAGGATACATTTGAGGCAAACTATCTGCTGGCAGTAATTCACTTTTTCAGATCAGTGACTAAGATGTTCTATGGAAACGATCAGGATCCATTGAATGGAACCCCTCCGCCTCTATGTTATCTATCAGGTCTGGGTGAATATCAATTTGATGCTCACCCGTTGGTCATTACATCTTTTAACTACACCCTGCCAACTGATGTTGATTATGTGAGGGCGGGTGTTGGTAGTATCGGATCACAAGCTAAAGGTAATAATCTTACGGCATCAACTACCCGGCTTGGTCCAGGGCTAACACCCGGTGGGCTTTCGGCCCCACCAGCGTTTAGTTCATCAACTCCTTACACCAAGCCAACTTATGTCCCGACTAAAATGCAAATAGCTATCACAGCATACCCAGTCGTAACGCGAAGCGACATCAGCAATAACTTTAGCCTGACGAAATATGCCACAGGTGAGTTACTACAAGGCACAAAACGTAAAGGTGGAGGTATTTGGTAATGTCATATCCAGCAACAAGTCCGTATTATCTCACTGATGTAACCAATGGCAACTATTTAGATGTCATGCAGAATCGTCTGATCCCAAGCCAACCAGGAGATGTATACTGGGAAATTACTCCAGTTTATAATCTGCGACCTGATCTGTTGGCGTATGATCTATATACAGATTCCAGGCTCTGGTGGGTGTTTGGCAGCAGAAATCCGAACAGGCTTGCAGATCCGTTTTTTGATTTTGTTACCGGAGTCGGCATTTATCTGCCCACTGCTACCACACTTCAGACCGCATTAGGATTCTAAAATGCCTGATCAAATCATCGGTGCAGCAGACGGGGATAAAGGCGGGGATAAAGGTGGGAGCGCCTTTACCACCAATGTAACACCTGTAACTGGCACAACAGAGTTTGCCCCTGTGACTATCGTGGGCAAGAGGTTGCCCAAACGACCAAACAATCCCCTTAGTAATTTCTCCAGTTCTACTTATCATCTGACTTTATACATGGTGTCACCTGATGCATATAATGCCTTTGTTCAATCTGGCAGAAAGAATATAAACGCAAAGACACCCGGGGCATATATCATTGCCCAGAGTGGCGGCACACCAAACTCAGTCCCAACTACAAGAGCAGACGGATTTGAATTAGATTTCTTCATTGATAATCTAAAAATCACCACGGTTCTTCCGGCAGCAAGCCCTACAACAACTGCTTTATCATTTAGCATTACTGAACCGTATGGGTTCTCATTCATCACCAAGTTAAATCAGGCACTGAACACAATCCGTAGCGTTTCAACGATCCCAGGATATAGCACCTCAACTGCCACATTTAATCCGACACGGCAGTTCTTCATTCTGTCAGTTGGTTTCAGAGGATATGACTCCAATGGTAAGGTCATGACCAGTTCAGACATTGCCAGTCAAAACGCACTAACTACTGAATCAGGAGAAGTGTTTGATCACTTCTATGAAATAATTATTACCTCATTGAAGTTCAAGTTAGATGGCAGAGAAACAAGGTATGATATTAGTGCAGCAACACTGGCACCTACGACTTCGTTTGGTATTAATAGAGGAACCGTGGCCGAAGATATCACGGTTGTTGCTGAGTATGTTGCTGACGCCATTGGTGGAGATATAGATTCAGATAATGATCCACCAGGAATACATGGGTTGCTGACACAGATCAATGATGCTCAGAAAAAACTGGCGCATCCGCCAGTAGATGTAAAGAATCAAGCGTCCGAGGCTGCTAAACCCCGATTGGCTTACCCCAATGTGTATAAGGTTAAGTGGGTCGGTAGTGACACTGATCAGGAAACGTTTAAAAAAGCCAGACTAAAAAGTTTAGCAGACACCTCTAAAGATAATTCACCTGGGGTCACGATTAGCGACTCGTCGGGCTCCACAGAAAAAGCAGCACAAAAGGCCATACTGAATGTCAATGTTAAGAACGTCATGATCAGAAGCGGAACCTCTATTATCACAGCAATAACGCAGATTATGAAGTTTAGTTCTTGGGTTGAGGATTCTTTAAAGATTATACAGGCCAGCAAGCCAGAACCAGATGATGAAACTGAAAATGCTATAACGGTCACTGCAAGTGCAGAGTACAGGTGGTTTAATATCAGTTCTGATGTTGAGATAATCGGATGGAATGATCAACAAAATGATTTCGCCTATAAAATAACTTACATTATCGGGCCGTATTCCATTCCGGCAACGGCAACCTCATTCTCTGAAGCGCCTAAAAAATATTACGGGGCATACAAGAGGTATGACTATTGGCTAACCGGAAAAAATTCTGAAGTGATAAAAATTGAACAGCAATTTGATTATGCTTATTTTAACACTATGTATATGGGGTCTGGTACAGATGGTGTACCGAATAACCCAAACTTTAAAACTAACGTGGAGCAACAGGGCAGAGAGGGAGTCGGAACCGTAAACGTAGATGCAACTATAACAAGGCTGAGAGACCCTAATGCCTACACCAAAACAAAGATACAAATTCTAGGCGACCCTGATTATCTGATGCCTGACTCATCGCAGTCCTCTGGTTATTATACTGCTGATGGTTATACCCTTAATCCAACCGGTGGACAGCCGTTCATTGAAGTTTCATATAAGGAGGCGCAGGATTATATGAACAGCACGGGAACTTTGAAAGTTAACGGTAATATTGAATTTTTCCCATATCCGGACGATGTTCGCAAAAAACTAAATGGGGCAATGAGTTACTTGCTGGTAAGCGTAGTAAGCACGTTCGCCAAAGGGTCATTCACTCAGGATCTGACCACTGCAATTAATACATTTCCCAACGCTACAGTTACTACACCTAGTGCTACTGGCCCTGGTGCTGGTCGTGGTGGTCAAGGTGGCGCCACTGCTGAACAAGCTAATGCGGCATCCAATGGATGGGTTGCTGCCGGCGGAGCCGAATCGGCTATTGCCCTTGGTGGTGGTGGCGCCGCCTTTGGTAATCCCAATGCATCAGCAAAGTATAGAAAACTAGGTGCAACCCAGATAACAGTATCGACGCCGACCGGCCCAGTTACAGACGATGATGCTGCACTATCACAAACAGATAAAGCATCCGGAGCATAATGAATGGCAATTAATCTAATTAAACCACAAGGCGTCCCGAAAGCCTTCACACCAGAAGCAGGCGGCGCAAACCCACGCATGGCCCCGCTGATCGGTATTGTCAAGGACAATATTGATCCTATACGTGCAGGAAGAATCTGGGTATATCTATCTGAATTCGGCGGTAAAGATCCAAATGATAGTAGATCATGGACGCCAGTGAGTTACATGAGTCCTTTCTATGGACTTACAAAAGCAACCGGTCCATCCTCGTCTGATTCCTATGGAGACTATAAAAAGAATCCGGTGTCGTATGGAATGTGGACCAGCCCTCCTGATATCGGAACTCAAGTAATCTGTCTTTTCATTAAGGGTGACCCTAACTATGGTTACTACATCGGATGTATTCCAGAGGCAGAGGCTCTACATATGGTTCCTGCTATCGGTGGCAGTACTAAAGTCACTATGAACCAAGGTGAAGCAAAGAGTTACGGAGGAGCAACAGTGCTGCCAGTGACTAACATGAACACCAATAACTTGTCCAAGGCAAATTCATCAGAGTTCCTCAAAACTCCAAAGCCAGTTCATAGTTATGTTGCTGCTGCCCTTGCACAACAAGGACTTATAAGAGACCCGATTCGTGGTGTAATCGGAAGTTCATCTCAGCGCGAATCTCCGTCAAGAGTGGGTTGGGGAGTTAGTACCCCGGGTAGACCAATTTATCAAGGTGGGTTCACTGATGAATCAATTCTAAGTTCTGCTGCTACTGCGCCTGACTCCGACCTTGCAGTCGTCTCTCGCCGGGCAGGACACACTCTAGTTATGGACGACGGCGACGTACAGGGGCGAGACCAACTCATCAGAATACGCACCTCACTTGGCCATCAAATATTGATGAGTGATGACGGACAGTGCCTTTTCATTGCTCATGCCAATGGTCAGACCTGGATTGAACTTGGTAAAGAAGGCACCATTGACATGTATGCCAGCAACAGCGTCAACATCAGAACACAGGGTGATCTGAATCTTCATGCCGACAACAATATAAACATAAATGCTGCTAAAGGGCTGAACGTATCTGCTGAAAGCATTAGGATTGAGTCAACAAAAGAAACTACACAAAAAGTAGGTACTGACTTTAGCTTATATTCTATTGGGAAATACACAGTCAAGGTAGGAGCCGGAATGAGCATGGCCTCGTCCGGCGAGGCATCATATCTTAGTAATTCCACTACGTACATCAACGGCTCTAATGTCAATCTAAATACTGGCGCCGCCGGACTTGTCCCACAAGATGTAAAACCCATAAAAATACTGGCCCATACCGACACCCTATACGATGACGCCAAAGGATTTGCTGCGGCACCAGGTAAGTTAAAGAGTATCGTATCCAGAGCACCTGCTCATTCTCCATGGGCAAGCGCCGGTCAGGGAGTGGATGTCAAAGTTAACTTCAGTTCTGGTGATTCTCTCCCCGGTGAACCATCTCCGGCGACAGTAGATGCGAACAAGGCGGCAGGTCTATGACCCGTGTAACAACTGCTGTAATTGCCACTGCTCCGCCGGCGGAGCCAGTGAGCAATTCAATTGACCGAAATACTACATCAGCATTAGTGGCAACGGTGTCGTCTATCATCGGGCAAAATCCATTGCTTACTACACAGTATCCAAACTGGCAAAATCTGGGATATCAAACCATATCTCTTAATGGATCAGGCCGACCTCCATATACCGTAGTAGTTGGTAAGTTCGGACTGAGTCCGGCACAACTTGAAAATGCCGGTATTCTAAAGTTCGGATCAGCCGCTCTTATTATAAAGTTGGTGAATGCCGGAAAAGCGGTTGACAAAGTGATGACGCCTAATCTGTTCACGGGAAGAGGCGGGGTGCATTCCCTTCCGGCTCTTGTCAATAGTATATCGGCACAAACGATGGTTATGGTGGCAAACCTTAGGCAGTCACAGTCGGCGCTTGCCGCTGCCGGTGTACTAACCGGGAAAGAGGATCCGACACAAATATCCGGATTGGTAATGTCCGGTGCCACCGTTGGTGTTGCTGCCACTGTTGATTTCGTCAAGAACTCTAGGAGGATCTAATGCCAACACTTAACTCATTAGTCGGTAGCGCAGCAACTGCCATTTCTTCTGGCTCATACGCAAGCAGTGTAGCCGCACTTGCCACAGGTGGTGTAAGTTCTATTGCGGCAGGAGTTGGCGCCCTTAACTCTTTGCCAAAAGTTCCATCTCTTCCGGGGTTACCATCCCTGCCAGGATTACCGACTCTACCAGGGTTGCCAGTATTACCGAGTATTCCTAGTCTTCCGGCTGTCCCAACGATTGATCTGAAAAAAGGAGTAACTGGGGCAGCATTTTCATCAATTTTAAATGGGTGGGGAGAGTTTAAACCGGGGGTAGTCCAGGATCTAGAAAAAGTAGCGGCCGAAAAGGTAGTGAAAGAGACTGATACCACAGTTGGCGGAGTTGCTAGTGCGGTAAAATCAGCCGCTTCATTCGCTTCGGGAATCGCCAGTGGAGTAAATGTTATCCCCGGTGGGCAGCAAGCTATATCCACTGTAGTTAATAATGCCACTGGTGCTCTTAATAAAATACCAGGAACAGCCGGAATAACTGCTGCCATTGGTAATCCTGCAGCGACAGCTAGCCTGTTGGCTAGTGTTAAGGCAAGTGGAAGCACATTATCAGCAACGGCACTAACAGGTAAGTTTTCTTTACCGTCTCTTCCTAACCTATCTCAGGGTCTGCCACAAGGTATGTCAGCCTCAGCCATGACAGCGTTAACGGCATCATTTGGGAGTTCGGGTTCAATTGGGCTACCTGTGACTGCATTTGATACCGTGACAACTAGGGGAGCCATAGCAGCCGCTATGGGAGGTCAGTTAGGTCCGGGTATTCAGGTGCCTAACTACTCTGGTAATCCGGCTACGTTCATGAAAATGCCGTCAGACGAGGAAACCAAGAAGTATAACGAGAACAAAGAACTCATTGCCCAGGCAACTGATGATTCTTTTGCTCAGTCCGTGGTGATGCGTAATGCTCTTGCGGCATACGAGAAGGCAAAGAACGAACTCCCACAAGGAGATGCACAGATTGAATGTGCTAAAGAAACTTGGTTAGCAGAAATGGCAAAACTAACTGCCCTTGAGAAGAAGGTTGCTGGTTTACGAGCAGCATAAATACCATATGCCTACATTTATTGGATTTTCTACAATCAACGCCAACAAACCGCGTTCAACTTATCTTCAACCAGGTCCCGCTGGTGGTACTGGTAGTGTTGTAGCGCCTATAATCTATGGCAAAAAGACCACTCTGGTAGATGAGAAACTAGTAATCCAGGATTTCCTCAATGCGCTAAATATACCACAGGGGCAAAAGGTGGGTAATCCGGCATACGGCACCACTCTTTGGACGTTTGTATTTGAACCTAATACTGCTGATGTTCAGTTTCAACTTGAGAATGAATTGCGCCGCGTAGCAAACCTTGATACCCGACTTATCGTAAATTCCATCAATGTATATCCACGGGAAAACGGCATTCTACTTGAGGTAGAACTGGCAGTGTCGCCCTTCAATAATGCTCAGTCAGTGAGTATTTTCTTCAACAATTTCAATAACACAGCCTCCATTCAATAACCAAACGGGGTTTTCGGTTTAGTATAAATACTCTATTACAAGAGAATACTATGGCAACATCATCCCGTCAATCCTCATTATTCGGTGTAAATGACTGGAAGGCCATTTACCAGACGTTTCGTGAAGCAGATTTTCGGTCGTATGACTACGAAACACTGCGTAAGAGTTTCATTGACTATCTTCGTGCTTATTATCCAGAGACATTCAATGACTACATTGAAAGTTCGGAGTTCATTGCCCTGCTTGATGTCATGGCCTTCATGGGTCAGGGACTTGCCTTCAGAAACGACCTGAACACCCGTGAAAATTTCATTGATACTGCGGAACGCCGAGATTCAGTTGTCAAGCTGGCCAATCTTGTAAGTTACACTTCCAAGAGAAATCTTGCAGGGCAAGGCTACTTAAAGGTCACCAGCATAAAGACAACACAGAACATCAATGACCTCAATGGATTGAACCTGTCAAATCTCCCTATTCTTTGGAACGATCCTGCTAACCCTAACTGGCTTGCACAATACAACACAGTTGTTAACGCCGCGCTGACAAATACTCAGCGTGTTGGTCATCCAGGTAACTCAGCGCAACTTCTTGGAATCAAGACCGATGAGTATGCCATCAGCATCCCGTCAACTACACAACCAGTTGTACCATTCACATCCTCAATTAACGGCACCACGATGAACTTTGAGTTATGTAGTGTGACCAGTGTAGGAACTGACTATGTATATGAACTACCACCAGGACCAACAAGTCAGTTCAACATGCTCTATCGTAACGACAAGTTAGGATACGGCAGCCCCAATACCGGCTTCTTCTTCTACTTCAAGCAGGGTCAGTTACAGAACTACACATTCAATCTGGCACAGCAAATCTCCAACCAGGTTGTTGACATTGATATTCAGGGCATCAACAACACTGATACTTGGTTATATCAACTCAGTTCTTCCAACGGCGCACCGACTCTATGGAAGCAAGTTGAGAACGTATATGCCGATGCCTATCTACAAACAGAATCAAGTATCCGTAGAATCTTCTCAGTAGTTTCCAGATTCAACGATCAAGTAAGTTACACATTTGGTGACGGGGTATTCTCAGTCATCCCAGTTGGTACCTTCCGAGCGTATGTTCGCGCTGGTAATGCCCTGACATACACCATTGATCCTAGTGAGATGCAGGGCATCAGTGTCAACATTCCATACATCAGCCGAGTTGGTCGTCAAGAAACACTGACGATGACTCTTGCTCTGACTTCACCGGTTTCAAACGCCCTTGCCAGAGAATCAATTGCTGACATTAAGCAACGCGCACCGACTCGTTACTATACACAAAACCGTATGGTCAACGGCGAAGATTATAACAACTTTCCGTATACCCTTTATAGTTCCATTATCAAGAGTAAGGCAGTGAACCGTAGTTCTGTTGGTGTCTCCAGGAACTTTGACCTGCTTGATCCAACTGGTAAGTATTCCAGCACTAATTCGTTTGCTAACGATGGCGGCATATATCAGAACGGTGCTGCCGGAACAGAACTTCTGAGAGTCACAAGCAGCGGAGATATCCGCGCCTTTCTGTCAGACAAGCTAACTGTTATCCTCGGGGGTAACAGAGCCACGCAATACTATCTACAGAACTTCCCGAGATATAGCATCAACACTGCATCCGGAGATGGCACAGTATATTGGCAAGGGTGTACAGTAGATGCCAATAGCCTGACTGGATACTTCTACAATACTAATATCAGTGGAAACGTTCCTATCGCCACTGGTGTGTTTTCCACGCATAACATCAAGTATCTTACGAAAGGTGCTCTGATAAAGTTTGAGGCGCCACCCGGAAAGTACTTTGACAAGAATAATCGTCTGGTGTCCGGGATTGCCTCTCCGTCAGACACCACACTCATTTGGATCACAGTGTTAAATGTAATCGGAGATGGTTATAATAATGGTGACGGGGCATTTACTAATGGCACCGGCCCAATAACTCTCAATGGGTACGTACCCACTGGTGCTATCCTTACTCAGGTTATTCCGTCGTTTGATAATACTCTGCCGAACTCTTTGATAGAGGAATGTGTAACCAGAATGGAACTTCAACAGAACTTCTCTCTGCTATTCAACAACTCCCTGACTATTGCACAAGACCGTTGGAGCATAGATGCGTATGACGCCGCTGGGTGGTTCGTAAACTTCCAGGCTAAGTCGGGTACCAATGAATACACCATATATTATCGCAGCTTGGCATATTTCTTTGGTAGTGTTGCCGACACACGGTTCTCCTTTGAAACCGGTAAACTTGTATTTGACCCGGTGAGCGGACGAATCCTACAGGACTTCGTCAAGGTACTTACTTCAAATACACAGCCCGCTACCAACTATCCAATGAGTTCTGATATAACAGCAAGTATCATTGGTCAGACTGTTGAAGCTGATGGGTATGTAAATGACTTCCAAGTTGAGATTGCCAGCATTGATGTCAATGACCGAACTGTAGTGACTAATCCAGACTTCTTTAAAGTAATCACCGGGTATCAAGTTGGTAACACAAACATTGGTATATACACCTTCTTCATAACAATAGAAGATGCCATTAACCTCACAAGAGAACAACTGATTGCATCTTCGTCAGTTAGTTATCAATACGCCACATCAAACCAAATAGAAGTGGTGAAATATGATTATCCAGTGGGGCAGCTATTCTATGCCTATTCTGATAATAAGTTTTATACCTCAGTGCAGGATCATACAGTGCTTACTCCATACTATACTTTAGTAGAGCAGTTACAGTACTCAATGAAGCCGGGCCGTCAAGGTTTGGCGTTCCAATACAGACACAATTCAAATAATACAACTCGTATTGACCCGGCGACTACGAACATCATTGATTTGTATGTTGTTACCCAAGCATACTATACCGCTTACCGTAACTGGATTCAGGATACAACAAATACAGTGGTTAAACCGAATCGTCCAACGATAAACGAGTTGAATCAGGCATATAGCAAAGTACAAGACTATAAGATGTTGAGTGATTCTGTCATTCTAAATAGTGTGACGTTTAAGCCATTGTTCGGCAATAAAGCAGACCCGGCTCTTCGTGCCACCATCAAAGTCATTAAGGCTCAGAAGACTGATGCCAGCGACAGTGAAATACGAAGCGCCACACTGACAGCAATTAATACTTATTTTGACATCAATAACTGGAACTTCGGAGATACTTTTTACTTCTCCGAACTTAGCGCATACCTACACGATCAGGTGGGTGAACTCGTCAGTTCAGTTGTATTGGTACCAAACGATCCTACAATGTCGTTCGGTGATCTGTACGAAATAAAATCGTCTCCATATGAAATATTCGTTAACGGAGCCACAGCAGCAAATATTGTTGTAATTGCAGCGTTAACACCGGTCGAACTACAAATAAGATGAGATAAACATGGCACCAAGAATTAGGACATTAAACTTTCTTCCGGATATATTCAGAACACCGACAAACTCGCAATTCCTACGCGCAACATTGGATCAGGTTGTTGACCAACCTAACATTCAACGAGTTGAGGGATACATAGGTAGCAAGTTAGGGTACGGTATTAATGCCAAGGACAAGTATGTAACCGAACCAACTAAGGTTCGCACGGATTATCAACTGGCACCAGGTGTTGCCTTCCTGAAAAATAACACAAGCACCGCTCAAGACTTCATCAGTTATCCTGGTATCATTGATGCCCTAAAAGTAGAAGGTGGCCTAACTAATGACAACTCACGATTATTTTCAAGTGAGTTTTATTCATGGGACTCTTTTACAAATCTTGATAAGATCATAAACTTCAACCAATACTACTGGTTACCAACTGGTCCTAGGGCCGTGATCATTGATGCCGCTACGGTGTATTCTGCCACAGATTACATTGTTGACAGTGTGGTAAATGGGTATAACATTTATTCCGGTACTGGCTCACATGGCTCCACCAATCCTACTCTTACTCTGTTGCGCGGAGGCACATACACGTTCTCCGTAAATCAGAATAGTCAGTTCTGGATTCAGGGCGAGCCTGGTGTCACGGGGTTCTCGAACTCGCAACCTAATATGCAGACAAGAGATGTCTATGGTGTATCAAATAATGGCGCAGAGACTGGGGTTGTCACGTTTACTGTTCCGAGCAAAACGGCTCAGGACTACTACAACTTTCCAGGAAATAACCCTGTTGACGTAGTAACTACATTAGGTTTTGGACAGATCAACGGTCGCCGCCTATCTGAGATAGGTGGGAATATAGACGGCATCACCTCTTTAGATGGACTAACACTGATGTTCTATAATGGGCTGGCAGATGAAATTGCTAATTTCGGTGCATACGATGTACAAGAATTTGATCAGAGCAACATTTTGATGAATGTGAGTTTTGATGACGATGGAATGATTTACCAACCGGTGAGTAGTTGGTTCTTTCAAATACACTTTCTGCCGAATCCAGTTGATCCAAGCGATCCAATCATTCAACTCATTCCTGTGTCATCCATTCCCACTGATGAAAAGATTACAGCAGTGTATGGTACTCAATGGGTAAATAGAAATTTCTTTAGAGACACGTACGGATACATTGAACTGATTCCGTATATCAGTGCTCCACTGAATACACTCTACTACCAAGACGGCACCACAGGTAATAAAGTTGGTGTTATTAAGTTGATTGAGAGCAACACCACAAACACCCTTAATATATTAGATATTTTAGGCAAAAAGACCTACACCTCACCGAGCGGCGTTGTGTTCACCAACGGGCTAAAGGTTATGTTCCAAGGTGCTATCTACCCAACTAGTTTCAAAAACAATGAATACTATGTTGAGGGAGTTGGAAGTGCCATTGAACTAATTCTTGTGAATGATCTTATTGTTCCAGAACTATTTTCGTCCGGCGCGTACATTCCGTATGATTCAACTGGGTATGATATTGGTAACTTTGACAGTCAACTATACGTGCCCGTTGATCAAGACTATATAACAATCTCACGAAACGCCATTAACAAAAATGCATGGTCCAGAAGTAACCGATGGTTCCACATTGATGTGATCAATGCCACGGCAGTTTACAACAATGATCCTGATTTGGCAAATGTTGCCACACATGAAAACAAGGCGAAGCGTCCGATTATTGAGTTCTATCCCAACCTTGCTATGTTTGATGCCGGTACGTTTGGAAAGAACCCAATTGATTTCTTTGACTTTAGGACAACCGATGCCCTCACTTATGTCGCCGGACAACAACAATACTATCCCGACGTTGAAGTGTACACGGACTATACTGGTGTAATTGCTCCCGTTACCACCGGAACAACAACGACTATGGTGTTTGAAACCTCTGCCATTAACGGCACCCTAGCTATTGGGCAATATGTTTCAGACACCGCGTTTGTTCTTCCTGAAAATACTTATATCACTGATATTACAACAATAGGAACCACGCAGACTATCTGGCTGACATGGGATGGTGCAGTAACCCTTTCGGGAACAACAGGGGTTTCCTTAGTTGCGACAACTACTACTGTGGATAACTACGCTCTTTTTGACGGAGCCCGAGTAGTATTTGCAAGTGACACAACCCTCGCCGTGAGGAATAAGATTTTCGTGGCAAACTTCTCAACTGTTTCAGGAACAACACCTGTTATCACTCTGTCAGAGGCAGAAGACGGTGCCGTACTTGCCAACGAACAAACAGTGGCGTATCGTGGATACCATTATGCCGGGGAAACATTCTTCTTCAACGGGCTCTCATGGGAATACGGTCAACAGAAGATAAGCGTAAATCAACCACCATTGTTTGATGTATTTGATGACCACAACATTAGTTTTGCCGACCAGACGTTATATCTTGGTTCTTCATTTAAGGGTACCAAGTTATTTTCTTATGGAATTGGTTCCGGGATTAACGACACCGTATTAGGTTTCCCTGTTAGATACAGTTCAGTTGATAATATTGGTGATATCAGTTTTGATGTGAGTATCAACCTTGATTCATTCTCGTATGTATCGGGGACAACACCTGAAACAAAGAAGGTTAACACCGGGTTTGTTTTCAACTATTCATCTCCGTCAGACCATATTCGTCAGTTAGGTTGGCAGACTGCTATTGCACCGAGCGTCCAGTACCAGGCATTTGAATTTGCTTATTCGGTCACTGCACCAACAACAACGTATGTGTGCGATATTCCAATGACACCACAGAGTACTAACTCTTGGCCGTCAGTACAGGTATACCTGAACAACGTGTTCCAGGTAGATTCGGCCTACACTGTCGCAGTAACAGATGTCACCACAGTCACTTTTATAAACCCTGAACCATTGATTGACAACGTAATCCAGATTCTGCTGCTGAGTGATCAAGTAAGTGCCAATGCCTACTACACTCTTCCTATCAATCTAAGTAACAATCCATTCAACGCAGATGTTACCGTGGTAAACATCGGTGACATTCGTGGACAGTATCAGAGTATCTTCTACAATGCCCCGGGACTTACTGGCTTAGTATTCGGATCTAACAACTACCGAGACTCCGGTGATCTTGTTTCTTACGGTTCTTCAATTATTCAAAATAGCGCATCACTGGTACTTCCGGGAACGTTCCTTCGTAAGCAAAACCATAATCTATTCAATGCGTTGATGTTCAATAGCAGAGAGTATGTCACATTCAAGACATTATTAGTTGATACCATTAATAATACTGAATACTCGGTGTTCCAATCAGCAGCATCAATGCTTGATGATGCGTTTGATCAGATCACGGCAGTAAAGTCAGGAACCGATACCTTCTTCTGGAGTGACATGCTTCCGGCTAAGGCATCCTATATATCAAACACATATCTATTTTCAAACTCGCTTGATGTAAGTATCTACCCTCTTAGCAGAATATATGACTTTACCAAGGCCAACTACTACGGTGTTCTTGTCTACTTGAAAAGGACCATTGACGGGTTCCTACAGACAATTCAGCTAATTAAAGGAACTGATTATTCCGTGTCAACTGATACCCCGTCTCTAACAATAACTCTTGCTCTGGCCCCTGGTGACGAGATTGTAATTAAAGAATACACACAAACATATGGCAGCTATGTTCCTAATACCCCTACAAAATTAGGACTATATCCTGCAACAATTCCTACAGTTTATTTGGATACCTCATATTCTACCCCGACCTACTTCATCGTCGGTCACGACGGATCTTACAATAAGTTATACGGTGACTATGACGAAATTACCGGACGACTTATGGACTTCAAGGACCAAGTTCTATTGGAGTTTGAGAAGCGCATCTATAACAACCTGAAACTGAGCAATGTCATACCTATTCAGGAATATGAGGTCTTGCCTGGATTCTTCCGTGATACCGGATATAGTTACTCGGAAATCCTACAGATTTACTCAGAGAGTTTCCTAAACTGGGTCGGTCAAAACAGGATTGATTACAAAACTCAGCACTACATGGCCAACGATGAGTTCACGTATAACTACCGTAACTCCGGCAACAAGATAAACAACGCCCCGATTGAGCAAGGTTTTTGGCGCGGCGCATATGAGTATTTTTACGACACAAGTTCTCCTGAGTTAACGCCTTGGGAAATGCTTGGCTTCACCAGCCAGCCATCATGGTGGGAAACTCGCTATGGCCCGATGCCATACACCAGTGATAACTTGGTTCTATGGGGCGACCTTGCCCAAGGTATAAACTGGAACAACGGCGACCCGGTGGTGATTCCTCAGGCAGTACGTCCTGAGTTACTGCGGGTTCTGCCAGTTGACACCGCGGGTAATCTTGTTTCTCCATTTGTCTCGTTAGTTGGTAACTACATCAACCAGACATTCATCCACGATTGGGCAGTCGGTGATGTTGGCCCGGCAGAGTTCAGCTATCGTCGCAGTAGTTCTTGGCCGTTTGACCTGATGCGTATTCTGGCGTTGACCAAACCAGCAGAGTTCTTTAACCTCGGTGTAGATGTTGACAACTACAAGTACAATACCGAGTTCAACCAGTATCTTGTAAATGGTCGTAGTCACCTTGTAATCAGTGACGTTGAAATATATGGATCCGGTACACCAAAAACAAGTTACATCAACTGGATCGTTGATTATGAGAAACAACTTGGAATTGACGCCACTCAACAAATCACTGACCTGTTGAGCAATCTTGATGTCAGGTTGGTCTATCGTGCCGCCGGGTTCAGTGATAAGAACATGCTGAAGTTCTATGTGGAGAAGGGAACGCCGAATAGCAACAATAGTTCACTGCTGATCCCTGACGAAAGTTACGCCGTGCTGCTCTACGATAACCAACCGTTTGACCGTGTTGTTTACAGCAGTGTTGCCATCCAGATTATCCCACGTGGTGGATACAAGATTTTTGGTAACTCACAAACTAATGCATACTTTTCAGTGATTAAACCCAAGATCAATGGAAACTATGAACGGGTCCAGATTGACAATCTTAGTGTTCAGGTGGCAAACGACTATTATGACACAGAAATGGTAATACCGTACGGCACAGAGTTTTACTCTGTCCAAGAGGTTGCCCAGTTCCTGGCAAGTTATGGACGATATCTCCAATCTCAGGGTATGGTCTTTGACAAGATTGAGAATGGGCTGGAGATTACATGGGTTCAAATGGTTTCCGAGTTTCTATACTGGGCACAAACTGGTTGGGAAGCCGGCAGCATCATCAATGTCAATCCGGCTGCTAAACTTCTGACCATTAACAAGGACAGTAATATTGTTCAGCCGCTGACTCTGCAACAACAGAACTTTGTGTTGAATCAAAATCTGTATCCGATTCAATCAATTGATCTTGCTGTGGTACGAGACGGGACTCTGTTCTCTACTGAACCATTGAACGAGGGCGATACCATTTCCTATGGTACCTTCAACATCAGTAATATTGAACATGGTATTGTTTTTGATAACGTCACCGTTTTCAATGATGTCATCTATAATCTGACTACAGGTTTGCGTCAGGATCGTATTGTGGTTCGTGGTAGCAAGACTGCTGATTGGACCGGTGTTATTGATGCCCAAGGCTTCATCCTGAATCAGGACAACATCGCTGATTGGAGCAACACCGTTAAGTATACTACTGGTTCCATTGTAAAATACAAGAACAAATACTGGATTGCCATTGAGATTGTTCAGGCACAAGAGAAGTTTGATGAAACGCAATGGAAACGCACTGACTACAACGAGATACAAAAGGGACTGTTGCCTAACTCCAGTACACGCTCATATGAGAGTACTCTATACTATGACATCAACACTGCCAATCTGGAAAAAGACGCAGACCTGTTGAGCTTCTCTCTCATTGGTTTCCGACCGCGCGACTATCTGGCAGTGGCTGATCTGACTGATATCACTCAGATCAATGTTTACCGAAACATGATCAAGAACAAGGGCACCAGAAATGCCGTGAACGCCTTTAAGGGCGCCACCCTTTCTCAAGGTGGTATTGACTATAACATCTATGAAAACTGGGCCATCAAATCTGCTGAGTACGGCGGCACCCTTAATAGCAACTTCATTGAACTGCGGTTGAATGAAGGTGATCTAACTGGTAATCCAAGTATTGTTGGGTTGACCCGTGGTGCCCCGACTGCCGGCGTCCAACAAGAGATACAAACGTACTCACTGTTCAACTACGGCAGAGCAATCACCTCACCCGATGTCTTACCATTGCTTAATGGTCATGCGCCATCTATGCTTTTCCCTGATGCGGGATATGTCAACTTCAATGATGTGAAGATGTCATCTTACTTCTATTCAGGTATGACAACCGCAGTTGATTCCTCAGGAGTCATTGTTCCGTTGAATGATCTTTATGTCAGGGATTATGTGTGGATTGCCAATCAGTTAGGAACTTGGCAGACATACACCCCGGTGTCACTGGGACAAATCACAAATGCTGCTAATAATCGCAATGGCACAGTAACGATAACTTTTGATCAACTGCATAATCTGACGAAGTATCAATCGCTTGCCATCACGAACTTCAACTCGGATGTTGACGGCTACTACATCGCAGCTACAATTGTTGACCCGTTTAGAATTACCATCAACCTGATACTAAATCCGACGATTGCTAATATTAGTGGCATCGGTATCGGCTTCCGTTTCCAATCGCAACGAGTGGATCAACCGAGCGACATCATCAATCTGCCGTTGCTTGATAGCGAGTTCACCAAGAACACCGTGTGGGTTGATACAAATACTGACGGTGAGTGGGCTGTGTATCGTAAGAGCATCAACTATGCCCATACTCCGGAAGTCACAAAAGCCGGTTCACTTTCGTTTGGATCAGCCGTGGCGTTTACTGATAAGTTAGGCTACCTGATTGGTGATGCTGATGCTGGTAAAGCGTACAGATACATCTACAATGCCCTAAGCAAAGAATATGAGTTGAGCCAGGAGTTACCACAAGGTGCATCGTTCGGCTCTACTATATCCCATGCTGATAACATCTTTGTCGTATCGCAGCCCACTGGTGCTGCCTATACTGACAGAAAAGTTTACGTGTATGAACTGATCACCACTATTCTTACCAATGAACTTCAGTTGGTGCAAACTATAGAGGCACCAAGTATCGGTATAACATCTTGGGGAAGTGCAACTGCCATCTCTGGTGATAAGAACTGGTTGTATGTATCTGATATTGCCAATAACATAGTTTATGTTTACCGTTGGTCTGCCATTACCTCTCAATACGAATATGCCACGATCATAAATGGTTGGGATTACGGTGTCACTGGGGCGGATGATAACTTCGGTTACTCTCTGTCAACTGATTACTACGGCGATACTCTGGTAGTTGGCGCACCTGATCAAAACAGTGGCTCACTTGAAAACTGGGGTTATACTTATGTGTTCGTTCGCGGCACCCAAAATTGGGAAGCAACATACACAAGCCCGCAGGCACAACAACAGGTATTCACTCCTGCGTGGATCCTATCTCCTGGAACGCACACCAACACGATTGAGTCAACTTCTTCGGTGACTAACAACCTACAGATAATAGGTTGGGACGAACCAGTGACATATAACATCGGAGATCCTGTGATGTTCTCTGCGGGCGCAGGCGCGATATTCAGCAACATCTCACCTAACGTTGTTTATTATGTTCATTCCATAACCGATACATACCACTTTTCCATTGCATTGACAAGGGGTGCAGTAGGTCCAATATCTCTGCTAACTGCTTCTGGCACAATGACAAGTAATTTTCAAACTCCACTGCAGGTAAATGTAAATGGAACGACCGTTGCTGACAACAAGTATGCCGTGGTCAATAACATATTTGTGTATGTCGGTGGACTAACTGCGGGTGATATCGTAAATGTCGGAACATCTGATTTCGTTCTGGAACAAACACTCACCACTGAAACGACTCCGAGAATCGGCGTGAAGTTCGGAAACTCAAATGACACCACGCGATATGCCAGCGAAATTATAGTTGGCGCTCCGTTTGAACTTGACACACAACAGATTGAAGGTGCCGTGTTCAGATTTACCAACGCCGGATGCAAATACGGCATGATCATCGGCACTGAAGATTGCACCATTGTTTCACCTGTGACTATTCTGCTCAATGGATATGCAGTGACTCTGCCAATCGGCAATGCCACAGCAGCAGCGGCCGCAATAAATGGTGCCGGCATCACTAACATTCAGGCGGCGGTATCTAACAACAAGCTGATCATTCAGTTGATCAATCAGTCACTGGCCATTCCAAATAATAAACTTACGCTGACTGCAAATGACACTGGTGTGTTAGCTCAAACTGGTATTCAAGTATACACTCAAACTCAGTTGATTATGGCTCCTCACACAGAGAAAACTAGTCAGTTCGGCTCCACAGTTAAGTTTAACGAATTCGGCTCATTCGTAGCATCTGCTCCGTCTGGGACCCGATTTGAAGCAACAACGTTTGACTTCACCGATGATGAAAACGATAACGATACTGTATTTGACAACAATACCACCCAGTGGGTTGATACGTTTGCCAATGCCGGTGCTGTATACATGTTTGATTATCTTGGTAACTATGCAGAAAGTCTGACAAACATTGGTAACTTCGTGTATGCACAAAGCATCAATGACATTAACGCTAATTACGGCGCACAACCGATGTATGGACATGCATTGGAGTTCAATAGCAACGTTGTTATGATTGGTACACCCGGATTCAGGCCAGGTGACATCAATGGTCAAGTGACTAAGTACACAACTACTATCGGAACAGATTGGGCAGTCCATAGACAATCAGGTCCGATCGTTGATGTGGCACGTATACAGGACATTCAGTTGTTCAGTGCATTGACTAACACCACACTGGACAACCTTGACTTCATGGATCCGTTACAAGGTAAACTGCTTGGCGCCATCAGAGAAAATATTGATGTCATCTCAAATGTTGATCCTGCTGGATATTCGCGTGGCGGCTTAGTATGGGGTTCAGATAAAGTTGGTCAACTTTGGTTTAACACCACGAACACTCGCTTTGTTAACTATCACCAAGGTGATGTAGTGTATGACAGCAGATATTGGGGAACGGTGTTTCCTGGTAGCAATGTGTCAATCTATAGCTGGGTAGTAAGCAACTACCTACCAAGTCAGTATCCGGGTCCAGGTACACCATATGACGTTACCTCGTACTCAACCGAACAAATACTAAATCCTGCTGGTCAATTAGTACCACAATATTTCTATTGGGTGCGTAACACCAACGTGGTGTTTACTGCTATTGGAAAAACTCTTTCTGATACCGTACTTGAGTCATACATTACGTATCCACAAAACACCGGTATAAGTTACTTTGCACCCGTGCGTCAGAATGTGTTTGCAATGTATAACTCCGGTGAGAATATAAATGCTAACGACTCAGTGCTTCATATCGGATATCTAACTGGTACCAACGATGACGTATCTCACTCCCTGTTCAATTTAATCAGAACTGATTATGCTGATGACTTCTTGCCAGGACTACCGAACACATCATCCATTACCATACCAGAATCTTTGTACATCAAGATGCTTGACAGCTTGTGCGGCGTTGATGATGCAGGCTCAGTAGTTCCTGATCCGTATCTGCCTTTGATGGTTCAAACTGGTATTCAATCGCGCCCTCGTCAAAGTTTCTTCTACAACCGATTCGGTGCTTTGAAAAACTATCTGACGTATGCCAATGAAGTGCTGGCACAATATCCTATTGCTGAATCACGCCCGGCATTCTTCCTTAAGACAGTCGGAGATGTGAACCCGTCAACTCTTAGTAACCCCGCATGGATTGGCTCATCAGAGATATTCTTTGATACCATGAAATATTGGGAGTTCATCAACTGGTGGGCACCAGGATATGATGACAATACTAAAGCGGCCATTCAGGTTCCTGTGTATGCTGATTTATACGCCATAAATGCGGCCGTTGGTCTAATCGTATCTGTGCAGACTAATGGTGTTGGTAAGTCAGAAACATACGTGTATACTTCTCTCGGAACATGGGAGAGAATCGGTCTGCAAAGCGGGACGATTGCGTTCAAAGCAGCACTTTGGGATTATGAAACGTATCGCCTTGGTTTCGGAGATAACTTCTTTGACACCTCTGTATTTGATCTTTACCCATCAGAAGAAACCCGTCAGATTATTCGTGCGCTGAATGAAGAAATATATTCTAATGAGTTGCTAATTCACCGTAATAAGAGTCTTGTTCTGTTGTTTGAATACATCCAGAGCGAGACCGGTGAAACACAGAACTATCTGCCGTGGTTGAATAAGACATCCTTTATTGATGTTGACCATACGATTCGTGAGTTGCGTCCGATATCTGTTTTCCAATCAGATAATCAAGACTTCCTTACTGGATATCTCAATGAGACCAAGCCATACCACGTGGTCATCAAGGAATTTGTGTTCAAGTATACCGGGACAGAAGTTTACGGTGGCAACATAACCGACTTTGATATCCCCGCCCAATGGACATCGTCAGTAAATCAGTTCATCTCTCCTGAGTTAGTGTACGCAAACGCCAGTGGTGATAGTGAGTACGCCCTCGGTGATCCAATCTGGCAAACACAGCCATATGCTGCCTGGTATCAAAACCGTGGTGTAAGCCTGACTGGTATCGATAACTACCAGATTACATTTACCACTTCGTATATTGCGTTAAACTCGTCCTCATTCGCAGTCAACAATCCATTTGGTTTCCCAGTATCTGGTGTCATCAGAATAGGCACAGAGTTGATTGGCTATTCAAATGTGAATAGGTCACTGAGTACTCTCAATGGTCTTACCCGTGGTGTAAATGGAACTAACGTTACAACCCATCTTCCCGATGAGCCTATCTACATTGACCTACCAGCTGTATTACTGCTTGATGCCGGAAGAGCATACGGCAACCCACCAAGAATTACAGCAGTCATAGACACCACTCTTTATCCACCGCCGATTCGTGAGGCAGTTTTAGTTCCGGTGATGAGCCTTGACACAATACAGAGTGTCACTGTGGTTGACCCTGGTGAGGGCTACATGGTCCTTCCAGATATCGTCATTGAACCATCTATCGTAGTTACCTTTGCATCGTCAAGTGTGAATACTCTGACAAGCACCATTGAACTTTCAACGCCATTGCTTGCCACTGGTGATCTAATCAAGTTCAACTCGGCAGTGGGCACCACGATACCAGGTGGTCTTGACGACAATCAATACTACTATGTTGGTGTGTTACAAACAGTGCCAACATTCATCGTGGCCCTGTACACAAACTACTCAAACTCTCTTACTGATACAGATAGAGTAATCATTTACTCTACTGGAACCGGTGATAGTTATCTTAACGTTACTGCTCGGGCATCATGTGTTTCTACCGCTTCTCCGATAAGAGAAAATCAGATATCCATAAAGTTTGACCGAACAAGCTATGGATCAAAGATCGTTGACTGGAAAGAATCTGCGTTCTATGGATCTTTCTTCGCCGGTGATTTTGGTAGTGGACCGATTCTAGCCAGTTCCTCTCTGTTACTTGACAGTGAATTTCCAGTTATAGATTCTGTTATGGCCAGTGCTTCTGGTGCTGCGTTTGAATTAGAATCTTTCCGTGGAACCGATACGTTGACATGGTCAGGCCGTACAAGAAACGTAACAGCTACCTCTGCTACAGGAAACATAATAACTATCATCCCATCTGAAGGTGGTGCAGAAGTGACACCGTTATTCGGACCAACGCTCGGCTTCTACGTTGGTATGCCAGTCCGTTTTGACGGGGCTGTTGGAACCTCGGGACTTGTGAACGAAACGATCTACTACGTAGGTTCCATTATCAACGACACAGACTTCACTCTTGTAGATGGTAATGGTGTTCCGGTTGTACTATCTGACTTGACAATAAGCGTAGCCGGATTGTTATGCTATATTGGTGAAGTGGTGTACAGAACGTTCGTGACCATTGATTATCCTGGTATTTCAACGGTGACTAACTCTGCTACCATCACTAACTATCTTACTATCCCAATGACTCCGAGTGGTAACGCCGGAACCACTGGGTTCTATCCAGGACTACCTATCTTCTTCGTCGGAACAATGATAGGCGGCATCATTGAAAATGAGCCATACTACGTTACCACAGTAGTGGATAATCAAACCATTACCATCTCAAAGAATAGTGCGCCGACGATACTTACTATTACTTCAGTTAGTTCAGGAACCAATCAAGTTACTGGTGAAGGCACATGGGCACTGACAGTAGGAGATCCAGTCATCTTCAACAATATGGTTTCGCTCGGGGTCCCGGCGAATGTGTTCGGAAATATTGTTTCGGGTGTCACATACTATATTCATTCCATTGATGATTACAATCTTTTCACCTTAATGGCCGTTCCTTTCGGGTCAGTGCTTGACCCGGGCACCGACGCTGGATCATGTCATATGACTAACCAGGCCGATATCGTTCAACTTACGACTGATACTGGCAGCATGACGATCAACGTTGGTCTGCCTATCAGTCCAGGTCAAGTCAACGGCCAGTTAGTATCGTTCTACCCAACATCATCACAAAAACCAGGACTGTCACCTTCACTGCCAATAGGTAATCTGGTGACGAGCATTGTTCGTTCGGCGCTGTCAACTGTTAATCAGTTATCAGTATGGGCTGATAGCAGATGGCTATCTGATGCGTACATAAATATGCCGGTGAAGGTATCAGATAATTACGGTGGATTGACAACCGGTACCACTTATTACATCAGAGAAATTGGAACAGTGGGTACTGTAGTTTCTGCAACCGGAGTATCTGGCTTCACTTGCCCAAGCACTGCGGGATTCTACGCCGGGATGCCTGTTACATTCAGTGGAACATCATTGGGTGGAACCCAACTGAACGTTTCGTATATTGTTGCAGCAGTTGTTGACAGCTTTACCTTCACTGTTATTGGATTTACGCCGGCATCATACGTAGGACCACTGAGAATGACAGTTACTGGTGAGACCTACATTAAAGTATCTGCTGCCGTCGGTGGAGCCGTTATCGCTCTTTCAGATGACTCGGCACAAACAGCGATAACTCAGGTAGCTGACCCAGCTGTCGCAGCACGGTTTGATGTAAGCTGGATCCGCGGTGGATATCGCACAATGATCACCAATCCTGGTAGCGGGTTCGCTGTGGGCAATACCTTAACAATACCGGGTACTGATTTAGACGGTGTATCTCCTGATAATGATCTGGTCCTCACTGTAAATAACATAAGTGTCATTGTATATGCATCCACCTCTACCGCCGCTGGTGAAATTACATGTGACACCACACTCGGTCTTGAAAACGATGATCCGATTACATTCAGTGGGACATCATTTGGTAGTATCGTAATAGGGCAAGTTTATTATGTTACCGTTCTATCTACGAACACAATCGCCATCTCTGAGGTACGTGGTGACCCAACGATAACTCTGACCGACGATACTGGATACATGACGGTTACTGACAATGGCATTGGTAAGTTGTACATGGCGGCCGCATCAGGAACACCAAATGAAATCGTCACCCAATACTACTTAAAGGTAGTAGCAGCAACCGAGTGCGAAGTTTTCACTGATCCATTAATGACTCAACCAGTGAATGTAGATTCATTCATATATAAGGGAATTACATCTGCTACATTGGAAAACACTTCATCGCCATTTACCTTGTCCTTTGCTGATCTTAGTGAATTCAGCGATAATGATCCGGTCTTATTTACAGGAGATGTATTCGGTGGAATAGAAGTCGGAAAGGTTTATTATACATACAACATTGACTATTTCCTGAACACCATGAATATTCTAACTGCTATCAACACACCTAGTTCAATTGTGGCGGTGTCCGACGAGATAGGCTCATGCACCATGGCTAAGGTTGGCGACTACGTTGTTCTACCTGAACCGTTCTACTTTGATCAGAGCATTGTCAGATATAATCATCAACTTTATCAATGTATCATCAGCAATAATGACCCGACATTTGTCTTTGGTAAGTGGGAACTTCTGTTGAGTGAGAATATAAAGATCAATGCCTTGGATCGTATATTTGGTTACTATCAGCCAACGGTGAATATGCCGGGGCTTGACTTCACACAACTGGTCAACGGAGTCACGTATCCTAACGGTACCTACTATGGTAATGCGTTTGATCCTAATGACGAGTTTACTCTGGATACGATTTTACAGGATCAGCCGTTTACCACGTTGGGATCCGCTGAATATGTCATCCAAGGCGACACGTTCACATCTGGTTATGGACCGGAAGAACTTGTTCCCGGGGTAATCAGTGATAACCTGTCTATGGTTGTGACTACACGGCCAGGGACAAGTTGGTCTGCACAGCAATATGCACATGTCGGATACAACGTTGTATCCAATGAACTGGTTCCGACTACAGCATTACAAACTTCATATAGTTTTGTCAATGTCGTTCAGGTTCCTGCTCAGGTTGCGCTTGCCATCATCAATCGTGCAACTGGTCTTGCAACCTCTCTCTACTCCATGGATTACTCAGTTGACTGGATCAATAAGATTGTCGTGCTGAACACACCATTGACGTATGGTACGGAAAGTCTACGACTTGATGTGTATGAAGTTGGTAACGGCGACCAACTTGAAAAGTCAAATACACAGATTGATCCACTAATGATGAACACTCTAACGGGCTTCAATGAAGTGGTGTTGAACTGTAACTATTCTGCACCTATAGCATCCGGATCCGGAGTAATCATGCAGGGGTCAGATCCAATTCAAGTGTTGGCAACTGAGACTGATGCTAGTCCGGATAACACCATTACATGTACTGGCATTGAGAAGTTTATTCTAAACGGGCCTGTGTCTTTCCAAGGCGCTGTGTTCGGTGGAGTTGCTGAGGATACGACTTACTACGTGAAGACCATTAGTTTGGTCACACACAAGATTACGATATCCGCTACTCAAGTATCGGGTATAGCAGGATCAACTTTTGTTCTGACTGCTGACATAGGCAGCATGAGCGTTATCATCCAAATAGGAGAAGGCACTCCGTGGACGACACCTATTGTCCATTGCAACGGAACACCATTGTTATTCGGCTCCTACAGCACAGTTACACAGACTAAGGCATCAAACAATGCCGTGACATGTAATACCACTGCAGGTATGGTTGTTGGTTGCTCGGTGGTATTTGATGCTAGTATGTTTGGTGGTGTGATTGAACCGAATACTGTTTATACTGTGCTTAGTATATTTGATGTCAACGAGTTCACTCTTGAGGATCCGCTAAACCCTGGCTTTGAATTGCCATTAACAAATGCATGGGGAGGTGCTCTGGTCATTGTGAATGATTACGCTTTCGGCATTGCCGATAATGGAATATCAGCCAAGATAATCTTTGCTGCCTCATATGATCAAACAGATTATCTGACATACACGGTATTCGGCGAAACAACACCGGCTCAGTATGGATACACTCTGCCAGAGACACAAACTTTCTATGGTGATAACGTGTCATTGGTATTCCCGATAAGCGGATACGTTGATGGGGATAACCCAACGAATGCCATTGTTGAGATGAACGGACTCCGATTGGAAAGCGGATATACCATTGATCCTGCACTTAATACAATCACGTTCTCAGGAGCACCAGCTGGTACTGACCTGATTGCCATAACTACTTACAATCTGACTGCTCGCCAGTATCTATATACTGACTATGGCATCGCTGGTAAGATTGTTGCAGGGCTTACCAATGTCAGCAATATGATTACTCTGCCAATTGCCAGAACTAATGTAATCTCAACTGCCGTCGGTACCAATTTGATAACATGTGATAGCACCACCGGGTTCATTGCTGATCAAACGGTTATCTTCCAGGTGGTTGCAGGTGGACCGACTATAGGTAACATTGATGTCACCGGGACTGTCTATTACGTGAAGAACGTTGCATCCATTAACACGTTTACCATATCCGACACCTTGGGCGGTGCTGTATTTGCACTATCAAATAGTGCAACACCAATGGTTGCTACAGTCGGCGGAACTCCTGCAGTAAGAATCACCACGGGCATTCCGCACGGCTTCGTTGATAACGACCGCGTTATGATAGACGGTACCATTGGATCACTTCAACTGAATAACAATGTATTCTATGCCAAGAAAATTACTGATGTGTCGTTTGATCTGTATTCTGACTGGTATTACCCTGAGTTCGGCTCTATAAACTACCCGGTGACAGATATTAATACCTGGGGCGGTGGTGGTTACGCATGGCTCGCAGGCACTTTCACCATGATAAACACACTCGTCACTGATACATACGCCAGTGGTCCCATCAAATGTAATAGTATAGTGGATCTAATCATTGACACCCCTGTCGTATTCTCCGGTAATACCTTTGGTACAATAGAATCCGGGAGAACTTACTACATTCTAGCTATTAACGTAGGAGCATCTGAGATTACTATCTCTGAGACATACCAGGGTGCGGAGTTTGTTCCGACGACAGACTCGGGTAGCATGAGCCTCACACAATGGGAACAAACGAATGTGGATCGTCTATGGGTTACTGTGAATGGATATCGGGTACCATCGTCATCGCTTCGCATTAATCCTGAAAACAACCTAAGCATATTAACAGAGATTAACCCGTTGGATACAGTGACAATTACGAGAATGATGCCAAGTGCAACACCAAATGAACTTGTGTATATTCAGAATGTCAACAAATCCAGCACCGGGTCGGTCTTTAGAGCAGGACCGGAGTCACGGACCTGGTTAGTTGAACCACTTGTCTTTACTGATGAAGTCATTTACGTGGATGATCTATCTAAGATCACCAACACCATTGTGCAAAATGCTACGGCACCTGCCATTGGTCTATATGGAAACAGGACTATTGGTTTACTGGCTGATAAGCGCATCATTTCTCAAGTCATCGTGTACAATAATACAACTAGTACAACACTGAATCCGACAAGTTACTTTGTGGGAACTGTAGATACTGCCCCAGTCGTTAATATTACTGTTGAGGTGTCTACTGGTGACTCATTGACCATCACCACGATTGAGGGCAATCTGATTTATGTGTTCGGGGAACAAATCAGGTTCACTATAGTTGATTTTAGTGCAAATTCAATCAGTGGGCTTCAAAGAGGTACCAATGGAACCGGTGTTCGCGCCCTGATTCCTAAGTACACAGAAGTTTATGGAGTACTTTCCGAGAATAGAATGGCAACTCCTATTTACGACAGTTCATGGAACTTCATATCTGGTGAGTCAGCGTTGCCACTGCAAATCAGCGATACAACCGGAGCCGTTTTCCTAAGAACGAGTAATAACCAATGATAAATAAAGATATGAATACGGATGAGCCTAAAGAGAAGCCAGAAGTGACCCCGGATGAATCTGGTGGATTTTACTTTTCGTCTTTTCTGAAGATTACTGATCCTGAAACCAAAGAAATTTTAGTACAAACACGGGGCGATTAATGATATGGCGATAATTTACGAGACAATTAATTTACATAACAAAGAACAAGGCATTTGCCCCTGGCGATACCTTGGCAGTGACCAAAATAACAATCCAAAGTATTTTGGTTCAAGTCGCGACCTTAGGAGAGATATTGAAATATTAGGGGTCGCCGTGTTTATTAAGATTGTTATAGAAGACTGCGGTGATATCGAAAATAAAGAACTTAGAACAATAGAAGCGAAGCAATATCTAAAACCCAATAATGTTAAAACTGATCCTAGCTATTATAACAAAACAGATCATTATGGGCCAGGCGGATCTCCGTTGGGAGTAAAGCACAAGCGCCCTCGCAGCGAGGAACATTGCAAAAAGATAGCAGAGCATAGAACCGGGAGTGTTAAGAGTCCAGCCGCACGGCAATTAATGCGTAACAAAAAACTAGGTACGAAAGCCAAAGAATCAACAAAGAAATTAATGACAGAGCAGCGTACAGGTGAAAAAAATCATAACGCACTTTCCTGGACCGTAATAACACCGGATGGAACCGCACTGCAAATAACAGCACTTAGGAAGTGGGTAAGAGATTCGCAACTAAATTTCAGTGAAATTTACAATAGTAGAAACGGATGGACAGCAATTAGACATGGCACAGGCTGCAATGCCAGCAAAAGGGATAAGGAAGTATAATGGAGCAGATTATTACAATTGGTGTTAAAGGTCATATTAAAATATTTGACCCAATTACTAAGGAAATCTTTGTTGATAAAGATAACCAGATTAACTACGAAACAATGTCCGAAGCATTAGCCGATACACTAAGCAGTCGTGGTTACGGAGAAATTTACCAAATGGCATTCGGTAATGGGGGTGCTTCAGTTTCAGAAACGGGCGTCATTACATATCTGCCTCCGAATACCACTGGTCAAAACGCCGCCCTTTACAACCAAACCTATGAAAAAATCGTAGATGACACCAGCGTTTTTAACCTGGATCCTACTAGAAATAAGATGACAGTGACACATACCACAAGCAAGGTTTATACTGATATTCTGGTCCAATGTCTGTTAGATTATGGTGAACCGTCGGGGCAGGCAGCGTTTGATAACAGCACCCATACCGATTCCACGTATGTTTTTGATGAACTAGGGCTTCTGGCGAACTACGGCACTGATTCTAGCGGTAACATCATAACCCGGCTGCTCACCCACGTTATTTTTCACCCTGTTCAAAAGAGTCTGAACAGGCAGATCCAGATAGATTATACTGTGCGTATCCAGGCGTTAACTAATATGGTTACTATCTAGATAAATACAATATCGGAAAGAATAAAATGGCATATACAATTGTTAAAAGTGACGGAACAGTACTGACTACTATCGCAGATGGTACTATTAACACCACTAGCACAACTCAGGGACTTCCGGGTAGAAATTATGCAGGTTACGGGGCCACATTGGACACTAACATTGTTCACCAACTTGAAAACTTTGCCTACACTTCGCCTCCGGCAAATCCAATTCGCGGTCAATTATGGTATAATACAAACGCCAATGCGCTATGTGTTTGTCCTGCTGACGGCACCACTAATCCCGCTTCTTGGCTGACTCTGGCTCAGTCTGGTAGTTCAGGGACAACTACATTCGGTGCAGTTACAGTAACCGGTGATCTTCAGGCAAATAACGTCATTGCCACTAACAACGTATCTGGTGCCAATGGCACCTTTACTAATTTATCTGTGACCGCAGTAGCAACTATTGCCACTGCAAATGTCACCACGCTCAATGTAGGAACTGCAAACACTCGCATTATTACCACTGGCGCCGCAGGAACAACTGGTGCCATGACTGGAACATGGACAGTAACTGGAACAGGAAATGCGTTTACTGTTGCCGGTGGTAACCTTAGTACAGTTGGTATCAGAACTGACAACTATTTCTATGCAAACGGAGATCCGGTCTCATTCGCTGGAACGTACAATGATGCAAATGTAGGCGCGTATCTACCAACCTACACCGGCACAGTTGGAGCAGCATCAGGTGTAGTCATCTTCAGGGGAGGTAACTTAACAGCTGGTGGCACCGCCAACGTAGGTGCCATTACTGGTAACTGGACGTTAACTGCCGGATCAAAATTTAATGCAACTTACGCTGACTTAGCTGAACGCTTCGCTGCGGATGCTGAATATGAAGCAGGAACTGTTGTTGAAATCGGTGGTTCAGCAGAAATTACCGCAGTGAAGAATGCATTGAGTGAGAATGTGCTCGGTGTCATCAGCACAAATGCTGCATATCTAATGAATGCCGCCGCCGGGGATGATAAAACTCATCCGGCAGTGGCAATTGGCGGACGGGTGCCAGTAAAGGTATTTGGACTGGTAAGAAAAGGTGACAGATTAGTTAGTGCCGGAGATGGTGTTGCAAGGGCCGCCGGTGAAGGTGAGGCAAATGCGTTTAATACAATTGGGCGATCACTCGTAGATAAGTTCACAACTGATCTTGGCACCGTTGAATCAATCGTAACAATTAAAGGATAAAAAATGACTTGGGCACAATATGGATTAGTACAAGCTACAGACTATAACACAATGGTCGGCACAAACCCGACGACAGCGACCAATGTGCTAAACACAGTTTGGGCCACTGGCGGTACAAAAAATGGGTACGGCCAGTCCCCGCTGGCCACAGTTATCACAGGGCAATCTGTCAGCGCCACTGAGTGGGGAAACGTTGCTGCTTTCACTGGTTTGATGGGGAAAACTGCTAACTGCGGTTCCCACCAAGGATCATCACTGAGTAGTGTGGTAAGTGCAGTAGTAGGCGGCTCAGTTACATATCAGGCTAACATTCAGACCAACCTAAATACAATTTATTCAAACAAACTCAATGCTGCTACACAAGGAACCACCTCTTCTAACACGGCGACATATGGTTCTACTTGGGTGAATGCGATTACTTTCGTTCACACAGCGTCATTTGCCAACGGCGATGCTGCTCGGTATTTCTTTAATTCAGGTGGTCAACTATCACTGACGTGTTCACACCCAGCCGGCACCGGGATAAACTTGTTACTAAATGGTTTGGCATCTAATATCGGCACACTTACTATGAGCGCCCCCACTTCTGAGACTATTACTGTAGTTGGTAGCTCATACACCGGACTAACTAGAGTCGGGGGCGGTGGTACTGCTCCGACAGTGTATGTCACTGGATCCGGATACTTCGCTCAGACAATTACGAATGCCAACGTATACTTCCAGACTGCATCAACGGGCCCATCTGGCTATCTAGGTACCTTTATTAATGTGCTTACTAAATCCAATGGTACACAGGGATCTAATGGAGACGCTGGCAGCGTCATTACCTTCTATACTGTTTGGGATGAAATTCCAAACGGCCTTACTGTATCGTCGGGTTCGGCGACTACACTTACGGTGAAACCACCGGAACTGACATATCTTGCAAATACTTGGGGAACCATCACCCTAGCCGGCTCGGTTTCGGGCAGTTAATTAATTTCGCCCCTCTCAAATCCATCTAAATACTCATAGGAGTGATAGATGGATACCACACAATTAATTGCTGATGTGAAGGCGCGTTTCGCCCACAACTCAGCCAAAGCATACCTCAAAGACAAATACGCCAGCAAGCTAATAGTTGCCGAACAGGGTGGATTATGGACTGCCAGTCCTCAACTGATTTCATTTCTGATTGCCCAGAGCGACTCCACAATAGATGACACCATAATTGTCATTGATAATTTTGATAATCCAGTACAGGTTAAGGGCCCGGCTCTATTGGCAGTTCTTCAGAAAACGTATAACACGGTGATGAACGCCTGGTATGCAGAATGGAAAGAACTTGAGAGCAAGAGATGAGTCGAGGAGTCCTGCTTTTTGCGTTTAACAACGAAAAGTTCAACTACTATGACATGGCCGTGGCAACTGCGAAGCGAGTAACCCACTTTCTTAATCTGCCTGTTACAATAGTGACGGATACAGAGTCATCGCGCCGATGCGATCCGGTTTTTGATCAGACGTTATTGGTACCGGCCGACAAGAGTAACCGACGGGACTATTCGTCCTGGATCAATAAGGGCCGTTATCGTGCATATGCTCTTAGTCCATATGACGACACCATTCTGTTGGATACTGACTACATGATCAACTCAGATACACTGCTCAAAACATTTGACTTCTGTGATGACTTCTGTTGTCATGATACCACGAGTTTTCTGATGCACCCCGGTGTTCCTCAAGAAGTTCTTAGTGCCTACTCTCTCACGACACTTTGGGCAACTGTGGTAACTTTTAGGAAAACAAGAAGGGCTGAACAAATATTTGGTTGTCTGGAAATGGTACAAAAGAACTATGACCATTACGCCAACATACATAACTTCGTCGGTGGCGTATTTCGTAACGACTATGCTCTGACCTTGGCCCTTCGGATAGCCAACGGACACTCCTTTAATCCACAGGATATCATTCCTTGGAACCTTGTTCATGTCGGCAAGAACACTTCAATATTTAGAAATTCTGATGATGACCTCAACACTGAGTACACAGTAATTTTTGACAGCTGGAAACGAGCTAAGATAAAGAAGGAGTACATCACCTTGAAGGATATGGACTTCCATTGTATGAACAAGGCTAACTTTATGGAGTTGATATGACCCGGGGTTTTGTTATTCTGGCAGTAGACGCCGATGGCACTGACTACATGAAGTGCGCCCGAACGTTGGCCAAGTCAATTCGTACTTGTATGCCGAAGGAATCCATTACGCTCATATCTGACCATGCCGAATCTGATGAAATGTTTGATAACGTGGTACCATTGCCGTATGGTGATCTTGCCCCAAAGAGCACATGGAAACTCATTAACGACTGGCAGGTATATGAAGCCAGCCCATATGATCACACAATCAAACTTGAAGCTGACATGATTATCCCACAATCCATTGAATACTGGTGGGACGTTTTATGTGCGCGTGATCTGGTAGTGAGTTCCGTCATAAGAAACTTTAAAGGAGAGATATCAGATTGTAGAGTTTATAGGCGATTCATCTATGATAATAAACTACCTGATGCGTATAACTCCATAACATACTTCAAAAAGTCAGATGTGGCCAAGCAGTTCTTTGAAATTGTGCGTGATATATTTGAAAACTGGGCGGACTATCGTGCCTTGATGAAATGTTCCTCACAAGAAGAAGCCACTACTGATTGGGTATACGCCATCGCCTGCCACATAATGGGTATGGAGAAAACAATGTTGCCAACTTTCACGGAAATGAGCATGGTTCATATGAAGCAATACGTTAACGGTCTGCCACACGAAGACTGGACTAAGGTGTTAGTGACTGAGTTTCGTCCGATGCGCGTCAATTCATATGTCCAATCATACCCGTTTCACTATCATTTGAAATCGTTTTCTGATACAATAAGTGATGCATATGGACGATAAAAACTTTACTCTAATCTGGGAGGCACCTAAACTGGTCAAGCCTGAGTTTCGTTTATACTACGACGAAGTCGGTAAGGTGATTTGTTATACGTGTGACACCACGTTGCCCGGTAACTTCGTCATTGTGGATGCCTCAACTTTTGCCCAAAGTCGCCCTGATCTGCGAGTGGTCAATGGTAAACTAGTAGAGGGCATCTCAGCAGTTGTCGTCTCCAGATTAGTTCCGGGTCCGGGTATTCGGTGTGCAGCAGAAGATTTTAATATTGTGGTCGATGATGACTATCAAGGAGAAACAATGACATGGAAACTAAACACGTATGAACTCTGATATAATTGATGTGGCTGATTTAGCTTGCGTATATCTAAGCTATGATGAACCGCAAAAAGAAGAATTCTGGCTGAAAATAAAGAACATGGTTCCTTGGGCAAAACGAGTTGACAACGTTAAAGGTTCAGATGCCGCACATAAAGCCGCAGGTGAAGCAAGTGACACAGAACGTTTTATTCTGATCGACGGTGACAACATGCCTGAAGAATCCTTCTTCAACATCCAACTTGACTTCACTGGAAAAGATGATAATTATAAACTAGCGCAATATCGTTGGAAAGCTATCAATAATATTAATGGATTACGCTATGGCAATGGTGGAATGAGTTCTTGGACAAAAACTTATGTGCGTGAAATGAAAACACATGAGCATCAAACTGACGGGGATATTTCACGTATAGCTGACTTTTGTTTAGACAGCAAAGATAACTTATACTGGGCAATGCATGATTGCTACTCTACTACTTATCCTAATTATACTCCGTTTCAAGCGTGGCGAGCTGGATTCCGAGAAGGAGTAAAAATGGTTCTTGACCGTGGATCAAAACCTACAGTGGATGTATTTAAAGAAACTGTTGCAAGTCGAAACTTAAATAATTTAACTATATGGCATAATGTAGGTAGTGATGTTGAAAATGGTATATGGGCCATATATGGAGCACGACTTGGTACATACATGACTATGCTTACTGAATGGGATCCTGCTAACGTACAATGGTTTGATAATTATACAGTTCTTTGGGAAGAACATGAGCATAGAGACCCTGCAACTGAATCAGAACTTTTGGGAACGACATTGAATAATAAACTTGGACTACCAATGTGTACATTAAACACTGAACAAAGTAAATTCTTTAAGAGACATTATAATGCAGATAAGTATAACATAGGTCCATTAGTAAAAGAGATGGATGTAATCAGAAAGATTGAAGGTTGGTAATGGATAATTATAATGAATTTCAACATACAAAAAACTCACTCGACACAGTGAGTCCTAGTTTTTGTTTAGCAAAATGGAATCAAGTATCTATGCATTTGGGTGCAGGAACAACACATAGTTGTCATCACCCATCACCTCATAAAATTCCAATTGAGGAGCTTGTAATATCTCCGAGTGCATTGCATAATACTGATTTTAAAAAACAGCAACGAAAAATGATGTTAGAAGGTAAGAGACCACAAGAATGTAATTATTGCTGGAGAGCAGAAGATGCACTAACCAAGTCTAATGAAAGTATTATTTTTAGTGATAGAATTACAAAAAGTGCTGAGGACTGGGCCAGACCCTATCTAGATGATATAAAGAAAAGACCATGGGATGCGGATGTTAATCCAACTTATTTAGAAGTATCATTTGATACTACTTGTAATTTTAAATGTGCATACTGTTCTCCGTCGTATTCTTCATCATGGAGACAAGAGATAGAACAGCATGGACCATATCAGTTACAAGATATGACATTGCATAGTTTAGACTATTTGATTAAAACTGATACTATGCCTATGCCCATAACAAAACACAATCCATATATTGAGGCTTTTTGGAAATGGTGGCCTGATGCAGTTAAAGATTTGCATGTGTTCCGAATTACCGGCGGTGAACCATTAATGAGTAAACAAGTATTTAGGGTATTGGATTACCTAATTGAAAATCCTCAACCGCAAATGGAATTTAATATCAATTCTAATTTAGATGTACCACTAGACTTAATGAATAAGTTCATTGAAAAGATGCAAATTATTCAGGATAAAAAAGCGGTTAAATCTTTTAAACTCTATACTAGTAATGAAGCACACGGAAAACAAGCAGAATATATTAGATTTGGCTTAAACTATGACAGATGGTTGAATAATTGTCATCGTGTTCTTTCGGAAATTCCTGATAGTTTTCTTACAGTTATGGCCGCATATAATATTTTAAGCATACCTAGTTTTAAATTGTTAATGGATGATATCATTCAAATGAAACATCAGTATACTATTCAACCTATTCGCAAAAACCCAGTGTCATTGGATGTACCTTATGTACGTTGGCCTGAGTTTTTAGCACCATGGGTAGCTTCTGCTGATTTTTTACCCTACGTAGAAAATTCAGTAACACACATGTTTAAAAACATACATCAAATGAATTGGCCCCCGTTATGTGGAAAAGGATTCTTTGATTATGAAGTAAACAGATTTGAAAGATTATTCTATGTAATCAGAGATGAGATGATTTCTTTAGGTAAAAATTCAACTAAACTTAATCATTTAAGAGGTCAGTTTGCGGAATACATAGTTGAGTATGATGCACGCCGCGGCACTAATTTCTTAGAAACATTCCCAGAATTTGAAGAATTCTTTACACAATGTAAAATGTGTACTATCAGATGGCAAACACAAGGACCTTATTGACATGAGTGAACATTTAATTCAATGGAGAGAAAAGCATTTAAATTCTATTAGCCCTAGTTTTTGTGCGGCTAAATGGTATAATGCAAGTATACATCTGGGTAGTGGAGAAACAATGAGTTGTCATTTACCGCTACCGCACCCTATTAACCCTGAACAAATTAAAAATAATCCATCTGCTATACATAATACTGACCATAAAAAGCAAATGCGAAAAATGATGCTTGAGGGTAAAAAGCCAGCAGAGTGTTCTTACTGTTGGAAAGTAGAAGGTATTGGTAGAGACAATCCTAGTGATAGGATTTATAAAAGTGAAATTTATAAACCAGAAGATATTAGAAAATTAAAAGACCTTCCTTGGGATGCCGATGTAGCACTAAAGACTTTAGAAATAAGTTTTGATCGTCAATGTAATTTTGCTTGTAGCTATTGCAATGCAGGGTATAGTTCAACTTGGGCACAAGACGTAGAAAAAAATGGAGCCTATCAAAATTTTATTGCTCCGGGAGGCGGTGGCGGTGCATATCAATCTGACGGAAGTTGGGCTGAAGTTAATGGAAGACATTTAGAAAATAATCCATATATGGATGCTTTCTTTGCTTGGTGGCCGGAATTATCAAAGTCTTTAGATGAGATAAGAGTTACTGGTGGAGAAGCTAGTGTCAGTCAAAACTTTTGGAGATTTGTAGATATACTACATGCTAGCGATTGTTCTAACCTTAGATTTGCTGTTAATAGTAATTTAGGATCAAGCGAAAAGGCCATGGAAAAATTAATAGGAATAACACATACATTGCCTATCAGAGAGTTTGACCTTTATACTAGTAATGAAAGTTTTGGTGCTCATGCCGAATATATTAGAGACGGTTTAAAATATGATATATGGAGAAATAATTTAGTTATGTTCTTAGAAAATGCTAAGTTTAGAGCATGTACTATAATGATGACTATCAATAATTTGTGCCTATTCAGCATTACTGATTTCTTTGATGACATGATGGAATTAAAAGCCAAATATGGACATCATAGGCCTAACTTATCATTGAATATGTTGAGATGGCCTAGTTTTATGAGCCCACTAACATTACCGGACAATATAAAAGCACAAGTTCATGCTAAATTACAAAAATGGTATGATAAGAACAAAGATTCACCTTTATTTGTAGAAGGTGAAATGAGTCAGATTAAACGCTTACTAGATTATGTTGAAGTATTAGACCGTGGGCATGTATTTGCCCCAACAGATAAGAATTTATTATTTGTTGATTTTAAAAGTTTTTTTACTCAGTATGATGAAAGAAGAAATAAAAACTTAATAGAAACATTTCCAGAACTTGCTGAATGGTATGATACAATTACTGTTCATAAAGTATTTACAATTAAACCCTTAACTAATGAAGGAATTCGTAATTATGAGACGGAAGAGTACCAACCTTAAATAAAAAATATATAATGATTTATAATATAGATTATGATAATCCTAGTGGCATGTTAAATTATGATTCTAAAATTGCAATAGTGTTATATGGAGATAATATCAATGCAGAACTGATATCCCATTCTTTAGAAATATGCAATGAAAAATTTAAATCTCACATCAATGTTACATATTTTTATGAAATAACAAATACGTCAGTTTGGGATAATTTATATCAAGTTGCATTTAAAAAAAGAAAATTTGAAATAGATAGTAAAAAAGAATTTCATTATGTAATTGCAATTAACGTGGGAAACATTACCTCATCAATTGAGAATTTAAAATTTAATAATATTAAATGTGCTGACTTTTCTCTACATTACTTTTCAGGATTCTTTAATAAAAGTAGCTGGAAAACTTCAATTGATAACTCAGGGTTTTATTGTATGTCAAGAATATTTGATTTAGCTTCAAATTTTGTAAACGTTAAAGAAAAAATTGAAAAATTGGCATCTGATGATAAAGCTTTTGGTGATAGAACACCGGGCCATGCATTTTATTATTATTTAAAAACATTAAATTTAAAGACATATTGTGCTATACAAATGATTCCGGGAATATATAAATTTAAAGAAATTACAGAATGAAAATAGCAATTTGTTTATCAGGACAGTTCAGAACAGGTGAGTATGCCTTGCCGTCCCTTTTAAATTTTTTTCAAGGACACGACTGTGATTATTTTTGTCATTCATGGCAAGACAATAATCTGAGATTAGCTACGCCTGACAGGCATAGAAAATCATTAGACACTATTGATAGTAAATTTGACAAAGACTATATTGAATCTACACTTCAAGAATTATTAAAACCAAAAAAAATAGTCATAGAAGAAAATTCACACAAGGATGCAAAATACGTTGGTCCTTGGAGTGAATTGTTCTACAGCCTTATGATGGCAAATTGGTTAAAGAAAGAATATGAAGTTGAAAATAATTTCAAATATGATCTTGTAGTAAAAACACGATATGATTTTGTTTATTACCCGGAATCAACTTTTAATCCAATCTCTCAACTCCAATATGAACCATTGACTGACCATTTAGAAATTTTTACCAATGGCAGCAATAGAATGAATATGGAATATAGCAGGATTAATGTATCTGATACTTTTTTCTATGGCAATACTACTGCCATGGATATCATGTGTGATCTATATAGATACCTGAACTATAGAAATTTGGGTGTAAACATATATGATTTTGATAGCCCGGGCCCTGGCTGTTTAATGTCCGAATTTTCTGCCAAACATAATATGCGTATTTCTAGTGCAGGAATGCAGGAAGTAATTTATAGACATGCAGGAATAGGACTAGATGTGGTTAAAGACTATCATAGGTTAAGTGAGTTAAATAGAGAGATGTATAAATGATTAAATTTTTATATGCTAACGGAGACAGTTATGGGTTCGGGGCAGAATTGGGAACTGCACACCATAGCGTTTTTGATGATTACCGAAGAAAACATTGCTATTCTAGTATAATAACTGATAAGTTAAAAATTGAAGAATACCAGAATAACTCCATGCAAGGCGGAAGTAACGAACGTGTGTATAGATGTTTAATTACCGATATTCCAAAATTATTAACAACATACAAACCTGAAGAAATTTTTTGTACAGTAACATTAAGTTCTGCTATTAGGAGAGAATTTTGTGATAATCACGGAAACTACATGCTGTTCATGGCGCATCACCAACCTGCTCCACCAAACGGCTATGTACATATGAATAAGTTATGGGAAATTTTAACTAAAGATTTTAGCCATGATTGTGCGATATATACATATAATTTTATGATTACTTTAGGAATTCAAAATTTCCTAAGGCAATTAAAAATACCATATTTGATCACCTATTCAATGTTATCATCATGGGAAAAAGATATTGAAGCTACTCATATAAATCCAGAGCAAAAGTTGTTATTATATGATACTCCTAGAATTTATAGAGAAGAATCATTTATGGGATTTGTATTAAATAACTCATTAAGTGTCGGCCCTAATAATCACCCATTAGAAGAAGGTCATCAACAATGGGCCCGTTTCTTATTAGAATATATTGAAAAAAATGACCTGTTACAGAATATGGATTTATAAATGACCTGGAAACAATTAACACCAAAATTATTGCACATAGAACTCTCAACATTCTGTAATGCTGCCTGTCCAATGTGCCCTAGATTTTATGAAGGCACTGATGTAGTACGACCGGATTTAAAACTAACACAAATCACATTAGATAAATTTAAAAATTATTTCACTGTTGATAGTATAAAAGAATTTACTAGAATATTATATTGTGGCACAATGGGTGATCCATTAATGGCCAAAGACTGCTTTGACATATTTGAATATGTACATAAACTAAATTCAAACTGTAATCAAACTGTACATACAAACGGTGGAATTAGGAATGCTGAGTTTTGGACAAATATGGGTAAGTTATTTAAACACAATAACATGAGGTTGGTATTTTCAATTGATGGGTTGGAAGATACCAATCATTTATATAGAAGAAATGTTGATTGGAATACTCTGATAACTAACGTAAAAACTTTTATTAGTGCTGGCGGAAATGCCACATGGGAGTTCTTAGTATTTAGGCATAATGAACATCAAATATCAGAAGCAAAAAAACTAGCATATGATATGGGATTTAAATTGTTTTTGCCTAAACGAGCTTTTGGCTTTGATGATCCAATAAACAACAATTTGAAACCAAGAATGGCATTTGATAAAAACGGAATAACACAATATAAGATATTGCCCCCTACTCAGGAACAATATCATATTTCTAGCTCAAGATTAGAATTCAAAGACCGAGATTATAATATAGATGTTACTGAACTTAATGAAGCTAAGAAATTAAAATTTTTCCCAAGATTAAAAAATAAAGTAGATCAGTTTGATGAAACTATTGAGGCTGTTGAGTTGGGAACCTATGAAGAAACATTGAATAAAAAGAATATTAAATGTAAAAGTCTTTATGATGATTTTTCAGAAATTTATGTAAATGCTGAGGGAATACTGTTACCTTGTTGTTATGTTGGAACACAATTTGATAGTGGAATAGATAGTTTTCAGGTAAGACAAATAAAAAATAAAGTCAATGCTAAAATAAAAGAATTAGACCTTAATTCACGTGACTTACTTACCATTATCGAGTCAGGTATATTAGAAGAATTATTTACCAAGTCTTGGGATAAAGAATCAATAAGACATGGGAAAATGGCATACTGTGCGGAAATGTGCGGAACCGATAGTAATGAATTAGATAGATTATACATACATAGTTTCGAATAATATATGAAGATTGCTTTATTAATTGCAGGTGAATTACGAGAATTCAATATAGCTAAAAACTTTTGGCCCTTTTTAAACATCCCCAATCTAGATATCTATATGTCTACTTGGAGTACAAGTATCAAAGACGACCCCGTCAATAATGAAAAAATAACTGAAGTTGTTGATAGGGATAGTCTTGAAAAATCATTGAACTTTAAAAAAATAATAATTGAAGATTTACCAACGACGGAAGCATGTGGAATACATCTATATCTTTACAAAATACGAGGTCTCATTGAGGTAGTAGCTGAAAACATTGAGTATGATATTGTTATTGTTATAAGACCGGATTTAATTTTTACATTATTTCCGTCATATGATTTGGTAAATCATATTGTAGATAATGTTAAGTATGATAATATTATACATACAATTACTAATAACTGGAAAATAGCAGATACTAAATTAACTACTGATGTGTTGTATATCGGGACACTTAATACTTTTAAAAAGTTTTTAAATTTTATTCCTAATATCAAGTTAGATAGTATTCACCTTTCAAAATGGATAGACATACATGAT